>Ga0272441_10000458_pt1 | contig 93685 bp, 97 predicted proteins | sample SSMProp6N_FD_193582 | JGI IMG/M metagenome (GOLD analysis project Ga0272441, IMG submission 193582) | Marine sediment archaeal communities from Little Sippewissett salt marsh, Falmouth, MA, United States - SSM-Prop-6N | ecosystem: Environmental > Aquatic > Marine > Wetlands > Sediment ... | reverse complement strand
AGATGCGGCGTGTCTTGAAGCCCGGAGGCGCGGCGTTTTTCGGCCTCGTCTCCTCCGAGAGTTGGCCATTGTCGGCGTACGGCGAGGAACGCGAGCCCGGCGAGTACTGGATGGTGGAGGACGGCCATGAGATGCACCATTCACTGTTCTCCGACGAAGCGTCCGACGCACTGGTCGCAGATTGGGACCTGGTCTCAAGGGAGAAGGCCATCTTGTACGTAGGAGGGGATGACGTATCGAAGGAGGATTGGGCGGCGCTTCACCGGGAGGCGCCGACGCCATGCTCTCTAGAAGCGTGGAATACCCTCTACGGACAGCGCAACAAGCACTTCCGCTACGTTCATACATACTACGTCACTCGGAAACCGGCTGTGTAGGGGAGAATCCAATGAGTCAGACCAATCCGGTGATCGATTGCCTGATGAACCACCGCTCGATCCGCAAGTTCAAGGATGAGCCAATCCCCGAGGGGACAATCGAGACCATCCTCCGTTCCGGGACACGCGCGGCGACCGCAGGAGGGATCCAGCCGTACGCGTTCCTGGTCATCGACGATCCCGAGCTGCTGAAGAAGGTCAGCTACATCCGCGGACCATTGGCGATCGTCGCAGTGGTCGACCAGTATCGCGTGAAGCGCTACTACGAACAGAACGGCGCTCCGTTCTACAACGACCACGCGATCAACCTCTTCATCTCGTTCTGGGACGCGACGATTGCGCTGCACAACTGCGTCATTGCCGCCGAATCGCTCGGCCTCGGGGGCGTCTACGTCGGCATGATCCTGTCGCAGAACCTCCAAGAATCACTCGGGGTGCCGGAGTACGTCATTCCGGCCGGATTGGTGACCCTCGGCGTACCCGACGAGAAACCGGAGCTTCGTCCCCGCCTGCCGCTCGAGGCGATCGTGCATCGCAACGGATATCAAATCCCAACCGACGAACAGATCGCCGCATGGTACCGTAGCGGAGACAATGCATGGCGGGACCAGTTCAAGACCGAATGGGATGAACAACGAAGGGCCAAATTCCTCGAACGAGGAATCGACAATCGCGCCAAGCATTGGACGATCGGCCATTACACCGAGGAGTTCACAAAGCGCGAGGCCGCCGGATTGCTCGCGAATTTGAAGCGCGCGGGCTTCCGCGTGATCGGAGCGGACGGCTAATCGGAGACGAGCTTCTCAATCCTCAGGATTACGTTCCCGAGAGGATCTGGACAGACCACCTCATTCTCAGTTGCCATCCAGTCGCCCGGTTCGAGTCGGCGTTGCATTGCAGGCAGCAGCGGCAGCACTGCCTGCATCGCGTAAAGACAGAACGGTTGTGGGAGATACAGACTGCTTCCGCGAACGAGTGCCGTTCGGCCGACACACATCCCCTCAAGACAACGTCCCTCGACCCGTTCAACCGTGATCTTTAAATCGGAACGCCGCTGAGGGGCCCACGGGGTGTCTCTTCCACAAACTTCCTTGTCGGCGGGAGGGATGCAAGCCTTGGGCGATGGCGGCAACGGGATATCCGTTGAGCCAAATTCGCGCTGCTCGATCCTCCAGATGGTACGGCCCTTTGGATCGGGGCATTGCACGTAGTGCGTCTTTCCGATCCAGTCGCTCGTTGGATCGTCGTCGATCAGTCGCTCCTTGACAGGGATCATCGGAAGGATACTCTGCAACGCGTGAAGACAGATCGGCCCACAACTCGGGAAGATCAGGCTTCCGTTCCGAACCAGGAAGCCGGTTCCCGGAACCATCGGCACCGGTCCCGAGCAGGCCCCTTCGACACGCTCAACCTCGATCCACAACTCGTACATCTACCCCTCCAATCCAAGCTCAGCCAGCTTCTCCATGGTCGGCAGCCCAGTCGTTGCGTTCCAACCACGTGCAGCATAGTACTCGTCGAGCATCGGCTCCAACTCAACGATCGACCCAGCTGACGGGGAATCGGGCGGTCCGGCAGGCTCTTCGAGAAAGCGGCGCGGGAGGGTGTCATCGGCTCGACCGATCCCAAACCGTGCGTTGATCATGCGTTCGGCGTTCACGATCCGCTCCCCAGCACGGCGGATCCCCTCGCCGGAGAACTCCGTGCCAACCACTGCGTTCACTGCATCCGCGGTCTGGTTCCAATCGAGGATCTCCATGTTGTTGTAGACGTTCTTGCAGACGCCAAGCGCATCGCAGACTGCCGCGCGTTCTTCGTAGTCTTTCACCACGTGGCCCTTGCCTTTGAACGACAAACGATCGGCCGTCTCAGCAATGCCGTACCGTCGAACGCCAGCGGCATGATCGCCGGACAGTTCAAACCACGGCTCGGACCGTAGGTGGTCAGCCCCACGGCTGGATACGGCGTTGCCGAGGCCGTACGCCTTCAGTGCGCGAACGTCGGCTTGGAACAGCTCGAGTCCCTTGCTGTGCATCGCCAGATCCCGACCAACGTCAAGCCGCTCTGCCGCTGTTCGCACGCCATCGGCAAGAAGGCCACCAAACCCTTTGCGGCAGGCAATCTGCTCAATCAGCTCCAACGCCGTCTCTCCGTTTCCAAACGAGAGATCGAGACCGTCGGCTATGCTGCGATCAAGCAGTCCACGCTCGGCACATTCCATCGCCCAGGCGATGACCTCGGAGGTCGAAATTGCGTCAATGCCAAGCCGATTGCATCGATCCACGGCATGCAATGCCAACGGAAGATCATCGACACCGATCCGGGCAGTGAACCCGGCAAGAGGCTCGTACTCCGGTCCCTCGAACCGAAGATCGGGGTATCTCGGATCGTCGACCTCCAGAAACCGACTGCAGGGAATCGGACACGATGCACAGGCCATTGAACGGACCTTGTACTTCGCTGCAATCGTCTCTCCGGAAACCGCCTCTGCGTGTTCAAATGTTCCCGACTGGAAATGTCTTGTGGGCAGTCCACCGATTGCCTGCAGTTTCATGATCAGCTGTGTCGTCCCAAGCCGAGTGCGGATCTCGTATTCCGGATGGTCGAAGATTCTCTCTCTCATCTGTGCACAAAGTTCCTTGAACCGCTCTGGATCGGCAATCGACGGCCGACCGGTTCCACGGACCGCGATTGCCTTGAGTCGTTTCGACGCCATCAACCGCCCCATCCCAGTTCGCGCCGCCGCCCGTACCAGATCGGCGAAGATCCCCGAGAATGCAACGCCATGCTCAGCCGCCGGGCCGACGACCGCAACGCGGATTCTCGGATCGCCCAGTTGCTCTCGGATCGCCTCGGTCGCCTCAACCGTATCGAGCCCCCAGATCTCGCGTCCATCGACCAGTTCGATGCATCCATCATCGATCCAAAGCACGGTCGGACGTTCGGCTTCCCCAGTGATCACAACCTGATCGACCCCGGCGTAGCGAAGCTCCTGTCCGAAGAAGCCCCCGGCGTTCGAGTCGCCAAGAATCCCGGTCTGCGGCGACCTTCCGGACACATTGAACCGAGAGGCGCTCGGAAGGCCCGTCCCAACAAGCGGGCCAACACCCCAAACGAGTGGAGCATCCGGGTCGAGCGGGTCAAGTTGTGGAGAGAGACGGTCGTGGAGGATCGCGATATTCGCCCCACGACCCCCAAGAAACGAGCGTATGGCATTCCCACATGGGGTCTCCCAGTAGACGTGCAGCCTCGACAGGTCGATGTGGCAGATAGATCCCATGCGCAAAGTGTATCCGAGCCGATGGCGCGGCTTCATCCTCTATGGAACCAACCGCTCTGGGCAGTTGAGAGGATCGGACTCCGACGGATCTCTCGATCCGAACCTAGCCGCCTGGTCGAAGCTCAAGTTCGTGGACGAGGTTCTTCCACATCACCCGCATGCCCGCTCGCTCGTAGAGATCGGTCGCGCCGGTGGGGCTTTCCGCATCAACGCCAAGCTCAACGTTTCGCACGCCGCGATCGTAGAACGCGCGGAACGCATGGCGAAGCAGCGCCGTGGCAAGACCCCGGCGTCGCCAGGGAGGGCGAACGCCCAATTCATCCACCAAGCCGGTGGCCGGATCGTCTCCGGCGATGGGATAGCACTGACAGAAGCCAGCGATTTCGTCACCGTCCATCGCGAGAAACCATAGATCCGTATCGAAGTCTTCGTCTTCGTAGATCCACTGCCGCCACTCTTCGAGATCTTCCTCCAGGGATGACTCAACGTAGCCCCAGTGATCGCGGAACGCATCTCGAACCGCCTCGACTGCTGCTCGATCGTCCTGTCCCGGGATCATCGACCGAACGAGGATCCCGTCCGGCCAGATCGCGCCAAGCGGCGGAGTCGCCATCTCGATCCTCATTCCCAGAAAGCACCGGCAGAACTTGAACCCCATCGCCTTGAGCCGGGCTGTTCCCGCAACATCGCTTTCGAATGCTGCCTGTGTCAGAATCACACGCTCCCCCGCCGCAGCTTGGTTTGCTCCACAACGCGCCCGCTCAATGCACCATTCGATCAGGCGCGTGGCAACGCACCTGTCCGAAGCCGGTGAGACTCGAAGTCGGCTTGAGATGCGCGTATGCGGCGCCTGATCGTACACCTCACACCAACCGATGATTTCATCCTCCACGAAAACAACGACCTGTGAGTCGGTCGCTGGGTCAAACGTTGGGGACTTCCACTCCGTGCGGATCTCGTTCTCGTTTCGCAACGCTTTGCCAACCACAGATCGGGTGTACGTGGCATCGAGGACCGCCAACTGCGCGATGTCATCCGCCAGGGCCGGACGGGTGGAATAGCCTTCAGGAAGCTGCGTTGTCATGTGGACCTCCAGGGGGGCTCTCGGGGTGTCGGGGCGCGTCCACCGCCCGATCCGCTCACTGGCCTCCGATTCTACTCGACACCCCGGTGCGCACAAGCCCTCTGCATAAGGAGCCGCCTGGACTAGTCGTTCGCATGGTCCGGCGATTACTTCGGCAATGGCGGCGCTAGATCCATCGACAAACAGTCTGCGGGAAAGTCTCCCCGAGGCGACAGATTCTGCACTCCTCCACTAGTCACGTGCTTTGTCGCCTCACGGAAAATCGATCACATGTTCCCGCTGGGTAACCGGAATCTTTGTGCCGTCTTCGGATTGGTGAACTTCTGAATCTCGATGGCATACCCGCCGGGATCCTTGAAGAAAAAGCAGCGCACGTCAATCACGGGGATGTCTCTGGTCTCTCCCTCTATCTTGACGCCTGCGCCTTCGAGATAGGTCCGCCAACGATCGACATCGTCCACCACAAGCGTCAAGAGAACAGCACTATCTTCGGCTTGTTGGCAGTGCCCCTTTCCGCTGCTGCCATCCACAACCCCTACGAAGGACCCCGCGGCAATCTCGAATATCTTCGCCCAGCCTTCATCAAGCACGAGTTCGAACCCTAGGGTCTCCCCATAGAACTGCGCGGCTTTTTCGATCCCATCATAGTAGAACCATACGATCGGCGTATCCAGACCTGGCCTCTGCATTCCTGTGTTCTCCTTCCGTGAACCATCCAATGGTCACACAGCGCAAATCTGCGCTGCGGCTACCGTCGAATCACATGCACAGCTTCTATCCTATGGACTCGCCCGCTTGGTGCCCGATGCAGTCAACTCCGAGCACCTCCGCTTTCCCCCTCTATCCAGCATGGACATGTACCCGTCCTTTGACGAAACGCTCGACCCATGCGTCATCCTCCTGTGTACGCTATGGCATCCATGGCGATACGCACGCCTTTCGGCAACGCGGAAACCTCAATACACACACGAGTTGGATAGACAGAACTCGCTGCAAAGAATGTCTCGTAGACCGCGTTCACCTCTTGGAAGTCAGCAATATCCGTTAGATACACCGTCACTCGGACGATATCCTGGCTCGTCGCCCCTCCTGCGTTCAGTATCGACTCGATGTTCTCAAGACATGTCCGCGTCTCGCTTGAGAGGTCGTCTGAGACCATCTTGCCTGACGCTTCGATCGGCAGCTGGGCAGAGACAAAGACAAGCGGTCCAGACCGGATTCCTTGAGAATACGGTCCGACAGCCTTGGGGGCGCTTTGCGTGTGTATGACTTGGTGGGACAACTGGTTCTCCCTTCCTATTCAGTGTGGACTGCTTCTTGCCTAGCTCATCCTGGGATCGAGAAGATCGCGAAGCGCATCTCCTACAAGGTTAAATGAGACGACCGTCAAAGTGATCAGACATCCCGTGTATACGGATATTCCTGGAGCTTGACGCAAGATACTTCTGCTCTCGCTTAGGATGGCTCCCCATTCAGGCATGGGGGGCTGGGCTCCCAATCCCAGGAAGCTCAATCCCGCAGCAGTCAGAATCGCCGTCGACATCCGGAACGTGCACAGAACCAGAATCGAGGAGACACTCTCTGGCAAGATGTGCCTGAAAACCGTTCGTGTGTGGCTACAGCCAACCGCACGAGCAGCTTCAACGAACTGCAGGTTTCGTGCAACGAGCGTATTTGCGCGAACAACTCGCGCGAAGATGGGCACCGACCACACACCTACAGCAATCATGACGTTGAACAGACCTGGCCCAAGCAATCCCACAATCGTCAACGCCAGAAGCATGCCCGGAAACGCCATGAGAATATCCAGTACGGCAACCAGCGCACGATCGATCGCCCCCCCGAAGTATCCGGCGAGAACTCCAAGAGCTGTGCCCAGCGTTGAGCCAATCGCTACCGAGATGAGGCCAACGCTCAATGAGTACCGCGCCCCGTAAATCAGGCGAGAAAGCACGTCGCGTCCGTAGTAGTCCGTTCCAAGCAAAAACGTCTTGGATGGAGGCTGCAGACGGTTACGAAGTGACTGCCGGTATGGGTCATGCGGGGCAATCCACGGTGCAAGAACGGCCATTCCTACAAGGCCGACGATCAGAATCATTCCCACAGCAGCAAGCCAGTTCCGAAACAGCTTGCGGATCATTCTCTTGGTAGCCATTATGAGGTTGTCACTCTCGGGTCAATGAATGCATAGGTCAGATCAACCAATAGGTTGACAAGTACAACACCGGCAGCGAAGAAGAACACGACGCCCTGGATCAGCGGATAGTCGCGAAAGAGGATCGCGTTCACCGCAAGCTGGCCGATCCCTGGCCATGCGAAGATCGTCTCGGCAATGACTGCCCCCCCTAGGAGAAATCCAAACTGCATGCCAAGAAGCGTCACAACGGGGATCAGCCCATTTCTCACCACATGCTTCCAATGCACCCGAGACTCTCGCAGGCCTTTCGCCTTGGCAACCGTAACGTAGTCCTGGCGAATGACTTCAAGGATACTTGCTCGAGTCATTCGAGAGATGCTTGCAGCCGAGCCGATCGCAAGCGTAAGCGCCGGAAGGATGATGGACCGCATCCCTGACAACGTCCAGAGAGCACCTCCACGACCCGATGCCGGCAACCATCCCAGAGAGAGAGCGAACAAGAGGATAAACATGGTTCCGAGCCAGAAACTCGGGAACGAGACTCCAATGAATGCAGCCACTCGCATAATGCCGTCGAAAGCCGTGTTCTGTCGGATGGCCGAGAACACGCCTATCGGGATGCCGATCAACCCGGACAATATGACGGAAACCAAAGCGAGCTCTGCTGTAAATGGTATGCGGCTCGAAAGCTCATCCCAGACTGGTCGCCTCGTTCTGAGTGAGTCGCCGAAATCCCCATGAAGTATCCGATCCCAATAGCGGAAGTACTGGTAGAGAACGGGCCTGTCCAACCCCAAATGCTCCCTCATCTGAATGAAGTCGTCTTCTGATGCATCAGGGGGCAGCATCTGCCGCACGGGATCTCCCGGTGTAAGCCGGATTGCAAGAAAGACAAGAGTTACAACCGCCACAAGCACAGGGATCCCAATCAGTATCTTCCGTAGGATGTACGTTGTCATCTGGGGCTCCTTGAAACGGTCCGGGAACAGCATCTGCTGTTCCCGCACCGCCGGATCTAGTCGGAGAGGTAAGCGTTATCGAATCGCAAGAAGCCGATTCCGTTGTGCTCATACCCCTTCAACCGTGATGTGGATGCCGCAAGAATGTTGGCGTTGTAGAACCAAACGGCAACCACAGCGTCATTGATGATCTCTTGAGCCTCCCAAGCCAGTGCTTTGCGTGCCTCGAAATCTCCATTGCTCCGCGCCGTCTTGAACGCGGTCTGCAGCTCCTCATGCACGAATCCAAACACGTTGTATTGTGTATCTCCCAAGAACAAATACATTGGGCCACGTGCAGGGTCGCTATCGGTGAACCAACCTCCAAGGAACACCATATCGAAGTTGCCCGATATCCACTCATTCGAGAAGGATCCTGGCTCAACGACGCGCAAGGAGACACTCATCCCAAGCTGATTCAGTTGATCCTGGGCAGCCTCTGACATCTGCTTGTCCTGCACATAGCGTCCGTCGGGGGACAGGATGGAGAACTCGAGTTTCTCTCCGTTCTTCTCGTACACGCCATCTGACCCGAGGGTCCATCCGGAGTCCGCAAGCAAGCGCTTCGCCTCTTCCGGGTTGTATCCCGGCTCAGCGATGCTTGGGTTGTGGCCGAGGTTCAGAACCGGAACGGCTCCCTGGGATCGGACAACTGCATCTCCTCCCAATACCTCAACAATCGTGTCCACATCGATCGCAAGCGCAATCGCCTTGCGAACGTTCAAATCGTTGAACGGCTCCCGATTCTGATTGAACCAGAGGCCATAGAGGCTCGTGCTCGGCTTGCTGTGAAGCGCGAGTTCGGAATTGCCGGCGATGAATCCCATCTGATCTGGCTCGACTTTGTTGAGATAGTGAACGCCGCCTGTCTCAAGTTCCACCAGACGCGTCGATGCGTCGGGGACAGGGCGTACGACAATCTGCTTAGGCAGCGGCGCTCCGCCCCAGTAACCCTCGTTGCGTTCCAGAACGACGCGCTGTCCCAATTCCCACGAGACAAACTTGAACGGACCCGTGCCCACGGGATTTGAGCCAACACTGTCCCCGTATGTCTCAATCGCCGTAGGACTAATGATTGCACCATTCGTCACTTCTCCGATGTAGTAACCGATGAATGCCACATCGGGCGTCGAGAGGTTGAATACGACGGTTAGTTCATCCGGTGTCTCGATGGAAGCGACAGATTTCGACAGCTCCGCTTGACGCGGTGATCCTGTTGCAGGATCCATGAGCCGCTCAAAGTTGTATTTCACGGCAGCTGCATTGAAGGCCGTGCCATCGTGGAAAGTGACCCCATCTCGTAGATGGAGTGTCAGCGTGCTCGCATCCTCCGAGAATTCCCATGATTCCGCCAAGCCAGGAATTCTATCTCCATCAGCGCTGTAGTGAATCAGGTAGTCATAGATCAGGTGCCCCACGGTCATCCCAGCACCACCACTGATCTTATGTACGTCAAAGCTCTCCGGCTCTGCTTCCATGCCGATGACGATCACATCATCGGCACAGACTCCCAGTGTCGTCACTGACAACAACAGGGCAGCCAGCAGCATCAAGATCCTTGCAGATCGTCTATGCATTCTCTCCTCCTCGTGTGGTCCCGCGTCCCCCCCGACCGAACTTCTTAGGAAGGCAACGGGGCGATGTCCTTCATGTAGAGATTGAGTGCCATGGTCCGCGTCGTCGGAGCCGCGCTCCGATGCTCCACCATGCTACGAATGAAGACAGACTGTCCTTCCCCTTGAGTGATCACCTCCGTTCCCTCGATGAACACAGACATGCTTCCTTCCAGAACGTAGCCAAACTGCCTCTCTGGGTGCCGATGCTCTTCATCGCCCCAACCGGGCTCGTATTCATGCAGTACCAGGTAGAACGAGCTACATTCGATTTGACGAACAAGGTGATCTGGCGTCTTCCTCTTTGCCGGGGCGTCTTCCCAGTGAATGATCATGCTCCTGCCTTTGCACACGGTGAGTTTTTCTTCCGGTATTCTTCGATGTATTCCGGTCCAGGATTGACATAAAACCCCAGAAGGGTCGTAGGCTCCAAGATGCGTACGCCATGTTCAGCCTTCGATGGAATCACATACGCTTCGCCGGTCTTGAGCGTGTGCGTTTCCTCGCCGATGCGCAGCTCAATCAAGCCTTGAATCACATGGCCTGCTTGTTCGTGCGGATGTGAATGAAGCTTCCATGGCCTGTCTGGATCCGTCGGCTGACGAAACTCTTGCAGAGCCGCGAATAGCCCATCAAGCTCTACTTGCCGTTGAACGACACCCGGGGCCAATTCAACCGGAGTGATTGCCTCCCAGTCTATGAGCATTGAGACCTCCCTACTGCTATGTTGTTGATGCCAAAGATGAGCTTGTCTCCAGGGACGAGAAGAACTCCGTCATTCTTCGACACGCCTCTTCCAGCTTCTCCACGCATTCATTGGCATATGTCAGTCGAATGAACTTGTCTCCATTGACTCCGTAGCCTGTTCCTTCAACGGTGAATACCCGGGCATCCTCAAGCAACCGCTCGCAAACTTCGGACGCGTTGAGTCCTGTCGCCGAGATGTCCACAAAACAGAAGAGACCGGCTTCCGGCCGCCATGGATCAATGTGAGGAACACGCTGAAGCCCCTCGAATAGGGCGTTGCGCCGTGCCTCGTATTCGCTGACCATGGCTTCAACGCATTCCTGCCCCGAGTTCAGCGCAGCGATTGCCGCATGCTGGGTTGGTGTATTGATATGTGACACGGAGAACCCGAATAGGCGGGTCACGGTTTCTCGAAGTGGCTGCGCCGCAATCAGGTAGCCCAGCCGCCATCCCGTCATGGCGTACGTCTTCGATAATGAGTTCACGACAAGTAGACGGTCATGCCGCGAGGCAAGCGCAGTTGAGCAGCTTGCTTTGTCAAATACGACTTCGTCGTACACCTCGTCGGATAGCAAGTAGCATCCATGCTTTTCCGTCAGTTGGACCGCGAGTTGGACTTCATCCTTGCTCATGATCCGTCCTGTCGGGTTGTTCGGTGTGGTGCAGATCAGCATCCGAGAATCCGAAAGCATGCCGTCAAGCTCTTCTTCTCGATCGAGCAGCGACTCTCGATCGGCTAGCCAGAGAGGAACGACCTCGCCACCAGCCAGTTCAACTTGCTGGATGATGTATCCCATCGCCGGTTGAGGAATGACAACACGATCTCCAGGGCGGACAATGGAATGAATTGCAAGAAACAGGGCGTTTGCAGCGCCGGACGTGATCTGTACTTCATCTGGCTTGATGTTCACTCCGTATTTCCTCAAGTATCGCTTTGCCACAGCTTCCCTGAGTGGAGCGATCCCCTGGCTCGGAGAATAGTGGGTATCCCCACGAAGGATTGCATCAATGGCGGCCTGCCCTATATGTTCTGGCGTGTTAAAATCGGGATCTCCGCCCCCAAGCGTAATCACTCTGTCATCGGCAAGCGCTTCCCAATACTTCGATCGCTTGCCCGAACTGCCCGTCCTCCACTTCTCCAGATTCTGGCTTAGAGACATGTTTTCCCTCCTACGGATCGCGCTACGCGCTCTATTCCTCCGGCATTCTCATTCGAGTGGGAGATACCTCTGTATCCATCGTCTCGTCGAACCATGCCCTGGCGGAACCCCCCTTGGCATAGGCAAGATGCGATGCGGACGGGATTCACCGAGAAGCGCCTCAATAACGCGAGCATTCGCCGTCCCGTCCGCAATTCACAATCAAGCCCCCTTCAAAGCTCTCTGACCAGCAAGAAAACGAACATTGCTAACCCTTCCCTATGCCGTTTGAGCAGATACCCGAGCATTCTGCGAGCCTGTCTTGATCTCCTCTTTCAGTGCATCCAATAGCTTCTGCAGGTCGTCGTTGGTGTTGAAGTAGTGACTCGACACGCGAATTCCCCCGACGTTCCCGGTGAAGCGAATCGAGACGAAGATGCGTTGCTGATGCAACCGAGCGACAAGGTCCCGCTCTGCATTGATATCTTCATAGAATCGGAAGGAGACGATGCCAGATCTGTGTTTCTTCTCTGAGACCGTCACGACCTGCACACCAAGACCGTGCAACCCGTCAATTAGGACATCTGTTAGGCCGAGAATGTGTCGTTCGATGGCAGCTGTTCCCAACTCATTCACCAGCCGTATGCTTTCGGCAAGGCCGATCGCTCCTGGGTAGTTGCTGGTCCCCCCAGTCTCTAGACGCTTCGCTGATGTCATGAAGCTGTACTCATCCGCCCCACGTACGGCTCGGATCTCTGGTGTCGAGAAATAGTTGCCCCAACCTCCTTCAGGATCGTTCAGATTCAAGTAGCCCCAACTTGGCGACACCATTCGTTCCCGAACGTCCGGTGATACATACAACAAGCCACACCCAAAAGGCGAGTTCAGCCATTTATGTCCACCCGCTGTCAGAACGTCGACCCCTACTTCGTTCACATCGACCTTCATCGCACCCAGTTCTTGGACCGCATCCACAACCAGCAAAAGACCGTGACGATGACATAGATCCGAGAATTCCTTCAGATCTGCACGAAAGCCGTTATTCCATTGGGTGGATGAAAGCACGATGGCCTTCGTGTTCGACGTAAGCAGTGCCTCGAAGTGTTCTGGCAAGACTCGCCCACCTGGAGAAGGAACTGAAACAACCCGGTATCCCTCCATAATCCATGGAATGGGGGATTGCAGAAACTCCATATCGCAAACGAGAATCTCTGCCTCACTAGGCAACCCGAGCCCTCGCGCCGCAATGTTAAGCCCATGCGTTGTGCTTTCGACCAGTGCTACATCCGTTGGATTCGCGGACAGCAGTTCGGCCACCTGCGGGATTGCCTGCTGACGCAATTCGTCCATCGCAAGATGATGTTCAGTCGCTGAACCTGCAGGGCAAAGCAAGGCCCGATCAGCAAAATCCGCAACTGCCTCGCGAGCTCGTTGTGGGGCAATGCTTACGCAGGCTGCATCCAAGTACGTCTTGTCCTCGGCTCCCGGAAACTGACTTCGAACGAGTTCAGTATCCAATGCCCTGTTACCCTTCTGGGTGGGTCGTCTATTCGACATTTCCGCTCCTTCTGCGCCCACGGCGCGCTACAGAACTACGAACGTCTGCTACTCGGGCCAGCTCGAATCTTCTTTCCGAACTCTTGAGCCCGTCATGCTTCGGACCTGGTTCAAATCGTTGTACAGGGTGGCTCGCGAAATCCCGAGCGCTTCGGCAACCGCAATACTTGACTTCTTGACAAGAAAGACCCCTTGCTGATCCAGCATTTCAACAATCCGAAGGCGGTCCGGTTTCGTCAGTTTGTCAAACGGCTTCGATAAGGTTGCGAGCGCTTCGTTTACAGCCTTCTCCACAACATCCTCGATGCTTCCAGCGAAGCTTTCTTCCATTTCCTCTTCCAGACCAGGTGTCATCAGCGCCGCGATATGCGACGACAGCCATTCCTGAATCTCAGCTCCTTGAGAGACATCGATGTTGATACAGAGAGCCCCGATCACGTTCTCATTCAGATCATGAATGAACAAAGTCGATGATCTGAGCTGGCGACCGTCAGCGGTTTGTGTGCCGTAGTTGATCGGATTCGTGTCTGTCCTACCTGTACGCAACAGCCGAAGCAACAGATCTGTCGCCGGGGCTCCAATGGTACGCCCGGTAAGATTTCCAGCAATCGCAATCACCGATCGTTGGGGTTCTTGAAGATTGTGCAGGAGAACCTCGGAACCTGGACCAAGTGTCTGTTGAAGGCCCTTGACCATTCCTGAAATGACAAGCAACAATGGATTGAGGTAAGCTCGGTTCGGAGGGTTGCTTCTTTGGTCCATCGAGGCCATTGGTGTAACCTCCTTGGGACATAATTAGACATTATGCCTAGACGAACTATACAAGTCATGAGATTTTTTGTCAACTGCCTGCTAACGGAAAGAGCCACTCTCTGTTTCATATTTGGAATTGACGACTTCTCAAGATTTGCAAAGACGGCGCGCTCCTCCAGCTTGCTTAGACGTATTGTCTTGATCAACTGCCTCTATCAAAGGCAAACGCCCATATTGGCCTGTATTGCTATATGTTCAAGACGGCGGTTCCTCGCTACGCGTCCTGCTGGTTCACCTGCGATTGCTCTCCAATCCTTGGATACCCGTGGACTGCCATGCCTGTTTCCAGCTTCGTCCTCTCGCCGAAACTGGAGAAGACTTCCAGCGTTCCCTGAGTTTTTTTGCGGCGCCCGTTTCGGGTATCGGCCGTCGGCTCTCGCCTTCTACAAGACTTGAGATCGCACGAGAAGGCCACTGGTCCCGTCGGGGAAAACCTCGCATCATTCCCTTCGCCTTGCGGTTTCCGCGAAGCTCCACTACGGTGTAGTGCTCCAAGGAGGGGATGATGACGGATTTCATTGAGCGTTTGCTGGAACCCAAGCCACCCCAGGATGGCGAAGAGCGGGCGCGTAAGCCGCGGTGGACCCGATCTCTTCCCGGCTCGATTGGGTGGATCGCTATCGTAGTCGTCATTGGGATTTATCTTGCAACCGGCATCTACACGATCGGTCCTTCGCAAGTCGGCCTCGTCAAGCGGTTCGGCCGTCATGTTGCAACGGTTGACCCGGGAATGCACTACCACATGCCTTCACCGATCGAAACCGTCGTTGCGGTCAATGTGCTTGAGGTCAGGAAGGAGGAGATCGGCTTTCGCACGGTCTCGCTGGCTCCGAATCCTCGGTACCAAGTCATAGAGACCGAAGCGCTGATGCTCACCGGCGATGACAATATCACACATGTCGAGATGATCGTTCAGTACCGCGTGAAGGAGCCGGAGCTGTTCGCATTCAATCTGATCGAACCACGGACAATTGTCAAGCAGGCCGCCGAGGCGGTGCTGCGCGATCAGGTCGCGCGGCGAACGCTGGATGAGACGCTGACCGAGGAGCGTGACATCATCGGGACCGATACACTATTTGTGCTTCAAGAGCTCCTCGACAAGTACAGCACCGGCATCGAGATCGACAACGTGCAGCTACAGGATGTGAAGCCACCCCCGGCCGTTGTGTCAGCGTTCGACGATGTCAACAGCGCCCGCCAAGACAAAGAGAAGCTGATCAACCAAGCCGAACAGTACTCTCTCGATATTCTTCCCAAAGCGCGAGGACAAGCACAAGAGATCGGCAACCAGGCAGCGGCGTACAAACAGACACGGATCAAGGGGGCCGAGGGAGACGTCGCGCGATTCCTTGAGGTCCTCGCCAAATACGAGCTGGGGAAAGAGGTCACACGAACCCGGTTGTACATCGAAGCGATGGAGGAGATCCTTCCCGGGATGGAGAAGACGATTCTCCCCCCCAATGCCGAGGGAATCCTGAAACTCCTCAATCTGAACGCCGGGGGAGGTGAGGACCGATGAGATCCCTTGCAACGTTCATCATCGTCGCCGTAGCTGTTCTGATCGTCTACAACCTGTTCACGTTCACCGTCGACGAGACACAAAAAGCGGCAGTGTTGCGGTTCGGAGAGATCGTACGTATCGTGGAGAAGCCGGGTCTGTACTTCAAGGTTCCTATCCTTCAGAAGGTCACCTATCTCGAAGACCGGGTCCTCAACTACGACATCCAACCGCGCGATATCCTTACGTCGGATCAGAAGCGGCTTGTCGTCGACAACTATGCCATTTGGCGCGTCGGAGACCCACAGGCGTTCATCGAGTCGACGGGAGGCCGATTGCAGAGCGCACAAAGCCGGATCGATGACATCGTCTACTCCGATCTGCGCAATATCCTCGCCAAGAATACGCTGGACGAAATCGTCTCGGAGAAGCGCCTCGAGTACCTTCAGCAGGTGGCCGAGCTGAGCCGAGAGAAGTTGCTGGAGTTCGGAATCGTCCTGATTGACGTTCGGATCAAGCGCGCCGATCTGCCAACCGAGATTGAACAAGCCGTCTTCTCCCGGATGCGGTCCGAGCGAGAGCGGATCGCTGCCCAGCTACGAGCGGAAGGTGAGGAGCAATCGAAGCAGATCCGATCCAACGCAGACAAGGAAGCCGAAATCATCCTCGCTGAAGCGCGCAAGACCGCGGAGAAGATCCGAGGCGAAGGCGACGCGACAGCTCTGGAGATCTACGCCGATGCGTACAATCAGGATCCCGAGTTCTACCGGTTCTGGCGAACGCTCGAGTCGTACAGGCTGGCGCTGGCAGACGATACGCACATCATTCTGTCGACCGATGCGGAGTACCTTGAGTTTCTTGAGGGGATGACTGGCCGATAAAGGCTATGGAACCTGTTGAGGTCTGGCGTGAGCCAGACCTCAACTTGCTTTCATCCGCAGCAATATCGAGGCCTCATGCTTGAATGGATTGGGTTGAGCGATGCAGCGGCGTGGTGGATCGTGATTGCGTCCGCTGTAATGCTGTTCGCCACCGTCATTGCAGTCCCCTTCTTGGTCGTTCGTATTCCCACGGATTACTTCGTCCATCCTCACCGTTCAGAGACCACGTGGCCTCGGCCGCATCCATGGCTCCGGCTCGCGTGGATCATCGCAAAAAACCTTCTTGGCTGGGCGTTTCTCGTGCTGGGAATCCTCATGCTGGTGCTTCCGGGACAGGGCCTCTTGACCTTGCTGATTGCGCTTGCATTGCTCGACTTTCCCGGGAAGTTCAAGCTCCAGCGCTGGGTGATTACACGCCGTGGCGTGCTCGATGCCGTCACATGGATCCGCAAGAGGCGCGGACAGGAGCCACTCCATCTCGATCGATAGAGTCTGGTCGAAACCAGCGCCTGCCCACCACCTCTCTTCATTCGACCTGCATTCAAAGGAAGCTAGACAGGAAACGAATTCCCAACAGCCATTGCGATGGAAGAATCGACTCCGTTGCTAGAGGACCCCAATGTAGTAGGGAAGCCTATCGGGAGCTACTTCAACACGGTCCGGTTCTGGATCGCTCTCAAGCCAAATGGCTCGCAGGTGCACTGTCCTTGGATCAGTGCTTGCGCCCTGAGATCATCACGTACCAGTGGGTCAAGTGATCCTCGCCATCAATTACTTCGAGTCGCAGCTTCGCCCGCTCCTCCAATGACAGCCCACCAAGAATCGCATGGATCTCAGCAGCACTCTCCGGTGCCACGCGGTCGGTCAGCGATGTCACCGGGCGATGCTTCGTGTACGGTTCGACGGTTTCCACAGAGAGCCCTGCGGTCTCCAGAAGCTCGATCCACCGACTGACCCGGTACTGACGAACATGGGACGGATCATGCAGGCAATCGAGACGATGCATCGTCTCATCGATCCAGTCATCTTCCGGCACGCTGCGATCGTCGATCAGCAGAAGTCCATTGGGATGGAGCATGCGCGCCATCCCCGCTAGTGCTCGACCGATATCGCTGAAGTGGTGTGCCGCGCGGCGGCACGTCACCAGGTCGAACGCTTCGTCGAGATCGTGAGGCAATTGATGCACATCCGCGGTCTCGAACGTGACGTTGTCAACGTTCCTTTGGCTCGCCAGCTTCCGCGCCTCTCGAAGCATCTGCTCGGTTAGGTCGAGTCCCACAACATCATGAACATGGCGCGCAAACGCCAATGCCGTGTGTCCTGTCCCCGTTCCAACATCTAGGACCCGCCAGTCGGGTTTCGGATCGGCGATCTTGCACATTCGATCGAGAACGTCCCGGTCGGCATGCGCCGCGCTTGTCGTGTACAGATCGGCACGCGCACCGAAGATGGCCTTCGCCCGTTCTTCGTAGTTTGTCGATTCACTCATGCTTCCTCCAGTGTCTACCTTCTCCACCTGAAGGGCAAATGCAGTCCGGCGAACTTGGAATACAGATGGAGGATCTATCCTCCACCTAGGAGGACAGGTCGAATCCGTCCTCTTCGAACAGAGCCGCACATGCATCCACAACCTGACCATCGTACCGGATGCCTCTCCACTGCCGGATCTCCTCAATCGCAGCAGAGGTTCCCAATGCGGCACGGTACGGCCGATGCGACGCCATCGCATCGACGGTGTCCGCCACGGCGATGATCCGTGCAGGACAACTGATCTCATCATCCCTGAGTCCATCAGGATAGCCGGATCCGTCCAGCCGTTCATGGTGCTGGAGAATCACCTCCGCGATCGGCCATGGGAACTCAATCGGGCGTAGGATATCGAAGGCCATCTTGGGATGGCTCTGGATGATCGATCGCTCGATCTCGTTGATCTCCGTCGACTTGTTGAGGATCTCCGCTGGAAGGGCGATCTTGCCGATATCATGAAGCCGTGCGGCAACCCGGATTGTTTCCATCTCCTCGCCAGGCAGTTCCATGCGTCGACTGATGGCACAGGCCAGTTTCGCAACCCTTCTTTGATGACCACTGGTATATGGATCACGAGATGCCGTCACGCTGGCAAGCGCTTCGATCATCCCCTCAAGCGCGGCTGTCAGCTCTGCCGCTTCGTGTTCCACTTCCTCAAGCAGGCGTCCGTTCTCGATGTCAATGGCTGCGATATTCGCCAGCCCGGCAAGTAGGTTGAGGTCCTCTTCCGTGTAGGCAGCAGGCCGATGGCTTTGAACCTGCAGAACCCCAATCGTCTTCCCGCGAACCTTCATTGGGGAAAGCAAGGCTGAACGCGGCACATCTTCCTCCTCTTCGTGCGGCTTGCGATACTGGATCTCTCCTTCATCGCTGATCAAGAAATGTGTCGCAACGTTCTTCGTGGCCTCGATGTAGTCGGGAATGTAAATCGGCCTTCCCTCTCGAACCACTCGGCTCGCAATGCCCTTTCCTTCCGGCTCAAGAGGCACAACGGGGAACGCCGCAGTATCAAGCACCGAATCTTCCACAATGCCATACGTGAAGTGGAGGGTCTCAGTCTCGGCGCGATACAGCTGGATCATGAACGCCGTCGCATCCATCAGTTGAACCACATGCCCATATAGCACGTGGCATAGGTCATCCAGTTGCGTAACGTCCCCAAGCGCCAGTGACAGTTCATTCATTGCCACCTGTTCGGAGAGCGACCTCGCCAGTTGCTGTTGTGCCTTCTGTCGAAGCGTGATATCAAGGACGAGACCTTCACAGCGCCTCACCTTTCCAGAGACTGCACGTTCGATGTAGGTGATATCCTCAACCCAGCGAATCTCCCCCGATTTCGTGATAATCCGGTACGGTTCGTGAATCACGCGAGTCTTCTCCCCGGCAGCAATCACGTGATTCGTCTCGGCAATGACGCGATTCAAGTCGGAAGGGTGAATCAAATCCTCGTACAGGAGGCCATCGTTGGTGAACTCTCTCGCCATGTACCCGAATAGCTCGGCTACGTTCTCGGACACAAACTCCGTTGGCGCGCCCGGGGCACGCCGCCAGATGAATGACACTGCCGGACTGCGATCAAGAATCGATGCGGCTTGCTCGAATGCTTTCCGCGTTCTCGCCTGGTGGCAAGCGTAGACTGCAAGGAGAACGGACCCGATCTCCCAGATCAGAAGCAAGCCAAGACGCATGGAGCCCAAGTATAAGGGCTCCCATGCAACGAGGAACTTCAGAAACGAAATCGATCCGTCTCGGAGTCCTACGCTGCCGGGTATTAGAAACCAGTACTCCAGTACCCTGTCCGCCAGCCAGAACACGATGCCGGAGATCAATGCAAAACGCAGAGGCTTCGCCAAACGAGAGATAGAGCCTTGAGCCACGAGACCGCGCCATTTTGACGCACCCGTCACCGGACTCAGCACCTCCCACAGTCTTCAGCATCCACGTGCTGAACCACACCGCGATGACCTGCTGAATCTCTTTCTTCTGTTAGACCATCGCTGCTAGAGGTTAATTTTCCTCCATTCGCCTGACTCCTGTATTCTGCACTATTGTTGCCACGTTTGGCAACAATCATCAGACGCCAACACAAGGGCTTCTCGGGAACAGCGGCACTCCGTTGCCCCGACGGCGCCAACCTCGGTGCGCTTACTGCTGTCTTCCAGATGTCTCCGACGTTCACATCTTCTGATCATTGAGCCATGCTTCGAGCATCCGCCGAGCGATGGACTTGCGGCTGGGGAGTACCAGGCGGCCGTCATGGGCTTCCTGACGTACGCGCTCACGTGTATACCAGTCCGCAGCTTCGAGCTCACGGTGGTCGACGTGGATCGTCGCACTGCGCCCATGGGCTTCGAACGCAATCATTAGACAGGCCGGGAACGGCCACGGCTGCGAGTCGAGATATGCGATCTGCCCCAGTTCGATGCCGACCTCCTCCTTGACTTCCCGACATGCCGCTTGCTCGAGGGTCTCCCCAGGCTCGACGAACCCCGCGACGAACCCCCGAAGCCCGGGGGGAAACTGGGGCTTGCGCACCAGCAGAATGCGTTCGTTGAAGACCACACGAACGATGACGCTCGGCTCCGTGCGAGGGTAGAGAATCCGTCCGCAGGATGAGCTGGAGCAGACGCGATACGTCGCGCCGTTTCTCGGACATGTCGGCGCACCACAGGTTGGACAGAGCCTCGCTTCCCGATTCCATCTCAGCAGGACCCGAGCTTTCGACAGTGTTGCCCACATGCGAGGGTCGATAGGTTCTTGGATGCCATGGAGATCTTGGAACTCGCCGTATGAAGCGATGTCCAAGACCCTATGGAACGCCTGATCCTGCACATCGAGTGCCCACTGAGATCCGTCCACGTCCGTTTCGAGCAGGACAGCTTGGCGAGTATCGAGTCCGAGATTGAGCATCCCCGAGGAGGAGATCCAGGCGGGTCGGACGGGAAGGCTTCGCTCGAGCAGCACGTTGCCACCGCGGAATAGGACAAATCGTGCTTCGGCGTCCTGAGGCCGAACAGTACGCGAGCCCGAAACTCCTGGCTGTGTCTCTTCCGAGAACCCCTTATCCAATATCGATTGATCGCCCATCATGCCACCTTTCTTCCAACAAGGGTACACGCAAACGCCACCTCGACTTGACCCGCCCCATTCTCCGGCTATACTGCTTCGCGAGGCTGGGTGGGCATGGCAAGTCTCCCATCTCCAGCCACGGACAACCACAAGCAGACAGATACGAGAGGAGGCCGCGATGAACAGCAAACCCATCGAAACCCGTGCGTTTTCGTCTTTCGCGAGCCTGCTCGCACACCATCGCACAGCCTAGCCAACCCCGGCCGCGCTGCTGCAATCCCCCTACAGACGAGGCAACCGTCGCACCGGTGCAGTGTGTCATGCTGTGTCCCGCGCCTCAGACCAGAGGACTGAACCAAGGAGAGAATCATGCAGAAGGACCTGAGTAGTCTAGCACCCACATATGTGACGCGCCCAGCGGGTCTGAACGACATCGTGGAAGCTTGTGCGCTGCGCAACCGTTGGTCGATGAAGATGAAGGGCGTCGCAACCTACGATGCCGAGGAAATGCGTTCTGATTGGCAGATCCCAGGATTCAACCTTGAGACCGACACCGCACTCGTCCACTTGGATGGGTCCCTCGTCGGCCTCGCCTTTGTGTGGGATACCGACCAACCGCACGTTCGTGTCTACGGCTCGTTCTACATCGACCCGGATCACCAGAACCCTGATTTGGAGGAGGCCCTGCTCCACTGGATCGAGACGCGAGCGGAGAAGGCGATCGCGCTGGCCCCACCGGAAGCCCGGGTGATCGTGACACATGACGCGTTCTCCAAGGATGAGGCTCGGCAAGCGCTTCTCGTTCGTCACGGGTATCGATTTGTTCGCCACTTCGTCCGCTTGCGGATCGAGATGAGCGAACCGCCGGTCCCGGCGGAAAGCCCTGAGGGAATTGTAATCCGCCCGTTCGATCCCAAGAACGACCTACGCGCAACGGCCATCGCCACACGCGAGGCCTTCCGCGATCATTGGGGGTTCGTCGAGAACGACCTCGAAGAAGAGATCGAACAGTGGCGTCATTGGGTCTACGAGGACCCGACCGTTGACCCCTCGCTATGGTACGTTGCTTGCGATGGAGCAGAGATCGTCGGGCTCTGCAACGGCTGTGCCGAGCGCCCAGAGGCAGACAATCTTGCCTACATCTACATCGTTGCCGTCTGCAAGCCTTGGCGAGGGAGAGGGATTGCCCGTGCGCTGCTGCGTCGTGCGTTTGCGGCGTACCACAAGCGCGGGAAGACCGTCGTGGATCTCGATGCGGATGCTGCGAACCTAACCGGCGCCATGCGGCTGTACGAGGGCGTTGGCATGAAGCAGGTTTGGCGCAATGATGCCTACGAGAAGGAGATCCGCCCCGGAATCGATCTCGTGAACCGCGGCTAGCCGCCGGGGCAGTTCGAGCGTTTGCTGCACCAGCTTACTTGGGTCCGGGAAGTCCGCATGGGCTTCCCGCACCCTAATCTCTGGGCGTTTCGTCGGTCGATTCAAGGATGAATCTGTGCAGCTCCCAGGCCGGCTCCCATGCGCCATCAGCCATATTCGAGAGAATGACCAGATTCACGTCATGATCGGGAAAATAGCGCATGACTGCGCTGACCCCGGCGTTGTATCCTTCCTTCTGACAGCAGACGACATGTCCGTTCGGCTCGACGTAAAACCACATGCCAAGGCCGTAGCGCATCTCCCAACCCTCGTGCCTCTTGTAGTGAACCTGCGGCGCAAAGAACAGATCGGCCGACGCAGGAGAGAGTAGAACTCCCGCCTGAATTGCACGAAGGAATCGATCAAGATCGGCGGCTGTTACATGGGCCCCGGAATCGGGAGAGCCGATCGGCGGGAACGAGTAGATATTCCTCTTCCACGCCTTCACATGTCCCTCATCACTGCGGATCGGATCGCACCCCTCGGCAAGATCGGGAACGCAGTGCTCCAGATCGAAGAAACCCGATCGGTCCATTGCCGCGCGCGCAAAGATCCGATCCCGGACATAATCTCTATACGACGTTCCCGTCGCCTGCTCGATCATCAGCCCGAGCAAGATGAAACCACAGTTGCAGTAGCGGCAGCCTGTGCCTGGAGCGAAATTCGCCTGCTTGTGCGCAAACTGGGGCAAGAAATCTCTTGTCTCAGTCACCGAGTAGTTCGGCTTCTCCTTCCACAGATCCGCGTAGTCTTCACCGGCTTCCTCCTCCGCATCGTCGCCGATTCCCGACGAATGTGTGAGCAGGTGCAAGACGTTGACCTCCGAGGAGATCGAGGTATCTGTCAGGCCAAGGTATGGAATAACTGGTGTGTCGAGCTCGAATTCCCCGGCATCGATCTGTTGCAGCGTCGCAACAGCCGTGAACAGCTTCGTCAGCGACGCCGTGTCGAACCGTGTCGACAGCCGAACCGGGATCCCCCATGAGCGATTAGCCAACCCGTAATCACCGGAGAACAGCTCGTTCGTGCCTCGAGTGATCAGGACCACTCCCGAGAAGAGGTCATCGTCGGTCCGCTGCTGAAAGTACCGGTCGATCTCGCATGCCACATCGTCCCATCGCTTCATGAATGGAGCATACCAGGTATTCATGGCATCGGTAGGGCTGCAGGCTGGCTCACAATCTCAACAACTCTAGATAGAATGGCTGAAGCTGGGGGAGTGCGTGCATAGAGAGCGCCGTTGCTGCGCTTGCCTCCGCAGATCCTGGAAGCTCTGTCGCGTATCCTATGGGATCACCTGCTGGGCCGGATCATGATCGTTCGACTCAGCGAAGAGGAGCATTCTCCATGGCTTTGCTGGCTGCGCGTGATCTGTCCAAGACACACGGCATGCATCCGCTGTTCGATCGACTTTCGATCACATTCCATCCCGGAGAGCGCGTCGGGCTGATCGGACCAAACGGCGGCGGCAAGACGACGCTGTTGAGGATCCTGGCTGGCGTCGAAGCGCCGGACGATGGAACCGTTGAACGCTCCAAGACCGCTCGGATTGCATACCTTCCGCAGACCGATGTTTTCCCGAACGGCGCGACCGTCGAGAGTTCGTTGCTCGACGCCCTCGACCCGATCGAGATGGCGGAGCACGAGCCGCTCGTCCGGGCGCGCAAGATGCTGCGACGTCTTGGGTTCGATGCAGGAGACACGCCGGTTAAGACGCTCTCCGGTGGTTGGCGCAAGCGACTGGCCATCGGATGTGCATTGGTCCAAGCGCCCGATCTCCTGCTCCTCGACGAGCCAACGAACCACCTCGACCTGGCAGGGATCGCATGGCTCGAAGGGTTCCTCGAACGATCGAGACTCTCGTTCATCCTGACCAGTCACGACCGATACTTCCTCGAGCGTGTCGCCAATCGGATCGTTGAGATCAACCCTCGCTATCCAGACGGCTACTACTCCGTCAAGGGATCCTACTCCGATTTCCTTGAGCGGAGGGAGGCGTTTCTTGAAACTCAAACTGCAGAACGCCAGGCGCTTGCCAACGAGGTTCGCCGTGAAATCGAGTGGCTGCGTCGAGGACCGAAGGCTCGATCGAGCAAGGCGGGGTATCGGATCGATGAAGCACATCGGAAGATCGGCCGCCTGACCGAAGCGAAGCGTCGGCATGATAGCGAGACAAAGCTTGACATCGATTTTGCAGCGAGTGGGCGGAGAACGCACGATCTGATCGTCGCACAAGATATCTCGATGTCACTTGGCGGGCGGCTTCTGTTCAAGGCCCTCGATGCGCACGCGCGGCCCAAGACGGTGTTAGGCATCGCCGGAAACAACGCCTCCGGGAAGACCACGCTCCTGCGGGTACTTGCCGGGGAACTCCACCCCGACGGCGGGCGTGTACGCCATGCTGTCGACCTGCGTATCGCCGTGTTCGATCAACAACGAAGTCAGCTCGATCCCGAAGCAACGCTTCGCCGAATGCTGGCGCCAAACGGGGATGTGGTCTCCTATCTCGGGAGGACATCACACGTCATCGCGTGGGCAAAGCGGTTCGGCTTTGAACCGGATCAGCTCGAAATTCCGATAGGAAAGCTATCCGGCGGAGAGCAGGCGCGAGCGCTAATGGCAATGATGATGCGTGAACCGGCGGATGTGTTGATGCTCGACGAGCCAACCAACGATCTCGATATCGCATCGATCGAAGTGTTGGAGAATGCGCTGGTCGATTTTCCAGGCGCGGTCATCGTGATTACCCATGATCGATACCTTCTGGACCGCATCTGCACTGAATTGGTCGGTCTTCACGCCGAGGGGCGATGGGGCCGCTACGCGTCTGTTGCGCAGTGGCAGGAAGCCACTGCACACCGAAAGCACGCGAGAGAAGCGAAGAAGTCCGCTGCATCACCCCAAAGCGCCCCTTCCGGAACCTCGACATCGAAGTCCGGTCTCACCTATCAGGAAAAACGGGAGTTCGCCGGTATGGAAGAGCGGATCCTTGAGGCCGAATCAGTGGTCGAAACCCTAATGAGCCAACTTGAAGACCCCGCGGTCGCCGCCGACCATACGAAACTCCAGGAGCTATACGAGGCGCACCGGGAAGCGAAAGACCAACTCGACCGGCTGTTCGCACGTTGGGAAGAACTCGAACGCAAGTCGATCGGAGAGTAATCGATACCCAAGGGGCAGCTACTCTGGTTTGGAGGCCCGAAGTGTAAGCAGAAGTGGCAGCTGGCCGGCATACTTCGGGAGCCGAAACCAGCGGCCATCGTCGCTCTCCATGCTTGGGAACAACTTGAAGAAGATCTTCTCATACTCATTGAGAAGATCGAGGTGCAAGCCCGCCTGAAGCAACGCGCTGACGATGTCGCTGATCGACCAATCCCATTCGTGCGACGCATGCTCGGGAATGTAGTCGTTATCCGCATAATCCGGATCGTCTCTGCCCCAAACTGTCGGTTCCGGTCGATGAAAGTAGCGGTACGCAAATGATAGCTCCCCGTCCGATTCCTCTTCGACGGAATTGAGGATTGGATGGGCCTCCATCAGATAGAAGGTCCCCCCGGGCTTGAGGAAGTGTGCGATGATCCGCCCCCATTCGTTGAGATCACGCAGCCAGCAGAGGACCCCCTTTGAGGTGTAGACGATGTCGAATGTCCTATCGATCGCCGCGCGTGCCTCGTAGACGTTCGCGTGGACAAAACGCGCGTCCAGGCCAAGCTCGTCTCGCAGACATTCGGCGCAACCAATCGACGCGCCAGAGAAGTCGAGTCCAGTAACGATCGCGCCACGCCGCGCCCACGCCAGTGTGTCGGTGCCAATATGGCATTGCAGATGGAGCATCGTCTTGCCACGGACATCACCGACCTCGCGCAGCTCGATCTCGTCGAGCACCTCATCCCCTTCGAGCAGCATCGCAACCTCTCTGTACGCCTTCAGGTGCACCGGCGCGATCTCGTCCCATAGCGCACGGTTCTGGACTTCAGCGTCGTGATGTGAACCCTGGTTCGTCCCCATATCCATTCCTCCCAAAGCGTAGAGAGTGCCCGGCAGACGAGGGTTATTCTAGAGGAACACCCAGGATCTTCGAGATCCCGCCCCAGGGATTGCCCTTTCTCTGCGTGCCGTCACCATGGGATCTGCTCTCTGGATCTTCGCGCGTGCATGACACCTGCTACCCGATCGAAGAGACCCGCGAGGAAGGCCGATGCGAAACGAAGACCGCAGCTCGCGAGGTTCGATACGGGATCCGGATCCTGCCGAGACCCGCGTTTTGCAGGAGCTGGATCTCATCCTCGACGGTCAACGGGAGATCGAAGTGGTGTAGTTCCCTTCCGAGATCGCTTCTGGAGAGGTAAGCTTCTATTCGGCGGTTCGATTCCTCGAAACGCTCAATGTAGTCCCCATTCACGAAGCACCCGCCAGGACGAAGCACCTCCGCAATCCGTCGATAGATGGAGGCTTTCGCCTCCGGCAACCAGTGATGTAGTGCCATCGTAGAAACCACGACGTCGGCTTCGGATCGACCGAGATCGATCTGCGTAAACGATCCTTCGATCAGACGGAGCTCGCGTTTCGGATACTTCCCATGGAGCTGCCGGAGCATCTCGCAGGAAACGTCGATCCCCGTGATCCTCGCGTTGGGGAGTCGACGCAGGATTGCCGGAAGCTCCAGCCCTGTCCCAATGCCAAGATCGAGGAGGTCGATCTCTTGCTTTGACCTTGGAACCGCTTCCGCCACGGCAGCATAGAATGCCTCGAACCTCTCGACATGGGCCCGCATGTGGTCGTCGTATCCAGCGGCACGCACGTTGAAGAACTGCTCCATGCGCTCAGCCACACGTCTCCTCATGCTTCCCGTCCCCGATCTCTCGCATGGTCGCGACCGTCTTCGGTGAGGCGAGCAATCCGGCCCATGAGGCAAAGCTTCTCAGGGCAACCTAGCGATACTTGTGTCGCTAGGAAAACATCCATTACAGCAGACATTCAGTGAACTCCGCCGTTTGCCTGAGAAGTCCAAGAGACGAACCGACTATTTGTGCATATGCCCGGCTAGTGCGTCTCGTGCGCTGTTACTCGCTGCTCTTCTCCTTGAGCGCCTCGATTTGCTCTTCGATTCGAGAGAGCGCCTCGGTCAGTTGATCGGCTTGGTTCTTGAGCGCAAGCAGCTGAGTTTCATCATCTATCTGGGGTACGCCAACGCCATACCCTCCACCCATCGGACTCGGATAGGCCGGAGGCGCATAGCCGTAGCCTCCCCATCCTCGCCCCATGCCACGTCCCCATCCTCCACCACGTCCGAATCCATACCCCATCCTGCGGCCACCCCACGCATTGGCGTATCCCGGAGTTGAATACCCCGCACAGTAGCCGACAGCTCGTCCGGTCATTGGCCCCATTCCGCCAGGGCCTGTTCCATCTCCTCTTGGCATTTGGATCTCCTTCCTATCTGTTGTTTCAGACACCTCTAGCAACCGGGATCCGGCTATCGTCGTCCGCGTCTGCCCCGGCGGCTACTTCGCCGACCGGCGCCTTGTCCGATGCCAGCCTGCATCCCCATACCCATTCCGGTCCCAGCCTGTTGCCCTCCGGAACGACCCGTGCGCTGGAAGAGACGTCGAATCCCATTCCCAACGCATGTGCCCAACCCACGACCCGTCAATGGTCCTTGTCCTGCAGGACCTGTTCCATCTCCTCTTGGCATCATGCACCTCGCTTCCAAAGCCCCCAATCATATATCTTGCATATGCACATTTCAATCCGCATCTTCATGCTTCAACTGCAGGAGACGATCCTCCACACCTACGTTTCGGATCGCTCCTCAATATCTCCAGTTCTACAGACGCCATTCGCCGTAGGCTTCTCCTGCATTCCTCGCCATTCCGCACTCTTGAACACACCAGAGTGCTCTCCATTGGCAAGCGGTCCCATGTCACAAGATAATGGGACCATGGCGGAAGACGTGCAGGCGAAAATCGACGCGGCAAGGCGAAGAGCTCACGACAACTTCTCTTCGGGATACAACTGTGGCGAGTGTGTCGTCGAAGCCGCCTTGGGCACCATCGATACCCGACTGCCTTCCCAATCTTGGAAGCTGGCGACCGGCCTCGGCGGGGGGCTTGGATTGTACGGTGATACGTGCGGCGCACTGATTGGAGCGGTGGTCTCCGTCTCCGCAGTTCACGGTCGGGAGATGCTGCCGGAAGGAGCCGATCGCCAGGCCAGGATCGCCGGATCTCAGCGACAGTTGTACGTCGATCCCGGTTTGTATCGGATCTTCAACCAGGTCCCCAACTGGTTTGCCAACCGGTATGGCCACACGCTCTGTCGCGAGCTGACCGCCCGCTGGAAGACCAAGTGGCTTTGCCGTGAGCACGCCTTGTTCTGTCGTGAGCTCATCTCCGAGGCCGTTGGTTTCGCAGTCAAGCTGATGCTCCAATCGGCGGATGAGATCTGCTCATTGCCGTTTGGCAAGACCGTTGAGAGGATCAAAGGCCCAACCCTTGCCGACTGAGGTCGTCTTCGGGGCACCGCGCGGCATCAGGCAGGCTACAGGGTCGGCGCCCTTCACGTGTCTCCGGAAGGAATCCAACCCTACCTGCTGATTCTTCCCCTTGGACTCGATCCGCGCGTATGATCTATTCGCACGATTCTCTGGAGGTGAACGACCATGCTTCGTGGATTGTTGGTTGCCAGTGTGCTTGTCGCTTCGCTGTCGTCGTGGGTGCTCGCCAGCTCCCCACACACCGACCTCTCTGTGACAGCAACGGTACTTGCTGTGGTGTCTGCATCGGAGATCGACGTGAGGGTCACGCGCTCCTCGATCAGCCCAACGGTCTGTGCGGGGACCGTCGTTCGCGTGGTCTATCACGGCCTAAGTACGCCAAGCCGCTTTGAACCGCTATACATGGAGGCGTTCGATCTGAACTGGAAGCTGACGGTGGATCATGAGGTTTACTTCAATGTCGCCGAACCCGCTTGGGACAGCGAACAGCGCCTTCATGCCTACGTCTATTTCGACCCCAGCGGATACGGAATGATCAACGCATTCCTTCTGGCTTCCGGGCTCGCAGCAATCGATCCGCAGCTTGCCCTGACAGAGCCACATGCCGAGTTCTTCCTCAAGGTTTCGGCCGCTGCAGCGCAGAGCGCACTTGGAATCTGGGCCGATCCCGATGAATCAGGCAGTCCGTAGTACAGAGGATGGCTGGCCGATGAGACGGGCACGGGATCGGGGGGAGCGCTTCGCCGTTCAACCCGATGTTCAACGGAGATTGCCTTCGATCGTTCGCACAGCGCGTCCCGCGCCGTTCCAATGCGCGGGGCTCCTGATCGCGATCGCCTTGTGGGTAGGCCTTGGTGTGGCGGCGACCGATTCGATGAGCCTCTGGCAGGACGGCCCACATCTTCGTGGTGCGAACCTATGGCAGCGAATCGTTGTCCCTTCGCTTGACGGCACGGAATTTCTCGGCAATGCCCGTGTGGGTCCGCCCGTCAAACAGGAGGACTTCAATCAGCTTGCAGGCCTGGGCGCGAATCTTGTCATTCTTTCACACCCAGGCCTGTTCACTGAACGACCTCCGTACCAACTGGATCGCCCGGTTCAAGCAAACCTCGATCGACTGATCGATATGGCAACCCGTGCCGGTTTGTATGTCGTGATCGCGTTGCGCACCGGACCGGGACGTAGTGACTTCACGTTCTACCGTGACGGCGCGGGAGATTGGTTTGATCCCAAACTCCTTATCGAGACGGTTTGGACGTCGCCAGCCGCCCAAGATGGATGGATTCGTATGTGGCAGCATGTTGCGACTCGATATCGCGATCGCCCGGGGGTCGTGGGGTATGAGTTGATGGTCGAACCCAATGGGGCTGACGTGACCTATGATATCTGTGATCCCACCGATTTCTATCCTCGCTTCGCGAACGCGCTTGCTGACTGGAATGCCTTCTACCCTCGGATCGCCGCTGCGGTGCGTCATGTGGATTCGATCACGCCGATCCTCGTCGGACCGATGGGTTGGAGCTCCATCGACTGGCTGCCGTATCTCGAGCCGATCGATGACCCACGGATCGTGTATGCGGTCCACCAGTACGAGCCACAATCGGAATACACACATCAGAACCCAGACGGCGCACATCGTTATCCTGGGCGGATGGATCTCGATGAGGATGGGCAACCAGAGTATTTCGATCGGGCGTGGCTGACAGAACGGATTCAATCCGTTGCCTCGTTCCGAGAGGCTTACGAGGTTCCCATGGCGGTTACAGAGTATGGGATCAAGCGTTGGATTCCCGGTGCCGCAGGGTTCATGGCAGACCAAATGGCACAGTTTGAGCATCTCGGCATGAACCACGCCCTATGGGCGTTTGCTCCCCGCTGGCCACCACTCGTTGAGATCGATGCCTTCGACTTCCTCCACGGCCCCGATCCACACAACCACTTCGATACGGAAAGCGATCTGCTAGACACCATCCAAGCCGTCTGGGCGCGGAACCGTCGACGCCCTCCTGTCGACTGAATCGGTTGTACGTGACGGGGAAGACGCATGTGCGGTTGCCGGGCCCGTCGTCTCACCTGCGAGCCATGCCAAGCTCCGGCCAGACGGCACAGACCGCATCCTCGAGTGGAACAGGCCGGCCACTCTTCTCGTCGAGAAACACGATCGTGACCTCAGCTTCTACGCACACTTCATCCGATGCGACGAAGCGCGCCTGGTGGGCGATGACCACCTTGCGCCGACCGGCAGAGGCAACCGTCGTTTCGATCCTCAGAATGTCGCCGGCACTCGCAGGGCGACGGTATGAGATGGTCTGACGGACGACCACCGGGAAGATCCCGTTCGTTTTGAAAAACGATGCATCAAGACCATTCTCCTCGAACTGCTCCCAACGGGCTTCTTCAAGCATTTCGAGATAACGAGCGTTGTTCACGTGGCCAAAGCGGTCCTCGTGGTAGCCGCGAATCTTGATTTGTGTCGTCGCCATTCGGACCTCCTGTCTGTTCCATCGGAACGGTACGCGCTGATCGACGGGGGGTCCACTCCGCCGGATCGGCGGAACGGCCAAGATGCTCTGTCGGCCTAGAATAGAACCGAACAACGGACTACACTCCGGACAAGGAGGTTTACAACGTGAACATCGGAATCATCATCTGTGATCGATACCGTTCCTGCGGCGGTGGGAAGTGCTTCCGCGCCATGCGAGAGCGGACAGGCGGTTTCGCACACTACGCAGCAGATGAACCTCTGGAGATTGTGGGCTACACATCGTGCAACGGGTGTCCCGGAGGAAATGTTGAGTACGTTCCGGAAGAGATGATCAAGAATGGCGTCGAAGCGATTCATCTTGCGACGGGTCTTGTCGTCGGGTACCCCCCTTGTCCTCGACAGGCCTACTTCAAGCAGTACATCGAATCGAAGTACGGCATCCCAGTGGTCATCGGCACGCATCCTATTCCGCAGAAATACTACACCGTGCACAAGAACCTTCCTTCGTGGGAGGGCATGAAGGGGATGGAGGCGCTTCTTGCAACCGAGGAAATCCGGAAGGCCTACGACTGAGAGAGCTCGGGACATCAGATTCTGAGCCTTCGCTGAATTCATCGCCACCGGGCCTCGCACGGGGCCTCTTTGCTGTGCCACAGAGACGACGCCTTGCGATGCCCGGTTTGTGTGTCATCTTCTTGTGGTGTCTTGCCTCTCTGGGCGGCAGATCCGGTTCAACTGCCGTGCGATCAGCCGGAAACGCCAGATACCAAGAATCGCAACCACGATGCCACTCGCAAGCAGCAGCACACCTGCAGCTTCGATGAGCATGTTGCCTTGGAAGATCTTCAGTAGCGTACCCCCGGCAGCCAGCAGCGCAATCGCCGTCCGCAAGTAGGCAAGAAGCGTTCTTTCGTTGGCTAGTACCGTCCTGTCCCTCGCCAGAAGGTCTCTTAGGACCAGATCTCTAGCGTCCATGTCTTCGTAGTTCATTGGTTCCACGATCCTTCGGAAGATTTGGCGTCGGCAAGCTTCCGAGGCCACCGGTATGATACTACCATGCTCAGAAAAGACCGAGAGATCACCGATCGTCGGGAGATTGCCGCACTGCTTCGCCGAGCGAAGGTCTGTCGGGTCGGTTTCGCCATTCGTGGCGAAGCTTACATCGTTCCACTCTCCCACGGCTACGACCCGGACGTAGGTGCTCTGTACTTCCACACTGCCCGGAAGGGCAAGAAGATCGATTGCATCGAGGCAAACCCTTGCGTCTGCTTCGAAGTCGAAGGATCCGTCCGGATCAAGCAGGGGACTGCACACGCCTGCTCGTGGGGCGTTCTGTATGAGTCCGTCATTGGATACGGAACAATCGTCGAACTGTGCTCTTTGCCCGAGAAGACTCGTGCCCTGAGATGCCTGACAGCGCATCAGGCAGGCAGGTCGCTCGATTGGAAGATGTCCGAGCGCTCCGTTGCAGAGACTCGCGTGTGGCGTCTTGAGATTGAATCGATCACCGGAAAACGATCGTTCGCGTTGGATGAGGATCCCCTGGTCCCACGCGAAAACACGCTCCAAGCCTTCCTCAAGGCTCTCCGAGACCCCCCTCAAGACGCATGATCCGCATTCACACCACAAGGCAACCGAGAGAAACATTGGTCACGTACAATTCCTCCTTTACACTACCGCAATCTTCACAAACGGAGGATGGACTTCATAAAGAAGCTCGTTTTCGGATCGCTCAGCGTCGTCTTCGCTGTTGCTATTGCCGTGCTGCCACTCTACGGAGACTCGGATTCCTCCGTCTGGTTTGAGCTGCGTGTCGAATCCATTCGACGCCTCGGTGCCATCCCGTCATTCTCTGCATGCATCATCAAAGGAGATGCGATCGTCTGGCAAGGTCAGTGGGGGTGGGCCGACGTGTATCGCAGTGTTCCCGCAACCGAGGAGACGCAGTACCTGATCGGCTCTGTATCCAAGATGTTCACCGCCGTAGCAATCCTGCAACTCATGGAGCAAGGTCTCTGCGACCTGGACTCCGATGTCAGTGTCCATCTACCGTTTGATCTTCGAAATCCATCGTGCCCGGATCTACCGATCACCTTGCGAATGCTGCTTTGCCATCACGCCAGCCTTGCCATGGAGAATGAACACTTCTTCTCGCCGTTCTACTTCCGTCCATACGATCTGTCGCATCTTGGAGCCTTCCTGACACCGGGAAGTCAGGCGTTCCGCCCAACTTACTGGCTCGATCTGTTCCCCGGCAAGCAGATGGAGTACGCGAACATCGGGTATTAGCTGCTGGCCTTTCTCGTGGAACGGATCAGCGGAGAGCCGTTCGCGGAGTATGTCCGCGGACACATCTTCGATCCTCTCGGGATGGAGACCGCTGTGTACGACGTATCGGAAGCCTCCTCTCCTGCAATGCCCTACGTCGCATTCCTCGGAATACCGATTCCGATGGGAGACTACGAGATCGGCTCACGCGGCGCGGGAGGTATTCGCACCTCCATCGCAGATCTATCGCGGTTTGTCATCGCACTGATGAATGAAGGAGCCTTTGGCGCAGCCCGGATCCTTTCTCCCGCCTCGATCGCGGAGATGCAAACGACTCAATACCCGGATCATCTCGTGCAGGATTTCCAGTACGGTCTCGGATGGAGTGTCTATGTGGAAACCGGGTACGGCGGGCATGCCGGTGGCGCGTTCGGTGGTCGCGCGATGGCTCGCATCCTCATGGCCGACCGAACAGCGGTCGTCTATGCGTACAACCGCCTCAATCCGATGTTCCCACCCTTCGCTGCACCGGGGTTCACCTACGCAGGCGATCGGTTGGAGGCAATGTTGTGGAAGCTTGCAGACAGCTTCCGCAAGTCGGATTGAAAGTGGCGTTCAGCGTCTCCTGCGCTTCGAGGGTGGTGGGCAACGCCGTTTCGTGGTCGGACCCAAGGCACTGCTCAGCATATGGATTCGGTTCCTTCTCCCGCGTTCTTCCCAACAGTTTGCCCCTCCCCGACGTTGTACAACTGAGAAGGGAGGGATCGATGTGGATGAAAGCACGATCGCGAGGATGCTCCACGAAGAACGACTCAAGCGGGCAGCGCAGGTGCAATTGGCGCGACGCCTCATGAATCACCAGACAACAGATGACGACGAGCGCTTGCCACGAAGAATGCCCCGGCGTCTGTGGCGCCGATTCCGGCAGGTAGCATACTAGACTGTAGACATGCCATCGGCGTGTCTCGATGAGATAACGCGTGCCTCACGGGGAGGTCATTACTCCTTGTACAATCAAAGCCAAGACATATCGACCATCGCGAATCTGCTGAGTTCTTCGCAGGATCGGTTGTTTCGATACGCGCTAAGTCTGTGCAAGACGATCGATCGCGCCGACGATCTGGTCCAGGAGACGTTCCTCCGAGCTTTGAGGCATGCTAACACGCTTCATTCGATGAATGCGTTTCAATGCGATGCATGGCTGAAGCGGGTTCTCCGCAATCGGTTCTTCGACGAGCAACGTGCACACAAGCGCGCGCGTGCCGCACTCCTCGAGGGGATTCGGAGTGCTCGTCGTTCCTCAGATGTTACTGGCCAACCGACGCTCTGCGAGATCCTCGATCAAGTACCCTCGCGATACCGTGGCGCACTGGAAAGGAAGTATCGTCTCGGGATGAACAGCACGGAGATCGGAGCGGAACTCGATCTGCCAGCGGCGACCGTTCGTTCACACATTCATCAAGGGATTCAATGGCTTCGCAATCAGATGGAGGATTCCATCCAATGAAAGGAGACCCCATGACTGACGGCAAGACGATTGGCAACGTAAACATTCTCGATCTGCGCAACATGTCCGAAGAAGCGGTGCCTGGAATCAAAAAGATCGGCAACGTTAACATCCTGCTGTACTCATCACAGACAGCCCCCTACATCAGCAAGCTCAATCTGGGCAACATCAACGTATCGATTGAAGCGCCACAGGATGTCGAGACACGGACGATCATGGGCCACCTCAAGCTTGGCCCTGATTCGCTACCAGATCATGACCAAGCGGCCTTCTATGTAGTGATGGGACACGTAATTGTCGAAAGCCCTTCGGAAGACGAGGCAGCGGAGACCTCGCTTCAGGGATTGGCCGGGCTGGTTGTCATGGGCCATGTGTTCTGTCCCAAGTCGCTACGCGGTATCGTACAGGCGAAGATCAAACAGCAGATGGGACAGTTCATCTCCTATCCAGACGATGCACGGCTGATTCACGGTTCGCTTGAGCTGACAGCTGGCTTCCTCAGAGAGATCGAGCGGCCCACCGGCTTGGTCGTGATCGGATCGGTGCGGGCAACTGAGAATGTCAGCCAGGCGCTGAAGCAGAAAATCGATTACCTCCAGGTTCGCGGCAGCATCGTCTGCTCCGAGGAGAATGCAGACACGATGCGATCGAAGCTGATCGGAGGGGAAAATCCGTTGACCGTGATCCCTTCCGGCTACCGCTACCGTGAGGGAGACCTTTCGTTGGATGCTCCGACGCTTGACTCGCTGCGCGATGCGAAGCTGTTCTGCACTGGCACCGTTGTTTTCGCTCCGGACGTCACGCCATCCGCCATCGAACAAGGACTTGCAGGCCTGCGTAGTTTCGGGTTGATCGTCTGTCCGGAGCCGCTGAAGAGCGTTCTCACGGAAAGACTCGATATGGTCGAGGATCGCGTCATCTTCTACGAAGGCACTCTGTGGGTGTTCGATGAAGATCATACGTTGCGCGCATCCCGGTTCGAGTACTCCGAGGACAAGGTGACTGCTCTCGTCACTGGCGAATTGAGGATCGATCCAGAGCTCGACCCCGCGATCCTCGCCGAGCGTTTTCTCGCGGTCCACAACCTTGGTGAAATTCGGTGCACACCGGAGCAGATGGTCGCGATCGAGGCACGACTCGGCATTCACGAAGGATCGCTCGAAGAGGATTCTCCCGAGGAGGAGCAGATGGTCGACATCGGGAACGCAAACGTTCTTGCTCTGTGAGCGGGTTGCTGTCACCGCATCCTCGAGATGTGGTGACAGCAACGCCTCATACCAGCCGTTCGTGACACCCCTGAGGAACCCGTCAGACGGTGACCCGCTTTTCCCAATCTGCAGATTTCTCCTACAATGTGCAGCAGGTCAGAGAAGGAGGAACGATGAGACGAAGGTTCTTTCCGGTAGCTATCGTCCTCATGCTGCTCTGCGGGGTAGCTGGCGGAACGGCAGCCGATGTGCTATTCGCGTTTGGCGGCGGAGGTCCGGGCCTTGGATTGTTCATGCCGGATCTCGCAGACATCAATGTGTTCGTCGAAGGAAGCGGCTTCACGCCGTTTGACGGAGGACTTCTACTCATCGGAGGCGGCGGCCGCGGTGGGGTGATGCCGGGTGCCGCGTATGGCGGCGCAGGGTGGGGCGCCTGGATCGAATCGGATCAGGATGCTCGACACGCCGAGTACGGTCTCGGCCTGGGAGGGTTCGACATCGGTTACGCCGCGGGTGGAGAAAAGCGTTCGATCCTCGCCGTGGGAATGCTCCTCGGTGGCGGCGCAGCGGAGCTGCTGTTGCGCGAGGAAGCTCCGTCCGCTACGGCTGGCTTGACCCCTCATGGGATCATCCCCCAACCGCTTGACGTAGTCTATGACAGCGTGTTCGTCTTCGTCGCCCCCTACATCGATATGCAGATTCAGCTCCTCGATTGGATCGGGCTCAGCGTTCGCGCTGGATACATTTGGGCGCCGCTCGAGTTCAACTGGAGCGATGTAGGCCCATTCGACCCGCCACGTTTGATTCCATCGGGAGTCTACTTCCGGTGCTCGATCGAGTTCGGCGGGATTACGGCACTTCAGTAGCGGCAGGCCACCTACTCCCGTTCGCCTGACGATTGTCTGAGAACCGTGCTGGCCAACAGGATCGTCAGCACAACGAAGATCAGCACGCCAGCGAAGCCGACCGGCTCCTGCCAGGGGGCCAATCCTTTTACCATGACCGCGCGGAGCAAGCGGTTCGAGTATGTTAGCGGTACGACGTAGGACAACGGCCGCAACAAACGAGGAATCGCTTGGATCGGCCACATCATTCCAGAAAGGAGAACCGACGGCAAGATCACAAGCGGAAAGAAGATGATCGCCTGGGATTCGGTCTGCGCCAGCGAGGACAGCAGTGTTCCCAGCCCGACGCTACCAACGGCAAACAAGATGACACACGCAAACGCCCATGCGATAGAGCCGTTGATCACAATATCGAACACGGTCTTGCCGATCGTCAGGACCACCAACGATTGGACAAGCGCGATCAAGCCAAACGCGATGACATAGCCCACGATGAACTCGGTTCGGCGTACCGGAGAAACCCAGATCCGAGAGAACGTCCCATCGACCTTCTCCCGCACAATCGACAGCAACGTCAATACCGTGCTAATCAGTGCAACCACGAGCCCCATAATCGCCGGGGCGAAGCTATCGATGAACCGGACTTCAACGCCGTAGAGTTCGCGCGTGTCGATCTCGATCGGTCCGCCTTCGCCGAGATCCATCGCAGCATCGGCAAGCCCCATTTTGACGGTGGCCGCGATTTGGGGATCCGATTCATCCAACGTCAGGTCGATTGTTCCCTGTGCACTGGTGGCAACGCCCATGGCGAAGTGCGCATAGTAGAGACTGGTAAACTTGTCGGGAATGCGGATCACCGCTTGGTAACCTGCTTTAAGCAATAGCTGCTCGGGATCGTCAACGGTCTCCAGCACCGTCACGTCAAATGCATCGTCCTCCCGAAGATGTTCCAGGATCGACACCGTGAGATCCGTGCCGTCTTCATCGATGAAGGCAACACGAACATCCGTAATATCCCCGGAGAACGAGTACCCGAACAGCAACATGGCAATCGCAGGAAGAATGAGCATGAACGCAAGAACGCGCCGATCATGGCCCAGTTGACGCAGAACACGCTCAGCAACCGCGGAAATTCGGGATCCGCTCACGATGCCTCCTTCAACGCGCCCTCTCCCGTGAGGATGAGGAACACCTGCTCCATATCCAGTTCATCCTGTCCGCTGCGTTCCGCCGCCTGTTGCCGCAACGTCTCCGGATCCCCTTCGGCGACCAGTCGCCCCTTCTGGATCAATCCGACTCGATCGCATCGCTCGGCCTCTTGCAGATAGTGGGTCGAAAGGAGAATCGTCCGACCCCTTTCGCTAAGATCGCGAAAGTGGTTCCAGAACTCGTACCGAAGCGCCGGATCAAGCCCGATCGTCGGCTCGTCAAGCAGCAATGCATCGGGCTCGTGAAGCAACGCACATGCGAGGGATAGTCGTTGCTTCTCACCGCCGGAGAGTCTGTCGGCCCGCTGTCGACGGTGGCCATGGAGCCGCATCAGGGCAAGAAGCATGCCCGTTCGTTCGGCGATCCTCCGACGCTTCATGCCATAGATCCGTCCAAAGAAGAGAAGGTTCTCGGAAACGGACAGATCCCGATAGACGGCACGTTCTTGGGGCATGTAGCCGAATCGATGCTCGACAACTCGCCGATCCCACGGCATGCGGGCCCCGAGCACCCGGGCTTCGCCACCCGTCGGTTCGGTCAGCCCACTGAGCATCCGGATCAGTGTCGTTTTGCCGGCACCGCTTGGCCCCACCAAGCCATAAATTTCCGTGGGGGCTACGGCTACGGTGAGGCTGTCGACCGCACAGAGGGATCCGAACGTCTTGGTGACAGCTTCGGTATGAAACACCCCGGAGGCGCTACCCATTCTCGAGCACCACACGTGGGTCAAACATCGTTGGATCCAGTCCGCGATCGACTTGCATCTCCTCGTAACGGATGATGCTGCGAAGGATACCGCGCTCGTCGTAGGTTTCTATGACCCGAGCCAGGTGGATCCCAGTCTCCGTTTCCTGGACATCGCGGATCACGAGGTCGACAAGCAGCTGACCGTCTACGTCGTACAGCATCCGACGGGTCGGCACAAAGCTGTCACGATCAACCCACAGATCGATCTGTCCGTATGCCGCGGCCTCGTCTGTTGGCTTTCCAACGAGGTGGTACACCTCCGTCGGATCGTCGCGAAGGTCGAACGCGTAGTCGTCAAATTCATCCTCGACCTCTCGTAGGAATTGGCGAAAAACGAGCCATGGCTGTTCCGCGGCGGACAGATCGTGCAGATCCTTGGTGTACCAAGTATCGGCGGCAGCAATGTAGATCCACATCTCGTTGCCAACGATCAGTGTGGTGTTTCCAGCGAGGTAGTCCGGCTCCAAGTACTCCTGCCGCATCCGGTTCGGTTGGAGGAGGAGGAGTCGTATCCTTTGGACCCGGTCGATCTCCCCATCCTTGTACGTCTCAACAACAATATTGGCCTCAAGATCCTCGATCCGCTGCACGTTGGCTCGGAGCTGTTCGATCACCTGCTCTCCGGTCGAGATGGTTCCCGCATCGACCGCCGCTCCCATGAAAACAGCGATCCCTAGGACCCACACCACACTTGTTGCCCACATTCTCATGGTGAGATTCTCCTGTTGGCGACCTGCCTTCTTCCCTTCTCTGTGAGCAGTCCGTCGTAGTAGATCGACTTCAGCGATTCAATCAGCCGAATCAGTGGGATCCCTGTACGAAGAAGGACGCTTGGGTTCAACACAGAGCGAATGGATTCGGTCAAGAAGAGGATCCAATGATCAGAGTCGATATCCCTGCGCAAGCAGCCCTCCGCTTGTGCCTCTTCCATCAGCGCCTTGAGCTTCTGGAGTCGCTCCATACGGATCGCGTCGATCGTTTCCCAGAGCTGCGGCGCGATGGTTTCCACCTGAGCGAATAGCTGGCTCTGAATTCGTGGAAGAAACTCACTAGCGAACTCCAACGATGCGAGAATTCGATCGATGGCACTGTCCGAACGTTCTAGAATCTCGTCCCACCGGGCAAGATTCTCCTGAACGAATGAAACGACAATCCGCTCAACCAAGGCATCCTTCGCAGGAAACAGCTTGTACAGCGTCTTCTTGCTCACACGTGCTCGGCAAGCGATCTTAGCCGTGGTGATCGCTTGAAGTCCTTCCACTAGAAGGATTTCACGCCCTGCTCTGAGAATCTTCTCTTGACCCGGCAGAAGATCATCCTCTCTGGATACCAAAGGATACGGTTATGGTATCGTCAGTATCTTCATCTGGATCGCTTGCGCTGTCAAGCAGTGTGTCGAGATCGCTCCTGTTGTTTCACCACGAGACCTCGTACCCTCTATGAAGGTTTCTCGAACACGGCCTCCACGACCGGCCCGATGGGAAAACGTTTCGCCTCTTCCAGGGACAGTTCGTGCAACCCGACGTCATGCATCAACGATCGATAGATATCCACTGGAAACCCGTGAGACAGCTTGGTCGGTTCGCGGAAGTAAAGCCGTCCACCCGGCGCAAGCAGTGTGGCCAGCGTTTTGGCCGTCATCACCCGCTCTTCGGTGAGGATATCGTGAAGCGCGTTGTGAACCACCACAACGTCATACGACGCCTCTGGAAGCGAGAAGCTCTCGATCCGCCCCACAAGACACCGAACGTTGCCTCGTTTCTTCATGCGTCGGGCCGCAATCCGAACCATCGGCGGGGAGATATCGACGCATGTGATTGACCCATTCGGGAGCCGGCAGGCAAGCTGCTCCGAGATTCCCCCAGAGCCGCAGCCGAATTCGAGAACTGCCTCATTCCCAGCGAGATGTATCCGATCTGCGTATCCCCGATAGAACGACCGGAACAGCCTCGGTGCGACGAGTCCATCCATCACGACAAACGCCAACGGCGGATTGACGAAATCCATGTGCTCTCCTTTCGCAAAACGCCGAAGTTTGTCCGACCAAAACGGTGCGCGCAAGTGGCGTATCGATCGCACGGGGGGGTTGGGAGTCGATCGTCTGATCAACCAACACCCGCCATGCAGAGCCCATGGATGCATCGGTTTGCAGATCTGGGCTGCCGTGGCCGGAACGGGCTAGGCAGCCTTCGCCGCAGATCACAGCTCTGACGATGCGTTGAGGGAGAAGTCGCAGTCTACCCGCTCCACAGGTAGGACGTGTTCACCGGCTTGCCCTGAAGCTTCAACTAGTAGAACAGTTGGGCCTTGTGCAACTCGAGGGGGTCGATCATCTGCAGCAGCCGTTGCCCCAGGGGGATCTCCCGTGGATCCCGAAGATCACGTGTATGTACGTTCGAGAGACACTCCTCCCCAACTTCGTCGACCGCTGTACGTATAGGCCGTTCTCAGTAGACCGACTGTATCCTACGGCACCGGTTCAAGCATAGAAAGCACGATCGATAATGTCCCATCAATCTCGTAGAGTCGCAGGAGGTTGTCCTCCATCACCACATCGAAACAGCCCCCGATATCGTCCGCCTCAGGCACATCGACACAGTACCTGTCCGCATCGATCCACCAGCAGCCCGTGTAGACAACCTCACCATCAAGTAGGATCGACAGCGCGCCATCAGGATCATTGACAACCTCCGTTCGCAGCGCGCCTCCTACCGCCTCGAACCGACTCCCTGAGATTCTTGTCTCCAACTCGTTTCCAGCGAGGCGGACGCCCGGTGCAAGATCGATGAACGGAGCCTCCCCAATCCCGGTCTCCCCGGCAGCATCGAGAATCATCCACAGCAAGACGCCGAATCTCTCATTCGGGACCTCTCCCTCAGACTTGAATGTGTCGACGCGATGCACAACCACCAAATCCAAATACGGCAAAACAACGACGAGATGTCCTCGGTAGCCCGACGCGTAGTAACCGCGCCCCGCGATGGTTACATTCGGGAACAGGCCGCTTCCCTCTCCGGTCCACCACATGTAGCCGTACCCGCTCTCCGGACCGATCTGAGAATGTGTCGTCGTGCTCTCTTGGATCCAGCTCGAGGGGATTATCCGGGAGCCTTTCCACCGTCCTTCGCGGAGAAACAGGAGACCGAAGCGAGCTAGATCCCGTGTGGACATCCGGAACCCGTAGTAGGGATGGACCGAGTACGGTGCGTAGTCGTATCGAAGGGAGCCTGCCCAGAAGTCCTGCATCTCCAGCGGCTCCGCGATGCGCCGTCGGAACGCTTCATAGATGCTGGGTTCGCTTGTCTCCTGGTCAAAGATCGTCCCCAATGCGTTGAAATCCCAGTTGTTGTAGTACCAGAACGTCCCCGGCGCATGGCTGCCACGCTCCGGCCGTCGTTCGATCATCGATTGCGCTTCTCCTGCCGCACGGACGTACACCCCTGAGCGCGCCGAGAGCAGATCGCCCACGGTGGCTTGCCTCTCGATCGGCGTCAGCGGGGTGAGCTCATCGATCTCGAGTTGCTCAAGGGTCTGGGTGACATCGATCGCTCCTTCGTCAATATAGATCCCATACAGTGCGCTGAGCAGGCTCTTCCGCATTGAGTGACAGGAGTAGTTGCACGCCAGATCTCCCCAACCTTCGATGACAACCCCGTCATCGACGATCATCACTGCCGCGGACCCGATGCTTTCTGCATAGTCTCGAGCTACAGCCAGCTTTGCGGAAGACCAGCCGAAGACCTCGGGCGACGTGGCCCACGCCCAAGTTTCGCAGGGATAGACTTCGCACGGAGCAGTACGTAGACAGACGATCTCGTGTGCTGGAGCGCCGTCCGAAAGGCCGATCTTGCCGACGACCGCTCCGCTGAACAAGGCACACCCCACTGCCAGCAAAGCGAACCCGGTCCGCCGCTTCATCCGTCGTTCCTCCCGTGAGCGGCCATTGATACAACTACGATGACGCTCGCGCAACCAGCCATCGCGTCCTTCAATGGGTGCGGAACGCACCTTTCTAGGAGTTCGTCACCCCATCGGATCGGAGCGGACGGGTGTGAATGCCACACTCGCCACCGCACTTGCTGGTCCCGGATCAGCGGCCGCTCTGCTCGTCGACACCGGTTGTGAGTTCGGTGCATGGCGCACATCCCAGCGATCGGTATCCAAGTTCGTAGTACGGGTTGACCGGAATCCGGTTCAACGCTAGATACTGCCAGATCTCCCGCTCGTACCAGGGGAGGATTGGATTGAGTTTGATCAACCCTTCGTCGCATTCCCCAACCTCCTGGAAATCGGTGCGCGTTCGTCCCTCGGTACATCACAACCCAGTGACCCAGCAAGCGACATTCATCTCTTGAATCGCACGTCGTGTCGGTTCGACCTTCAGCACACCGCAACATCTGTTCGGATCCGTCTTGTAGAGGTCTTCTGGGATCTCGGCCGTGTTCTCGTACACCATCAGCTGCCCGGGATACCGATCGATCTCCTCTTGCATGAAGCGTTTCGTTTCCGCCGGCTTGTAACGTGTGGTCACAATGAATCCCTTGATGCTTGGGCTCACGCGCTGCGCGAGGTGCCAGACAACGGAAGAGTCTTTCCCTAGGCTATTCGCAACAACCAACCGCTCTCCATACGCTTCATACGCTTGTTCGATCAGGCGAAGCGAGCGCTCTACCTTTTCCCCAAAGTGCAGCCCCTCCACCAAACGCTTGAAGTCATCCTTCGTTGCAGCAAGAACCATCGTCAGTACCCTCCCGGTAGGTCGTATCTTCCTTCATGTAGATCGAATCGGCCGGATCGCTTCACAGGCCTGTTCACCTCTTGGCCCTTCATCTCTCGTGTAGTCTCGTCGATTTCCCCCATTTCATCCACCCCGTCGTGCCGAGCAGGGAGAGCTTGACATTCTCATGCCAGTTGACGTCGAATGGTTTCAACACATACCGGGAGGAGATCTGCAATGAGAATTCGGTGCGGTTTGATACTTCTTGTGCTTGCAGCCGCCGTTGGGCTGACAAGCTGTGACCTGTTTTGGCTCCCCGATGCCACCGCATTGGGATTCGCTCCGATCGCTGGTGCAGTACACACCACGGTTACGGTGGTCGGCGAGGGATTTGGCACGACCCCTGCCGGTACCCGCGTAACCTTTGATGGCATCGAAGCGGCCATCCTGACGTGGAGCGACACCAACATCGTCGTGCAGATCCCCGTGGTTCCCACGCCAGCGGGGGAACGGTCTGTAACCGTACAGGTCCTCCAGGGAAGCACGCTCCTCGGAACCGGGACGTTCACCGTCTTGCGTGGCGTGCTGTTCGAGACAAACCGGGACGGCAATCTGGAGATCTATCTGATGAATCCGGATGGATCGCAGCAAACCAACCTGACGAACGATCCGGGCAACGATTCTCACGCAGTGTGGTCGCCAAGCGGGACCCAGATAGCGTTCGTCTCAAGCAGAGATGGCAACTCCGAGATCTACGTGATGTCTGCCGATGGATCCAATCCGGTGAACCTATCCAACCACTCGGACGCTGACTACTTCCCAGTCTGGTCACCAGATGGAACTCGGATTGCGTTTATGACGGATCGCGAGAGTGTCGGTCCGCCGATCTTGGACGCATCGCCGAAGCTTCTGCCGTTCTACAACGTGGAGGTCTTCGCAATGAATGCTGACGGTAGTGGTCAGACAAACCTTACCGACAACGCGGCGTGGGACGCCTATCCATCATGGTCTCCCGATGGATCCAAGATTGCGTTCCAGTCCGATCGTGACGACGACCCCATCGTTCCCTTGGTGATCTTGCCGGATGACCTTGGCCTCGAGATCTATTCGATGGACGCAGATGGGTCGAATCCAACCCGCCTCTCCTGGAGCCCCGAGGATGACATGTACCCCTCATGGTCCCCCACAGGGTCGAAAATCGTCTTTCAATCCAACCGTGACGGCAACTGGGAGATCTATGCCATGAACCCGGACGGAAGCGGTCAGACAAGGCTGACCGCCCACCCGGATGCGGATATGTACCCATCCTGGTCACCAAGCGGCACCTGGATCACGTTCCAAAGCTCACGGGATGGGAATCCTGACATCTACAAGATGACCTCTGGGGGCTCATCGAAGACACGTCTCACGACGTCCGCCGATTGGGACTGGGGCGCAAGCTGGTCTCTGGATGAGACGCAGATTGTCTTCCAATCGGACCGCGCCGGGAATTCCGAGATCTACAGGATGAACGCAGACGGGTCGTCTCAGACTCGCCTAACAACCGATGCGGCGCTGGATTTCCATCCATGTTGGGGTACGTTCGGATGGGCCCCGCCAGCATGATGGGCCTGCCAACAGCGGCACGCTACGAGGGTGCTTCCGGCATTCTTGCAGGCCCTCGTGTGTCTCTCTTCGACATAGACATTGACAACGGCTCGATCGTTCCGTACGCTTCGGCCTCAAGTCTGTCTGTCCGCACATCGGGTATCAGAGCAGCCCATTCTGTCTAGCTGAGAGACGCGTGCCCGGCCTACCTTTGGGGGCCGTTCCTGCTTGTGCCGTGACGACGACAAAGGAGCAATCATGACGAACGCAACGCCGATTGAACGCATACGAAACGTGGGCGTAATGGCTCATATCGACGCAGGGAAGACCACCGTGACGGAGCGAATCCTCTTCTTCACCGGCAAGCGCCACAAGATCGGCGAAGTGCACGATGGTGAAGCCGCGATGGATTGGATGGTGCAGGAACAAGAACGCGGCATCACAATCACATCCGCGGCAACAACAGCCTACTGGCGAGATCACCGGATCAACGTGATCGACACGCCTGGGCATGTCGACTTCACCGCGGAAGTCGAGCGTTCTCTTCGGGTTCTCGATGGAACCGTCGCGCTATTCTGCGCTGTCGGCGGTGTGCAGCCTCAGGCAGAGACCGTCTGGCGGCAGGCGGAGAAGTACGGGGTTCCCCGCATTGCGTTCGTTAACAAGATGGATCGCACCGGAGCTGACTTCCATCGCGTCGTGGAAGAGATCCGCAAGGAACTCGGCGCAAACGCTGTCCCTGTAGTCCTCCCGATCGGTGTTGAAAGCACCTACCAAGGCGTTATCGATCTCGTCCGCATGAACGCCGTCTACTACGATGATGCGCCGCAGGGAGCAACCATCCGTGTCGAGGAAATCCCGGCCGATCTGCTCGATGCCGCCCGTGCCGCCGAACAGTTGATGATCGAGCGGATCAGCGAGCAGGACGATCTGCTGATGGAGAAATTCATCGAGGGAGAAGTCCCGGAACCGAGCGAGGTGCTCCGGGCCATCCGCCAAGCGACAATCGATGGGCGGTTTATTCCCGTGCTCTGTGGTGCAGCATTCAAGAACAAAGGGGTTCGGTTCCTGCTCGACGCCATCGTTGACTACCTTCCATCCCCCAACGACCTCCCGCCAGTGATCGGGGCATGCACGGAGTCAAACCAAGAACTGATCCGCCATCCGAATGACGCTGCCCCGCTGGCAGCGTTGGCGTTCAAGCTCCAAGCCGACAAGCATATGGGCAAGCTGACCTACGTTCGCGTCTATTCCGGAATACTCAAGGCCGGAGCTCAGGTGTACAACGCAAGCCGTGAGAAGATGCAGCGGATCGGGCGCCTATTCGAGATGCATGCGAACGATCGAGAAGCTGTCGAAGCATTGCATCCCGGACAGGTTGGGGCCGTCGTCGGCCTCGCGGAGACGCATACGGGGGACACGATCTGCAGCAAAGACCATCCGATTCTGCTTGAATCGATCGAGTTCCCGGCACCTGTCATCGGCGTTGCCGTTTCCCCCGCATCGCGAGAGGATCGTGACAAGCTATCGGCGGCGCTCCACCGTCTCGCGGAGGAAGACCCGACCTTCGTCGTTCGCTCCGACACCGAGACGGGGGAGGTGGTCATCTCGGGCATGGGCGAGCTGCATCTCGAGATCATCGTCGATCGACTGAAGCGTGAGTTTGGTGTCGACGTGGTCGCAGATCGTCCGCAGGTTGCCTATCGCGAGACGGTCCTTGGTGCGATCGATCACGAGTATCGCCACGTGAAGCAGACGGGCGGGCGCGGTCAGTACGCCCACGCGGTATTTCGGATTGAGCCAACCGATCCTGGGTCGGGATTTCAGTTCGAGGACACGATCACCGGAGGCAAGATCACACGCGAGTTTCTCACGGCGATCAAGCGCGGCGTTGTGGAGGAGATGGCCGAGGGCCCGTATGCAGGGTTCCCCATGGTCGACATCAAGGTCGTCATCACCGATGGTTCCATGCACGATGTCGATTCCTCCGAGCAGGCGTTCCGAACGTGTGGCAGAATGGGGTTTCGTGAAGCGTGTCTTGCATCGGGATTGAAACTGCTTGAACCGGTGATGTCCCTTGAGGTCACGGCTCCGGAAGACTGTACGGGAGCGATCACCGGTAGCCTCTGCAGCAAGCGCGGGCGGATTCTCGGCATGGAAACCAAGGCAGGCGGCGCTGTACTCCGTGCGAGAGCCCCCCTAGCTGAGATGTTCGGCTACGCCTCCGAGCTGCGGAATCTGACCAGCGGCCGTGGATCGTTCACGATGCATTTCGAGCACTACGAGACCGTCCCGTATGCCCTTGCCGAGGAGGTCGTGGAGGCGCGCAACACATCCTCCTAGCATTCGAGCGCACTTGCGAGCTGCTGGATCCGTTGCCATGCCTCGACAACATGCGCTGCCTCCGTACGCGTCTGGCCGACACAGAAACGCGCGACATACCGCCCGCCTAGCACGGCGTGGGTTACGAACATCGCTCCACTCTGGTTAAGGCGGTCGACCAGCGTGCGTGTCAGTTCGTCGCCGCCTCGATGACGGAAGCAGACCAGGTTGAGCGGTGCCGGGGCAGCCAGCTCGAATCGTTCGTCTGCCTCGACCCACGCCCGGAACCGCTGGGCCAGTTCCACGTGGCGGCGTATGTGATGCTGCAGTCCCTCGATGCCGTAGTGGCGGAGGACAAACCACAGTTTCAGTGCACGGAACCGCCGCCCGAGGGGTACATGCCAATCGCGATAGTCAATCACTGCTCCCGATTCGGTTGCCCGGTTCCGCAGGTACTCGGGGAGAATACTCAGCGTTCGGATCAAGGTAGCCCGATCTGCAACGTAGAAGCAGTCACAATCAAAGGTTGTGAACATCCATTTGTGTGGATTGAAGCAGTAGCTGTCGGCGAATTCCATCCCATGATGAAGATATCGATACTCCGGACAGAGCGCCGCTGTGCCGGACATCGCTGCGTCCACATGGAGCCAGAGCTTCCTATTCCGGCAGATGGGGCCGATCTTCGCAACCGGATCGATCGCATTCGATGCCGTCGTTCCCACGGTCGCTGAGACGAAAAACGGCTCCAGCCCTTCACGAAGGTCGTCCTCGATCTGTCTCTCAAGCAGATCGGGACGCATTGCGTACGCTTCGTCTCCATCGATCAGCCGAAGGTTCGCTCTTCCGATGCCGGCAATCCCCATCGCCTTCATCACCGAGGAGTGCGCATGGCTCGATGCATAGGCGATCAGTCGCCGGTCGTCGATCCCGTCTTCGTTGGATCTGAAATCCGTGGCCCGTTCCCGCGCAGCGAGGATCGCACACAGGACGGCGCTTGAAGCGGAATCCTGAATCACGCCGCCCCCTGCGCCGGAAGAGGAGAACACCGCGGGGAGGCCTAGCATCTCCACAAGCCAGTCAAGGACATGGGTCTCCAACTCAGTGCATGCAGGGCTCGTGGCCCAAAGCATCCCTTGGACACCCAGGCCCGCAGAGAGGAGTTCGCCGAGAATCGCCGGGTAGGAGCTGTTCGCCGGGAAGTACGCGAAGAAATCGGGAGACTGCCAATGCGTGATTCCTGGAAGAAGGATCTCGCCCACATCGCGGAGGATCGACTCGAATGGCTCGCCGTGTTCCGGCGGGCGTCGCATGAGTCGAGCCCGGATCTCTCCGGGCTCGACCTGCGATAACACTGGCAGTTCATCAACATGCTGCTCTCGATAGTCGATGATCCAGTCAATCAGCTCATGCGCATGGCGGCGAAATGCTTCGCCGTCCATGTGGTACGACTTCGCTTGAGCGCGATCAGGATCCACTGGAGAGCAACGACCCAAGCCGCGCAAGATCGACATGCTCTTTCACCAACCCGGTGAGCTGCTCGATCTTGTCTGCGTCGTTGGCCGTCAGCAGCGGGTGAATCGCTTCGATCTGAAGCGCCGTCTCGTAGGTGTCCTTGGGTACGAGCAACAGCGGAACCTCGCGTTCGGCCGCCTTGGCGATGACGTTTGGCGGAGGCACGATGTTGTTGGTCAGGACAATCGCCGAGGTCCCCCCCGCTTCCAGAACCGCAAGGATCATGTCGCTCCGGTCTCCGCTGGAGATCACCAGCTTGTCCGCCAGGTTGATCTGCGGATTGCTCATCGCTGCGTGGACCGACATCGCACCGACAAACACCTTTCGAACCCTGTTGTTTAGCCCTTCCTCTCCCGCAATGACCCTTGAGAACAGCTTGTCTGCGATGGTTGAGACAGAGACGGTCGAGAGATCGGGAACCTGGGGTACCGTACCGAGAACATCCACGCCGATCTCCTCGATCTCCCGCAGATGCGTGTCGCGGAAGTCCTCGAGGTGGACCACCTTGTTGACGATCACTCCGGCAACCGTCGCTTCGTCGCTTGTGACGAAGCGTTTGATGAACGCCAAGTCATCTGCAATCTCGTTCTCTTCTCCGCTCGCAACGATCACGACGGGCATGCCGGTCTCCTGCGAGATCGTCAGCGGGTCAAGGTGAACCGAGGCGCCGTAGGAGAGATCCTTTCCACATTCGATGAATACGGCATCACGATCTTGGCCGACCTGCTCGACCATGCGTTGGAGCACCTCAAACACCGAGGCGCGGTCATACATGTAGCGAAGCTTTGAATGGTCGAATCCGATGCTGATCGATTCGGGCTCCTCGCCCAGCTCAAACAACCGGGTGAGCAATGCTGCATCGTAATCCCAGAGACGTTTCTTCCGATACAGAAACCGGTCACCGAGCGGCTTCGTGTACCCAAAACGCTTCTTGAGGGCTGTTGCGAGCCCGATGATGAGACTTGTCTTTCCCGCGTCTTCCCGAGTCGACGCAATAATCAACGAGTTCACGTCAGCTCACCTCCTTGGTCTGCTTGATCAGTATCCTCATATCGACCGTCCTTGTTCCCTGTCCATAGTCGTACGCAATGAGTGGGTTGACCTCGATGTCCGCGATCTCTCGACATCGGTCGATCAGATGACTCAGCCTAACGACAACATCCGCAATGGCATCAATATCCTTGCGGCTCTCTCCTCGCACACCGAGCAGGAGTGCGTACGACCGGAGGTCGGCAATCATCGCGTTCGCCGTCGCCCGACCGATCGGTGCCGCTCGGAACGAAACATCCTTCATCACTTCTACGTAGATCCCGCCAAGCCCAAACATGACGACCGGACCGAATGAAGGATCCTGTCTCGCGCCAACGATGGTCTCCACGCCTGAGTGGACCATCTCCACCACTTCAATTCCATCGATCACCGCGTCAGGCACATGCTCCCGACAGCTCCGGAGGATCGCCTGGTAAGCGTCGACAACCTCTTCTTCATTCAGCAAGTCGAGCGCTACGCCTCCGGAGTCGCTCTTGTGCACGATGTCCTTGGAGACGATCTTCATTACGACCGGATAGCCAATCTCTTCGGCCGCTTGGACAGCCTCTTCCATGCTTCTTGCCAGGATTGACTTCGGCATCTCCAAGCCTAGATAGCCTGCAACCTGCGACGCTTCCGGAGCCAGCAAGAAGGTCCGTCCATCGGCGCGGGCTCCGTCGAGAACCTTGCGAATATTCTCGATCGGCAGGTCGATCTCCTCCGGCGGTTCAGCCGGTTCGAGCATCCGTCTGTGAACGCCATACAGCGCACCGAGCGCTGAGACAGCCTCATAGACATCTCCGAAGACCGGGACCCCCTCACGCCGGAGATCCTGGATCACCGCCTCGATCTTCTCGCCTCCAAACAGCGAGAACACGATCGGCTTGCGTTCCCGGTATCGTTTATAGACTTTGCGCAAGATATCGGCAAACTGGCTCGTATCGAACAACGCGGTCTCACAATACAGCGCGATCGCTGCGTCCATGTCCTCTTGCTCCAATACGGCGTCAAGCGATCGTTCGTAGTCTTCGGCCGTTGCCTGGCCCGTGAGGTCCACTGGGTTTTTTGAGGAGCCGAAATCGGGCATCACGCCGGAGAAGGTGTTCGCGAGCACCTCTTGGTTGTCATAGAGCGCTACGGCATGTTTCTCGCACGCATCGGTCGCCATCACGCCGATCCCGCCACCGTTGGTTACGATGACTGCTTGATCGCCTGTTGAAGCAGGACTTGAGGCCAGGTACCGCGCCCACGTGAACGCTTCCTGAACCGACTCGGCCCGAAGGACACCGCACTGCCGCATCACCGCATCGAACACTTCATCGGCCCCGGCTAATGACCCGGTATGTGATGCCGCGGCCATCGATCCGCGCTTCGATCGACCCGATTTGATGACCACAACCGGCTTGTGTCGTGTGACCTCTGCCAGGGTTCGCTGCAACCGATCGCCGGCCTTGACGCCTTCGATGTACATCAAGATCGCACGTGTCTTCTCGTCGGCAGCAAGGTACTCGAGCAGGTCTGCCTCGTCGATGTCTGCCTTGTTCCCCACGGACACAAGCGCGGAAAGCCCGACCGACTCGGCGGCTGTCTTTCCGATCATCGCAATGCCCAACGCTCCGCTCTGCGTGATGATCGCGACAGGACCAGGCGTGATCCCACCGGGACCGAACGTCGCGTCAAGAGAGGCCGCGGCGGAGTAGATCCCGAAGATGTTCGGTCCAAGCACGCGCATGCCATAGCCACGGGCCTTCCGGACGATTTCCCGCTCCGTTTCCAGATTGCCAACTTCGGAGAACCCCGAAGTGATCACCACGATGTTCTTGACACCCGCTTCGCCACAAGCATCCACCGTATCGAGTACCAATCCGGCGGGTATCGCGAGTACCGCGACATCGATCTCCTGCTTGATCTCAGACAGTGCCGTGTAGGCGCTCAATCCGAAGATCTCGCCTCCCTTTGGATTCACCGGGAAGACGTTTCCCGCGTAGCCTGATCGAACGATGTTCTCGACGATCCGATATCCGATCTTGGCCGGATTCGTCGAGGCGCCTACCACGGCGATCGCTCGCGGCTCGAACAACGATCCTATGTCCATCGACACACCCCACATCTCACGTGAACAACATCCTTAGTTCATAGACGCCTGCATCTCGGCGTTTCTCAATGGTGAATCCTGACTGCTCGAACAGATGCATCATTGCCTCGTTTTCCGTCAGGACTTCTGCGGTGAATCCGAGGAGTCCCTCTCTCTTGGCCAACAGCGTGAGGTACTCGAGCAGCTCAGTGCCTATGCCGCGCCCTTGGTCTTCATCTCGCACAACCAGCGCGACATCCGCTGTGTGCGTCTCCGTATCAATGCCATACTGCCCCACACCCACGACGAGCTCTCGCTCATCCTCTTCAATCACTGCAAGGATCACCATCTCCGCCATGTAGTCGATTACGACGAATTCCTGCAGCCGCTCGTGCGGCATGTCCTTTCTTGCAGAGATGAACCGTCGATAGATCGATTGATCCGACAGAGAGTAGAAGAAATCCTTGAGGAGCGGTTCGTCGCTGATTCGGACTGGACGGAGGAGGATCTCAACCCCACCATGCGTCGTCCGGTGCGTCTCCAACGATTCCGGGTACTCGCCACGCTTCCCGGGGATGTACGCTTGATCACGATAGATGAGGTTGCGCGCCTTCGCCGCCTTCAGGAGCCAGGGGCGGAACTTCGGGTGTGCAACGGAGATCAACCCCATCGCGCGCTCCCGCATGTTCTTGCCATGCAGATAGGTGATCCCGTATTCGGTGACGACATAGTGAACGTCGCCACGCGTCAACGTGACGCCTTCCCCCTCCGCAAGCGCAGGAATAATCCGAGATACTTCTCCGTCTTGTGCTGTCGACTGGATCACAAGGATCGACTTCCCTCCCGGTGCAAGCACGGCGCCTCGCATGAAGTCAGCTAGTCCGCCGATTCCGCTGTAGAAGGTATCTCCGAGGGACTCCGCCGTCGCCTGTCCGGTCAGATCGATCTGGAGCACTGTGTTGATCGCCGTCATCTTCTCGATCTCAGAAATGACCGCCGGGCTGTTCGTGTAGTCGACCCCACGAAACTCAATCGCAGGGTTGTCCCCGATGTACTCGTACGTCGAGCGCCGACCCATCGAGAACGCCGCGACCGTCTTGTGTCGATCGATCGACTTCAGCGTATTGTCCACAACCCCCTGTTCCATCAACTCGACAATCCCATCGCTGAGAAGCTCGGTATGCACCCCAAGATGCTTCTTCCCGCCAAGATGCGACAGGATCGCATTCGGGACTCTTCCGTATCCCACCTGAATCGTTGCGCCATCCTCCACCAGTTCGGAGACGTACCCTCCGATTCGATCTGCCACGTCATCTGGAAGATCCGCCTCGTATTCGAGCAGCTCTTCATCATGGCGAACCGCGAAATCGATCTCGCTGATATGGATGAAGCTGTTCCCATGCGTCCTGGGCATGTTCGTGTTCATCTGGCAGATCACCGTTCGCGCACTGTCAACCGCTGCTCGAACAATGTCTACGCTGATCCCAAGACTCAGGAAACCATGTTTGTCCGGCAGCGATGTTTGGATGAGCGCAACGTCAATTGGGATCACACGTCGCTGGAGCAGTCGTGGAACCTGGGATAGGAAGATGGCTGTGTAGTCGGCTTCCCCTTCGTTGACAGCCGACCGCGTGCTCTGGCCAATGAAGAAGGAATTCAGCCGGAAGTTGCGCTTGTACTCATCCTTCAAATACGGCGCAATGCCCAGCGTCCAAACGTGGAGCACTTCTGCATCGAAGAATGCCTTGGGATGGGATTCGGTGTAGCAGACGAGTTCATCGAGCAGATACTGCGGTTGTCCGCACCCTGTCCCGACAAAGATTCGATCGCCGCGGTGGATCGACGAGAACGCCCGCTCAAGCGGGACAAAGACATCCGGGTAGGCTTCCTGAAGCCGCGTGGCACCTGTTTGACCTTTCTTGTCTTTGCCGTCTTGCTTCATTGCCCTCTGGGAGTTGCGCTTTGTGCCTTCCCTTGCCACCCATCTTACGGGTGGCGCATCTTGTCCTCTCCCAGGATCAGTTGGGGATCATATCCCAAGCGCACGGAAAGGCAAGCGCGCTTCGCTGCAGGCCCTATCCATTCATGACGGCAGGGCCGCCCGATAACACCAACCGCTTTCGCTACTCCTGAGATGCCCCGGAGAGCTCCTCGATCGCCTTGTGGAGTTCGGCCACGTAGGTCAACGCCGGCCCCCCACCCATCATCATAGCAACCGTCGCCACTTCCCAGAGTTCTTCGGGGGTTGCCCCAGCGTTCAGCGCCTTTTCGACGTGAATCCCAATGCAGTACTTGCACCGCGCCGTGAGTCCCATTCCAAGCGCAATGAGTTCCTTGGTTTTCAGATCCAGCTTTCCAGGCTTGAGGACCGTTCCCATGAACTGCGTGAAGCACTTCATTTCGTCTGGGACCTGCCGTCCCAACTCTCCCATCGCACGTTTGGCACTCCGCATTGCGTCTCTCATGTCGCCCATCATGCTCACCTCCATGTGGTGATCTGCGTCTTCTCTGCGCCGAGCCAACCCCTCATAGATTGCGACACAGTGGCTCAACGGCAACCTAGCAAAGCGACGTCATCACCCCTAGCGCTTCAGCGCCACGGTCTTTCCGTAGGTCAGGAGCCCACCCATCTGGGGTTCTTGCGAATGATACGCCATCTCGAATCCGTTCTCCTTCAGAACCTCCCTCAGCGGATCAAGTGCCAACTGATCATACCGCGGAAAAAGCGTTGCGAAGACGCGCAGGAAGCTACGGGGAAGGTAGAAATCCGTGAAGACAAACCCTCCGTTCGGTCCCAGGACACGTCCGACCTCAGAGACAACTTTGCGCCATTCGGCAGCAATGTGATGCATCACCCCAAACGAGAAGACAACATCGAATTCCCCGTCTCCAAACGGAAGATCCCGTGCGTCAACCCGCTGAAACGTCACCCGGCTACCAAGATCTCGCAAGCGTTCTTCGGCAAGTCGCACCTGCGCCGGGTCGAAATCGGTTGCAATCATCCGGGCGTCAAACCGTTCGACCATCAGTCGGGCGAGCGCTCCTTGGCCACATCCAAGTTCCAGGCTTCTCGGCCGATTCGGAAGGGAGATATGTTCAAGCAGTTCGGTCGCAACCAAGGCCGTCTGTGTCGCATGTTTGGCACAGTTGACGGACCGTTTTTCGAGCGCGGTGAGTCGCATGATTCGCCGCTTGAACCAAGCGTCCTTCGCCTTTCGAATCGGAGCCGTCATGCGCCACACCTGCTGCAAGTTCGACCATCCCGCGTTTGCTGCAGGTGGGCGATCGACATCACGCCCCTCCAAGCCCCGTCGCTTCAACAACCGGCACAACCACATCGTCCCAGCCGAGTGGCATGAAGTGGATTCCATGGCAGTCGTGCTTCAGCGTGTCGACCAACTCCACAGCAAGCTCGATGGATAGCTTCTTGCGGTCCTGCTTCGGCGTGGCTCTCAGCCGGTCGATCATCGGTTGAGGCACATGAATCCCCGCGATGTGTTCATTCATGAACTCCGCCATCGCCGCGGACTTCAGCGGGATGACCCCCGCCATGATCGGCACATCAAACCGCGTTGCCGTGTCCATGAACCGCGCGAACAGATCGCGATCGAATACGGCCTGCGTCTGGAAGAACGCCGCGCCGGCATCGATCTTCTTGCGCATCTTGAGCAGCTGCATCTCCAGGTCCTCGGAGCCCGGGTTCACCACCGCGCCAAGACAGAAGCTTGGTCGAGGATCAACGTTGTGCCCATTCAGGTCACGTCCTTCGGTCAGTCCTCGCGCCACCGCGAGCAGTTGCACGGAATCCAGATCGAACACCTTCTTTGCATCGGGGTGATCCCCGAGGATCATGTGATCCCCCGTGATGCAAAGGACATTCTCGATTCCAAGTGCTGCTGCAGAGAGCAGATCCGACTGCAACGCAATCCGGTTTCGATCACGACACGTCAGTTGGAAGATCGGCTCGATGCCCCTGTCCTTCAGAAGATGAGCGACCGCGATCGGCCCGAGTCGCATCACGGCGCTTTGGCTGTCAGTCACGTTGACAGCATCGACCACCGGTTGCATCTTCGACGCACTCTCCAGCGCCGAATCGCCGCTTGCCCCCTTGGAAGGTCCCACTTCCCCGGTAATGACGAAATCCCGTTCCACGAACCGCTCCGTGAGCTTCATGCTTCGCCTTCTTCCATTGAGCAGGTCGTCGTTGTCTCCTTGCCGAACCCGAATTCCGCGCACGGTCCGTTCATCTTCAAGCTGCGAGGCGGCCCGGCACGCGACCACCTCTTCGGAGGCTGATACGCCAGAATCAGATCCTCCCTCCCGAGTGACTTCAATCGATCAAAAATCAACCGCCACCCGCAATCGCGTTCGGGAAATACCTCGCACTTCCCGTTCTTCGCGCCGCCGCAAGGACCATTGAGAAGAGACTTCGCGCAAAGCGTGACCGGGCATAGCCCGCCGGTACTCTCAAGAACGCACTCGCCGCACAACGAGCAATACTCGGAGATGAAGTCGTCCCGAACCGTTTCTCCACCGAAGATCGTGTCGCATCCCGGATGGACCAGACATCCGTCGGTCGCATCGACCACAGTATGAACCCCTTGTCCGCAGGCCAAGACAAGGAATGAATCGGCAGCTTCAGTCTCCGCCTTGTGGTCTTCGTTGAGCAGCGTCTTGGTGGTCGATAGCTTGCACAAGCTTCCGTTGTTTGGAGGAACAGCCCAACCCGTCACGGTAACACCCCGCTCACGGAGCCGTCTTACCATCTCACGCGTCTCCGGCTCACCGCCAGATCTCGCTTTGGCTGCACAGTTGCCGCACCCAACAACCATGACCTTCTCTCCGTCCTTGAGCGCTCCGAGAATCTCCTCGAGAGGTTTCTGGATGGTCGCATGCACGTTCGTCCCTCCCGATTGCCGTGGCGTCAAGTCCGTTGCATCCGAGGCTGCTCACCTTCCTGGGAGTCTTCTGACGTAAAAGGTGTGCCCTTCGTGAACCAGTCTCACCAGCTTCTCCTGAGAGAGTAACCGCTCGACAGTCTCCCATCCTTCACCCGTTCCCTCAAGAAGCTCGTCGACAGCCTCTTCCCGCATCGGATGCACGGCCGTGATGCTCAGCAGGCTCTCTTCGACACTTCCCGATCGAGCGAATGCGTTGCCCTCATATCCTATCAGAAACTCAACTTGATCGACGGCCTTGGACAGGATCTGGTGCGCCCTGAGCATTGTTCCCATCGGTGGCACCTCGACCCAGTGTTCGGCCGGTGGACGGATCGGCGCCGCGACGCACGCCTCAGCCGGTCGTATCCGGCCCAGGAGCTCGGCAATCCGCTCGAGATGTGCTTGGTCATCGTTGACCCCCTTGACCAGCATCGTCTCGGTCACAAGATGCCCGTCGTAGACCGCAGCGAATTCGAGCAATCCATCCAAGATTCGATCGAACCGAAGCGCCTTGTGTGGACGGTCGATCTTCCGCCAAACCGCCTCCTCCGCAGCATCGACCTTCACCGAGACCCAATCCGCTCCGCAAAGCGCTTGGCGGACTTCGCGATGAAACAGAAGCGATGCGTTGCTGATCACAGCAATCCGGCATCCCAGCGGTCGGAGACGCTCCATGGCGCCTTCAAGATGGAGATCCAGCGTCGGCTCGCCATCGGGGACAAACGTGATGTAATCGATCGGCTCGTCGATCTGTGCGGCGGCTTCGAGTCGATCGCTCACGGCAGACAGAATCTTCTGGGGCCTGTAGCAGGCAACACGCTCCACCTTCATTCTGGTAGTCCGACCCAGCTGGCAGTAGACGCACGCATAGCTGCACGTTTTTGGCGGGATGTTGTTAACCCCGAGGCTTCGTCCCAGCCGTCGAGATGGAACAGGGCCAAACACGATAGCTGTCTCGCTGGACGCCGGTGTGGATGCCATGGTGCCCGTCTCCTCCTTGTGCATTGCAGCGCCGGGAGGGGCACCACAAGCAATGCTTCCTGTCTCGACCTAGTCGGATCTTGAGAGAGAACCGTCGATCCCCTGAATCTCGGCGACGATCCTGTGGAACGCTTCGGATACCGCACTTGCTGGATCGGCAAGGACGATTGGATTCCCCGTGTCTCCACCTTCCCGCGTTGCAGGATCGATCGGAATTGATCCAAGATAGTGAACTTCCTGTGCCGCGGCTTCGCGCTGTCCACTTCCACAACCAAACAGGTCGATCTGCTTGCCGCAATGGGGACAAGCAAGCCCCGACATGTTTTCGACAATCCCAATCACCGGGATCTCGAGTTTCTTGGCAAAGCTGATCGCTCTACGCGCATCGAGAAGTGCGACTTCTTGGGGTGTCGTCACAACTACCGCAATCTGCGGCGCGGTGCGCTGTGCGATGGTGAGCACCTCATCTCCGGTTCCCGGGGGAAGATCGGCAATTAGGACGTCCAGATCCCCCCATTCGGTCTCGCCAAGCAGCTGCTCGAGCGTTTTCGATCGCATTGGCCCACGCCAGATCACGGCGGCTCCCGGAGGAAGCATCGACGCGAGAGAGACCACCTTCACATCCGCTACTTCATGGGGTAGGAGTCGTTGCCCGTCCGAGCGTGGGGGCTCGTGGATTCCCGCCATCTGCGGGACATTGGGTCCGGTGATGTCCGCGTCGAGCAGCCCCGTTCGGATGCCCTGTTGCGCTAATGCAAACGCAAGGTTGACCGCAACGGTCGTCTTGCCGACTCCGCCCTTCCCGCTGAAAACGACAATCCGGTGACCGATGTTGCTCATCGCTCGATCAATCGCCTGTTCGGATTCTGTCTTCGTTTCCTTCATGTCTTCCTTGCCGTTTTGCCTTGCCATCTATGGACCTGCTTTCCGGAACGATGGGTTCCATACGCTATCCGGTTGTGTTCGATTCAGCCACTCCCGTGTCACCGTGGTCATCTCGTTGTGCCCTGAGAACCATGTCTCCGACTGCAACGCCAAGCTCTCGCGCCACAACCGGACATTTGGCTTTCAGCAGGAAGAACAGTGGGCCGCACGCCTCGGAGAGTCCCTCGAAGTTTCCCTGCCCCTTCGACAAGATCAATCCTGCTTGCCCAAACGACTTCACGAACTCGGGAGAACATCGGTGAAGCACGGTTCCGGGACCGTCCGCTCCGCTTGAGATCACCTCCGCGACGTCATGCATGTTCACAGACTGCGCATCCTCGAGCGTCACATCGTTAAGAATCGGCCTGCCGCGCACCACGAAGGTAACCCGCTTACCAAGACGCCCCAACTGCTCCACAACCAACCGGTCGAAGGCAATCTCTCCCGCGTTGTCGCCGAGGTAGAGAACATTATCGACCTGTTCGAGCCGTTCCTTGAAGAGCGGGTAGTCGGTCAGTTCCTTGCCATCGCCCAGTCCATGTTCGATCTCGCGTTCGATGTCGACCGAAGAATACACACCAAGATCAATCGCGTTTCCCAACGCAGCAAGCCGAAGTGCCATGCGGATCGGATCCGGGCATACGGTGATCCTTTGGCGAAGCTCGGGGAGAAGAGCAACAGCTCGGGCGTTATCGCGCCGTTTGGCCTCAAGGTACGGATCATCGACGCCTAGCGTCTCTCGCACAATCCGATGGACCTCTCTTCCGAGATCGATCGGCGTCGCATCTAGAGAAAACCCGGGAACCGCCGCGCAGACCGCGCGCAAAACCCGGTGTTGGGTTTGCTCGTCGTCACTCACGCGCCGAGATGCATCCAGCGCCTGGCGAAGAAAACATGGAAGACAATCCAAGTAGACTCTCATCGGTTCGTGTGACAGTCGCTGCTGGGCGCGGGCCTATTCCCGCACCATCTTCGCGCCACATTGCGGACAGTCTCGTTGAACGCATGGCGTTCCCGGTGCATGCTGAATCTGCGTTCCGCAGTTCGGACAGATGCAACATCCGACCGGGCCTGCTCCGGCTCGATTTCCCCCCATACGGCCGCGCCCTTGCCCTTGGCCGGCTCGCCTTCCCGTCCCCGGACCTCCGCCACCTGCCGGGCCGGTACCATCTCCTCGTGGCATACGTGCCTCCTGAACTCAATCCACCCTCGCCATCCCAGGTGAGGGCGATCCCTCACGGGATCACGAGCCGTTCTCTATCCAATCTGCTCCATCAAGCGAGCGAAGATCTCTCGCATCGCTTCTCCGGCCGGGCTTCCTTCCTGCTCGACCGCGCTTCGGCCAGCAACCATGGCGGCCGTCACGCTCGGATCGTAGGGGATGCCCCCAAGAACGGAGATCTTCTCCTCCGCTGCGTACGTTTCGATCTGCTCGGCCACAGTGTGGTTGAGATCCTCCTTGTTGATGACAAGGTAGGCCGGAATGCCAAAATGCTGCACGACACCGACCACTCGGCGTAGATCGTGCAATCCAGACAGCGTTGGCTCGGTGACCAATACGACCACATCCACCCCGCTGGCCGAGGCGATCACCGGACAACCGATGCCGGGCGATCCATCGATCAACAACCATTCCGCCGCCGCTTCTTGGCAGAGCTCAGCTGCCTTCTGCTTCACTTGTGCGACCAGCTTCCCGGAGGTTTCCTCTCCGGGCAGCAGCTCGGCACTGGCAAGCGGACCCAACCGGCTCTCCGCCGTGTACCAGCGTCCTGTGTCTTGAATCTCAAGGTCGATCGCGTCAACCGGACATGCTGTGACGCACGCTCCGCATCCTTCACACAAATACGAGTCGATCTGGAAGTCGGGTGAGACCGCGTGGAACCGACAGACTTCGCGACACCGTCCGCAACCGGTGCACATCTGCTCATCCTTGATCGCCAGCTTGGCTCCCTGATAGATCCCTTCGTGGACGATACGTGGGGCAAGCAACAGGTGAAGGTTCGCCGCATCGACATCGCAGTCGGCAAGGACCTTTTCGGTTGCGAGAACAGAGAATGCCCCCGCAAGCGAGGTCTTCCCGGTGCCGCCTTTTCCGGAGAGGAAGAGGATGCTTTTCATGAGACCATCCCTTTCAACGTTGTAGCAAGCTCAAGAAACGTGTCCTTCCATTCCGGCTTCGCATCCACTAGGATCGATCCCTCCGAATACAGCGTGGCAATCTGTCGGTCGAATGGAATCCGAAGCACAATCGGAATCGATTCTTCGCGGCAGTATGCTTCCACGAGATCGTCTCCGATGCCGTCCCGGTTGATGACGACGGCAACCGGCACATCCAACGCACGCGCCACGCCAACCGCCGCTTGCAGGTCATGCAAGCCAAACGGCGTTGGTTCGGTCACGAGAAGCGCAAGATCGACATCCACCAGCGCCGCAATCGTCGGGCATCCTGTCCCTGGAGGTGCGTCGAGGATCGCCGTCCGCTCGCCGTCGATCGAATCCTTCAGCTTGTGAATAATCGGTGTTGCCATCGCTTCACCGACACGGAGCAGACCGTGAGAAAACGGAAATTCCCGAGCGGATCCGCTCTCGATGACGCCCAGTTCATGGGGCACTTCGCGGATCGCCTCCGTCGGACAAACCATGCGACATCGTCCGCACCCGTGACAGAGTTCAGGATAGACCAGCACGGTCTCTCCAAGAACGGCAATCGCCCCGAACTCGCATGCCTCTGCACAGGCCCCGCAACACGTGCAACGGTCCGCGTCAACCTCCGGAAGCAGCTTGACCACGGTCTCGCGGTCGGTGAATTGCGGATTCAGAAACAGATGGGCGTTCGGCTCCTCTACATCACAATCCAGGAACTGGATCGCTTCTTCTGCCGAAAGGGAGACCGCCAGGTTGACAGCGACTGTCGTCTTCCCCGTCCCCCCCTTACCGCTGGCAATCGCGATCCGCATTAGTGCCGGTCGCGGAACGCATGCTGTTGACAGGCATCGTCTTCAGATGCGCCAGAAAGCTGCCCGCGTTTCCATGTCTCAATCGCTTCGCGCACCGTTCCCGTCAGTCCGGTGCAAACCTCGATCCCGTTTCCGCTGAGAATGCCGATCGCCCGGCGTCCAAGACCACTACATAGCAGGACATCAATCCCTAGACCCGAAAGGATATCTGCGGGCAATCCGGTCCCCCCGGCATGCTCTGAGGCGTTGTCCACGACCTTGACGGCGTCGGTCTCCGTGTCATAGATCGTGTACGTCGGGACACGACCGAAATGCTCGCCAACACGGTCGTCGAATCCCCCTTGACCCTCCGTTGGAATGCAAAGCTTGGTCATCGTGGACCTCCTTGATGCGAACGTCCCGTGGGCGCGCCAACCTTCTGCAACTCTCCGGCTCGATACGCCTCGAATGCCTCCCTCACGGTCCCCGTTGCACCAACGTAGATTTCGATCCCTGCCGCCGAAAGGCCCTGGAACGCATTCGGCCCAACGCTTCCGGTGATCACAACCGAGGCGCCTTGTTGAGCAACCGTCTGCGCGGCTTGCACGCCGGCTCCATGTGCTCCGGGAACGTTCTGCATTGCGGTGATCTGTTCGGATTCCTCATCGACGAACAAAAAGTACGCCACGCGTCCGAAATTCGGCTGCGTCTGAGCTGTCCAATCCTCTCCTGCCGCTGTAATACAGACTTTCATCAGTTCCGTCCTTCCTTGGCGTCGAGCCGCGCTGCGAGCTCCTCTACACGGGATGTGAGGACTCGGATCTGTTCCAAGAGCCCCTCGGTATCTACGAAGTTCGTGGCAGGAGCATCCATCGGCACGGCCGCAGCGTTCGATCTCCATCCGAAGCCGCGCCCGTAGCCACCCCAACGTGGCCAACGGCGAGATCCGAACCCTATCTGATTGCTTCCTCCCACACCTGTCGCGCAGTATCCTCTGCCTCCGCCAGTCATTGGCCCCATTCCACGGGGCCCTGTTCCGTCGTAACCAGGCATTGTTGACCTCCTCTTTTAAACACAGGTCCAGTGCCGCTATTATGTGCATATGCACATAAATTGCAAGGCGGCCTGCTTTGCGTTTTGGTCCTGACTCTCTATACTCGAAATACTGTGCCTCGTCAAAAGAAGCTTCGATACTGTCGCGGAGTCGATGGGTTCAACCTGTTCAAACCATCGGGTATCCCGTTGTCTCAGATCGAGATCGTCGAACTCGGCCTGGACGAGCTCGAAGCGATGCGCCTGTGTGATCTCGAAGGCAAACAGCAAGAGGAAGCCGCAGATCAGATGGGCGTTTCACGCGGGACAATCCAGCGTCTGCTCCAGACGGGACGCAAGAAGCTCCTCACATCAATCACCGAGGGACAAGCGCTATCGTTCCAGGACGCCGACCATGTGTGCATAAGCCCAAGACCCGGATGGGTGGGACATGGCCGCCACGGTCGGGGACGGTTTGGGGGCATGCGCTAGACGTACGTTGCAATGGGGTGCTTCACCGATCGCACCCCGCCGGTGCGAATCTCACCCTCAAGCCGGTCATGCACACCGCGTTCGGAGCCCCATGGCTCTCGTAGAACGAACACCAAGACAGGTGCACTGGATTGGTTGGTGGCGACGGATGGCCTTCTCGCAATGAGATGACGCACCGTGCGTCCCAAGATCCCCTTCAGAATAGATGCAACTCAATTGCCGCGAACAGCAGGAGACTCGCCAGCGCGCATGAGCCGAAGGCAATCGGAATCCCATGCTTCATCCATGTTTTGGCCCCGATCGGACATCGGGTCTTCTCGCTAGCAGAGATGGCAATGACATTCGACGTCGCGCCGACCGGCGTTGCGTTTCCTCCGAATCCAACCCCCAGTGCGAGTGCCCACCACAGTGGCGCGGTGTGAATCCCCTTGGCCGACAGCGCTGCCAGAACCGGAAGCATGGCAATGGTGAACGGCACATTGTCGACGACCGCCGACATGATCCCCGCAAGCCAAAGGAGGAGTAGCGCCGCCAGGGCAATCCCATGCGTCGTGAAATCCCCCATCACACGCGCAACAATGTCAAGCGCCCCTGCCGCCTCCAACCCACCAACAATCACGAACAACCCGACAAAAAAGACGAGCACATCCCAGTGAACCTCTTTCAACACCGGCACGATGTCAGGCCACAGCCAGAGGAGGCCGGCCACCGCTCCGATCAACGCGACGATCCCCGATTCGAGCCCGATGCGATCGTGGACGAAGAACAAGATGACGATCGCCCCAAGAATGGTCAGGAGTTTCCACGTCGATCGTGGATTGGTCAGCGCGTCTTTGGGATTCATCGCTTGGAGCCGCGCAGCGTTGGGCGGCACCGAAAACAGGGTTCGGCGGAAGAACAACAGGAGGATCCCTTGGGCAAGCGCCCAGACAAACAGCACGATCGGCGCAAGATGCGTCAGGAAATCCATGAACGAAAAGCCAGCCGCCGTGCCGATTAGGATGTTCGGCGGATCACCAACGAGCGTCGCGACGCCTCCGATATTGGAGAGCATGACCTCTCCAATCAGGAATGGGATCATTGAGACTCCCAAGATGTCGGCGATTGACATCGTCACGGGGATCATCAGGATGATCGTCGTCACGTTGTCGAGGATCATCGAGATCAGCGTCGTCGCCAGCCCAAGCGACAGGAATAGCAACCAAGGCCTCCCGCCGGTCACACGCGCCGCCTTGATCGCCACATACTCGAAGAACCCGGTCTCCTTGAACAAGGCAACAAGGACCATCATCCCAAACAGGAGGATCACCGTGTTGTAGTCGACCGCTGCGATGGCCCCGTCGGATGAGTAGAAGTGCATCCATGTGCCGACACAAACCATCGCCACCGCGCCGATCAGCGCAACGAGCGTTCGATGGATCTTCTCTGTCAGGATTCCCAGATACGTCAACCCAAAAACGACGATCGAGAGGATTAGCGGTCCGTTCCATCCGGTCACAATAAGCGGGGGATGCTATCATTGATGACAGGTCCCGTCAAGCACCGCATCGGGAGTTGTCCGGAGCGTAGGCTGCGGACAGAATGGGTTCGCAGCGAAAACAGCGCTCGAGGTGAAACCGATGAAACAGTTGGCGCCTCGTTCTTCCTCTGCAGGGGAGAACGGTTGTCGAACGTCTCGATCGATCGGCGTGGCAACCTCTCGGAACGCCTTCCCCTCCTGTCGTCTTGCGATGCCTTCCTTCGTCGTCCTCTCGCTCCTGTGGACGAGCATCGTGGTCCTTGCCGCCAATCCGTTCCTCCATGGGGCGATACATGTCGATGCCGTATTCAACATCGCTCACGCGGGGGCGTCTTCTCTGGCCCCACAAAACACCCTTGCCGCAGGACGCCTTGCCTTCGAACTTGGCGCCGACGTATGGGGGATCGATGTTCGACGCACATCCGATGGCGTGCTGATTCTGATGCACGATGAGACGCTCGATCGCACAACCAACGTGGAGGAGCTTTTCCCCTCACGGGCTCCGTGGTGCGTCGAGCAGTTCACGCTAGAGGAGATCCGGCTCCTGGATGCGGGATCCTGGTTCGTCCAGAGCGATCCGTTCGGTCAGATCAATGCCGGCGCCCTCTCCTCCGATGATCTTGCAGCCTACGTTCGGGAGCCCGTGCCGACGCTTCGTGAGGCGCTTGCGCTCGTCGCGGATCGCGGGTGGCTGATCGATATCGAACTCAAGCCATCCGGAGTGCATGCCACGACACAGCTGATACAGGAGACCCTCCGTCTCATCGAGGAGACACAGACAGCTGAGCAGGTCATGGTCTCCTCGTTTGACCACGAGTCCCTTCGAGAGATCAAGAGACTCGCACCCACGATCCCTGTTGGCGTACTCAGCATCTTCATGCCTCCCGATCCAGTCCGCTATCTGCACCAGCTTCAAGCCGACGTCTATCTTCCAAGCCTTGTCGGGTTCACCAACGACCTGCTCGCTGACTTGTCGGAAGCCGGGATCGGCGTCCATGTCTGGACCTATAACCAGATCGTCCAACTCGAGAGCTTGGCGCACACACCGGGAATCGCCGGCATTTACACCGACTTCCCTCAGCGGCTCGAACCGATCCTCGATCGTCTCCCGCCTGCTGAACATGAGTAGGCATCGTTCGATCGGCCTCATATGCCTTGTGCTTTGCTTCCTGTTCGCCGCGGCTTTGCTTGGCGATGAGGTCGCGCCGGTTCCCCCGGTTGTCGCGTCGTTCGATTCGGGAACTCGCGTCGTTCGCGAGGTCTCCGAAGCGCTTACCGGAACGGGTCGAAGCATTCTTGAATGCTATCCGTGGGGGAGCCGAACGTTCCTCAGCTTCGTCAGCCTGTTCCCATCGAAAACGCGCATCTCCCTGATCGAGTGGGGGATGCGACAATCAGTCGGTCGTCCTCCGGAGGAGGCCGCTCGACTCCAGGTCAGCGAGCTTCCTCGGTGGTGTGTCCGTCAGTACCCGGCGGACGATCGGCAGTACGACGCCATTGTCATCGGCTCGCCGAGTGGAGCGGTCGCTCATCTCGCGGCGCTTCTCGGCGCCCCGTTTCTGACCACATTGTTCGGACTGACGTTCCGCCACCCGACCATCGACGCCGAGGATCATCACGCGTACATCGAGAGCGCGCGGAGCGTCGTGGGTTCAATCCTTGCCGTCAATCCGACGGACGGCTTCGAACTAATCGCACACTACGATCCGATGCACGATCGGTCGCTGGTCGAGGTCATCGACTTCATTCGGGTCAAGTTCACCGAGATGCCTTCCCCGTACGCCGAGTACATCTTGCGGCATCTTGCGCCGGGTGGACGGTTGATTGTGATCGACTGTGCGTATACGTGGCCTCAGGTTCAGTGGACGAACCGTGCGTTCCTCCAGATCGGCGGGTTGGGGGACATGTCTCCGGAGACGTACGCCGAACGATGGCCTCTCGGCCAAACGCCGATCTCCCGGCGGGAATCCGAGTGGGGTTGTCCCGATCAGTTTGCCGCCTCGGTTGTGCAGTTCGCCGCTGCTCACGAGATCGACATGCTGAGAATCGACTTCGATCACCCATGGGAACTCAGCCTCGTTGCATACGACGCCTATCTCGCTTGCAAATCGGTGCGTGATCGCCTCTTGCTGATCGATTCGTTCAACCACATCAATCCACGAACGAACCTCGTCGTCGGCATCCCCTCCCTGTGGCTTCCGTTCAACACAATCGATGGAATGCCTCTTGTGAACACTGCTCTGCAGGATCGCGAATTCGACCGGATTCTCTTCGCGCCACTGCCTTCGTTCGCGGACAGCCCCGACACCGCATCGATCGCCCCATGGGTCGATCGGCTATCCCTCCTCGGAATGACCGAGCTACTAGGCGTTCGACCGAGGCTGTACCCCGCGGATCCACTTGCGCCGTTCCGGTTCTTCGATCAGATGGCGGAGCTCCGCAACGATCTGCGGCTTGATGCATCGTTGCACCTTGACATCGATGCGCTCATCCAGGTCATCGAGAAACGCAACGCCCACTGAGCCGTCTCCTTGCAGCATCGTTCGAGTCGCTCTTGCCACGCTGAAATGGGCGTACAACGAACGCTCCAATCACGAGCCCATGCACCGTGTTAGAACAGATCGGTCTCGGTCTCAATCGATTCGGGTGGTTCGCTGACGCGGTAGAGACAATCTGCTGGACCGATATCGCACCACCGACACTCCGACCACGCCGGGACCTTCGGAAGCGGGCTGTCTCCTCCAACTCTGTGCACCAAGTCGACAAATCGCGCTTTGAACGCGTCATCCAATCCAGAAGCCGGGATATCCACCGAACTGGTCTTGTAGGCTACACGACCGGACAGCTTGAGGCTCTCACAACGGGGGTTGCCGATCGGCAGGAGAAGCATGTATACGAGGACCTGAAGCTGATCGGACGTCCTCGGACGCCCGGTCTTGCAGTCTTCGACGAACCCTGCGCCATCCCGAACCGCGAGGATATCCGGCTTGCCCGAGACGGTGATCTTCGTCTTGCCGATCCGCTTGAACGCGTTCTCCTCCTCGACATACACCTCATAGCCGTCGTTGAGCAGCTGCTCGCGTCGTTCATTGACAAGCTCGTTGTGCTCGATCGTCCAGCGTGCCAGATCGAAGCTGACCGGAAGCTTGTCGTAGTTGGTGTGGTGCGCGCGATACCAGGCCGACCACTCGCAGTTGCTCTCTCCGGCAAGGAGCTTGGTCAGCCACGTTACCCAGATGTACGGCTCCACCCTCTCTTGAGCCATTGGCGCCCCCTCGTCATGGTATGCCCCTGAGGCTATGCGTTTCGCGATGGGCCGTCAAGGCTAAGTCCCTCGAAACCGGCGCTTTCCGCCGCCCCTTCACTGAGTTACTCTCTCTCCGTCCAGCTCTGGGCAAGATCATGGCCTGCGGTTGTCTGTCCAATCGCTTCGCGAACGCAACCGGCAGCAAAGAGAAAACGCCGCGGATGCGGCGCTACTCATAACCTACGTTATTCGCCCCGTTGGCGTCAAGGGCAACAGCCATTTTCCAGGCTCCAACAGGCTTTTCGCGGACTCCTCAGCCGTGCAGTCCGGGAGATCTCCGGCTAGACGGCTTCGACCTCTGCGACGCCGGGAACTTTCTCCATTAGGAGACGCTCGATCCCGTTCTTGACCGTCATCTGCGACATCGGACAGCCTTGACAGGCTCCTTGCAGCCTGACGCGAACAACGCCTTCCTCCGTAACCTCGACCAGCTCAACGTCTCCTCCGTCCGCTTGCAGCATCGGGCGGATATCTTCCAGTGCTTCGCGTACTTGCTGTTCCATTGTTCATCCCTCCCAATCTAGCGAGCCAAGCGTTCTATGAACACAGGAAGGATATCCGGTTTCCTCGATACAGTCACCGGCGGAGTACGATCCTCGGCCCGTTGATGGGAACCCTCAACCGAAACAGCACAGCGCGAACCGTTCGCAAACATCCTATGACCATCCCCATAGATGTTGAATGGAAGGCGAAGAGCGGCTATACTCCTCCCATAGACATCCATGTGGATGGTCAAGGGAGGTCTTCCAGATGTCAGATACAACCCTTCTCATGCTCAGCATCGGCCCTGCCGCAGACGCTATCGAAGCCCATCGAGACAGTAGAGGTATCTCCAAAGCGCAGCTCGAACGGAAGTGGGCGCTTCGCCGTGGCTGGTCGGCAGCGCGAAGTAGCAAACGCTCACGCAAAGCACGTGTGGATTCGAGTCCTCCCGTACGCGTAAGATACGCGAGGCCATCCGGCTGGATGGCCAGATAAGAGGAGGCGCCCCGTGGCCGAAACGGAGAAGATCACGATCAACCTTGGCCCTGTCGATCTCGGGCGGATCGATATCCTCGTCGAGCAGGGTCTCTACTCGAATCGCACCGACCTCATCCGAACCGCAATCCGCAACCAATTGGACCGCCATGAGGCGGTGATCGAGTCACATGTCGGCAAATGGTTGTTCACCGTTGGGTCGGAGACCATTTCTCGGTCGACGCTCCTCTCGATGAAGGAGCAGGGAAAGCAGATGACCCTTCGCGTCATCGGAATGCTCCGACTCGCCGATGACATCGACCCGGAGTTGGCGCGAGAGACGATCAAGCTGATCCGTGTTCGGGGCAGATTTCACGCAACACCGGAGGTGCGCGAAGCGCTTGCCGATCGGATCAACACGCCGCGGACCTAGCCACGCGGCGCCTAACGATCGCCGATTCCCGGCTACGGCTCCTGCGCTACAAGCCGCTCGTACGTCGCGAACGCCCGTTCCTCTTTGGAGGGAAGCAGAAGGTCGACCGCCGCCGATCCGAAGCTGCTGACCGCAGAGTACACGTAGTCATACGGGGTAAAGTATCCAAACGGGTAGAGAAGAGACGCGACCCCGGCCGCCACGTTGGCCACCCCTGAGATGATCCGCTCTCGACGGCCCATCTCGGCCAACCGCTCCAACGCCAAAGCCGCGGCAATCTCGGATTCTCCCGCTTCGGCAAACTCCCGTTCCGCCGCGGTGGGGACCATCAGCGAGAAGACGCCCGGAAGCGCAACCAGTCCCCCCGCCAGGATGCCGTACAGCTCGGTTCCCGTGCCTGCGAGCACGACAGCACTCCCCACGCCGATCGCCACGCCAAGCCCGAGAGACACGTAGCCGCTTGCCAGCCGTGCGCTTCGCTCCGACCGCGCAAGATCGCCGAGCACATCCTGTGCGGGTCCGGCAAGTACCGCGCTGCCCGCAATCAGGACCCACACCAGCACCATCGCCAGGATTCTATACCGCTTCATTGCCTCTCCTTCCTCGCTTCTCCGTGTCGTTGCAGCCAACCCTACTGTAGCATGCGTCCGACCCGCCTGCTTCGCTAGACAGCGCCTCAACGGTCAAGGGACACCTACGCGACGCTGGAGAGACGGTCTTCGCTAGGCTATGGACGACCAATACGTGACGATCCAAGGAGACCTATGGCCAAGGAAGGCTTTCGCGCAGCGCTATTGGAGAAGCAGACCCCCGAGAAGTCCCTCGAACCGTTCCTTGCCCTTGCCGAGCGGTTCGAGGAGTTCCTCGGCGAATCGGGACACTCCGGAACCGTGACGTCGGCGACGCCGTCGGAAGTCAATCAGTTCTCCGCCGTGCTGGCCGCATCGAATGAGAACACCTGGAACAACTACATCGCGTTGCTACGCTACACCCTGTTCGCAAACAACCGCCCGGCGTACGTGGCAGTGATGGAGTATCTCGACGGACACGAAGCGCTCGGCAACCTTCATCGGAAGGTCGCGGAAACGCTGGGTGAAGCAGTGAGAGACGAGATTTTCGAGGGCGTTGAACTCCCTCGACTGGGGACACCGAATACGGAGAAACCCCGGTTGACGCAAACCGTGCTCGATCGCCTCGAGCGTGTGGATGCCGAGAGCTGCAAGGCGATTCTCTCGCAAGGGTTGCGCGACCTGGACAATGCCTGGTACGAGGAGGCGAAGAGGCTGTTCGAGGAAGCCGGCGGCGTCGATGTGTTCCTCGCGAAGCGCCGGGAGAAGTTCCTCGCAGAACTGGAGAAACACCAGCGCGAAGGAACATGGTGGTTCGTCCAGGTGATCACCGATGATGTGCTCGACTTCGTCCGCGAGCATCCCGAGGTCTCCACCGGAGTCCGGGAGGGGAACATCATCTACGAAGCGAAGATCCCGTACATGGCGATGGAGTATTTCGCCGAGACAAGCGAGCAGATGAAGAAGTACTACTATTGCCACTGTCCTTGGGTTCGGGAATCACTTCGCACCGGAGAGGTTGCAGTCTCCCCGACGTTCTGCAACTGCAGCGCCGCGTTTCACAAGAAGCCGTGGGAGATCCTCTTCGGGCAGCCGCTCCGCGCGGAAGTCGTCGAAACGGTGCTCCGCGGTGACCGCTGGTGCAAGTTCGCGATTCATCTTCCCGAAGGTTCCGTCTAGGGATCGTCCCACCACTGCGCAGGATCCGATCCCAGAGCTTGATTCCGCATCCCCGTCTTGGAGAACCCTTTGGGGTCGTCATGCGTTCCCCCCCCTGGCGAAGCTGAAAATCCGCGTCGTGATACCATGCAACGGCATGGGCATCAGACACCGGCGATCCAAGCGATCGCGAAGGGTGTCCGCTCAAAGGAGATCCATGAAACGGATCGCGATGGAGCTTCGACTCGTACGGCAAGAGGTCACCGCGTCGCACATGTACCGGACCGTGCGCCCTTCCGACAAGCACGATCTGGCGATCCTCCTCTACGCCGCGTTCCGCGGGACGATCGACGATGAAGGGGAGCGATTCGCCGATGCGGTCGCCGAAATCGACAAGACATTCTCCGGAGCGTATGGGAAGTTGTTGCTTGACTGCTCGTTGGTTGTGGAGCGAGGCGAGTTCCTCGCAGCCGCGTGCTTGATCGGCCGCTCCACCCCGGACGGCCTCCCGTTGGTCGTCTTCTCGATGACGCGGCCCGAGGCTCAGCGGGAAGGTCTGGCACGGGTCTTACTGCAGCGATCGATCAATGCGCTTCTCGACCGCGGATACGCGCGGTTGCAGCTTGTCGTCAGTGACGGGAACGTTCCGGCGCAGCGTCTCTACGCATCGCTGGGCTTTCATGCGCTCGATCGCCCCTAGCCCGGCATTCAAGCGGGATTCGGTATAATCGGGCCTCACGGCCGGCCGATCGCCGAAGGCGGCTTGAGATCTCGCACGCGGAGGACAGGATGAACGACAACGAGAAGTCGATGGAGAAGATCGTCGCGCTATGCAAGCGTCGTGGTTTCGTGTTCCAGTCCAGCGAGATCTACGGAGGAATCGGTGGGTTCTGGGACTATGGTCCGCTCGGCGTTGAGCTAAAGCGGAACATCAAGGAGGCATGGTGGCGCGACATGGTCACCGGCCATGACAGCACGCTTGCACCGTCCGGCGCACCGTCCTCGTTCGAAATGGTCGGTCTCGACACCTCGATCATCATGCACCCGAACGTGTGGAAAGCCAGCGGACACTACGATCTGTTCTACGATCTATTCGTCGACTGCAAGACGTGCAAGGCGAGGTTCCGTGCGGACCAACTCGAGACAAGCCAATGCGGTCGCAAGCCAAGCAAGAAACCCGGGGAGCACTCCGATTGCGATCTGACCGACCCGCGCGAGTTTAACCTGATGTTCAAGACCTATGTCGGCGCACTGATCGATCCGGAGGCCGAGGCATACCTTCGCCCGGAGACAGCTCAAGGGATCTTTGTGAATTTCAAGAACGTCCTCTCGACATCGCGCGTCAAAGTCCCGTTCGGGATCGCTCAGATCGGCAAATCGTTCCGAAACGAGATTACGCCTCGCAATTTCATCTTCCGATCGCGGGAGTTTGAGCAGATGGAGATCGAGTTCTTCTGCGCGCCGGACTCGTCGCAGGCATGGTACTCGTACTGGCGCGACCGGCGGATGAACTGGTACGTCGCGCTCGGGCTCCACAGCGAGCGGCTCCAGCTGAGAGAGCATGGCCCTTCGGAGAGGGCGCACTACTCCTGTGGCACTGCCGATATTGAGTACGCGTTCCCGTTCCTATCCGAAGGAGAGTACGGAGAACTCGAAGGAGTCTCGCATCGAAGCGACTTCGACCTGCGCAGCCATATGGAAGGCAAACTGGTTCGAGACGGGGATGAACTCGTCGTCGAGCAGAATGAACACGGACAGCCGCGTTGTCCCGGCAGCGGGAAGGATCTCTCCTACTTCGACGATTCCACACAGACGAAGTACGTGCCCCACGTCATCGAACCGTCGGCCGGAGCCGACCGCACCGCGTTGGCGTTCCTTTGTGAGGCGTACGATGAGGATGCGATCCCCGACGAGAAAGGTGTGCCGCAGGAGCGGGTCGTGCTCCGCCTCCATCCGCGGATCGCGCCGCTCAAGGCCGCGATCTTCCCGCTCGTCAAGAAGGACGGCCAACCCGAGATTGCCGCGGAGATCTACCGTGGCCTGAAGAAACGCTGGAACGTCTTCTACGATCAGAAGGGCTCGATCGGGAAACGATACCGACGCCAAGACGAATCGGGAACGCCGTTCTGCATCACCGTGGATCACCAGACGCTCGACGACCAGACCGTCACCCTCCGCGATCGGGACACAACAGAGCAAACACGGGTGAAGATCGCCGATATCGAAACGCTCATCGCCGAACGGTTGGAGGCGTAGCATGGCCGAATCCGTTTTGGGTTCTCCGTATGCATCGATCACCTTCCTGACCTATGAGACGCTCGAGCTTGCCGAGCGCTTCTACGGTGAAACGCTCGAGCTTCGGTTGATCGAGGATCAGGGGTGGGCCAAGGTCTTCCGGATCGGGGGGACCGCATACGTGGGCGTCGTCGAGGCACGGCGCGGCCCGATTGAGCGTCCTGTGGGATCGGGAACGCTCCTCTCGATCGTCGTCGACACCATTGAAGCCGTCGATCGCTGGTACGCCCGCCTGAGGGAGCATGGCGACATCAAGCTCCTCGGAGCGCCGGCGCCGGTCCCGGGAATCCCCGTCTATAGCTTCTTCCTGTTGGATCCTGGGGGCTACCGAATCGAGATCCAAGCGTTCACGGATGCGTTCGCAGTACATCGCTTCAGGAACTGAAGCAGATCTCCATCCGCCGCAAATAGCAAGCCGCCCGGCAGACACATAGAATGGGTCTGATCCCTCGATCTTCTGGGAGGAAGATGTTTGAAGAAGACCACGGCGAGATCCGTCGACTTGCCGCCATGATGCTGACCGATATCGTCGGGTACACGTCGTTGACCCAACGCGACGAAACGGTCGCCCTTGCGCTTCTCTCAGAGCACAACGCCCTGTTGCGATCGATCTTCCCACGCTATCGCGGCTCCGAGATCAAGGCCCTGGGAGACGGCTTCCTCGTCGAGTTCTCCAGCGCGCTCGACGCGGTCCAATGCGCCATTGAGATCCAAACGAAGCTGCATGCACGCAACGTCGAAGCATCGGACCTCACGCCGATCCAAGTCAGAATAGGCCTTCACGTCGGAGACGTGGTCCATCGGACAGATGATGTCTTTGGCGATGGCGTCAACATCACCGCGCGGATCGAGCCGCTTGCAGAACCCGGCGGCATCGCTCTGTCGCAACAGATCTACGCGCAAGTGTGGAACAAGGTTGACCTTCCGATGGTCAGCCTGGGCCCCCAACAATTGAAGAACATCCACGTCCCCGTAGAGGTTCACCGACTGGTGTTGCCCGATGCTCCCAACCTGGCATCGCCCGATCGTTCTCCGTGGCCTTCGCCTCCCGAGGAGCGGCGGCTTGCGGTACTCCCGTTTGCCAACATCAGTCCGGATCCGCAGGACGCCTACCTCGCCGATGGCATTACCGAAGAACTCGTATTCACGCTGTCGAAAATCGGCGGCTTGCGGGTGATCGCGAAGACCTCCGTGATGCGTTATCGCGATGCCGAGGAAAGCATCACCAAAATCGGCCGAGAACTAGGTGTCAATACGATCATCGAGGGAAGCGTTCGCAAAGCGGGCAAGCGGATCCGCACCACCGTGCAGCTGATCGACGTTGGTTCCCAAGAGCATCTGTGGTCCGAAGCGTATGACAGTGATCTCGAGGATCTTTTCACCGTCCAGCATGAGATCGCCGAGCAGGTGGCGGAGGCGCTTCGGGTTCGCCTCCTTCCAACGGAGCGAGCGGAGATTGCCAAGGTCCCAACGGAGAACCGAGAAGCGCACATGTACTACCTACGCGGCCGGTATGCGTGGAGCCAATGGAATGAGGACTCTCTGCTCAACGCCATCGACTACTTCCAGCAGGCGATCGAGCTCGATCCGAACTTCGCCCTCGCCTATGCTGGGATCGCCGACACGTACACACTGATGGCACACCTGGGGCATCTCTCTCCGGAGGAGGCGTATCCAAACGCCGAGACCGCAGCCCATCAAGCGCTGGATCTCGATGACAGCCTCGCCGAGGTCCACAGCTCTCTCGCCATGATGAAGGTCGTGTTCTCCGGGGATCTCGACCAGGCGGAGAAGGATCTTCTCAAGGCGATCGAACTCAATCCGAACTGCGCTGCAGCGCATCAGTGGTATGCGCTCGTGCTGAACATCACAGGCCGTTCCGAGGAGGCTCTCCGCGAGCAACAACTAGCGGAAGAGCTCGACCCGTTGGCGTTGGTCTTCAATGTCGCCATCGGACAGCTGTTGAAAACGGAGTAATCCGCTTCGCACATGGAGGATCCATCCCGCAAGCCCGCCTCGTTCGGGCAGGATGGCTCCACAGACAGATTGCAGGACATGAAAGGAGATGGGGTGTCAAGCAAGATCCGACTGATCGTCAATCCGACAGCGGGAGGCGGCACCGCAAGGCAGGCCATCCCACGAATCGAGGCTCGGTTGAAGGAGCTCGGTGTTGCATCCGATCTCGTCTATACCGAGCGGCCCTGGCATGCCGCCGAACTCGCACGCATTGCGGTTCAAGACAAGGTGGATATCGTAGTCGCCGTCGGGGGCGACGGGACCGCCAATGAAGTCCTCAACGGTCTGATACAGGCGAAGCAGGCAGGGGAAGGAACGGCAGCGATGGGCCTGCTTTCTGTCGGACGAGGCAACGACTTCGCCTTTGGCGCAGGGATCCCGCATGACATCGACGCGAGCTGCCGCGTGTTGTCCGAAGGCTCTCGCCGGATGATCGATGTCGGCCAAGTCAGCGGCGAATCTTTGGCAGAACCACGATTCTTCGGCAATGGCATCGGGATCGGATTCGACGCAGTCGTCGGCTTCGAGGCAGCGAAGCTCAAGCGGCTTCGTGGCTTCCTCGGCTATCTCGTCGCCGCGCTGAAGACGATCTTCCTCTACTACCACGCCCCGCGAACCCAGATTGAATATGAGGGTCACTCCCTTGACCAAGCGTCGCTGATGGTCTCGATCATGAACGGTCGCCGGATGGGTGGCGGATTCATGATGGCACCCGAATCGGTCCTCGACGATGGCCTGTTCGATCTGTGTATCGTTCGACAGGTGAGCCGCCCGGGGATCCTGGCGCTCATTCCTCGGTTCACCAAGGGGACCCAAGCGCAGCATCCAGCGGTAACCACCGAACGTACCCGGAAGATCACCGTCACCGCGCTCGATGGCGTCCTCCCGGCGCATGCCGATGGAGAGACGCTCTGCGAACAGGGAACCCAACTGACGATGGAAATCCTCCCTCGCCAGATTGAGATCGTCTGCCAAGCTCCGGGGAAGATAGCATGACACTGATCCACCGCCTGACGGACGCGCTGGCTTGCGGTGTCGTCCGCACGCTGTGCGCGATCGACGGAGAGCAGATCGACAAGGTTCCGTCTCACGGACCCCTCATCTTGATCGCCAATCACGTGAACTTCCTCGAGGCGCCGATCCTGTACTGCCGCCTTCGCCCACGTCCTGTGACCGCGCTCGCCAAGGCGGAGGCCTGGGACAATCCCCTGCTCGGATGGCTGTTCGATCAATGGGGCACCATTCCGATCCGCCGCGGCGAATCCGATATTGGCGCCCTGCGTCAGTCTCTACGGGTCCTCAAGAATGGAGAGATCCTCGCAGTGGCCCCGGAGGGAACCCGGAGCCGACACGGTCGTCTTCAACGTGGACGCACGGGGATCGTGACCCTCGCCGTTCAGAGCGGCGCTCCCCTGTTGCCGGTCGTGTGCTACGGTGGAGAGGCGATCGGCCGCAACATCCGCCGACTCCGCCGGACCCCGTTCCGTATCCTCGTCGGAGAACCATTCCACGTCGACACCCAAGGGGAACGACTAACCCGAGAGCTTCGCCAACAGATCACCGATGAGATCATGTATCGAATGGCTGCCCTGCTCCCCCCCGCGTACCGTGGCGTGTACGCCAACCTGGAAGACGCAACCGCAGCCCATCTGCAGTTCGGGTCTTTGTCGAGCCTTGATAATGGGTCGTTCACAGGCAAACAGGATTCATGAACCCATAGATCTTCTTCATGGAACGCGCGGAGCCCAAGCGCAGTTCTTGAAGCCTTCTTCCAAGCCCAATCCTCTGCTATGTCTCTTCGAGACCACGAGCCCATATCGGAGAGTCGACGCTGTCGGTGTTGGGATCCTAGAGAGACTCCGGACTCATTTTGCCGTGTTTCGAGAGCTGCCATACAATCGGTGAATGTCCTCAGACAAGCATATTTGGGTTGTTGTCGTTGTAGTCCTAGCTACTCTCGCGACTATGGGATTGTCTGTCTTCCCCGCAGCGTCAGTTCGTGAGTACTTGTACGTTGAACCCAACGCTACAGCCGGTTTCCACTGGCCGTACATTCTCAGCATTCCTCAACCGAGAAACGAGGATCCCTCTTCCATTTCTCAGGTTCACATGCTCGTTTGCCCGAACAACACAGGATACCAGGCGAATAGTCACAGTATCCACGAACATGCTGCCTGGAGAAGCGCCCAATCCAGCATCGTGGCAAACCTCGCCGAGGAACTGGGTCTAGTATTGTTGGTGCCTGTGTTTCCAAGGTTCGAAGAGAGTCGGGGAGGTTACACGCAAGCACTCGGACGCAATACGTTCACAACACCCGAGATGGAACTGCGAAGGCCGGATCTCCAGCTTCTAGCGATGGTTGAGGACGCCAAGAGCCGGCTATTTGAAGAAGGATGGACTGTCGCAGACCAATTCCTCATGACGGGGTTCTCTGCCTCCGCCGCGTTCAGCAATCGTTTCACCGTCATCCACCCGAACGTCGTAGCCGCCGTAGCGGTAGGATCCCCTGGAGGTTGGCCCATTGCACCGCTCACATCATGGGAAGGAAACGACCTCCCCTATCCACTGGGCATCTCAGACCTACTAGACCTTTCCGGCTGCCGCTTCGATCCCCAGCAATACGCCAAGGTACCACAGCTTCTGTACCTTGGGGCAGAGGACACGAACGACATGTGGAGCGGCAGATGTGATCTTTGCTTGCAGGCTCAGACGCTGTTGGGGCAAATCCCGGTCGATCGTTGGCCCGTTGCCGAAACGATCTACTCAATGTCCGGTGCGGATGCTCGCTTCCACATCATCGAAAACATGGGACATTTCAAGACTATCCAGGCTCTGTCTCTCGTAGAGGAGTTCTTCCGGCAGGTACTTTCCCAGGTCGAGTTCTCAACATCCGCGACAATCGCACGGGAAGATGCTGCCGCGGGCTGGTATAACTGGCAACTCTCCATTGGTGTCGCCAGGCCCTCGAGTCATGGGACCGTCTGGTTTGCAATCCCTCCAACGTACGCACTTCAGCGGGTGATCTCGTCATCGTTCCGCTCGGAGCCAGATGCAGTTCTCTATGATTCGTCATACGCCAACGAGATTGCCTGCTTCAACAACTACGATATGTCCGCCAGGAGTCTCGTTCACGAGCTACAGGTGGAGCTTCTGAACCGCACCTGGCAGATAGATCCTGCAACGCTTGGTGGATACGAAGACATACCTCACGAAGTGGCCCAATACCTACAGCCGAGCGAGCGGATCCAGTCGGATCACCCTGAGATCATCCAGGCAGCTGAGGCGATTGCCGATGGAGAAGAGAATCCCTATCTCTTGGCAGAGAAGCTCCTCCAATTCATCCGACGACACCGAATACGGGGAACAGAGCCAAATCCTGATGCACTATCGGTGCTTCGCACGCATGGAGGCCAATGTGGAGCCCATGCCTTCCTCTTCGTGGCGTTGGCCAGAGCTCTCGACATCCCTGCCCGCCCTGTCTCTGGCATTGCATCGCTTCGCCTTGGGGTGTCCTCTTCCGTCGTAGGAACAAGCAACGGGATCAACGGATATCACATCTGGGCAGAGATCTACCTCCCAGGATACGGCTGGGTTCCTGTCGACCCCACGGAGCAGACGCTTGGGCGTCTCTCCGGCGACAGAGTCGTTCTGTCCATCGGAGCCGATATCCGCCTTCCGCAAGGCGGTCCCATTGTCCCGTGGTTTCACATCCCCATAGCGGCCTGCGCTGAATGGGAAGACGCTGACTTCCGACAGATCGGAGGACCCTTCTGTCTCTTGGTGGGAGAAGGCGGCGTGAACGTGGGCGATCTGCATACCCAGGACTGCTTCGATCAACTCATGAGTGGCGGCTTATCCCAAGGCGCAGGATCTCGCGAACACCCCGTTTTGGAGAGCTCCATCTCCATCGACGGAGCTGCTGAGACAGACTGGAAGGGCATTGTTCCCTTGACCGAGGATGCTGACTGGGATCGACGACCTATCGCAGGATCCGATATCTCGGCAATGTACGTAGCCGTTAGCCAAGACAAGCTCTGCTTTCGATTGGATTTCGCGAACGGAGATCCAGATCTCAGTAGAGTACGCTACTCGATCTATCTTCGACCTTCCTCTCTACCCTACAGCGAGGGATTCTCACTCCACTATGAGTCCACCCATGGCGCCAGTGTGCTCTGTCCTGATGGCACTTCCCATACCATCACCGCCGCCGCTCGGCATGTCGTCGAGATGGCGTTGCCTCTGAAGCTCCTCGAGAATCCCTATTCCCTCCTCGTCTGCGGTGAGACCCGTCCTCCTGAGAGTTCCTATGCCGATCGATACGACGAGACGAACTGGATCATCATTTCTCTCCCATAGGCAAATCAGCCATACCTCTTGGGCTATGTCTCTTTCGCCAGATGGACGACCTGCTGTGGATACGGGATCTCGATCCCATGGCTGTCGAACGTCTCTTTGACGCTCCGTGTCAGGTCGAACAGCACATCCCAATAGTCGGCCCCATGCACCCACATGCGCAGATTGAGGTTCACACTCGAATCCGCCAACTCGCTGACCATCGCTCCCGGCGCCGGCTCCGAGAGGATCCGCTCATCTTCGTTCATCAGCCCGATCGCGGTTTCGAGCGCCTTCTCAATCGAGTCTTCATATCCAATGCCTACCGCCAGATCGATTCGCCGCATCTCGTATCCGTTGTAGTTGCGGATAACGCCGTTGTAGACCTGCGCATTCGGCACCATCACCTTGATGTTGTCGGGTGTCGCCAGCTCCGAGGTGAACAGCTGGATATCCTTCACGGTGCCGCTCACGCCTCCGGCCTCCACGAAATCTCCGATCTTGAACGGGCGCAACACGAGGAGCATCACGCCTGCAGCGAAGTTCGCCAACGCGCCCTGAAGTGCAAACCCAATCGCGAATCCCGCCGCACCAAGAATGGCCACGAACGATGTCGTCTCGATACCGAACCGCGCCAGGGTTGCAACGATCGCGAATACGAGGATGCCGATGTACGCAAGCTGCGTCAGAAACCGCTGAAGCGCAACGGCCAGCGTCGTGTTCGCCAGCCACCTCCGTAGCAGCTTCCGGACCAGCTTGGCTATGATGTATCCGATGACCAGCACGGCCACTGCACCGATCGCTTGCATCCCAAATGAGACAAATCGATCCCACATGATCCCTCCTTCGGTTCTCTCCAGGAATCAGTGTATGGGATTGCCGCATGCCTCACGCCATGAGGCCTTGATCGAGAGATGTCCTTGCCAAGTTGAGCGCTCGGATGCCGTTAGCTAGCGTTCGTTCCGTCCGTGCTGCGGTCTCCAAGCGATCCAAGCAACCCGTGGACAATGATCAAGTCCGCCCCGGCGTGGATGAGGGTGGAGGCGACGAGACTAGCCGTGTACTGGATGCATAACGCCCATCCGATGCCAAGCGGGAAGAGGATCGCCAGAAATCGGATCCGATCCTCCTTGGATAGGTAGACTGCGCCAATGTGAGCCAAGGCAAAGACCGCCGCGGTCAGGACCGCTGCCGCAATCGATCCCACGAGTCCGGTAAGCGGGCCGAGGAACAACCCTCTGAACCAAAGCTCTTCCATGAACGCATTGGCGAACACGAACGTCAAGATCCAAGGAAGGAGTCTTAATAGCTTTGAAGTAGGTCTCTTCAACGAGCGCGCCTGCAACACTGCGACGATCGCAAACAGCGCAAACCCGCCCAGGCCCACCGCCAGGCCGATGCCCAGCTTCCCCTTCACGAGGAATGCCATCGAAAGCGGTGTTTGAGTCACGCTGAGCACCAAGAGTATGGCGCCGACAACAGCCAGTGCCTCCAGTAGCTTCAACAGTGCGATCCCTCGCATCGAGTCATCCGAAATTCGCAACGGTCTCTGAAGCCATGCGACAGCCCATCCTGCAAAGTTGGCCGTCGTTGCCGCCAGAAAGCCGATTGAGAGCAGGCGGACCATCTCAGTTAACGAAAATTGGAAGCACAGCCACACAGCCAGTGAAGCTGCTATTGGAAGCGCAGCTCGGTAGATCCAGCTCCGGTTGGTCCTGAGCAAACTGTAGTAGCTGCTGCCAAAGACAAAGACCGCAACGCTTGCTGCAAGATATGTGGCTCCTATGATCGCGCTGCTTCCGATTCCGTTCATGTCTTGCTCTCCGGATCCTCAGTCCCGCACTTCTTGCACGGCCAAGAGACCCAATACAAGCTGATTCTTGTCTAATCCGCGATTCGATTCAATTGGGCGGGTGCTCTCCCGGATATAGTGACGGCCTTTGGGGGCGGAGAATCTCTCAATCACGGCGCCAATTGAGGACGACACACCGTCCGTTCTCGTCTCCTGTTGCTTCGACATCCGGCAACTTCGATGCTGCATCGTGAGCACACCGCCGGTCTTGCTTTGTACTTAATCTAAGATTATAATCTGTCCAATATGAGACCCGAGGAGCAAGCGGAGACACTACGGAAGGTCGGCCTGACGCCAACGATCCAGCGACTGGCAGTTCTGGATTGGCTATCCAAGACACGCCAGCATCCGACCGCGGATCAAGTCCTTGAGGCCGTGCGACGTAAGTACCCTTCGATCTCACGCGCAACGGTGTACAACACGCTCGATGCCTTGACCAAAGCCGGCATGATCCTACGGCTCAACGTCGACCCGTCGGTTTCCCGCTACGATGCCGACCTCAGTTCTCACGCGCATTTCCGATGCAGAGTCTGCGGCAAGGTGTACGACATCGACCTCGAAGCAGCAGCATCGGGCGGCGTCGATTGCAACGGCCACCGGCTCGAGTCGGTCCAAACCTATGCGTACGGCGTCTGCGCCGCGTGCCTCCAAGACGGCAGCCATGCACCAGAGGAGCTTGCCGAACAGGAGAAACCGGCGCCCTCATCTAGCAATCTTTCCCCATCCGGAGAGGAGGTGTAGCCGGTGCCTGAGCTTCCAGAGGTTGAGACGCTGACCCGTGGGCTTCGGTCGATCGTAGGAACGACGATCGTCTCGGCCGAGATCCTCGATGACCGCCTGACGGTCTGCGCCGATCAGCTGGTCGGCGCATCGATCCGCGATCTGCGGCGGCGCGGCAAGTACATCCTGATCGGTGTCGAGCAGCGCGGCGACCTGGTCGTCCATCTGCGGATGTCCGGGCGGCTCTGCCTCGATCGCTCGGAGAAGGAGATCCCCTACACGCGGATGATCCTCCATCTCGATTCGGGAAGCGCGGTCTACTTCGTGAACCCTCGTCGGCTGGGAACGGCCGTCCTCTATCCAGAAGGGTTTGCCAAGCCGCTCGGGATTGAGCCAATCACCTCGGATTTCACCGCCGCCGCGCTCGAACAGCTTGCACATACCTCACGGTCGCCGATCAAACAGCTGTTGCTCGACCAGCGGAAGATCGCTGGAATCGGGAACATCTACGCCGCCGAGGCCCTCTGGCGAGCGGGGATCGATCCCCGCCGCCGGTCGGATTCGCTTGAGACCGACGAGCTTGCTGCGCTGCATGCCGGGATTACGTCGGTCCTATCCGAAGCCATCGGCCAGCTGGGAACCACGCTCGGAGAGAGCGTCTCCGACTACCGCCCTTCCGGTGCGTCGGGCGGCACGTATCAGAACCACCTTGCCGTCTACGGACGGGAGGACGAGCCCTGCGAACGATGCGGGGCGCCGATTCAACGTGTGATTCAGGCCGGGCGGTCTACCTGTTTCTGCCCGGCATGCCAGAGCTAGAACCCTCAAGGAGGACAACGTATGGAACTGAAAGGAACACGGACAGAGAAGAACCTGCTGACGGCGTTTGCCGGAGAATCCCAAGCTCGAAACCGCTACACCTACTTCGCTTCGCAAGCGAAGAAGGATGGCTTTGTGCAGATTCAATCCATCTTTGAAGAGACAGCCAACCAGGAGAAGGAACACGCCAAGCGGCTGTTCAAGTTCCTCCAGGGCGGAGAGGCCGAGGTAACTGCCGCCTTCCCGGCGGGCGTAATCGGGACGACCGCCGAGAACCTCAAGGCCGCTGCGGGTGGCGAGAACCACGAGTGGACCACCATGTATCCGGAGTTCGCCGAGACAGCACGTGAAGAGGGATTCCCCGAGATTGCCGCCGTCTTCAATGCGATCGCCATCGCCGAGAAGCAACACGAAAAACGCTATCTCGATCTGCTGAAGAACATCGAGCAAGGAACCGTCTTCAAGAAGGGCGAATCCGTCGTCTGGCGCTGTCGCAACTGTGGCTATCTCCATGAAGGCCCCGAAGCGCTCGCCCTCTGTCCGGCCTGCGCACACCCGCAGGCTCATTTTGAATTGCTCGGCGAGAACTGGTAGACCTGTCTCATCAGAAAGGAGAAGAAATGTCTGATCAGATGATCCCGTTGATTGGTGACACGTTTCCAAGAATGGATGTGCAGACGACGCACGGCAAGATGACGCTCCCCAGCGCGTATGCCGGGAAGTGGTTCATCCTGTTCAGTCACCCTGCCGACTTCACACCGGTCTGCACGACCGAGTTCGTTGCGTTCCAGAAGCGGTTCGAGACGTTCAAGGAACTCAACACAGAGCTGATCGGCCTCAGCGTTGACCAGGTGTTCTCGCACATGAAGTGGACCGATTGGATCCGCGACGAACTGAACGTCACGATCGAGTTCCCGATCATCGCCGGGACCGAAGCGATCGCCCACACCCTCGGCTTGATTCATCCCGGCAAGGGCACGAATACGGTGCGCGCTGTGTTCATCGCCGATCCGAACGGCGTTGTTCGAGCGATTCTGTACTACCCTCAGGAGCTCGGCCGGAACATGGATGAGATTGTCCGCATGGTCCGTGGCTTCCAGGTTTCCGAGGAACACGGTGTCGCCATTCCCGCCGGTTGGCCGGAGAACGAACTGGTGCAAGATCATGTGATCTTGCCGCCACCGACCGATCAGGAAGCCGCTTTAAAACGTTCCGGCACGGAAAACTGCTACGATTGGTGGTTCTGTCACAAGAAGCTGTAGTACGGAGGTGATCAATGATGATCGGTCCAAGAATGCAACAAGCCATGAACGAGCAGATCATGCACGAGACCGCCTCGGCATATCTGTACTTCGCCATGGCCGCTGACTTCCACGCCAAGGGACTCGACGGCATGGCGCAATGGATGAAGGCCCAAGCACAAGAAGAGCTCGGACACGCGCTGCGGTTTTTCGACCACATTCACGAACGCGGCGGAGAGGTCGAGCTGCTAGCGATCGAGAAGCCGCAAAAAGCGTGGGATGCTCCACTCGCAGCGTTTCATGCGGCGTTCGCGCACGAGCAGTTCATCACCGGCAAGATCGACGAGCTGGTGAAGATCGCCCGTGAAGAGAACGACAACGCGGCCGAGATCATGCTTCAATGGTTCGTGTCCGAGCAGGTCGAAGAAGAGGATTCCGTCTCCAAAGTCGTCACAATGCTGGAGATGATCGGCGGTTCGGGCCACGGTCTGTTGATGGCCGATCGAGAACTCGGCCAGCGCGTCGCAGGACCGCTGTCGACCGGAGAAGAAGAAGTCTAGGAAGGAACGGCTATGGCATACGAATTTGTCACCGACAACGCTTCGTTGAATCGCGGCCTGTTTCGCGTGACCCACGGTCTCTACATCCTTACGGCAACACGGAACGGCCAGATGAACGGCCAATGCCTCGATGCGCTGATGCAGGTCACGAACAATCCACCTCGAATCGCCATCGGTGTTGGAGCGAAGTCGCTAACCCATGAGATGATTGCCGAGAGCGGCCGGTTCGCGGTGAGCGTGCTCGATCGTGAGAACGAACAGTGTCCGGAGGTCATCCGCCGGTTTGGGTTCCAATCAGGGCGAGACGCCGACAAGTTCGCGGAGTTCGCTCACGAGAAGACCGAGCATGGGATTCCGTATCTGCCGGATGCCGTAGCCGTCTATGAATGTACCGTCATCCCCGAGATGACGGTCGATCTCGGGACCCATTCGTTGTTCGTCGCGTCGGTCGATCGGGCCGGCACGGCGGACGGCGGGGAACCTCTCACCTACAACGAATATCGGAAGAGCATCAGAAAAGGAGCGTAATCGGCAATGGAAAAATGGATCTGCACCGTTTGCGGCTACACGTATGACCCGTCCGTCGGAGACCCGACAAGTGGAATCGATCCCGGAACGTCGTTCGAGGATCTGCCCGAGGATTGGGTCTGTCCGGACTGCGGCGTTGGCAAGGACATGTTTGAGCAATCTGCCTGATCAGCAAAGCTGATCAGGGGCAAGAACCGTTCGTGGAAAGCCGGTTCTTGCGTTGGTGACGTAGCCGGATTGGGGCCGGACAGAGCCGGTCAGGGGCTGAGAACTGACTGACCAGCATGGCCGGTCAGGGGCAAGAACCGTTCGTGGAAAGCCGGTTCTTGCGTTGGTGACGTAGTCAGATCGGGGTCGGACAGAGCCGATCAATGGCTGGGAATCGACTGACGGGCCAAGCCCGTCAGGGGCGAGAATCGTCTGCGGAATGCCGATTCTCGCGTTGGTGACGTAGCCGGATTGGGGCCGGTCAGGGGCAAGATCCGTCCGTGGGAAAACGGTTCTTGCGTAGGTGACGTAGCCAGATCGGGATTAGGAGAAGTCGGTCAAGGGCGAATGAAGCCAAATTCGGGTCGGACAGAGCTGCAGCCAGACATGGAACAGGCCGCGGAATGTAGACAGGAGGACGAGTGAAAGCGCGAGAGATTCGACCGGGGATCGAGTGGATGGGTGCGATCGACTGGGATCGGCGGCTGTTCGATGAACTGATCCCGCTTCCCGATGGGACAAGCTACAACGCCTACCTGATCCGCGGTAGCGAGCGAACCGCACTGATCGATACGGCAGATCCCGCCAAGAGCGCGGAGTTCCTCTCGCAGCTTGACCGCGTTGATTCCGTTGACCTGCTGATCATCCAACACGTCGAGCAGGATCATTCGGGCTGCGCGGCGCTTGTCCTCGAACGCTATCCCGAGATCCAGATCCTCTCGAGCCCCAAGGCCAAGCCGATGATCGCCGACCACCTCGGCATCCCCGAGGATCGGATCACCGCCGTCGAGGACAGCGAGACCGTGTCGCTCGGCGACCGCACGCTCGAATTCATCCATGCCGCGTGGGTTCACTGGCCGGAGACCATGTTGACCTACCTCCGCGAGGAGAAGATGCTGTTCACCTGCGACCTGTTTGGCTCTCATCTGGCGACCGACGCGCTGTTCGCCGAAGGCAATCCGCGGATCTGCGACGCGGCCAAGCGGTACTACGCCGAGATCATGATGCCGTTCTCGAACCTCATCCGAGGACACCTCACCAAGCTCACCCCGTATCCGATCGAGATGATCTGCCCGAGCCACGGCCCAGTTCGCGACGACCCGGCTGTCATCATCGACGCGTATGACCACTGGGTGAACGATGCGCCGAAGAACCTCGTCCTACTCCCGTATACATCGATGCACGACTCCACACGCCAGATGGTTGACCACCTCGTCGGCGCGCTGAGCGAGCAGGGCGTCCACGTGGAACCGTTCAACATGACAACCACGGACATCGGCGAGTACGCCGCGCATCTTGTCGATGCCGCAACGGTCGTCTTCGCCACGCCAACCGTTCTCGTCGGACCCCATCCGAACATCGTCTTCGCCGCGTACCTCACCGCAGCCTTGCGGCCGAAGCTCAAGTACGCCGCAGTGATCGGTTCGTACGGATGGGCGGGCAAAGCGGCCGAGCAAACACAGTCGTTGTGCGCCACCCTGAAGGTCGAATGGCTCGACCCGGTGTTCGCCAAAGGACTTCCGAAGGGTGAAACACTGGAAGCGCTCGACAAGCTCGCCGACGAGATTGCATCCCGTCATCAGGAGTTGATCTAGGAGACTCCGTCAAGGAGACAGCAATGGATCTGAGCCTGTTCATCTGCGGTGCCGCTGGAGAAGGCGTTCAGACAATCGGTGATGTTCTGGCTCATGCGTTTCTTGCTCATGGCTATGCGGTGTTCTTGACCTCGGAGTTCGAATCGCGCATCCGCGGAGGAAACTCAAGCACGCGCCTGCGGGTCGCCGAGACCCCGACCAACGCGCCACGGCCCGATGCCGATTTCCTCCTCGCGCTGAACCCCACCGCGCTCGATTGGTACCTCCCCACGCTTCGGGACGACGGCATGGCACTCTCTCCCGCCGAGGATGCGCGCGCCAGCCATCATTTGGCCCTTCCGTTCACCGAGGTCGCGCGGAAGCATGCCGGCTCAGAGCGGTTCGCAAACGCGGTCGCCGCCGGAGCCCTCAGCGCGGCGGTCGGACTTCCATGTCCGCAGCTCGAGGAAACCCTCTCGGCAACATTCGTGTCTCGCGGGCAAGAGGTTGTCGATGCAAACACCGCTGCGGCACGTATCGGCTACAAACTCGCGCTCGAACGACTCGGAGACCAGCTCCCCACGATGCTTCCCCCGCGTTCGGATAGTCACGTGTTCGCATCGGCGCACGATGTCATCCCTCTCGCCGCGGCAGCTTCCGACTGCCGCTTCATCAGCGCCTATCCGATGTCCCCATCGACCGGCATCATCACCGCGTTCTCCCGTCATGCTGATCTCGGCGTTTTCGTCGAGCAGGCAGAAGATGAAATCGCTGCGATCAATATGGCAATCGGCGCCAGTGCTGCTGGAGCCCGAGCCATGACGGCAACCTCGGGAGGCGGTTTTGCGCTGATGAACGAAGCGCTAAGCCTGACCGGGATGATTGAGATACCGATTGTCATCGTCATCGCCCAGAGGCCGGGACCGGCCACCGGATTGCCAACACGCACAGCACAAGAGGATCTGCTGTTCGCCATCCGTGCCGGCCACGGTGAGTTCCCTCGTCTGGTTCTCGCACCGTCTGATCCTCAGGACGCAGCCATGAAGACGATCCGCGCGTTCGACCTTGCCGATCGATTCCAGATTCCTGTAATCCTGTTGACAGACCAGTACTTGGCTGACTCGTTCTTCTCGTTGCCCAAGCTTGAGATCCCTTCGCCCGTCACGCGATCGTACCTGGCCGATCCAGACCAAATCACCGAATACGCCCGCTACGCACTGACCTCCGATGGCATTTCGCCGCGCCTGGCGCTCGGCCAAAGCGAGCATCTTGTGTGTCTTGATTCCGACGAACACACCGAATTGGGCCATATCACCGAAGATCTGTCAGTAATTCGCCCGGCCATGGTCGCGAAGCGATTGGAGAAAGCACGCCGGCTACGCGCCACGATAGAAGCTCCCGCACGGTCCAATCTCGAGGATGCTGAGCTGATCCTTGTTGGGTGGGGATCGACGAAGGGCGCCATCGGCGAAGCCGCGAGTCATCTCCGGAAGAATGGACATGCAATCGGAACGATTCACTTCACCGAGGTGTGGCCGCTCCCTGAAATCGCTCTCCCGCAGGGACCGGAAATCTTCGTAATAGAGGGAAACGCAACCGGTCAGTTCGCCGGTCTACTGGAGCAATCCACTGCCACGACGATCGCCGGTCGGATCGGACGTTCAGATGGCACTCCGATCGACGCGGCGTTCATCCTGGAGGCGCTGTCATGACACCCAACGATGTGTATCAGAACACGGTCGAGAATCAGTGGTGTCCCGGCTGTCCCAACTATGGGATTCTAACGGCTCTGAAGCGGGCACTCGCCTCGCTTGACTTGGCACCGCACGACGTCTGCCTCGTCTCCGGCATCGGCCAGGCAGCGAAGCTTCCCCACTACCTCAATGCCCACGTCTTCAACGGACTGCACGGCCGGTCCATCCCAGCGGCCGTTGGCATCCATGTGGCCAATCCTCAGCTTGTGACAATCGTTGCCTCCGGCGATGGCTGTCTTTTCGGCGAGGGGGGAAACCACTTCCTTCATACACTGCGCCGCAACCCGGACCTCACCGTGCTTGCTCATGACAACCAGATCTATGCGCTTACCAAGGGTCAAGGGTCTCCGACAACACGGCGGGGCACGAAGACACGGCTTCAGTTCGGGGGCGTCGAGGTCGACCCATCGCAAATGCTGGCCACGGCGATTGTCCACGGCTGCACGTTCGTTGCCCGAGGCTTCGCCGGCGACCCCGATGGGCTCTCAACCCTGATTGCACGAGCCGTAGCGCATCGTGGCCTATCGATTCTCGACATCCTACAGCCTTGTATCACATGGGGAACCCATTCCGTTGAATGGTACCGCGAGCGCGTTGCGCCGGTTCCGGCCGACCACGAGGTTCAAGATCGAGATCGGGCCATCGCCTTGGCGCTCGAAGCGCCGGATCGTTTCCCGGTCGGCGTCTTGTATGAGACGCCACCGCGGGAGACGTTCGCATCGTCATACCGAAAACGTGTGGGCGATTCGCCGCTTCGCCAGCTTCCCCCCATCGACCGACATGTGATCGATCAACACATCGAAATGATGACCATCCGCCCCAGGAGAAAGGAGGAGCAACCATGAATCGAATCGAGCCCGGAACACCGCTTCCGGCAATCGTGCTCCCGGATCAGGTGAAGACCGCTATCGATCTCTCATCCCTGAAGGGGACGAATCTCCTGCTCTCGTTCCATCCGTTGGCCTGGACTAGCGTATGCCAGCGCCAAATGGAAGCACTGGAGATGAACGTCGAGCGACTCTCGAAACTGAATGCGAAGGCCGTCGGGATCTCCGTCGATCCGGTTCCGTCCAAGGCAGCATGGGCTGAATCGATCGGCATCAAGAAGACACGTCTCCTGAGCGACTTCTGGCCTCATGGCGCAGTCGCCGCATCGCTTGGTCTCTTCCGAGAGGAAGATGGTATCAGCGAGCGGGCCGCCATTCTTGCCGACAAATCGGGGATCGTCCGATTCGTCAAGGTCTATCCGATCGCCGAGCTTCCAGATATTGAGGAACTCATCGAAGCGTTGGAGGGGCTCTAGCCCACGACTGAACGACACAAAACCACAGGAGGAACCATGAAACTCGCAGAACTCATCAAAGGCGCAACCCAAGAAGGCAAAGAGAAGCACGTGCCCGTCATCGAGCTCGTATCGTGCGAGGAGTGCGGCAAGAACGCCGTCAAGATCACCGTCGGAAAGGAGACACCACATCCGAATACCGTGGAGCATCACATCAAGTGGGTCGCGTTGTTCGGCGTGAAGAACGATGTCGCTGTCCACATCGCAACGTTCGACTTCGGCCCGTCGTACGGCGTGCCCATCGTTGTGGCGCACATTAACCAGAAGGAAGCGTTTAGCGAGCTGATTGCGGTCGAGTACTGCAACCTGCATGGGCTTTGGGAATCGTCGTACGCGCTCTAACAGAGCGCGTACGCCCGAGAAGATCCTGTAGGAACAGGCTCTTCTCGGATTGGATAGGCTGTTGAGATTGGATAGCACACAGCACGATCGAAGCTTGAAAGGGAGGGACAAAACATGGCAGAGCAAGGGAAGATCTACGTCTGCGACCTATGCGGACAAGAAGTGAATGTCGTGAAGTCCGGCACCGGTACGCTCGTCTGCTGCGATCAGCCGATGAGAATCAAGGAATAGCATCAACTGACCTCCGCAAGCGTGTATTCCTATCCGTAGGAGTACACGCGCTGCGGCTTGTCGCCTCATCTAGAAGGCAAGGAGGCCGGTCATGCCTGAGATCCTCCGGGCCGTCGAAACTCGCCGTGCCAAACGCGCGATCTCCGATCGTCGGATCCCACGGGAGATCGCGGAGAGTCTCCTGAGCGCAGCCCCTCTCGCACCGTCGTGCGCCAATAACCAACCGTGGCGGCTGATTGCCATCGACGATCCGCAGACCCTCGCAGCGACCAAAGAGCATCTCCTGGGTGGGAACTACTGGGCCCGCCCGGCCCCGCTGATCGTGGCTGTCGCCAGTCGTGTCGATCTCGATTGCGAGATTCCCGATGGACGACAGTACTACCTTTTTGGCTGCGGCCTGGCCGCGATGAACCTCATGACACAAGCCACCGAGCTCGGCCTCGTCGCCCACCCGATCGCCGGATACCGCCAGGCCCCGCTTAAGCAGACACTCGGCGTCGCCGACGACTACACCATCATCGCATTGATCATCATCGCGTACCCTGGGACGAGTGAGGCATTGTCCGAGAAGCACCTTGCCGAGGAGAACGGCCCGCGGATCCGCCGCCCACTCGATGCCGTCGTTCAGTGGAACCAGTTCGACTTCGACGACCCTTCGCCGCCCTCGACGTAGAAACCGGCCGCCAGCCCCTCTCCCCACTCTTCATCCTCAAGAACGAGATATCCCGGCATCGGCTACGCGGCCACATCGCGCTGCTTCACGCACCGCGGTCATCAGTTCGCTCCCATCGCCAATCGGCAGAAGCGCTCCATCGCAGAGCTTCTGCCCCTGTCTTCCCCGAACGTTGAACGTAGAACCTCGAACGTAGTACCTAGGTAGAACGTAGCACGCATCAAGTTGAACGTAGAACGTAGCACCTCGAACGTAGCACGTAGTACCTAGAACGTAGAACGTAGCACCTCGAACGTAACACGTAGTACCTAGAACGTAGAACGTTTCCCCCCCTCACAGCTTCTTCACCATCTCTGTTTGCCTGCTTCACGAAATGTCTCTAGCCTGCACTGTAGACGTACAGAAAACGGAAACCCTATTGGAGGAGATGATGATGAACCGTAACTCTATCGCCAGAATACTGACCCTCGCGGCCGCCCTGTCCGTCGTGCTTGGAGTCCTCGCCGTCGGACAGGCAACGTTGACACTGGCATTCCGTGAGATGGATCCCCACCTCGGGCAGGCGTTCTCTCTCCGCATCGTGGAGGAACGTTCCGGCCGCGAGGTCTTCCGCGTTGCGGTTCCCGAGATTGCCGCCGCGATGTTCGACCTTGAGATCGGGGATCTGGCGTTTGACACGTCCTACCGCGTGGATTTCTATGCCGACCACAACGGCAACGGACTCTACGATCCCCCACCAGTCGATCATGCGTGGCGGGTCGAACTGCCCGGCTTCCAGGTTGATACGATCGTCCCGATACAGCACAACACAGAGTTCGTCGACATCGGCTGGCCGCCACAGCCGGACGGTGTTATTGAACCGCTCGAATACGATGGCATGCTGGACGATCCTTCGACGGGCATGTCCGTCCATTGGGAACACGATGCGGAGCTGCTCTATGTAGGTCTCACCGCACCGGGCACCGGATGGCTATCGATCGGTTTCGGTCCGGAGCGGATGATGCAGGGCGCCAATATCGTGATCGGAGCGATCGTCGACGAAGCCCTGTCGATCGAAGACCACTACGGCAACGCGCCGACATCGCACCGCAAGGACGACATCGATCACATCGTCCAGGCCGCAGGCCGGGAGATCAACGGGGAATCAATCCTCGAATTCGCCATTCCACTTGATTCCGGAGACGCTCAGGACAAAACGCTACTGCCGGGCCGCAAAGTTGTCGTTATCCTGGCCTATCACAGCAGCAACGATCGCCTCACCTCTCGACACACGGCCCGCTCGACCGTTTCCCTTGAGCTCGCCGAATAGCGTAGGCTGGAGACCGGCCGGACGACCCGCGATCGGCCGCGAGACCTCCGGCCGACTACCCAAGGAGGTGCCATGCGCTGGTTCAACGATCTTGCCTACGGAACGTATCTCGGTCCCCTCCCGATGATCGCGATCGTCGGGTTCGTCACCTATGCGCTGTTCCTGACCACCGCGGTCCTCGTCTCGGCCAAGCGATGGAGCAAACGACTCCGCCGCATTCCCGTCCGCGCGCATCGTTGGATCGCCATCACCGCACTCCTGCTCGCCACACTCCACCTGCTGATGGGGCTTTCAAACTACGTGTAGGCCCGCTCCTCCGTTGCGAGGAGCGGGGGTGCACTCCTCCTGTCGGGACCGTGTTCGCTATCCCGACAGGCTCTCAGCGCCACCCGGCAGAAGCACGAGCAGCACAGCTTCATCCTCCCTCTCCCCTGGCGGGATGAGGGAAGCCCCTTCTCCGTGAGTACGTTGGAGAAGGGGAGGGTGAGGGGGCGTAT
>Ga0272441_10000457_pt1 | contig 93887 bp, 74 predicted proteins | sample SSMProp6N_FD_193582 | JGI IMG/M metagenome (GOLD analysis project Ga0272441, IMG submission 193582) | Marine sediment archaeal communities from Little Sippewissett salt marsh, Falmouth, MA, United States - SSM-Prop-6N | ecosystem: Environmental > Aquatic > Marine > Wetlands > Sediment ... | reverse complement strand
CATCTTCTTAGGCGGCTGGTGGCTGGTGGCTGGTGGCTGGTGGCTGGTGGCTGGTGGCTGGTGGCTGGTGGCTGGTGGCTGGTGGCTGGTGGCTGGTGGCTGGTGGCTGGTGGCTGGTGGAAAATACTTGAGATAACCCTGCTTATCAAGTTAGAATTCAATTTATGTTGATTCAACCTGATATTAATATCATAGACGATCTGTCGCGGGAAGACATGGCCCGGTTGATTCTGGACATGGCTCATCGCAACCTTGTCCATCACGTCCTGTGGTTCACCGAAGTCCGGCATCAGATGGGCATGGACCGAGCCCTTGAAGCCCTTGACGTGGTTGCCCGTAAAACGTATGACATCCAGTCGAAACGTCTGGCGAAACTACTGGGCGTTGAAATAGAGAACGGCATTCCGGAACCGCTGCTCACCATGCCGGAAGACCGTCTCCGGGAACTGCTCAACAGCGTGTGCGTCAACTGGCTGGCCAATGACGGAATATGGTTCCAGGCGCTGGAATTTACCAGCGGCATGACCGAAGCCAAACGCTGCAACGATTCCTGCTGGGCCCAGTTTTCTCCGTTTGAAGCCTGGGCCGTCAAACGATTTTTAAACCTGCCGAAACAACCCGGGCTGGCGGGCCTGAAAAAAGCGCTCAATTTTCGTCTGTATGCCGGCGTCAACACCCAGACGTTTATCGATGAAAGCCCGAACAGCCTCATATTGCAGATGAACGAATGCCGCGTTCAGTCGGCCAGAAAACGACGGGGGCTTGACGACTACCCCTGCAAATCCGGCGGCATTGTCGAATACTCCTATTTTGCAAGAACCATTGATCCGCGTATCACGACCGAATGCATCGGTTGCCCCCCGGACCCGCATCCGGACCAATGGTACTGCGCCTGGCGTTTCACCCTTCAAAAAGGAGACAACTCTCATGAAAGCCATGGTGTTAAATCAGATCTGCAGCCTCAAGGTCAACAAGGCCCCGCTGATCCTGACCGAAATTCCCGACCCGGTTCCCGGTGACCGGGAAGTCCTGATAAAAATCTCCGCATGCGGTGTCTGCCATACCGAACTGGATGAAATCGAAGGCCGGACACCACCGCCTGAATTTCCCGTGGTGCTTGGCCACGAAGTGGTCGGCCGTGTCATTCAAAACGGCCCCGGTGCCAAACGGTTCACCATCGGCGATCGGGTCGGCATCGCCTGGATTCACTCGGCGTGCGGCACCTGCACCCACTGCCGGGAAGGCAATGAAAATCTGTGCGAACAGTTTCAGGCCACCGGCCGGGATGCCGACGGGGGATACGCCCAGCTGACCACCGTTCCGGAACGATTTGCCTATAAAGTCCCCGACATGTTTACCGATCTGGAGGCGGCCCCGCTGTTCTGCGCCGGCGCCATCGGGTACCGGTCCCTGCGTCTGACCGGCCTCCAGAACGGGCAGACGCTGGGACTGACCGGATTCGGGGGATCGGCCCACCTGGTCCTGATGATGGTTCAACACCGGTTTCCGGAAACCCGTGTATTTGTTTTTGCCCGGCATGAAAAAGAACAACTCTTTGCCCGTGAACTCGGGGCCGTATGGGCCGGTGCGCCGACCGATGAAGCCCCGGAAAAACTCGACTGCATCATCGACACGACGCCGGCCTGGAAACCGGTGGTGGAAGCGCTCAAAAATTTGAAAAGCGGCGGGCGGCTGGTTATAAACGCCATTCGAAAGGAATCCGCGGATCTTGATTATCTCCTGAACCTGGATTACCCGAAACACCTCTGGATGGAAAAGGAAATCAAAAGCGTGGCCAATGTCGCGGCCGCAGACGTCGAGGAATTTCTCCGGCTGGCCGCTGAAATCCCCATCCGGCCGGAGATTCAGGTGTACCCGCTGGAAGAGGCCAACACGGCACTGGTGGAACTCAAGGAAAAACACGTCCGCGGCGCAAAAGTCCTGAAAATAGATTAGCTGTTGGCTGTTGGCTGGTAGCTGTTGGCTGTTGGCTATCAGCCATTAGCTATCAGCCATCAGCTACCCGCTGTTCCACCTTCAGGCTGCGCATCCGGTTGACGGTCGCGGCCAGTTCAAATCGTCGAAACCGCGCCAGGTCTCCCGTGCAGTAAGACGTCAGGATATCCAGCCCGTATTGATCGATATCGGCCAGGACCCGGTCTGCCACTTCTTTCAGGCTTCGACGATGGTCCATATATCTGACGGCATACTGCAGAGCATAGGCAACGGCCCGTGTCTGGGCCGGATCGGTGAGCTGCTCCACGTCCCACAGGTCAATGTCCCGGCACCCGAACACGATCCGGCGAAGTCCGGCAGTGGATATTTTTACTTTACCGCCTCGCAGCGGATCAAAACTTTCGGCCATGGGAATGCGATCGGAAACCGAACCAAAGGCCTCTCCCGCTTCCCTGACCCTTTCGCTCACGCAGATCCGGGCGATCTCATGTGCCCTGTCCGTAACATCGACAGGTTCATACCCGGTCATCTGAATGACATGATCGGCCGTGCTGAAATAATCCCCCGAGCCTCCCATGACCAGGACGGTCGACACCCCCTTTTCCAGATACAGCTGCCGAACCCGATCGATGAAGGGGGTGATGGGTTCATGTTCTTTGGCCACCAGCAGCTGCATGCGATGATCGCGAATCATGAAATTGGTGGCGGAGGTGTCCTCGTCCAGCATCAACACCTTCGCCCCCATCTCCAGTGCTTCGGAGATGTTGGCAGCCTGCGATGTGCTGCCGCTGGCGTTTGACGTGGAAAACGACCGGGTCTGCCTGCCGAACGGCAGGTCGGTGATAAACGAAGTGATATCAACTTTTTCGATGTTTCTGCCGTCGGCAGCCCGGATTTTCACGGCATCTTCCCGGGTCACCACCTGTTCCCGGCCGTCACCGGGCACATGGTTGTATACCCCCAGTTCCAGGGCATCCAGCAGAGTGGATTTGCCGTGGTAGCCACCCCCGACGATCAGGGTAACACCTTCCGGAATGCCCATCCCCGAGACCCGGCCGGCGTTGGGCAGATCCATTTCCACCCGGAACCGGTCCGGCGAATTGAACCGGACGGCCTGTTTTGACGGCAACGGTTTCGGATCGATGCCGCTGGCTCTGGGCAGCAGGGCACCGTCAGCCGCAAAGGCGATCAGGGAGCGCCGGGGCAGTTCGGCCCTCAATGCATCCGCGTCCTCCGCGGTCCGGATATGATCGTATAACGATTGGGGCTCCAGATTTTTCATGAACAGGGACGCCTCCACGATGCGGGGCAGTTCGTCAAAAAACATGGCCATGGCATCCCGGCCCGAAATTTTTCGACCAACCGCCGGCAACCCCATAAAAAATCTCACTTCCACGTACCGGTCATTAATCGCCATGGAATTTCGCTCCAGAATTTCCTGAACCGGACGCGCGACGGTAATCACTCCGCTCTTTCCGATCCCCCGGCTGCCGCGGCACACCTGTTGGCAGGCAGCGTAAAACATCCGGGTCAGATAATCGCACAGGGCCGTTCGGCGGCTCCGATTCGAGGTGGTGTCCGGCAACAGGCCGGAAGCGCCCCGGTCCACGCGGACCCGAACCCGGCTGGGGGCCGCATAGGGATCGCCCTGCACATGGGCGATGTTGAGTTCAAACCGGGCAAAACGGTACCGGCCTTCGAGCTGCTTGTAGGCCTTGTACCCTCTGCCGTCAATGGTCCCGATACGTTTTTTGAGTTCGGAGTCGGATTTCATGATCATTCTGCTCCTCTGGGTGCATGTCATACCCGAAAACCGTTCCATGCCTGGAACGTTTCCCGGCTTACCCCAATCGATGAGTTGCGTAAACCCGGGTGCAAACCATCCCTATCCGTTCTGATTTCCAACGCCTTCAAAAATAATAATTTTCAACGCCCGCTCGCTTCGCTCTCTCGAGGAACAGAGACCGCAGAGCCCCACACCAACGTCCCGGGGCTCTGCGGTCTCCGCGTCTCGAGCGAAGCGGGCGGTAAATATATCCATATACGTAATTTTGACGGATCAGTCTCATCATTCACACCGACAATGGTTGCACCACTTGCAACATGATATTTGCACTCCCATTTTTTCTATGGTAGCACTGTTCTTATAGCAGTTTCAAACATCCTCATCACCTTCCACCCGATGGAGATCAAATATGAAAGACCATATCCTGAAATTCCTTACTTTATCGGTTACCCTGTGGGCCTGCCTGACGGTTACCGGCCCGGACGCACGTGCCGAAATCACCCCCGAAGACATTCCCGCGCCGCTGCAGCCGTGGACCTCGTGGGTGCTGCACGGGATGGAAGACCGGATGTGCCCCACCGATTACAACAACGGTGAGGCCTATCGATGCCGATGGCCGTCCCGGATCAGCCTTCATATTGATTCGAACAAAGGACGGTTTGAACTCGAGTGGCGGGTGTTTTCTCCCGGCTGGGTCCCCCTTCCGGGAAGCCCGGGCACCTGGCCCGGCAAGGTCACCGTCAACCGGGAACCGGTAGAAGTCCTGAACCGCAACAAGCGTCCGTCCGTCCGGCTGCCACCGGGCCGGCACATGGTTCGGGGACGGTTCGAGTGGTCCCGAATGCCGGAAATGCTCCAGATCCCTCCGGAAACAGGTCTGGTTCGTCTGTTCATAAACGACCGGGAGGCCGACGCTCCGGTCATCGACGCCAATGGTCGGTTGTGGCTGCAGAAACAGGCCGAAAAACCGGAACTGGAGAACCGGACGAATGTGCGCATTTTCAGACTGATTGACGATTCCATTCCGATGACAGTGACCAGTCATCTGGACATAAGCATATCCGGGCAGGCCCGGGAAATCACTCTGGACGGGCTGCTTCCGGGCGGCTCGATTCCCATGAAGCTGGACAGCCCCCTGCCGGCCCGGTTTGACCCTGAAGGACGCCTGCTGATACAGGCCCGGCCCGGTCGGTGGACAGTTCGCATCCACTCCCGATTTTCGTCTCAGGTGGATCAACTGGGACCGGGTACCACCGCTTACGGTCCGGAAATCTGGTCGTTCCAGTCCCGGAACGACCTGCGCATGGTCACCATCAGCGGGGTGCAGCCGGTGGAACCGAAGCGGACCGATATGCCGAACGAGTGGAAACAGCTGCCGGCATGGCTCCTTAAAAAAGGCGATATCATGCGGCTGAAAACCATTCGTCGCGGCGATCCGGACCCTGCTCCGGACCGGTTGACGCTTCATCGAACCTGGTGGCTCGATTTTGACGGGACCGGGTATACCGTGCATGATCGAATCTCCGGGACCATGAGCCGTCAATGGAGCCTGTGGATGAATCCGCCCGCGCAGCTGGGGCGAGTCTCCGTCGACGGAAAAGACCGGCTGATTACGGCCCAGGGGAAGGACGCCAAACCCGGTGTTGAGCTGCGGCGGGGGCAACTCCTGCTCGAAGCCGATTCCAGATTCGATGCATCACGCTCACAATTGCCCGCCGTCGGATGGGACCACGAATTCCAGGAAGTCAAAGGAGAGCTGAACCTGCCGCCCGGATGGCGTATTTTTTCCGCCCGCGGCACAGACATTCACCCCGGCACCTGGCTCCAGCAATGGAGCCTGCTGGATTTTTTCATCGTTCTGATTCTTTCCCTGGCCATTGGCAAACTCAAAAACCGGATCTGGGGGCTTATCGCCCTGGTAACTCTGACGTTTATTTACCATGAACCCGGATCGCCCCGACTGGTATGGATCAGCATCGTGGCAGCACTGGCCCTGTCTCGGGCTTTGCCCCACGGCCGGTTCCGCACTCTGGTACATGTCTGGGCCGGTCTGTCCGTGGCCGCCCTGCTGGTCATTTCCATCCCGTTCATGGTGCATCAGATCCGTACCGGCATGTATCCCCAACTGGAAAACGTCCGTCCGGTCCCACGTCCTGCATACACGGCACGACAACAGGCAGGACGGCCTCAGGTGCTCCAGGAAAAAACATTGCCCGCGTCCCGGATCGGCCGCGATCTCATGAGCAAAACCGACTCGATATCTGAATTCGAGGACGCCGAACCCCAGGAAAGCCGCAAAAAAACCGTCATGAGTCAGGACCCCGACGCGCTGATCCAAACCGGTCCCGGGCTGCCGACCTGGCGGTGGAACGCCTACCGGTTGACGTGGAACGGTCCGGTCCACAGGAGCCAGGTCATTCATCTCCGGCTGCTGTCTCCATTGGCAAATTTAATTCTGGCGGTCGCGCGGGTGCTGCTGCTGGCTGTTTTGATCCTGGGATTTCTGGATATAAAGGCCTGGCGGCAGTTCGCGGACAAGCTGCTCCCTGCGGCCTCGATTGCAGTACTGGCAGCCGTATTGATCATCCCACGGATGTCGTTTGCCCAGTCTGCCGTCGCAGAATTCCCTCCACCGGAAATCCTGAACCAGCTCCAGGACCGGCTTCTGGAAAAACCGGACTGCCTGCCCGATTGCGCCGCCATCGAGCGCATGTACCTGACCGCGACCCCGGAACAGATCCGTATCCGTCTGAAAGTCCATGCGGCCTGCGATACAGCCGTTCCCATGCCGGCCGCCCTCAATTCCTGGCTGCCGCAACGGGTCATGCTGGACAACCAGCCGGCAAAGGGGCTGCTCAAAAGCGGACCGGGTAAAAACCCGGGGCTGTGGGCACTCATCCCGCAAGGAATCCACGATGTGGTCCTGCAGGGAACCCATACCGGAATCGACACCGTTCATATTCCCCTTTCCCTGAAACCGCAGCATGCAACAGCGGACGTTCAGGGATGGAAACTCCGTGGCATACGCCCCGACGGACGGTGTGAAGACGCCATTCAACTGTCGCGTATCGAAACCGGCGAAAAAAAACCAACGCCCGTCAACAACGGCGTCCTGCCGGCGTTTGTTCACGTGCGGCGGACGCTCCATCTGGGACTTACCTGGCAGGTAACCGTCACGGTGACGCGGGCAACGCCGGTCGGATCTCCGGTCGCTCTTGCCCTGCCCCTGCTGGCGGGCGAATCCGTCACCACGCCCGGCATACAGGTGGAAAACCGCCAGGCGTTGATTCATATGGGCCCCGACGTTCGGACCGTACACTTCCAGTCGGATCTGGCCCTGACCGACACCATCTCATTAACGGCCCCGGACACGGATGCCTGGACCGAAACATGGGTGCTGGATGCCGGACCGATCCGGCATTGTGAGGCAACGGGCATTGCGCCGATTCATCACCAGGACGACCGGGGACAGTGGCGGCCGCAATGGCAGCCGTGGCCGGGCGAACAGGTGGTCATCCATGTGTCCCGACCGGAGGCGATTCCCGGCCGGATTGTTACCATCGATGCCGCCACCCTGGAATGGACCCCCGGGGAACGCATGAACAAATCCGTCCTGGCCCTGAACATCCGCACCAGCCGGGGCGGCCGGCACCCGATTCGCCTTTCTGACGGCGCCGATCTGCAGCTGGTCAAAATCGACAACCGGCTGCAGCCCATCCGACTGCACGATACCGAACTGATCGTACCCCTGAAACCCGGTCTTCAGAACATCCGGGTGGAATGGCAGCAACCGAGCGATTCACCCGTTGTCTACCGGGGCCCCGACGTTCACATCGGTGACGAAGCCGTCAACGCGGACATCGCATTCCACATGCCCCGAAAACGATGGATTCTGTGGGCATACGGGCCCCGGCTCGGACCGGCCGTACTGTTCTGGAGCTATCTGGCGGTCGTGCTGCTCGCCGCAGCCGGATTGAGCCGGCTGTCCATAACGCCGTTGAAACTGCATCACTGGATGCTGTTAGGACTCGGGCTTACCCAGGTCCCTCCGGTGGGGGCCCTGCTGATCGTAGGCTGGTTCCTGGCTGTCGGCATCCGTAAACGTCGGGCGCCGTCCGAAATCCCGTTATATTTCAATGCGTCTCAGGTGCTGCTGTTTATCTGGACCGCCGCCGCCCTGTTCGTGCTGTATCTGGCGGTGGAGAAAGGATTGCTGGGCATTCCGGACATGCAGATCGCCGGCAACCATTCCAGCAACTTCGTGCTTCACTGGACCCGGGACCGGATCGACGGCACCATGCCCCGGCCCGGGGTGCTGTCGCTGCCGTTATGGGTTTACCACGTACTGATGCTCCTGTGGTCCCTGTGGCTGGCCATGAGCGTGATCCGATGGCTTAAATGGGCCTGGCAGTGCGTCACCGAAGGAGGACTGTGGAAAAAGGTAACGCTCAAACGCCGCAAAACGGAAAAGGATTTTAAAAAAATATAACCGCCAACCCGGGCCAAAGCACAAATTCTTTGCGCCTTGGCGTGAAAATATTTTTTATTTTCTGTATGATGGGCAAAATAACTTGAAGAATCAAAATTTCCATTTGTAAAGGATTGTATCGATAATGAAAGTACCACCGTTCATGCCGTTTGGCGGAGATGAAGTGGCCCCGATCGATTTTGACCAGGCCGACATCGTGGTGCTGCCGTTGTGCTACGAGGTCGCGCCCTCTTACGGTACGGGCAGTGCGGAGGGGCCGTATCATATTCTGGAGGCCTCCGGGCAACTGGAATGCCTGGACGAAGAAACCCTTGAAAACTGGGGGAGGTATCGGATCTATACCCTGCCGCCCCTGACACCGGACTCCGATCCGCTCACAGCGGTACGCCAGATGAAGGCTGCGGCGCAGAACGTTCTGGACGCCGATAAATTTCTGCTCTCGCTTGGCGGCGATCACGCCGTATCCATCGGCCCGATCACGGCGGCGGCCCGGCGGTATCCGGGAACAGGCGTTCTGCAGGTAGACGCGCATCTGGACCTGAGAGACGAATGGAACGACAGCCGTTACAACCATGCCTGCGTCATGCGACGGGTGGTGGACGACCTGGGCCTTCCCGTCGTGCAGGTCGGCATTCGCTCATTTTCCCCGGAAGAAGCCCGGCTGGTCAGTGAAAGGGGCTTCACGCCGTTTTACGCCCACCGGATCGATCCGGCCGATGCCTCATGGATCGACCGGGTGGTGGAGGCGCTGCCGGAAACCGTTTACATGACCATCGACCTGGACGGCCTGGACCCGTCTGTTGTACCGGGAACCGGAACCCCGGAACCGGGCGGATTTTCCTACCGTCAGGTCGTCGACCTGATCCGGGCTGTGGGAACACATAAAACCGTAGTGGCAGCCGATATCAATGAACTGGCCAAAATCCCCGGCACCCAGGTATCGGAATTTACCGCGGCCAGAATCGCGGCGAAGATCTTCGTTTATTGTCGGCAGGGGCGATGATCCCGGTCGGCCATCAGGAAATCTTACCGATTTTTCAAATTCAGGAAGAGTAAAGGTCCGGGCTTGATTATATCTTCGGCCACGCTGTTGCAGGCTCCGACCCGCCCATTCCCGGATTCTCCGGCGGGAACGGGCGGGACTCCGCAGTTGAATCGACGAAAATATGGCCGACGTAGAACCAGGCCCAAATCTCCTAATCAAACGTCAGGTCATCCGGCCATTCCCGATGGTGGCCGTCCATCGCCCCTTTTTTGCAGGCATCGACCACCGCGCGCCCCTGCCTGATCACCATGTCACGCCCCGGGTCCACATTATTGAACAGCTTCCACAACATCATGGACGCGTCATTCAGGTCAATGTCGTCGTCAAAGAGCACAATCAGGTTAAAGCGTGCCAGACCGGCATCGTTCAGTATCATGTCGGCAACATACCGTCCGCCGCGATCCACACTTTTTTGAACGCTCACCGCCAGCATATGGTTGCGAACCGGCTCATCGGTTGTAATTTCGGGCCGTATCACCCGAACGCCCGATATTTCCGGAACCGATTCAAATAAGGCATCGGGTATCGGTTCATCTGTTATTGTGCCTGCCGTCACAGTCACCGGGATACGGGGTTCCTCATTCGGAAATCGCCGGGTCAGATCGATCCCGATCTTGTTTCCGTAAGTGGGATTCGGGGACGAATGATCCAGCACATCCAGGATTCCCAGGGTCAGGGTGATATCGGTCTGCACATCAAAATTACGGACAAACGCATCCAGAATCTTTTCGGGATTCTGACAATCGACGGCAGGGTCCACCACCACGATGGCCTTGCAGAAACTCATCTGCCCCTGCCCCCAGAGACCGCTCATGACTTTCCACGCATGGCCGGGATATTCCTTGTCGATGGACACCACCACAATATTGTGGAACACGCCTTCCCATGGAAACCAGTAATCCCGGATCTCGGGCATGACGGCCTGAATCATCGGAAGGAACAATCTCTCGGTAGCCCTGGCCAGATAACAGTCTTCCATGGGCGGCGGCCCGACGACCGTGGCATGGTACACGGCATCCCTGCGATGGGTCACTGCCGTGACATGAAACACCGGGTAGTCGTCCTCCAGAGAATAATATCCGGTATGGTCCCCGAACGGGCCCTCCCTCCGAAGCTCCCCGGGAACCACATACCCTTCCAGCACAAATTCGGCTTCGGCCGGCACCTCGAGGTCCACGGTGACGCACCGTGTCATCACCACCGGTTTTCTGCGAATAAAACCGGCCAACATCACCTCGTCCATCCCCCGGGGCAGCGGCGCCGTTGCGGAATATACCGTTGCCGGGTCCGCCCCGACAGCCACGGCGACCGGCATTTTCCTGTTCTGCCGGCAGTATTCCTGATAGTAATGAGACCCGTCCTTATGGATGTGCCAGTGCATGCCGGTGGTATTCCGGTCGAAAATCTGCAGGCGGTACATGCCCATATTCCGTTTACCGCTCACCGGGCTGCGGGTAATCACCAGCGGCAGCGTAACAAAGGGCCCTCCGTCTTTCGGCCAGCACTTAAGCACCGGAATCCGGGTCAAATCCACATCATCGCCCGTATGGACCACCTGTTGACAGGGCGGGGTCCCGGATTTGAATCGCCGTGGTAAACAACGCGACACTTCGACTGCTTTTGGAATCAGTCGAAACGCCTCTTTCAGGGACTGGGGCGCATCAAACTCCGTAAACTCCCGAATCCGGTCCCCCAGCTGGTCCAGATGCGTCACACCCAGGGCGAGACAGATGCGCCGGGAACTACCGAATACATTGGTTACCACCGGAAACGACGAATGTTTGACCTGTTCAAAGTACAATGCCTTCCCGCCGCCGGGACGTTTGGACTCCTGATCGGTGAGCCGGCTGATTTCAAGGCGGGCCGATACCGGTCGTCGGATTCGTTTCAGTTCGCCGCAGGCCTCGAGTTCCTCTATGAATTGTCTCAAATTATTGAATGCGGTAACGTTATGCATCGGATGCCACTCCCCATTGTCCGATCAGATGATGTTCGACGTGCAGATGGTCCAGAACCCTGGCGACCACGGTATCCACCAGGTCGTCAATAGTCCGGGGATGAAAATAAAATGACGGCGACGGCGGGATGATAACGGCACCGGCTGCCGACGCCCGCTGCAGATTATCCAGATGAATCCGTGAAAACGGCATTTCCCTGGGCAGCAGAATCAACGGTCGGTTTTCTTTCAGACAGACGTCCGCCGCCCGATGAATCAGATTCTCCGCAATACCGGATGAAATATTGGCCAGGGTTCTCATGGAACACGGGGCGACCACCATTCCATCATGCCGGAAGGAACCACTGGCCGGGGGAGCGAACAGATCCGTCGGTGCATAGTTTTTCAACACCGCATTCTCATGAGGCACCACGCCGGTCTTTATTAAATAATCCATCATGGGTCCGCCCGGATAGTCGGTTTCATGTGTCAACACCTGCCGGCCGGCCCCGGAAATAATCAGCGATATGTCCAGCGGCTTTTGAACCAGCGCCCGCAGGAGACGAAGCCCGTATATACTTCCGGATGCCCCGCACACCGCAACGATAATTTTTCGAATCATACCCATCTCCTCACCAGTTCATCGGCCAGAATACCGGCAAACAGCAAAACGGAAATGATACTGTTTACATTGAAAAAAGCGATATTGATGCGGCTGAAGTCATCCGGATTGACCAGTTTCTGTTCCACGGCCAGCAATCCCCCGATAAGGATCACCGTTGCCAGATATATGCCGTGCATATCAAACGCGACATACATCAGGCCCAAACTGATAAACGTGATCACATGCAGTCCGCCGGATATCCGCAATGCCGTTCGGGGGCCGAAAAAAACCGGCATGGAACAAAGACCGTCCCGGCGATCGACGTCCAGGTCCTGACACGCATACAGGATGTCAAATCCGGCGATATAGGACATCAGCGCCGATGACAACAGCAAAATGGACCATGAAAACCGCCCCGTCAACGCGATCCAGGCTCCCAGAGGGGCCAGGGAAATGGCAAAACCAAGATACAGGTGACACAGCCAGGTAAATCGTTTGGTGTGGGAATAGCCGAACAGAACGAGCAGAACGGGTATGGACAGTATCAGGCAGGCTGTCCCCAGCATGGCGGCGGAAAACACAAACAACATCGAAGAGGCGATCACAAACGCCCATGCGGCGGAAAGCGGCAGCTTTCCGGCTGGTATCTCGCGCTGACAGGTCCGGGGGTTTCCGGCATCGATATCGGCATCGATAATCCGGTTATATCCCATGGCAGCCGATCGGGCCCCGACCATGGCCGTCAGGATCCATATCAGATCCGACACGTCTATTCCAGCGTCCCGAACGGCGAGCACAGCGGCAGACAGGGCGAACGGCAACGCAAACACCGTATGGCTGAATTTTATCATTCGACCATAGGTAAGGACTTTTCCCATCAGTGAACATGACACAGTTTTGTGACTCATTTCGACACCGGTTAGTTTGATATCTTACCAATCAGCGACCTTGACGGATGCTTTCTGTCTACCACATTTTTCCGGATAGTAAAAGCCCGCCGCCATTCAAACACTTACCGCAAAATTGGTATTGATAAATATTTTTTTACCCGTATAATGACCGGGTGGTCATATATATCATTATCCATGCCAGTTGAGGCGACAAAAAACCATGGCAATTCCATCTACCGAGACCGAATATTTTCTGAATCTGGCGCCGGGAAAACAGCAGCGTATCCTGGAGGCGGCCATCCACGAATTTGCCGAAAGAGGCTACGAGTCGGCCAGCATGAACACCGTCGTAAAAAGCGCCGGCATATCCAAAGGCGCCCTGTTCAAATATTTCCGGAGTAAAACCGGGCTGTTTGCCTTTGTTTACCGGATGGCCCTGGACCAGGTAAAAGCATACCTTCGAACGGTCCGGGACAACAGCCGGGAAGAGAATTTTTTTGTCCGCCTGGAAAAAATCATGCGGGCCGGTGTCGAGTTTATTCAATGCCGGCCCGGGCTGGCGCGGATCTATTACCGCATTGTCTATACCGGCGATGCGCCGGAAAAACAAAAGCTTCTCAAGGACATCCGCGGTGAATCGCTGAAATTCATTCAATCGCTCGTTCAACAGGCCATGGATCGCAATGAGCTTCGTCCGGACCTGGACCCGACCGTCTGCGCGTTTGTGCTGGAATGCATTCTCGATAGATTTATTCAGGTCCACCATCTCGAATTCATGGATCCGACCCTGAAGCTGTGCGGTGCATCGGCAGACACATCCGATCAATGGATCCGCCAGATCGTCCATATGATCCGGATCGGCCTTCAACCCATATCATCCCAGACCCGAAAGGAATCATCATGACACGCAAGCTCAGGCATATGGCCGTCATTGCCGCAACCGTCCTTTTATGGACGGCGTGCGTTACTTCTCCGGCTGCCGGCGGTGCTTCCGAAAAGTCCGCTCCCGCCATCCGGTTCGGTACGCTGCCGGTGCTTCAGGCACTTCCGGTATTTCTGGCGGCCGAAAAAGGTTTTTTTGACGAACAGGGCCTGAACGTCACGCTGGTTCCCTTCAGCTCGGCCATGGAAAAAGATGTGGCGCTGACCGCCGGTGAAATATCCGGATATTTCGGTGATATGATGACGGTGATGATGCTGAACGCCAATCGCGTACCCGTAAAAATCATCGCCACCATTTTCAATGCCGATACGGTCCAGCGGTTATTCGCCGTGGTTTCCGCGCCGGGTGCCTCCGTTCAATCGCTCGGAGAGCTGGCAACCGCCGGCATCGCGATATCTTCCAACACGATTATCGAGTATATCAGCACCCGTATACTGGCATCCGAAGGCATCGACCGGAAATCGACACACTTCATCGAAGCCAGAAAAATACCCATTCGCCTCCAGATGCTGCTCAGCGGCCAGGTGCCGGGGGCCACCCTGCCCGAACCCCTTGTGTCCCTGGCCGTCCAAAAAGGCGGCAGAGTACTGGCCGATGATACGGGCAAAAATCTTTCCGCCATTATCCTGGCATTCCGGACGGACATGCTGACCCGGCATCCGGACTCCATCCGAAAATTCATGACCGCCATAGCCGCCGCCGGAGATTTTATCAACCATGATCCGGAAGCGGCCCGTCCGGTCATGAATACCTACTGCAGGATACCCAGGTCCCTGCAGAAAACGTTTCCGGTGCCTCGAATTCCGGCCGTTCAACTGCCCGGCCCCCATCAGGTCCGGGATGTTGCCGGCTGGCTGCAGTCAAAAAAACTTATGGAAACGGATATGACATATGATCGGATCATCGCGGATGGATATCTCCCCTGACCTGCTGGACGTCGAGCACCTGACGCAGACGTACGGTAACGGTGCGGGCGATAAAACGGTGCTTCACAATGTGACCTTCAGCCTCTCCCGGCACACCTCACTGGCCCTGGTCGGGCCCTCCGGTTGCGGAAAAAGCACGCTGCTGCTGATCGTTTCCGGGCTGTTGCAGCCGTCCGGCGGAACGGTAACGCTTGACAACGTCATCCGCACCGGACCAGGCCGGGATGTGGGCGTGGTGTTTCAGCAGTACGGACTGTTTCCCTGGAAGACCACCCGGGACAACATTCTTCTCGGGGCACGGATGCAAAACATCCGGGTGTCTGAGGACACATTGACCGAACTGGTCCAGGAACTGGGTATTCAGGGGCTGGGCCATCTGTACCCGAATCAGATCAGCGGCGGCCAGCGCCAGCGCGTCGCCCTGGCCCGGGCCCTGCTGCTTGACCCCAAACTGCTGATGCTGGACGAACCGTTTGCCGCACTGGATGCCATCACCCGGGAACATTTGCAGAACCACCTGCTTTCGGTGTTTCAAAGGCGCCGTTTCAGTTTTATACTGGTTACCCACAACATCGAAGAAGCGGTTTTTTTAGGCCGCCGTATTGCCGTCATGAATTCGGAGCAATGCGGCATCCAGACGATCATCGACAATCCGGGCATGGGCCGGCCCGAATTTCGGGAGCATCCGGATTTTTTCAGGCAGGTGGGCATTGTTCGCGCGTTGCTGAAGGATCAGTGATGGAAACAATTCCCGGTATGAAATATATCTCGGCGCTGGCGGTGGTACTTGTTATGTGGGGCATTGTGTCATGGATGGTCGGCAGCATGCTCATTCCCGGCCCGATCGACACGTTCCTCCGACTGGGGCAGGAAGTACGCGATCCGGCTTTCTGGAAGCATGTATTTACCAGTTTTTACAGGGTGATCGGCGGTGTGGCCTGCGGCTTTGTCACCGCCGTCCCATTAGGGCTGCTGCTGGGTGCAAACGAAAAAATGGACCGCTGGTGTTCCCCGCTGATCTACCTGAGTTACCCGATCCCCAAGATTGTTTTTCTGCCCGTGTTTCTGCTGCTTTTCGGTCTGGGAGACATCAGTAAAATTCTGTTGATCGCCCTGATCATTTTTTTCCAGCTGCTGCTCACCACCCGCGACAGCGCCCGCCAGATTGAAACCGAAATGATCTATTCCTTTAATTCTCTGGGGGGAAGCCGCCTGCATTATTTCCGTCACGTGGTATGGCCGGTCAGTCTGCCCGGGATCTTCACCTCGCTTCGCGTGGGAACCGGTATCGCCGTGGCGGTCCTGTTTTTCGTGGAATCCATCGGCACCCGTCGCGGTCTCGGCTTTTACATCATCGACGCTTGGGGAGTGGCCGACTATACAGGCATGTTTGTGGGCATCATCGCTTTATCGGCCATCGGCGTGATACTGTATGAAATTTTTGACCTGCTTGAGAAAAAAGTCTGTCAATGGAAACAAATCTAAAAATTCAGTTATCGGCATGGTATCAGGCCAGTCGTCCACCGTTTTTCATCGCCACATTCGTTCCGTTGGCCATCGGATGGATACTCGGAGCACGTGCCGCCGGCGCTCCGCATACGGGGCGATTTTTTCTGACGGCCTTTGCCTGCTTTCTGGTACACCTGGCCACCAACCTGGCCAATGACTATTTCGATCATCTTCAGGGAACCGACGCAGGGGATTCGATCGGCGGCTCCCGGGTGATCCAGCAAGGCAAACTGTCCGCGGTCTCGATCCGAAACGCCATGATCGCAAGCTATGTAACGGCCGGACTGATCGGCGTGTATCTCATGGCCGCACAGGACATCTGGGGAATAACGCCTCTCATGGCCGCAGCACTTTTCAGCAGCCTGTTTTACGTTGCGCCGCCGGTGTGCTACGGTTATCACGGCCTGGGGGAGGCAGCGGTGGGCATCAATATGGGACCGGTCATGGTGCTGGGCACCTACTGGGTCATTGCCGGCGCACCGGCCTGGCCACCGGTGACCGTATCCATTCCGGTGGGGCTGATGGTCGCGTCCATCCTCTATTTTCAAAGCCTGCCCGACATGAAAACCGATGCCGCCGCCGGGAAATACACCCTGGCGGTACGGCTGGGTAAAAAAAGGGCCGCTCACGGGCTGGTATTTCAATGGGCGGTGGTGTATATCTGCATCATTGTATTGACAATCACGGGCCTGTTGTCATGGATTGGACTGATCAGCCTGTTAACGATACCGGTGCTGGTAAAAATGATGCGGATCATCCGCCGGACCCGGGACTGGATCGAACTGGACAACCACGGCAGATACGTCCGCATTTTATACCTTTCAAACGGTGTGATCATTCTGGCAGGATTACTGTAAAATCCGCATATGGTCCCGGAGTACTTGAATGTTTCCAGACATATCGTGGCACATTCCGCTGCTGACCGCCGTGGGCGTGGCAGCCGGAACGGTCAACGTTCTGGCCGGCGGGGGTTCCATGCTGACCCTGCCCCTGCTGATTTTCATGGGCCTGCCGTCTGCGACCGCCAACGGTACCAACCGGGTGGCCATTTTATTTCAGAATGTGTTTGCGGTCAGCGGATTTCGGAAGCAGGGAATTTTCCCTCTTCGTCTGGCCCTGCTGTGTACCGGCCCCGCCCTGGCGGGAAGTTATGTCGGCGCCCGCCTGGCGATCCATATCGATGATCAGATGTTCAACAGGATTCTGGCCGTTATCATGATCGGCGTTCTGGTGGTAACGGTCGCGGACCCGGCCCGCCGTTTGAACACCTTTGCGTGTCGGATGACGCCGCTGCGCACGGCAGTCATCCTTCTCTCCTTTTTCGGGGTCGGCCTCTACGGCGGTTTTGTCCAGGCCGGAGTGGGTTTCATCATCATCTCCGGCCTGCTGGTACACGGATTTGATCTGGTCCGCATCAATGCCGTCAAGGTATTTGTCATTCTCGTTTTCAACGTAGTTGCACTGGCGGTTTTCATCGCGCACGGTCGAATTGACTATGGTATGGGCATTGCGCTGGCCGTCGGTAACTCCGTCGGCGGGTGGATCGGCAGCCGTCTGGCCGTAAAAAAAGGCCATGACTGGATCAAAAAAGTCGTCTCGATTACCGTTCTGGCGTTTGCGGTCAAGCTGCTGGCGGGATGAAGGAAAACGCATTCAAAGGTGCGGAATATATTCGGGCAGACCTCCTTATTCCTTTACGATCGGCGAACGGTTCGGATCCAGAGGATTTGTCCTGACCGCCAGAGAAAACAGATAGGGATAGTTGTTTTTCAGATGCTCCATGTACGCGACCCATTGCAGGGCCAAACCCCCGTAGACCCGCCTGATGTCACCCCCTAAATGCTGATAGTCCGACCCCGGCAGGCTGTCGAAACACGTGCGGAATTCGAGTTCCTCCGTCAGATGAAATACGGCGCGAAGCAGATCCGTAAACGCTTCATGCTCGATCAGGTTCGGGTTTTCCAGCAGTCGCAGCATAAAATCTCTCTTTTTTACCAGCAGATCTCTCAGAACATGCCATTCGACTTTTTGGGTATCGACATTATAATCATGCGTTTGTAAAAATTGAACGACCGTCCCGAACTCCCGCCCGGACGATTCCGACCGGCCGCAGAATTGCTGCCGCCGCTGTTCTGCCTTCGGATCCAGGTTCGACAGGAAGCAGAGAAGACTTGCGCCGACTTCACTGAAAAACGCCCCGATAACCATATTCAGCTTTTCCAGGCGTGTTTTTCTGGCCCTTTCCTCAAGCAACCGGTGTATGATCAGTGTTACCAGCAGCACCTCGATAAACACGAACGCCACGTCACCGACCAGGTAGATAAAAATATGATGGGCGTCCCGAAAAATCAGATAGTGAAAAAAATAGAAAAAAACAGACAGCGCCAGCAATGATGCGCCCAGTGCAATTTGTCTAAATAAACGGCTCAATATTTTCCCTCCTGTAAAAGCCGGCAGGTTAGAAGCATCCGTTAATTCGTGACCATACGGAAACAGGATAGTTTTTTCAAATCCAGGGAAGGCAGAAATTTTAACCGCAGGAATGCATGGGGTATTTCGAGGATTAAAATCCTTGCCTGACGTAGAAAATTGAAATAATAGACATTTCTGGATGGACGTGAATTATCTGAGGCGGGCTATACCCGTAACCCAATATTTATAAAAATTACCGTTACCGATTTTTTTTGTTCATCAGCTTTTTTGTAAACATATACAGATGTTTTTCGACCGTATCCGCGAACACCCCGGATCTTTCGATTTTTCCCAATCAAGGCAGGCCATGCCCCCAAACCATTTTTTACTATACTGTCCGTACCAAGATTTTTGTAAAACCACATCTGATAGTGATGTGCGAAGTCGATAAAAAATTTCTTGTTTCTTTGACAAGCGTAAGGAATGAGGCGCTGACGTTTATAGTTTATTTCGTTATGAATCACGTCGTCAAGATGTAAATCCTGCCATGTTGGACCATCCCGCCACGAAGAAATTCTTTTTTAAGACGATACAAAGCGGTTTATGCAACGGGCATCAAAGAATTCTTATGTTTCAAACAGGGTTCGCGTCTTACATATCGCCGGCAATAAACTGCAACATATACATGCATTCTTCCCAACCGGTTTTCATGTCACCGTTTATATCGGAAAGTTCCGAAATTCCGGTTTGAGAGTTAGCTCCGGCCAAAATCTGAAGGACCAGGACAAGGTCCGTCAGGTTGACCGCATCGTCTTTGTTTATGTCCCCTCCCGGCAGGGCGGGCATTCATGTTAATTCACGCATGAAAAATAAACCGGGGCCGGCGGGACCGCTCCCCGGACGAAGCGGTCCTCATCCCCCGCAGAATAAAAACTGCTAAAACAGTCCGTACACTTTTCCCGTTTTCGTATCCACGTCGACTCTTCGAAACGCCGGATTCGAGCCGGTTCCGGGCATCAGGCTGATGTCCCACGCACAGGGGCATAAAAACCTCGCGCCCGAATATACCAGCACGTCACGGATCGGCAGGGTCCATCCTCTGGGCACCCCCTTGAGGCTGGGATTATGGCTCAGGCTCAGATGGGTCTTGACCATGACCGTGGCAAAATCGTCGTATGCCGGATCGGCCTCCAGCTTACGCGCCTTGGCTTCGGCGTCCGGGCTCCAGGACACGTCGTCCGCTCCGTAAATCTCCCGGGCAATCAGGGCCACCCGGTCACGCAGCTTCATGTCTTCCGCATACAGAAACTGAAAATCGTTTTCATCGTTGCACGCGTCAATCACCGCGTCGGCAAGTTCCAGAGCGCCGTCGCCGCCGTCGGCCCAGTGCGTGGACTGAGCACACCTGGCACCGGCCGCTTCTGCGGCCCGCTTTACGAAATTTATTTCGTCCCTTGTATCGGTATGGAAACAGTTGATGCATACCACCGGATTAATACCCGCTTTACGGATCGTCCGGATATGGTGGATCATGTTTTCCACCCCTTTTTCCAGCAGCCCCAGGTTTTCCCGGATATATTCGTCCGGCAGGGACAACCCCGGCACCACTTTCGGCCCGCCGCCGTGCATCTTCAATGCCCGGATGGTGGCGGTCAGTACGGACACGTTCGGTTTGAGTCCGCTGAGGCGGCATTTGACGTTCCAGAATTTTTCGAAACCGATGTCGGCGGCAAATCCGCTTTCGGTGACATGGTAGTCGTGCATTTTAAGACCGATCCGGTCGGCAATGATCGACGACTGCCCGATGGCGATATTGGCAAACGGCCCGGCGTGTACCATGCAGGGCTGATATTCGGCCGTACACATCAGGGTCGGATTAATGGTTTTCCGCATCCAGGCGGTCATGGCACCCCCGACTTCCAGGTTTCCTGTGGTGACGGGATTGCCGGACTTGTCAAAGGCAACGGTAATCTCGTCCAGTCGTTTGCGCAGATCGGCCAGATCGCGGGCCACCGACAGAATGGCCATGCATTCGGAGGCCGGAGCGATATCAAACCGGGACTGCATGGTAAATCCGTCATAGCGCCCTCCCATGCCGATGACGATATCCCGGAGCGACTGCGCGCAGAAGTCGATCACCCAGCCCATCTCCACGCGGGTGGGATCGATGTTCAGCCGCCGCATGCCGGTGAGCCGGTTGAGCTGTTCGTCATTGTAGTTGCGCTCATGCTGCATCCGGGCGGTCATGGCCACCATGGCCAGGTTGTGCGCGTTCATGATATCGTTCATGTCGTTGGTCAGGCCCAGGGAAAAATCAGTCATGGGAATCAGCAGCGCATTTCCGCCGCCGGCCGCCGTGCCCTTCACGTTCATGGTCGGCCCACCGGACGGCTGCCGTAAAGCACCGCCCGCGTTCATGCCGCGCTTTCCCAGCCCCTCCAGAAGTCCCAGGGACGTAGTGGTCTTCCCCTCTCCCAAAGGAGTCGGCGTAACGGCCGTCACCTCAATGTATTTCCCGTTGGGTTTGTCCTGAAGACGATGGATGATTTTCATGAAATCCAGCTTGCACAGCCGCCCCATGGGCAGAATTTCGTCTTTTTCCAGCCCGAGCCGGTCCCGCCACTCATCCGGCATCGGCATATTTTCTTCCGCAGCTTCCGAGATCTGCCAGTCTTCCATTTCCAGTGCGTTGTATGCCATTGTTCCCATCTTTCCCGATGACTCGATTTAATTTCGATTTGAACGTTTCACTGAATGTATCCCAACCTCAAAGCTCTGATTAAAACGGTTACCATGCCCTTTTCAATTTGACAACCCATAAGCTGAGGCGGGGCATGCCCGCAAACCGGGAACGGGCGGGATTCCACAGTTAGATTTATGAAAATACGGCTGACGTTGGAACCAGGCCCACGCCGTCCTTTCAGGACTCAGGGCCATGTGGTAAACACAACCGGTGGTTGAAACCACCGGCTATACGACCCAACCCCTGCCGGGGTTCCCTGTGCCGTTAATTCCGTTGTTTTATTTATTTTCTACCGCCCGTTCACTTTGCTCGAAACACGTAGTTTGCGGAAACCAGAATCTTTGTTTCAATGCTCTGCGGTCTCTGCGCCTCGAGCGAAACGGGCGGTAAACATTAACCGGAACGAACACGTCCAATCATTTGCTTCAACGGTCATTATCTGCACCCCGTTCGTTTGGTTTCTTTAACGGTCTTATCCGCGGGTATCCGCGTAAATCCGCGGCTGATTTTTTTGACAGTCTTTAACGGATAAGGCACTACCGGGGGCCTGACGCAGGCCCGTTGTTCATCCACATGCGATTGAGTTCATAGTAAAATCCACGACGGTGCATCAGGTCATCATGAGATCCGCTCTCGACGATTTTCCCCCGGTTCATCACCAGTATCCGGTCGGCATGACGGACCGTGGACAGCCGATGGGCCACCACAATGGCCGTCCGATGTTTCATCAGATTATCCATGGCCTCCTGAATCATCTGCTCGGTTTCCGAATCAATATAGGATGTGGCTTCATCCAGTATAATCAAGGGCGGATCACAGGCAAAGGCCCGCGCAATGGAAATCAGCTGCCGTTCCCCACTGGACAGCGATGCCCCGCTCTCGGACAATCGGGTGTCCAGTCCGTCCGGAAGCCGGTTGACCAGCGCATCACAACGGGAGGCCCTTAGGATCCGGTCCATTTTCACATCACTGAGCCGACAGTTGCCTTTGAGAATATTGTCCCGGATGGTGCCGGAAAACAGCACCGGTTCCTGGGTTACCAGCGCCATCATCGATCGGACCTCGGCCGGATGCATCTTTCGGGTGTCCCGGCCGTTGATAAAAATTCTGCCATCATCGGGATCGTAAAACCGGGCCGCCAGGTTAATAACGGTCGTTTTGCCCGAACCGGTCGGACCGACAACGGCAACGGTTTCATTCTTTTCAACGGCAAATGTCACGGACCGCAGAACCGGTTCATCCGGCGTGTATCCGAACGAAACAGCTTCAAACCGGATATCGGTGACGGCCGGCGGTTTTGCGGCATACACCCCGTCGCCCGTTTCCGCGGTCAAAACATCCCGGGCATCGAACATCAGAAATATCCGCTCCGCTGACGCCATGGCATTCTGCATGATATTGTATTTTTCCGCCACATCCCGGATGGGGCGGAAAAACATTTTCATGTAGGAAATAAACGCCACCAGTTCGCCCAGACTGAGGCGCTGCGCGATCACACTCCGGCCGCCGTAGTAAATGATCGTTGCCAGGGCTGCCGCTCCGAGGACTTCGATGACCGGCATGAACACGGCAAACACCCGCACCTGATTCATTCCGGCCTCGTAGTAGTCATGATTCACCCGGTTGAATCTTCGTGAGACATGTCGTTCCTGGAGAAAGAGTTGAATGACCTTCAGCCCCTCGATACCCTCGGCAAACCGGGTATTGATTTCAGCAATTTTGACTCTCATCATCCGGAACGCTTCCCGTGCCCGGCGTGCAAAAAAAACCGATGCCCAGGCCACCAGCGGCAGCACCATGAACGAGGCCGCGGCCAGTTTCAGGTCGATGGCCAGCAGCACCCCGGCGATACCCAGCAGAAGAAACAGGTCCTTGAATATAAACACGATAACCGATGTAAACAGTTCGTGCATATTCTGCACATCGTTGGTGACCCGGGTGACCAGCCGTCCGACAGGATTGCGACTGAAAAAGTCCAGAGACTGGTTCTGGATATGCGAATACAGCCGGATGCGAAGATCATGGAGCATGTTCTGACCCGCACGCTCCATCAGGATCACCTGAGTGAACGTCAGACAGAAATTCAGGATAACGACAACCAGAAACGCAACGGCCGCCCATGTCAGCCCGCTCAGATCCTGATGCTTCAACCGGTATACATCGGCACGATCAACGGTAGCCAGATCCATGTATGAAACCGTTGCCCGGGCTCCCGAAACGGTAAACAGCGTTGGGTACCGCATCACCACATCGCGCACCTGCGGATCGGTCATATCCACTGTCAACCGATGCTCTCCGGAACCGGCGGCGTCATCCTGCAACGCGGACGCACTGCCTCCGGGGGGGACGATATAGCGATCGATGGCAACCTTGGTGATATACGGCAGGGCCAACTCCAGCAACGTGATCAGAACCACGATAAAAACCGACACCAGTATCCACGTGCGGTAGGGTCCGGCAAACGGATACAGGCGTTTGAGCAGATGCACGTCATAGGGTTTGCCGACCGTTTCCTCTTCAGCATATCCGTAATCAGTCCGCATACGCCTTCTCCTCGATTTGCTGCAGCCGGAATGTCCGGGCATAATACCCGTTTTGCGCCATCAACCGGTCGTGGGTCCCTGACTCCACGATATGACCGTTATCCAGTGTGATGATCTGATCGGCAAACCACAGCGCCGACAGACGGTGGGATGCCAGAAGGACGGTTTTGCGGCCTGCCATGGACCGGAGATTCTCAACGATGCGGCTCCCGGTTTCGGTGTCCACCTGGCTGATGGGATCGTCCAGTATCAGAACGGGCGTGTCCCTGAGCATGGCCCGGGCCAGGGCAATGCGCTGTTTCTGCCCGCCGGAAAGAATAACGCCTTTTTCCCCGACCATCGTGTCAAAACCGTTTGGAAAGCCGCAGACGGTTTTGTACATCACCGCCTTTCGGGTCGCCTCAACCAGCTGTTCTTCAGATACGTCAGACCGTCCGAAGGTGATATTATCCCGAATGTTTCCGGCAAAAAGAAACGGTTCCTGCGGCACACAGGTAATAGCGGACCTGAGATGTTCCAGGCGAATATATCGAAGCTCACGACCGTCGATAAGAATCTGCCCCTTTCCGACATCGTAAAGTCTGGGGAGCAGACTGAGCAAAGCGGTTTTGCCGCTGCCGGGGGGACCGACGATTCCGAGCATCGAACCCGCCGGTACTTTCAGATCGATCTCATGCAGCACCGGACTTGAATCGCTGTGAAACGCAAAGGTCACTCGCCTGAAAACGATTTCTCCGTGCAAAGGCCCCGCAAATCCGGTATCCGGAGCATCGGCAACAGCCGGCCGGGTGTTGACAATCGAACCGATCCGTTCCAGAGAGGCTTTACCTCTCTGGATGAGGTTGGTCACCCACCCCAGGGCCATCATCGGCCAGGTCAGCAGCCCCAGGTAGCTGATAAATGCCACAAAATCCCCGGGCGTGATTGAAGCGGCTATTGTGTGGCGCCCTCCGAGGTACAGCACCAGCACCAGACTCAGATTGGCAAAAAACATCATCATCGGAAAAAACGCGCCCATGAGCGCCGCCAGCCGGATATTTTTGCGAACATAGTCTCCGGATACCGCTTCGACCTCATTCGTTTCATCTGTTTCCCGGTTAAAGGCCTTGATGATACGGATTCCGGCAAACCGTTCACGGACCTGTTCGGTCAGTTCTGAAAACGAGGCCTGAACCTGCCTGTACATCCGGTGCATCCGTCGACTGAAAAACCGGGTGCCGAAAACGATCAGCGGCATCGGAATCAGTACAAAAGCAGTCAGTGTTAAATGGATATAGGCCATGAAGCAGACAGCGGCGGTTCCAAGAACCACTGCGTCGGTAAATGCAACGATTCCCATGCCCACGGCCATCCGGACGTGCTGGATATCGTTAGTGGCGTGCGCCATAAGGTCTCCGGTCCGAACCTTATCGAAGTAGGATGCCGAAAGTGTCTGAATATGATCAAACAAACGGCTGCGAAGGGCCTCTTCCACTTTTCTGGAGGTCCCGATCAGACACAGCCGCCATCCGTACCGAAACGCCCCGATCAACACCGCAAGGATCATGATATATCCCGCATACACCGCAAGCGTCGACCCGGTCGCCTCAAATATCGTCAGGTCGTCCACGGCATGTTTGACGATCCTGGGAATCAAGAGCTGCAAAAAATCCACAACAATCAGGCATACCAGACCAAAGCCGATAGCCCATCGGTTTTCGACGACATAAGGTTTGACCAGCCTGAACGCTTTCATGGAATATGCCCTCCGAGGCCCTGATGCTTAATCATATGTATACTACATTCGAACGAGGGTCAAACGTGGAACATTGCTCCCGATCACCCTGGAAAACACCCTGTCGGCTGCGAATTCCTTTTTCCCTCCCCCTGCAGCCTGATTCCGCGAAGGACATTTAACGATCAAGCTAAAACAACGCTTTGATAGAATTAGATATTTCATTCGTTTCATTGACTTTTGATGAGTCAATTGATATGGTGATGTGTTATGGAACTGGGTAAAATTGTCGAATATATAGACCGAAAGAAAGTGGTTTGCGCGGTAGTGCTTGATATCAAGAAAAACCGCCTGAGGCTGTTGACCGAAACCAACCGGGAGGTCAACATGGCCGAAAGCCGACTGGCCCATGTGGGTAAAGCCCTGCTGGATCTGTCCATAGGCCGGGACAGTCTTGTTTCCAGTTTAAAAACCATTGCCGGACATCGAAAAAATCTGATGGACCGAATTGACATTCGGGAATTATGGGAAGTTCTGCACTCGGAACAGGAATGGATCGACCTGATGTCGATGACGGAATTCTGTTTCCCTAATCATCCGATGGACGATCATCAGTCCGCGGTCGTGCGGGCGTTTTTTGAAAACAGGACCTATTTCAAATTCAACTTCGATTCTTTTTTTCCCTATACGGAAGAACAGGTGGAACAAATCACCGCCCGGGCCAGGGAAGCCGAACGACGCAACCGGATCATCGAAGAAGGCGGCATCTGGCTCAAATACGTATTGTCCGCGAAAAAGCCCGATTTACCCGAAAACAAGCTTCCTGTTGTCGACGTTCTCAAAAACTATTACCTGTTTGGAAAAGAATGTGCCGAAAGCGTTCTGGCCAAAGCCCTGCTCAAGCGAGCGGGAATTGAATCCGAACTCGCCGTGTTCCAGATCCTGGTAAAACTGGGAATATGGTCGCCCAATGAAAATATCGAACTGCTCAGGTACGAGGTCCCGACGTGCTTTTCGGATAATGCCGCCCGTCTGGCGGATCAATTGACCGAGAATCCGCCGGATTTTCAAGCCGATCCCCGTCGAACGGACCTGACCGGCCTGGAACTGATCACCATCGACGGGCAGTCCACTCTCGACTTTGACGACGCCCTGAGCCTTCACGGGTCAAACGAAGGATATGTGCTGGGAGTTCATATCGCGGATGTCGGCGAAATTATCCGCAGAGAAACTCCTCTGGATAAAGAGGCCCTTTGCCGGGCCAGTTCCATATACATGCCGGACCTTAAAATTCCCATGCTGCCGCCTGTTCTGGCCGAAGGCCTTTGCAGTCTCAAACAGGGCCGAATGCGCCCTGCCGTCAGCGTCATGATTACGTTCAGCCCCCGGATGGACCTGATCGGTTTCGACATCATACCCAGCATCATTAATGTCCGGCATCAATTGACCTATCACGACGTAGACCTGTCGAGTGATGAAAATCCGCAGATTATAATTCTGCATAAAATTGCCCGAAAATTCCGCCGACAACGGCTGGCCCAGGGAGCTGTCCAGATTTCCCTGCCGGACATCAACATCTGTTTCGATGGGACCGGAAAGCCCGCCGTCAGCATGTCGGACAGGGAAAGCCCGGGCCGAATGCTCGTATCGGAAATCATGATACTTTCAAACTGGTTGACGGCAACTTTCCTTCGTGATCGGAAAATACCGGCGGTATTTCGTTCCCAGCCGCCTCCCAGGGAAAAATTGTTTAACGGCGACGAAGGAACGTTGTTCCAAAACTGGATGCAACGCAAACTCATGAGCCGATTTGTACTGAGCAGCGCGTCGGGACCGCATAACGGTCTGGGGGTCGACGCCTACGTCACGTCCACATCCCCGATCCGAAAATATGTCGACCTGGTGACGCAACGGCAGCTGCGGTCTGCGCTCGGTCTTGAAACGCCGTACAGCGCCGAGGATATCGACCATATTATTCAGTCCCTGGAAGAACCCATGACGGCGGTTTCACGCCTTCAGTTTTCCCGGCACCGTTACTGGCTCCTGAAATACCTGGAAACCCGGATCGGCCGGAAAGAACTGGCTATCGTCCTGAACAAACGCCGGAACACCTACACGGTGCTTCTGACCAATTACATGCTGGAATGCGACCTGCCGCTTTCCGGCGGAATCAGCCTGAAACCCGAGGATCTGGTGCAGGTTGTACTTCAACATGTCAATGCGCGAAAAGATACCATATCCATATTCATGGGGTAAACACAGATCCGATTAAAAACGCCGCCCATGCCCGCAGTCTATAAAACCCGGTGCCGGCGTCTCAAAACAAGTGACCCGATGAGCCGTCCACACGTACCTGAAAAAGCGAAACTGATCCAACGACTGAAACGCGGCGGTTTCAATGTTCCGGATTTTATTTATCTGTCTGCAGCCGACTTTGATACCCGCAGCTTCACGGCCCTCGAGACATTCTTGAATCGTCACAGAGAAAGCTTCAAGGTTATCGTGCGGAGTGCGCATCCGGCCGAAGACCGATTCAAGGGCGGAACATTTGATTCTCTGGAAACCTATGCGGACCTGGCCGGTATCATCTACGCCAGAAACCGGATCATTCATTCCGGAAAGACCTCCAAACGGCTCTCGATCCTTCGACAGCAGAAATTCCAGAACGCTCCGACCATTCGCCTGAAGGACATGGGCGTCATTGTCATGCCGTTTATCGACGGTACGGGCGTCATGGCCAAAATGCTTGGCGATCACTGGGAATTCGGCTACTGCAATACCCGGCATCGAGAGGATCACGGCATTCCTTTCATCACCAAAACCCCAAAAGATAAAAATCTGCTTCACCTGTCCAACTTTATCCAGAATTTTCTGGGATTTCGATGCGAAATCGAGTACATCACGCTTTCTGATGGAACCATATACGTCGTGCAGGCCAAGGACATATCCCGCTTTGACGTTCTGGAACAAAAAGAAAGCGAGCGAAGCATCAAACTCGACGGCATTCGACGAATCCGCAGAAGACGAAATTACCGGGAACGACCGGTTTATGTCATGGATACCCGAACGTTTTATTTACGAATCATCACCGCATGCAGGGAACTGGCACATACCGGGCAGGGATACGCCGCAGCCGTCGACTCCGTCACAGAGCTTATTAATGCCTATGAGAAAGAGCTTCGATCGTTTGCTCTGAGGCATCAACGATTTGCCGTTCTGGGCCTGTCGATACAGTCCCCGGACAAGTTGAACCGGCTTGCCCATACCTATTTCAGCGACAGACCGGAATTTCAAAGACCGTTGTCCACGGCCCTGAACCAGAATCAATATCAGGTGGATTATTTTCTCTCCCAAGCCGACACGCTCATCGCCAAAGACAGAATACGCATCAATTTAGGCAGCCACGATGCGTACGGTATCGATACGGTCCGGGTTCCCATCTGGTCGATTTACTGGCATGCGAAACGACATCATCAGGTGGTGCGAAAACTGCGGCGAATTGGATTTAAAACCGGTGATATCGCTGGTATCGAAATTGACGCTGAAGCAAAACCCATCGTATACAGGCTGTAAGATGGGGTCACATCTTAAATATTAAATATTGCCTCTGTTTCGCCCTCTGGAATCCTTATTTTACGTATTTTAAAAATTCCCGGCGTCAACATCTTTTGATTTGCCGGCTTTAACGGATAAGGCACTGATCATTTCCCTTCGCATCGCGACCATGGTTCTACTCACCGCCACCGGAATCAGACCTTTTCTAAAATCACATATAGTCATCTGCTCTAAAGTTTTCCAGACGCATGATGTACTTTATATTTTAATTCTCTATTCCCGAATCATTGATCCCTTTTCGACCTTTCATCATAAAAATCATATAACTTATTATTATACTTGCTAAAAATACATCCACTCCCCCAAATTGCAAATTACAAAAACCAATTTTTTTAAATTGACTTTTATATAGTATCATATTACGGTCATATCTTCGTTCCAAGACCCACGTTATAGATATTGGTAAGCCGATTTTTTCATCGGCAAGTATGATCGTCACTGTCAAAACAAGGAGTCCTGAATGAATGCTTTCACCATCCGCACCAAATTGATCCTGTCTTTTGCCGCAACCATTCTCATACCTGTGATCATTGTATCCGTTGCAACCTATCTCGACATCCATAAAACAGCTGAAGAAACGTTTATTTCATCGACGGATCGGACACTGGAACAGGTCGATACGGCCATGACAATTTTTATGAATCAAACCCGGCTTAATGTGAACATGCTGGCAGACAACCCTGTCCTGATGCAGATCGACGACAGCCTCATCAGCCATGTCCACACCACCGAAAAGATACATATCGATCCCATCGAGGCCGGCGGACTGAATGCCCGCCTGCATCGTTTATTCAAAGAAATGCACGACGCGCACCCGGCCTATGATGAGGTTTATCTGGGGACGCGTTACGGAGGATGGGCCTCCTCTCTTCCCAACCCGATGCCGGCAGGATATGATCCGAGAAAACGCGGGTGGTATCAGGAAGCCGCAGGCAAATCAGAAGCGGCTATCTCCAGTGCCTACATGTCGACATACGGATATCCGGTCGTGAGCATCGGCCGTTGCGTCAAAGGCACCCATCAAGAGACGCTCGGGGTGGTAGCCTTTGATATCGCTCTCAAGAGTTTGACCGACATGATCAACAACATGAAAATCGGCGAAACCGGATATGCGATCCTGATCCAGCAGGACGGCACGATTCTGGCCAATGCACGATATCCGGACATGAATTTCAAAAAAATTTCAGAAGTCGAAGACACGGGCCTTCACGTTTTTTCAACCATGGCATCCGGACACGCGGAAGTCAAAGTTAACGGAAAAGATTACGTCTCCACCGTATATACCTCTCCGGAGCTGGGCTGGAAAATGGCTGCTCTGATTGAAAAAGCCGAAGTCGTTCAGGGTGCCCGAGCTGCAGTTTACAAGATGGCCTCCATCGGCCTGGTAGTGCTGGTGATATTTCTGCTTCTGGCGGTGTTGCTGGCCAATTCCATTGCCGGTCCCGTCAGAAACATTGCCGCGCAGATGTCGGACGGTTCGGAACAGGTGGCGTCGGCATCTCAGCAGGTCTCGTCTTCCAGTCAGTTACTGGCCGACGGGGCTTCCGAGCAGGCGTCTTCCGTCGAACAGATTTCTTCGTCTTTGGAGGAAATGTCGTCCATGACCCGGCAGAATGCCGATAACGCCTCTGAAGGCCATGAAGTGTCAAAAAAATCTCTGGAGATTGTCACCGACGCAGAATCGTCCATGACCGCGCTGGCGGATTCCATCCACGAGGTGGCCGATGCAAGCGAACAGACGCAAAAAATTGTTAAAACCATCGATGAAATCGCATTTCAGACCAATTTACTGGCATTGAATGCCGCGGTCGAAGCCGCCAGGGCCGGTGATGCAGGTGCCGGGTTTGCGGTCGTAGCCGAAGAAGTGAGAAACCTGGCGATGCGATCCGCCGAAGCCGCCAAAAACACGGAGGAACTGATCGAAAATACAGTGAACAAAGTCCATACCGGAACAGCTCTGGTTGAATCCACAACTGCTAAATTCAGGCAGGTGATGGACATTTCGGGGAAACTGGGCGAATTGACCGCGGAAATCGCGGCCGCTTCCAAAGAGCAGGCCCAGGGGATCGAGCAGGTCAACCAGGCCGTGACCGAAATGGACCGGGTGATCCAGCAGAATGCGGCGAATGCCGAAGAATCGGCAAGCGCCTCCGAAGAACTGAGTTCTCAGTCCGAGTCCATGAAGGATATGGTGAACCGGTTGACCCGTCTTGTGGAATCAAAGCGAAAAAATACGAAAGCTGCCAATGTCGCACCGGGTGCATCGTCATCCGACCTGACGAAAATGTCCTTCTCGCCCCGGGGCGGCATGGATAATCCCCAGAGGATGTTGTCCTGAAAACCGGAAAAAGATCAAAAACTGCAATAACCGGCAATAAAATTTTCCGTATCACCGGACCGGCGTACTTTTCGCGCTGGTCCGGTGGTACCGGCATCGCCCGGTGAAGAAGCGTCAATTTTTTCTGTTTCCGTTCTCGGAAATATTTCTGAATTCGGCAGGCTCCTCTGCATCGCTGTCGACCGGCTCTGTTCCGGCATGAGAGCGGTGGACTTCAGGCGTCGGGCAGGCACCCCCCAGAACCGTTTTTGGAACCGGCAGAACATCCCGGAATGCGACCCCGTAGATATCCCACACTGTCACAAACAACGCGGCGATGATCGGCCCGATGATGAACCCGACGACCCCGAACATGATGATGCCGCCGAGCGTGCCGAAAAAAATCATCAACTCATGCATCTGCGTGTCTTTGCCGACCAGAACCGGCCGCAGGAAATTGTCCAGGCTTCCGACAACGACCGCGCAGAAAACGGCCAGTGCCACCGCCTTTGCCACATGCCCCGAAACGCCCAGAAGGATGGCCGCCGGCACCCAGACCAGAGCGGTACCGATGCCCGGAAGAATCGACAGCACCACCATGATCACCCCCCAGAACACAGCGCTGGGGATGCCGACCACGGCGAATGCAACGCCTGACAGCCCGCCCTGCAGAAGCCCGATGACAGCCGTTCCCTTCAGCGTTGCCCGTGCCACCGACGTGAACCTTTCCAGCATTCGCCGCTCGTCCTGATCTTCAAGAGGCAGATAATAGAGAATGCTGCACATCAGCTGCTCTCCATCCATCAGGAAAAAAAACATGGCATAGAGCAGGACAAAAATCATGAAAAGAAAATTCACCGTGCCGATGGTGGCAGATGAAAGACTGTTGATCAGAAAACCGCTGATTCCTCCCACCATCTGGCCGATTTTCTGAAGCACCACGTCCCGCCAGGGTACAATCTGATCATAAAAAGGAAGCGATTTCAAAAGGTCGAAAAAGGCGTCCGGCTGAGCGATCTGCTGCTCCACCCAGGGTTTGACGGAATTTCCGACCTTGATGGCCTGGGCCGTCACAATACCCGTCAGGCCTGCCAGGGGAATGAGAACAAACAGTATGATCACTACCAGAGTGGCAAGAGAGGCTGGAGAACGACGGCCCCCGAACCGGCGTTCAAACCATCTATAAAGAGGGTGGGCCAGCGCGCTGAAAAGCCCGGCCAGAAAAAGCGCCATTAAAAACATGCGAATCATGGACAAAAAAACGGCCGAGATAAACATCACCAGCAGCAACAGGACGGATTTGTTTACGACGTCACGGTTCATGATGCACCACCCATTCCCGAAAAACGGAAAAAAAAGAATTGTTTTTTACAATCACAATTGCCATACAAATTGGATGAAGGTCAATATTTGTAATGAGTGTCATAAAAATCTTCCGAAAGGTCCATCTGCTTCCAACGCAGATAATTTTTCAACATTGCCGGACGGGTGTATTTTTCGTGCCAGCCAGGGGGGATCGGCAAATCCCGGTAAAGCGTTTCACGCCATGCTTCGAGAAACCGCCGTTCCATTCCCATGAAATCAGCGGCACAGACAACAGTATTTTTTGAATTCCGTTGAAGCTGGTCCAGCCGGCGGATCCCCTCTTCATTGCGCAGCAGGTGGTGATCGATAATCAGCGTTTTTACGTTTTCGGCAAGTAACCACGCGTGCCGAAACGCCTTTTGACAAATTTCAGGGGCCAGCCGTTTCAGATAAAGCGGCGGCCCGGAAACCAATACGACGTCGGGCTTCCATGCCAGAATCCAATCGACGGGTTTCCGATCGATCAACTGGATATCCGATGCATGCACAAAAACACCATCGTCCCCTTCGATCCTCGTCATCATGACGTGATCCGACCCCCGGTGTCTCTCCCCATGCGGCATCGCTCCGGAAAACCGAAGCGGACCGTCTTCAATCCCATCTGCTCCGACCGGACGGCATTTACAGGCGCAAAAAATCGAAGTGCCTCTCCGGCGCATGGTTTCCGAAAAAATCCCGGGGTCCGGGGCCCAGACACGCCGCTCTCCAAGACAACCGGCTACACGTTTGAGCGGAAGCTGGTAGGGATTGGCGTCGGTCAGCGGTATATGGTCGCCGTGAAAGTGGCTGAAAACTATATCCGTGGCATTTGTGCAGGCCCGAACAATTTTTTCGCGAACGATGGTACCCAACGCGATCTGAAACGGATGCGGAAGGCGGCCGTGTCGAAGATACCCCAGCGCGATACCGGGATCGATCAGGATTCTGCGATCTCCAGTGGTTACCATACAGCACAGCCCCCGGGTGCCCAGGGATTCGGTGGACAGAATATCTATCCGCATACGAATGGCTCCGATCTGTTGTTATAAAACCTCACGTTTGCCTGATTTCATTTTCGGGGCCTGGTTTCAACGTCGGCCATATTTTCGTAAATTTAAACGACAGCCCCCAAATTCTCAATCATAACTTTCACGGGTCACTTCATCCGCCATGGTGGGTGCGATCAGCGGCTTCCACGCGTCGTCCTCCCATGTTCCGAGATGCGTATGCATATCAAGATATTTTGTCGGAATAGGATGCGTGCCGACAACGACCTTGATTCCGTAACGTTTTTCGAGAAAGGCTTTGAACATATCGATATAAGGGCATGGAGGATATCCAACGATCATACCGGTAGCCAGATGAACGGCATCCGCCCCGTTTTTTACCATTTCTTCGCCCGCATATTCTATATTGCCTCCGGGACACCCATCGCAGGTCGTAAATCCAACCAGTTCAACTTCAGTATCTGCGTATATGCTGAAAGCACCTTCCCTGTTCCGCATCGATCTGAGACACTTTCCGCCGGCACAGCGACGGTAACGATCGCAGATAATTATTCCAATTTTTATCTTCATTTCAATTCCTTTCAAAGTAATGCGCAGCCTCCGATGAATTGACTCCTGTTTATTCGCCTATGATCATATCAACATAGCACTCACCCGATAAAATTAAAATGGCTGATTTCATGCCCCCTTCTTCGCGTTTCCATCAGGGATAAGAAGAAAAAACGACTTGGATGATTAAACATTTCCTTTCGATGTCAGACAGGAATTCCGTCTGGAAAATAAAACACAAACGCCCATAAACAACCAGTTTTTATTTACCAAACACCCCGCACTTTATTCATATTGCCCCCCGGTACCTGATAACTTATAGCTACATATTTGTCCTGCACGCTGAACAGCCGGCGTCATCCGTGTACCGGTCTACCGTCGTCGATGATTAATATCACAATGAAACAAGGAGCTATGAATGAATGCACTCACGATCCGAACAAAGTTAATCCTGTCTTTTGCCGCAACCATTCTTATACCTGTCATCATTATGTCCGTTGCAGCCTATATCAACATCCATAAAACAGCTGAAGAGTCGTTTATTTCATCAACGACTCGGGAGCTGAAACAGGTCGATACGGCCATGACGATTTTTATGAATCAAACCCGGCTCAATGTGAACATGCTGGCAAACAGTCCCGTCCTGAAGCAGATCGACGACAGCATCCTCAGTTATGCGCATACCACCGACAAAATGCATATTGATCCCATAAAAGCCGGTGGCCTGAACGCACGGCTGCATTATTTATTCAAAGAAATACACAGCACCCATCCGGCCTATTACGAAATCTATCTGGGAACCCGTTACGGCGGATGGGCCTCCTCTCTTCTCAATCCGATGCCGGCAGGATATGATCCGAGAAAACGCGGTTGGTATCAGGAAGCCGTGGGCAAGGAGGAAACGGTTATTTCCAGTGCTTACCTGACAACGCACGGCGATCCGGTCGTCAGTCTGGTCCATTCCGTCAAAAGCCGCGGCAAAGAGCCTCTCGGAGCGGTAGCCATCGATATTTCTCTCGAGGGGCTGACCGACCTGATCAATAATATAAAAATCGGCGAAACCGGATATGCGATCCTGATCCAGCAGGACGGCACGATTCTGGCCAATGCCCGATATCCCGACATGAATTTTAAAAAAATTTCCGAACTCGAGAATGCGGATCTTCACGTTTTCGGGAAAATGGCATCCGGACACACCGAAATCAAAGTTGACGGAAAAGATTTCGTCTCAACCGTATATACCTCTCCGGAACTGGACTGGAAAATGGTTGCCCTGATCGAGAAGGCAGAAATCGTAAAGGGGGCCAGAGCAACAGTATTTAAGATGGCCTCCACCGGCCTGGTGGTGCTGCTGGTGTTTCTGCTGCTGGCAGTGCTGCTGTCAAATTCCATTACCGGTCATATCAGAAAGATTGCCGTGCAAATGTCGGAAGGTTCTGAGCAGGTGGCATCCGCCGCTCAGCAGGTTTCATCTTCCAGCCAGATGCTGGCAGACGGGGCTTCCGAGCAGGCATCCTCCGTCGAGCAGATTTCTTCTTCCCTGGAGGAAATGTCATCCATGACCCGACAAAATGCCGAAAACGCCTCGGAAGGACATGATGTATCAAAAAACTCCCTGGAAATTGTACTCGAATCCGAAAAATCCATGAATGCGCTGACGGATTCCATACACGAAGTGGCCGACGCAAGCGAGCAGACGCAAAAAATCGTCAAAACCATCGATGAAATCGCGTTCCAGACCAACCTGCTGGCATTGAATGCCGCAGTCGAAGCGGCCAGGGCCGGTGAAGCCGGCGCCGGATTCTCGGTCGTTGCCGAGGAGGTGAGAAACCTGGCAATGCGATCGGCCGAAGCAGCCAAAACCACTGAGGAACTGATCGAAAATACCGTAGTCAAGGTTCAGGCCGGAACAGAGCTGGTTGAATCCACAACGGCTAAATTCAGACAGATGATTGATATTTCGAAAAAACTGGGTGAATTGACCGCGGAAATCGCAGCCGCTTCCGGAGAGCAGGCCCAGGGGATCGAACAGGTCAACCAGGCCGTCAACGAAATGGACCGGGTGATCCAGCAAAATGCGGCGAATGCCGAAGAATCAGCAAGCGCTTCCGAGGAGCTGAGTTCTCAATCCGAGTCCATGAAAGATGTCGTGGACCGGTTGATCCGTCTGGTGGAAACGAAGAGAGCACATAAGGCAACTGCGGCTGTCATAAAGGGCAACAATACATAAAAAGGCTGATGTCTGTTCGTCACTCTCACTTGAGACGCTTAGCCCCTGCGGTCTCTGCGCCTCAAGTGAGCAAAACGAACAAGCGGTTATTTTTTCGACAAGATTCAAAAAACTCGATATCTTTGCGTCCTGGAGGCTTTGTGCGAGACAAAACGGTTAATGTCGCAGCGGTCGATTCAAGCGTTCATTCGCCGATGATTTTTACCAGCACGCGTTTTTTGCGACGGCCGTCAAATTCGCCGTAAAAAATCTGCTCCCAGGTGCCGAAATCCAGTTTCCCGTCGGTTATCGCCACCACCACCTCCCGGCCCATGACCTGTCGCTTCATGTGAGCATCGGCATTGTCTTCGCCCACGTTGTGTCGGTACTGGGCCACGGGTTCATGTGGCGCAAGCTTTTCCAGCCACACATCATAATCGTGATGCAGCCCGGACTCGTCGTCGTTGATAAAGACCGAGGCCGTGATATGCATGGCGTTAACCAGCACAAAGCCTTCCTGAACACCGCTTTCCCTCAGGCACTGTTCCACCTGCGGCGTAATATTGATAAACGCCCGGCGGGTGGGCACGTTAAACAGCAGTTCCCTTCGATAACTTTTCATGGATTTCCTCCCTGACTCATACAGCAGCACTCTTTTCAAAAAGAGCGGAAGTTTTTTATCGGGCTTGATTATATTTTCGGCCACGTTGTTGCAGGCTCCGTCCCGCCCGTCCCCGGCTTCGCCGGCGCGATCCGGGGGATGCCGGGTACGGGCGGGACTCCGCAGTTAAATCTACGGAAATATGGCCGACGTAAGAACCAAGCCCTTTTTATCGAATTTACAACCGTTTCAACAACTGATTGGCCGCCGTCAGCATCGGGTCCCATACGGGACCAAACGGCGGCGCATAGGCCAGGTCCGTCTGACTGAAGTGTTCAACGCTCATCCGGCAGTGAAGTGCCACGGCTGCCGCATTGATACGACCGACCACGCCTTCCCTACCCAGCATCTGAACCCCCAGCAGGCGGCCGGTTTTCCGATCGCCCGTTATGTTTACCCATAGATCCGAAGATCCCGGATGGGCATGGGCACGGGAGCGCGTTTTAATAGTTACATCCACCGGTTCAAATCCGGCATGGGCCGCCTGAGTCAAATTCAGACCGGTCCGGGCCACTTGCAGGCCGAAAACCTTGAACACGCCCGTACCTGCCACACCATGCAGATTGACCGTTTGTCCGCAGATATGATCGGCCACGGCCCAACCCGCCCGATTGGCCCTCAGGGCCAGCGGCACCCAGGTGCGTTTGCCGGTCACCACATGATACGCATCAGCGCAGTCACCGGCCGCGTAAATATTCGGATCCGATGTTTTCAAACTGCGATCGGTCTCGATAACCCGGTCGGCACCCAGACGAAGACCTGCATCGGCCGCCAGTTGACTGTTGGGATTGACGCCGATGGCAACCAGCACCATGTCGGCCTCGAGTGTCAACCTCTCACAAGCAACGCTGAGACGTCGGCCCTTTGATTCAATCCGCTGCAGCGGATACCCCGCATGCAACCCGACACCGGCGGTTTCCAGCTCCTTTCGAATAACATCACTCATTTTTTCTTCCATCCAGGGCAACAGGCGGGGCCGGGATTTGACCATATCCACCTCAATCCCCAGGGCGTGAAGCGCTTCGCACATTTCCAGAGCGATATAGCCCATCCCGAGAATCACCACCTTTCTCACGTTGTTTTCCTTCAGATACGTCTTGATCTTCCGCCCGTGTTCCAGACTCTTGAGAACCATAACACCCGGCAGATCAAACCCGGGAAGATCCGGTACGATCGGTGAGGCACCGGTAGCGATCAGCAGGCGGTCATACGAACATTCGAACGGTTTTCCGGCCAGGGAGACTCCGGAAACTTTTCGTTCACCCGGATCGATCCGCTCCACCCGATGACCGGTCAACAGGTTAATGCCGTGCTTCTCCCGAAATGCCTTTGCCGGTCGGACCACCAGGTCTTCGATGGCTCTGCCGGAATCAGCGATATTGTAAGGCATCCCGCACGCACTGTAGGACACATCCACGCTCTGTTCCAGCACCGTCACCCCGATTTCCGGCCGGTTTCGCCGGACCCGGCTGGCAGCACTCATACCGGCTGCATCTCCGCCGATGACGACAAATTCCATACGCTTTCTCCTTTTCTTCCTGTCCTTGATTCTTACCGATCACCCTTCACCGGGTATACCGAAACAGCTTTCAACCGCCTGCCAAAGGGCGGACACAGGGGGCCGCCCCTACTAATCGGCGCGCCTCAAACAGTTTGCGCTTCTTAACGCTTCATGGCCCCGGCATCTTTTCCCCGGACCACGCGCTGTCGACCGCCGGGAACGGGCGGGACTCCGCAAGTATGACAATCTTTCACGCCACCAACCATTCCCGTGGTATTGAAAAACATGTCAATAATGCTTATTGTTAAAATTTAGTGTCTTATCAATTAAATGCTGTCAAAAAGACAGGATTTTTTTTATCATATGTATTTACTGCCCGTTTCGCTCGAGACGCAGAGAACGGGCGGTAGAAAACAAAAAAATTGTTTGTAACGGTAGCTCCATGGAAATTGGGTTGCGGGCATAGCCCGCCTTAGGATTCATATCTTTTATACATATCTGCATCGTATTTTAATTATTTTACTTTTTCAATGACGATTACGACTGAAAAAACGCCTGATAGTCGACGGATTCAAAGAACCGTCAGAGACATCCACCGGGATGTGCCGCGCGCCATGCAACGAGACCGCCAGTCCATTCGACGCAGCCTTTCCGATATTCAGCGGGCAACCAAACCGGGTACCGAAGCCATGCTCCATAAAACGCTTCGACTCAAAAAGCAGCTGGGGGCATCCATCCGCCGAAGGCAGCAGCGTCTGGAAAACCGACCCCAACCAGCGGTTTATCCGGACCTGCCGATCGCCGCCCGTAAAGACGACATCATAGCAGCCATCCAGTCCAATCCGGTGGTTATTATCTCCGGCGAAACCGGTTCCGGCAAAACCACCCAGCTTCCCAAATACTGCCTGGAGGCCGGTCGGGGAGTTGACGGCATGATCGGCTGCACCCAGCCCCGGCGTATCGCCGCGGCCACGGTCGCCCGACGCATTGCCGAAGAATTCGGCGAGGACCTCGGTCGGTCGGTCGGTTATAAAATCCGGTTCCAGGACCATACCCGTCCGGAAACCTATATCAAGGTCATGACCGACGGCATCCTGCTGGCCGAGACCCAGGGCGATCCGCGACTGGGCGCCTATGATACGATTATCGTGGATGAAGCCCACGAGCGAAGCCTGAACATCGATTTTATCCTGGGCATTCTCAAGCAGCTGCTGGTCCGTCGAAAAGACCTGAAGCTGATCATTACCTCTGCGACCATCGACACGGAAAAATTTTCACGGCATTTTGGCAACGCCCCGGTCATCGAGGTGTCGGGCCGTATGTTTCCGGTAGAAGTCGAATATACGGACCCGGAATCGTTTACCGATGAATCCGGTGACGCCTCGTACGTGGACATGGCGGTTCAGGCCGTGGAAACCATCACGGCCCGTCACCCGTTCGGCGACATTCTCATTTTCATGCCGACCGAGCAGGACATCCGGGAGACCTGCGAACTGATCGAGGGCCGCCGTTTCAAGGGGGTGACCATCCGTCCGCTTTTTGCCAGGCTGTCGGGCCCGGAACAGGCCAGAATCTTTGCCCGCACCCCGGGCCGCAAGATCATCGTGGCCACCAACATCGCCGAGACCTCCATCACCATCCCCGGAATCAAATACGTCATCGATACGGGACTGGCGCGCATTTCACAGTATTCCCCGCGTACCCGCACCACGTCCCTGCCGGTGGCGCCGATTTCCCGCAGCAGTGCCGATCAGCGAAAAGGACGGTGCGGGCGGGTGGAAAACGGTGTCTGTATTCGCCTGTACACTGAAGCAGATTATTTGTCCCGCCCGCTGTTTACCCCGCCGGAAATCCTGCGCACCAACCTGGCCGAAGTCATTCTTCGCATGGTGTCCCTGAAGCTGCCCGATATCAGCCGGTTTCCGTTTATCGACCCGCCGTCCATGAAGCACATCACGGACGGATTTGACCTGCTGACCGAGCTCGGCGCCCTGGACGCCGGAAAAAACCAAATGGCTTCGGGCAAACGGGCACATTACCGGCTGACACCGAACGGGCGGGTGATGGCCCGGCTGCCCATCGATCCACGTCCGGCGCGCATGCTCATGGAAGCCCGCAGCCGCAACTGCCTGGAGCCGGTGCTGGTGATCGCTTCCGCGCTGAGCATTCAGGACCCGCGTGAACGGCCTCTGGACAATGAAGATACGGCCGACCGTGCCCATGGGGCGTTTCGGGACCCGGCATCGGATTTTATCACCCTGCTCAACATCTGGAACCGGTATCACCAGACCCGAAACCAGGTCAAAAGCACCTCGCGCATGCGAAAATACTGCCGGGAACATTTCCTGTCGTTCCGACGGATGCGGGAATGGCGCGACATTCATTCACAGCTCCGACAGATCCTCGAAGACCACGGTCTGGAGTGTCCGAATCCGGCCGGCGAATCCATCCCCTCACCTTCCGCCGCCGGCGAATTCAGCGAACAGTACACCGCTATTCATCAGTCGATCCTGAGCGGTTTCCTGTCCAATATCGCCCTGAAAAAGGACAAAAATATCTACCGTGCCGCCAAGGGACGGGAGGTCATGATATTTCCGGGATCCGGCCTGTTCAACCGGTCCGGCACCTGGATCATGGCTGCCGAAGTGGTGGAAACCTCCCGGGTGTTTGCCCGGACCGTTGCCGCTATTGACAGTGCCTGGGCCGAAGAACTGGGAAAAGACCTGTGCCGGTACACCTACCTGAATCCCCGATGGGAACGAAACCGGGGCGAAGTGACCGCCACCGTTCAGGTGAGCCTGTTCGGGCTGATTCTGGCGTCCGGCCGCCGGGTGTCCTATGGCCGGATCAACCCGGAGGAGGCAACCGATATCTTCATCAACTGCGCCCTGATCGAATCCGATCTTCGGACCCCCCTGCCGTTCATGCGCCACAACCGCACGCACATCGACGATATCACCGACATGGAAAACCGCATCCGGCGGCGGGACCTGCTGATCAGCGAAGCCGATCTGTTTGAATTTTACAGGCAACGCCTGCCGGGTGTGTATGACATTCGCACGCTGAAACACCGCATCCGGAAGGAGGGCAACGACTCATTTCTGCGGCTCACCCGGGATGACCTGCTGCAGAACCGTCCGGAAGCCGATGAACTGGCCCAGTATCCTGACCGGGTAAGTCTGGGGCCCGAAACCACCTGCCGCTGCAGTTATCAGTTTGAACCCGGTCAACCGGACGACGGCGTTACCGTGCGCATCCCGTCTTCATCGGCCGGTCGTGTCCGTTCAGAAGTCATGGACTGGCTGGTACCGGGACTGCTGAAGGAAAAAATAACGGCCCTGATCAAGGGGCTTCCCAAATCCTATCGAAAACAGCTGGTGCCGGTCGCTGATACCGTCAACCGGATCATGGACGACATGCCCCGGACCCATCAGCCGCTGATTACGGCACTGGGTCGGTTCATTCACGATCATATCGGCGTAAACATCCCGGCATCGGCCTGGACCCCGGACCAGCTGCCGGACCACCTGAAAATGCGGGTGGCCGTGACCGGACCCGACGGCCGGGAAATCCGTGCCGGCCGAAGTGCCGCCGTACTTCGAGACCATCCGGCTCCCGAACCGTCGAAGGATCTTATGGGGCCTGTGCGACGACGCTGGGAAAAATCCCATATCACGACCTGGGATTTCGGTGATCTGCCTGAAAGCATTCCCCTGGACACAGCGCACGACAAACCCTGGGAAGTCTATCCGGCCCTGGTCTGCGGCGACGACGGCATCAACCTTCGACTGCTGGAAATCCGCAACAACGCCGTCAGATGCCATAAACAGGGGGTGGCGGCCCTGATGGGCATCCATTTGAAAAGCAGCCTGAAATTTTTAAAAAAACAACTGGCGCTTCCAAAAAGCCTGTCCGGCGAGGCAACTTATTTCGGGGGGCCCGCCCGGTTCGTACAGAACCTGTATGACAGTCTGATCACCGAGGCGTTTGCCCGCAATATCCGGACCCGCGCCGAATTTTTGAGGATGGCCGACACCGCACTGGAAGGACTGTTTGAAAAGGGGCAGGAAAAACTCGGCCGGTGCGTCCGTGTGCTCAGCGCGTATCATCAGACACGCAGCACGATCTATCAACTGGAAACGGCCAATCGCTTCAACGCCGCCCTGAGGGACGTCTTCGAAGGCCTTCGAAACGAACTGGACCGGCTGGTACCTCAAAACTTCATGCACCTTTACGACACCGGTCGGTTGCCTCATGTGGTACGGTACCTCAACGCCCTGGAAATCCGTGCCGGACGCTGCCTGACCGATCTTGCCAAAGACCGGGTCCGGGCCGCCGACGTCAAAACGTATGCCGACGCTCTCGAGGCCATGCTCGCGGACCTGTCACCGTTCACAAGTCCTGAAAAACGCGGGGCGGTCGAAGACTTTCACTGGATGATCGAAGAATACAAGGTGTCGGTGTTTGCCCAGGAGCTGAAAACCGCCGTACCCGTATCGAAAAAACGCATGGACCGGAAACGGGATGACATCAACCGGATGATCTGAGATGACTCGAATCATAAATTTTCAGCCTTTTTTCCGCGCCTGACAGTTGATCAGATGCGCCTGGCACGCCGCGCCGAATCCATTGTCGATATTGACCACCGACACACCGGGCGCGCAACTGTTGAGCATGCCCAGCAACGCGGCAATCCCCTTGAAACTGGCGCCGTAGCCGATACTGGTAGGGACCCCGATCACCGGGCAGTCCACCAGACCGGCCACCACACTGGCCAGAGCACCCTCCATGCCGGCCACGGCAATGACCGCCCGGGCCCCCATCAACTCTTCACGAATGTCCAGCAGGCGATGGATTCCGGCCACACCCACATCAAAAAAACGGCCGGTCTTCGAACCGAGCATTTCAGCGGTCAGCGCCGCCTCTTCAGCAACAGGGATATCGGACGTGCCCGCGCATACCACGGCGACATGCCCGGTCCGTCGCACCTGCCGGGGCCGGACCACCACCATGCGGGCACCGGCATGATAGACGCTGTCGTCCGTTATCTCTCTGACGGCATCGAACACGTCCCGGCGGGCCCGGGTACCGATGATATTGTAATGATCTTCCGGATAGCGGCGAACGATTTCCTGAATCTGTTCGAGGCTTTTCCCTTCACAGTAGATTACCTCGGGCACTCCGGTACGGATGCGGCGATGGTTGTCAATCCGCGCAAACCCCAGATTTCGGTAGGGAAGATGCTTGAGTGCTTCGAAAGCATTTTCGACGGTTAACGTGTTATTTTTGACACCTTCCAAAAGCTGTTTCAAATATTCAGAATTCATTGTAAACGTCCTCGTTCAAACTCCCGATGCGGTAGCCTTCCAGGTCCAGAGCCACGAATCGAAATCCCAGATGCCTGAGACAGCGGATAATTCGATTCCTTATTGAAGGGGCCGTCAATCGGACAATCGCATCCGTGTCGACCTCGATGCGGGCGGTCGCTTCCTCATGCCGGACCCGCACCTGGCGGCAGACATTCAGCCGGCGAATGAAGTCCTCGGCCTCGTCAACCTGTCTCAATTTTTCGGCGGTAATGGGCATGCCGTACGGAATGCGAGATGCCAGACACGCCGATGACGGTCGGTTCCATGTATGCAGGCCCAGCTGTTTCGACAGGTTTCGAACATCCGCCTTGTTCAGACCGGCATCGACCAGCGGGTGTCGGATGCCGAGTTCCCGGGCGGCCCGGCGACCCGGTCGAAAATCATCGGCATCATCGACATTTTCACCGTCTACCAGAATATCGAAACCATTCTTTTGTGCTGCCTGTCGAACAACTTCAAAGCGGTATTTTTTGCAGATGTAGCAGCGTTGCCGGGTGTTGACGACAAACTCGGCAAGGTCCAGTTCACGGGTAGATATCTGGAGATGTTTAACACCGAGTCGATCGGCCAGTAAAACGGCGTTTTCAAGCTCATGTTTCGGGGTGGTTTCTGACACGGCCGTCACGGCCGTCACCTTATCTCCCAGAACATCGCACGCCGACCTGAGCAGAACCGCACTGTCCACGCCCCCGGAAAACGCCACGGCCACCCGCCTCATTTCCCTCAGAATCTGTTTCAACCGGTCATATTTTACTTGTAACGGTTCCATTACGGTATGCACGCCCCCCCTTGACCTCCAGCCACTGATCCCCGACACGCATTTTTCACTGTTCTTCCCCGATCTGCCGCCGGACCTCGTCCGCCACCTGCCGAAAGGGGAGCCCGTGATCTTCGGCAATAGCGCGAACGTCCTCAAATTCCGGCTTGACATGAATCAACCGCTCCCCGGCTTTGGATACTTTGATCCGGACCGGATGCGACCGGCCCGCAATCTGAATGTCACGGACAATTTCCTCTCTCTGCGCCTTGACCCGTGCGGTCTCCATGACCCGAAGCCCCAGGGTCCCGGTCTGCTCCATGATGACTTCGGAAAATCGCGGATAATCGTTCCACCGGCACAAAACAGAAAAAATGTGTACGGGCCGGTTCTTCTTGCCGATGGCATTCTCGATCCAGGCATCCACGGCCCCTTCCTCAAGTACCCGATTCAGGGCATACCCCAGCACTTCGCCCGAGGCGTCATCGATGTTGGTCTGGAGCATCACCACCCGATCGTGATCCAGTGTCTGCGTGTGCCCCTCTACCAGACGCAGCACGTTGGGCCCATGGGGAAGTTGTTTAAGACCGGCACCGTAGCCGGTGCGGACCGGAGTCATGGCCGGGTATCCGTCCAGAATGCCATGGACGACATTGGCCAGTATGGCCGCCCCGGTAGGAGTGGTCAATTCCAGATTTTCGCGGGATTCACTGAACGCCAGCTGATGCCGGCACAGAATATCGAGTGTGGCAGGCGCAGGCGACGGGATGTTTCCATGCGCCATGGAAATCACGCCATTGCCCAGTTTTGGAGGAAGACCGTAAATCCGACCGTCCAGAAACCCCTGTTTTTCCAGCAGCAGGACGGTACCGGCTACGTCAAACACGGTGTCCAGTGAGCCTACCTCATGCAGATGCACGTGGTCGCTCTGGTGCACCCGGGTTTCCGCCTCGATCAAATCGTCTGCAATGGAGACGGCCAGCTTCCGGCCCTGTTCGGACATCCCGACTTCCCGGGCCACTGAATTTATGGCGTTAACGATATCCTCCGGCCGATCAAGCCTTTCTTCATCCATGTGAATATCCAGTTGCCGGGCGCCGATGCCGCCGGACTGAACCTGCTGAAGCCCGACGTCAAAACACCGGCATGCCGGCAACTGCCGAATCGCCCGGCACAGTTCATCGATCAGCGCCTCGCTGCCGGTCAGATCCACCAGGGCGGCGATCATCATATCGCCTGCCATTCCGGAAATTCGGGGATCGATCAAAAGCGTTTTCATAGTGATATACAGTTCCTTTGGAATTAGTTCGATTCGTACGGAAAGCAGGCGCGATCAGGCCTCATGTTCCGGCTCGTTTACAGGATATTTCGCTTTTTCGGCGTTCGTAATCAAAGACGTCACCGCGCGATAAAAGGTCAATTCCCACTTCCATGATTCAACATCATGACGGATGATATACAGATCTCCGTCATCACCGACAATTTTGAAATAACGATATTCCGGCGCCAGCCATCTGTCAACGATTTCCCTGATCTCGATCCTGCGTTCGCCCAGCTGCAACCGCCGCGGGGTTTCCTCCCCCCGGTAGCCCGAATAACACTCGACACGTATGTGCATGAGCCATATCCTTTATGTTTTTTACCGCCGAAAAAACAAAAACATATAGAGTCCCCTTAATCCCGGGAGCCGGATACCTTGCGATGGGTTGCCATCCGATGTCCCAACCGACGACGCGACAGCTGATATCCGCCGAAGACACCGCCGCCGGCCAGTGCGATACCGGCACTGATCCAGAACAGGGCCGCCATGGGCAGGTGTTCGAACAGGAAACCGTTAAACAGAAAGCCCGCCATCATTCCCAGGCCGTAAGACACGGCATTGTTTACGGCCTGCCCGGTCGTCTTGGTTTCCGACGGGCTGAGCCGATCGATATACAGGATGCACGAGATATGAAACGCCGCATAAGTCACGGCATGAAGCACCTGCGAGCAGAGAATCACCGTCGCCGACGAAGCCAGCGCCAGCACACTCCAGCGGACGGCTGCCACACCAAACGATACCAGGAGCACATGCTCTACCGACCATTTTTTAAACAACCGGTCGGAGTTGATCATCACCAGGATCTCCGCGATACTGGCAAGGGCCCAGGACATGCCGATAAACGTACCGCCGAACCCCAGTTTTTCCAGATGAATGGAGAAAAATCCGTAATACGTTCCATGACTGACCAGCATCAGAAATCCGGCTGTCAGAAATACCACCACCCGCTTTCGGGTATAGGTGCGCAGTCCGTTCGAACGCGTCCGAACTACCGGGGCTGCATGGCGTTTTGGAATTCTTACGGATAAAATTGCCTGAATCAGGGCCCCGTACAATATCAACCAGAGGATGAGCCGAATAGGATAGACATCGATCATTTTACCGATGATTGCGACCATCAGGATAAAACTGACGGAACCCCAGACACGGATACGGCCGTAACTTTTTTTCTCCCGGTCGAGCACCTCCATGGTTACCGCTTCGAGAAACGAGATGATCGGGCCGTAAAACAGGGAATACACGACGGTGATGACCAGCATCATTGAAAAATCTTCGGTCAGCAGAAAAAAGCCCCAAATGGAAACAGAGGCAAAATTGCAGAGAATATAAATGGGTTTTCGAATATGAAACCGATCGGCAATCGCGCCCCACATCAGCGGGAACAGCACCAGCATCAGCGATCGCATCCCCGACAGGGTGCCGATCTGCAACCCGGTAAATCCGATGTGGTAACAGTACAGGTTAAAATACGGCAGAAAAATTCCCATTACCCCGAAGTACAGGAAATACTGGCTGCCGAGAAGTGCTTTGGATTTGAATTCGGGTCGCTGCTTCATAGGGTCTCTTCAGAATATTCGGATAAAATAAAATTTTGGCATATCTTATTCTAGACATTCAGACCCATAAAATCAACAAAGGAAATTCAAACCGACAAATCCCAACGGCTGAACAATACAAAAAGCCCGGCACATGCCGGGCTTTCAAATTACGAATATCCATTCCAAGCCGTTACTCCACTTCCACCTTGATCTGTTTGGGTTTTTCCCGTTCGGCCTTCGGGATCTCGATTTCGAGAACCCCCTCCTTGAAACGGGCTTTGATACTTTCGGGTTTAATCATCTCCCGCAAAGAGAATGACCGCTGAAAAGTACCGAAACAGCGCTCTTTCCGGTAGTATTGCTCTTCCTCAACCCCCGCTTCAGCCGGCCGTTCCCCCTTGATGGTCAGAATATTGTCCTTGAGTTCCACATGAACGTTTTCCCTCGCGACCCCCGGAACTTCGGCCTTGAGTACAAATGCGTCGGCGATCTCGTAAATATCGACCGGGGGTTTCCAGTTGCACGTGGCCAATTCGTCCTCCACATCGCGGGAACGCCCCAGCGAATCCTCGAACATCTGATTGATCCGGCCCTGAAGTGTTGCCATCGTTCTGTTGAATGGGTCCCATCTTACCAGTGTCATAGTTTACCTCCTTTCTCTCCTCGTCAACAAAAGCAGTTCGATACAAGCAAAAGATAACCACCCCTTTGCAACAGTCAATCCGAAATCACATCATCCCGAAATCGTCAGGAATTTACGTCAGCACACTGGAATCTATCGATAGACAACCGATCAACATACTTTCTTTACAAATACTTATCTGGTGTGATAGTCTTAATTCAGTAGTCTGCAGTGGTCTGGTCCATAACCGATTCATCTTTTCAAGATTCAGGAGCTGAAAATGGATTATATCAAAATACGATTTGGAAATGATTTTACCCGTTTGGCTTCAACGATCGAGGAATCGATTGACGACATTTTTCGGTCCATGAATCCCATGTTCAGTCTGTCCGAACGCAAGTGGCAACCACAGATGGATATTTATGAGACGCCTGATGAAATCATCATACTAGCGGAAATCGCAGGAGTCAAAAAAGAAAATCTGGAAATCGAAATCAACAGCAAAGCCGTCCGGATTTTCGGGGTTCGTGCCGAACCCCCCCGTATGGAATGCGCTACCTTCCGTCTGGCGGAAATCCAGTACGGGCACTTTGAACGGGTGCTGTTTCTTCCCGCGCCCATCGATACCGACAAAGTTTCCGCCTCACATCTGAATGGATTCCTTCAGATCCGGTTGACCAAACTGGCGGAAAACGTCACCCATAAAATACCCATCCAGGAAGGGTAGACGGTCGGCCCCCTTTTTCAATTTTCCATACCTTCTCGAATCGGTTTGAGTACTGTTTACCTTGAACATAATGTTACACGAGCAGAGGATTGGAGGTAACCATGATCGATCAGCAACTGTTCCAGGGTTCAAACCCGGAAAAATTACCCGAAATACTCCCTATTCTGCCGCTTTTTGATGCCATCCTTTTCCCCAAAATGGTTCTTCCGCTGGTAGTCATGCAAAATGAGTCCATTCAGCTCATCGACGAGGCCATGTCCAAAGACCGGCTTGTCGGAATTATGGTATCCAAATCCCCGAACATCAAAACCGAATATACCCCCGAAGATCTCTACAGTGTCGGCACCAGCGCCGTTATTCTTAAAATGGCCAAATCCGATGCGAACCGGCTTCAACTCCTGGTTCAGGGGTTGAATAAATTCAAAATTGTCGAATTTATCCAGGAAAAACCCTTTCTCAAGGCTCGTGTCGAACATATCCGGGAACAAAGCATCCGGGACAAGGAAATTGATGCCATCATGTCCAATATTGTCGGTCTCTTTTCCCGGATCGTGGACCTGTCACCCGCACTGCCTCAGGAAGTGGCCGGCATGATCAAATCCATTCAGGACCCCGGTATCCTGGCGGATATGGTGGCATCCACCCTGAATTCCACCACCGAGGAAAAACAGAAAGTTCTGGAAATCATGGACGTCAAGGAACGACTCCGGGAATTGACGCGCCTGGCCAACTACCAGTTGGAAATTCTCGAACTGGGTGACAAGATCCAATCTCAGGTCAAGGGGGATATGGACAAAAAACAGCGGGAATACTATCTGCGCCAGCAGCTTAAAGCCATCAAGGAAGAGCTGGGAGAAAAAGACGAGGCCACGGTTGAAATTGATGACTACAGAGCTAAAATCGAGCAGAAAAATCTTCCGGACGAGGCCCGGAAAGAGGCGGATCGGGAGCTCGATCGTCTGTCGCGCATGCATCCGTCATCGGCTGAATACACAGTCGCTTCCACCTATCTGGACTGGCTGACCACACTGCCCTGGCACGACAGTACAGAGGATGTGCTGGATATCAAAAAATCCCGAAAAATTCTCGATGACGATCATTACGGGCTGGAAAAGGCCAAAAAACGCATCATCGAATACCTGGCTGTGCGAAAGCTCAAACCCGACTCCAAGGGCCCCATCCTGTGCTTTGCCGGACCTCCGGGTACCGGAAAAACCTCCCTGGGCGCATCCATCGCCCGGGCATTAGGCCGTAAATTCTTTCGAATTTCGTTGGGAGGCGTTCGAGATGAAGCCGAAATCCGGGGACACCGGCGGACCTATGTAGGTGCGCTTCCCGGACGAATCATCCAGGGCATCCGACGAGCCGGTTCCAACAATCCCGTGTTCATGCTGGATGAAATCGACAAGGTAGGCAGCGATTTCCGAGGCGATCCGTCTTCGGCCCTTCTGGAAGTGCTGGATCCCGAGCAAAATCATTCGTTTACCGATCATTATCTGGATGTACCGTTTGATCTGTCCCGGGTCATGTTCATCACAACGGCCAACATTCTGGATACCATCCCGCCGGCGTTGAGAGACCGGATGGAAGTTCTGGAACTGCTCGGCTACACGGAAGATGAAAAAATCAAGATCGCCAAACGGTACCTGATTCCCCGCCAGCAAAGCGCCAACGGCCTTAAGGAGGACCAGATTTCGTTTTCAACCGGCTCCATCCGTAATATCATATCCAGCTACACCCGTGAGGCCGGTTTGAGAAATCTGGAACGGGAAATCGCCACGATCTGCCGCGGCGTGGCCAGCCGTATCGCAGCCGATGAAGTAAAAGCGGTCAACATCAAAGCGATCAACGTATCGAAATATTTAGGGCCGGCACGCATTATCCCGGAAACCAAGATTCGGATTTCCACTCCCGGCATTGCCATGGGCCTGGCCTGGACCCAAACCGGCGGGGAGCTGCTGTTTGTGGAGGCCACCGCCATGAAAGGCCAGATGGGCATGACGCTGACCGGGCAGCTCGGGGATGTGATGAAAGAATCGGCAGCCGCCGCTCTGAGCTTTATTCGCTCAAACGCCGAGCCCATCGGCGTGGATGAAGATTTTTTTAAAACCCATGACATTCACATTCACGTACCGGCCGGGGCCATCCCCAAAGACGGACCGTCGGCAGGGGTCACCTTGCTCACGGCGCTGGTATCGCTGCTGCGCAACAAACCGATCCGAAAGGACCTGGCCATGACCGGCGAAATCACCTTAAGGGGCCAGGTGCTGCCGGTCGGCGGCATCAAGGAAAAAGTGCTGGCCGCACATCGGGCGGGAATCAAAACGCTCATTTTGCCGAAATGGAACAAGAAAGACCTGGAAGATATCCCCCAGAAAGTGCAGAAATCCATGGAATTTATTTTCACGGATAAAATGATGGATGTGTTAAAAAACGCTATACCATGATAACAGAGATGCCTCGGACGATGTTATTTCCGTTTTTTTCAAAACCAACATGTCGGAGGCATCTTGAATCCTTTTTTATTTTCAACAGAAACGTCTTTTATGAAGCATTCAGGAACAACCCGGAGATTATGTGTTTGTCCATTACCGATTCTTTTTGTCGTGCTGCTGTTTTTGTGCAGTTGCTCCACAAAATCCCCCGCTCCGCCGCCCGGCGCAACATACAAATCGTATAAAATCGGAAGCAACTGGTATCACCCGTTGCCTGATGCCCGGGGATTCACACAGCGTGGACTTGCTTCCTGGTACGGGAAAAAATTTCACGGCAGGAAAACGGCCAGTGGCGAAATCTACAACATGTATGCCATGACCGCCGCACACAAGACCCTTCCTCTGGGCACCTTTGTCCGTGTAAAAAATCTAAAAAATCGAAAGGAAGTGGTGGTAAAGGTCAACGACCGAGGGCCGTTTGTCAGGAAGCGGATCATCGACCTGTCTTACAGTGCCGCCAAAAAACTCGACATTGTCGGACCGGGCACGGCCCCCGTGGAAGTGGTCGCACTGGGCGCCGGTCCTTCAACTCCGGCAGCCTCGGCTTCCCGGCCGCAAGCATATACTCCCGTCAACTACGCCCGCGGCACCTTTGTTATACAGATCGGTGCGTTCAAAAATTCTGAAAATGCCCGAAGACTGGTCTCCCAATTGAAAAACCGGTATAAAAACGTACACATCGCCGCTTTTGACGGCAGTGTCGGAACCTTCTACCGGGTCCGCGTGGGCAGATGCTCCAGCCTGAAAGAGGCCTATGAGTATGAAAGCATCATGATCCGCGACGGATTTCCGGATGCCTTTACCGTAGCTGAGGACTGAGGGTTCAGGACTGGGGACTGGGGGTTTAGGGCTGAGATACAACAACCGGAACATAGGGTCAACTGCGAGCGGGGCGGAAAGAGATTTTAGATGCTGACGCGTACGGTATTTCTGGACAGAGACGGGGTTATTAATTACGATTCACCCGATTATATCAAAAGCTGGGAGGAATTCCGGTTCCTGCCCGGCAGTCTGGCGGCAATAAGGCGCTTGACGCGCCATGGGTTCACCATCATTGTTATCACCAACCAGTCCGCAATCGCACGAAACATGATCACCCCTGACGGCCTCGAAACGATCCATCGCAATATGAAAACCGCCGTGGCTTCTCACGGCGGCAGAATCACAGATATCTTTTTCTGCCCCCATCTTCCCGAAGACGGGTGCGACTGCCGCAAGCCCCGGCCGGGGATGATTCAAAACGCCCTGAAACACTATGATATTGACCTGTCGAGGGCATACATGGTGGGCGACAGCGCAAAAGATATCCAATGTGCCCGAAATGCGGCATGCGGCGGCGCCGTCCTGGTCAGAACCGGTAACGGAATGAAGACCGAAAGAGCCTTAAAGGACGGTCAGGCCCTGCCGGATTATACGGCTGAAAACCTCCTGGAGGCTGCCGATTGGATCATTCGGCAACAGGAAAACGTGGTTTGAAACATTTTTCAGCTTTTCCCGAACAAACTTTCAAGCAGATCTTTTTTGCCTACAACCCCGACCAGCCGATTGTTTGTGTCTACCACCGGAAGCGTATGAAAATGTTGATCGATCATGATTTCCGCGACTTCATCGACGTCCGTATCCGGGCGAACCGTCACCGGATCACCGGTCATGGCATGGGACACCCGGGTCGCTGCAATTTTTTGGGCTTCTTCTTCCAGTCGCTTAATCGATCTTAGAGGGAAAAAACCATCCAGCAGAGTAAACACTGTAGGAATTGGAAATTTTTTCTGCTGTGCGATCAAATCGCTACGGCATAGAATACCCACCAGATTACCGGCTGAGTCGATTACCGGCAAGCCATTGAATTCGTTTTCCAGGAGCAGCTTGGCTGCGTAAGCGATATCGGTTTCCGGTGTCACGGTCACAACATCCAACGTCATGATATTTTTAACTTTCATCGATGTCTCCCTGTTTTTTTAAGCTGATCGACGATGGTGCCGTCAAAAGCATCTGATTTTACAGACCGTTCGATTCGCTCACTATAGGCGGTAGAGAACGCAGCGGAGAAGATATTTTTTCTCCGCGCCCTAAGCGTCTCGAGCGATGCGGACGGTGTATTTTTTTACTTACCATAAAAAGAAAAATAAAGAAATCAAATACCTTAGCAGCCGGATACACCGCGCTTACAAAGACGGATGCTTACTCCTTATCAGTCCTCAGCATTCAGTCCTCTTTTATGCTTCCTTGTGCGGAAAACATATTCACGAACGTGGGAAAAACCTCCATCATCCACCGAACCGCTACAACAACTCCACAAGCGGCTCGACCAGCAGGGCCTGACGACGGGTGGGCGGATGGAATCGAACACCCATGCCTTCTGCGTCGGTTCGCACCACCCGGCCTTTGACCTTGAGTTCTTTCGGCCGGCCCGGGACCGGAAACGTCATGGAAATAAAGCGACCGACCGGCAACGCGTGCCGGGTTTCAATAAAAAGCCCCCCCGCGCTGATATCATGAATAAAATCCCGGTAGGCTCGATCGCGATCGGCATAATCAATCACCATGAAATACGACTTTCGATCATACCGACGCCTTCCGGAATGACCGACCTTTTCGTTAAAATGCGATGGTGTCATGGTTTGATCCCTCACGGCATAATTAACACTGACGAAAATTTCAGAAAGAATTTGATTCGACCGGAATAATGTTTATATTTCATCTTAAATACCGGGACGTTGCGTTGTCAATTCAAAGTTCAATCAGAAAATAGTTTGTTTGACAAAAACTTGCGATACCAGACAATACCGATTAAAATCATTTTTTCGCCAAAATTTACAAAAATAATGAAACAAAACATTTGTCATCCCGGTGAACATTTCCGTTCTCAGGAGCTTTTTTACGATGCATTTTGAACACGACATGATTTTTCGCCCGCCCAGCGAAGCCAACAGCATCCTGATGCAGGTCACCACCGGATGTTCGCACAACAAATGCACCTTCTGCGGAACCTACAAGGACATTCGGTTCAAGATCAAATCGGACGATATCATCGAACAGGATATTGAATACGCCGCCCGTCATTACCCGGCAAAACGCCGCATGTTTCTCTGCGACGGAGACGCATTGATCATTCCCCATAAACGACTGGCAGCCATCCTTGAACGAATCAAACTCCGCCTGCCGCGTATCACACGGGTCGGGGTCTACGCCAACGCCAAAAGTCTGAAACTGAAAACGATTGAAGAGCTGAAAGCCCTGCACGGTCTCGGTCTGGGAATCGTATACCTGGGAATTGAATCCGGCGACAATGAAACCCTGGTGTCCATCTGCAAAGGCGCAACGGCTGAAGACATGGTCCTTGCCGGTCTCAAGGCCAAAGCCGCGGGTATCAAGCTGTCCGTCATGGTTCTGCTGGGTATTGCCGGACGCAAACGCTCATTGATTCATGCCGCGGAAACCGGACGGGTCCTGACCGAAATAAATCCGGATTATGTCGGCGCCCTGACGTTGATGCTGATTCCCGGGACCCCACTGTACCGACAGTTCAAAAATGGTGATTTTAAACTTCCCGATCCGAAGGAAATGTTGAAAGAACTGCGAAACATGCTGGCCTGTACTCATATGACCGGCGGACAGTTTTATGCGAACCATGCATCCAATTTCCTGCCGATCAAGGCCCGTATGCCGAAAGACAAACAATCGTCTTTGCGCCGGATAGACGATGCGCTCTCGGGAAAGATAACACTGCGGCCGGAAGGATTCCGGGGGTTGTAATCCGAAGCGCTCTCCTGGCCAGCCCATGCCGCAAGGATCCTCTGCGCCATTGCAGGTAAACATGGCTTTAACATACACAAATAACGAAAAAAAACCATTGCATATCGATGCAAACAATTGTATCAAGCCCACCATAATGCATGAGGCATTCATACCATTTCCAGAAAGGAGACTTATCATGAATACCGGCTTGTCTGAAAACCAGGGAAGCATTGAAAATTTATGTATCAATACCATTCGGACCTTGTCCATGGACGCGGTCCAGAAAGCGAATTCCGGCCACCCCGGCGCTCCCATGGGGCTGGCGGCCGCCGCTTATACGCTCTGGACCCGGATACTCAGGCATAACCCTGAAAATCCACGGTGGCAGAATCGGGACCGGTTTGTCCTCTCCGGGGGGCATGCCTCCATGCTGATCTACAGTCTGTTATACCTGACCGGCTATGACGTCAGCCTGGACGATATCAAACAGTTTCGGCAATGGGGCAGCAAAACCCCGGGGCATCCGGAATACGACCATACACCGGGAGTCGAAACCACTACCGGCCCCCTGGGGCAGGGATTTTCAAACGCCGTGGGAATGGCCGTTGCCGAACAACACCTGGCCGCACGGTTCAACCGACCCGATTTTGACATCGTAGACCATTATACGTACATGATGTGCGGCGACGGAGACATGATGGAAGGCATCAGCGCCGAAGCCGCCTCTCTGGCCGGTCACCTGGGTCTTGGCAAGCTGATCTGTATTTATGACAACAATCACATATCCATCGAGGGGGCTACATCCCTGACCTATACCGAAAACGTCGCGGATCGTTTTGCCGCCTACCGCTGGCACGTACAACACGTGGAAAACGGAAACGACGTTGACGCCGTTTACCATGCGATCGAGACGGCCCGGGCGAAAACGGACCAACCGTCGATTATCATTCTGGATACCCACATCGCCTTCGGCAGCCCCAATAAGCAGGACACCTCCGACGCCCACGGCGCCCCGCTGGGAGAAGACGAAATTCGCCTGACCAAACGAAACCTGGGATGGCCGGAAGACGCGTCCTTCCTCGTTCCCGAGCAGGCACTGAAACACTTCCGAAAATGCATCGAGACCGGCAAAAACGCCGAGGCCCACTGGCAGAAACTGTTCGAACACTATGCCGACAATCATGCCGATCTGGCCGGAGAATTCAACGACACCATGGCCGGAAATCTTCCCGAGGGGTGGGATGCGGACCTGCCGATATTTTCCGCTTCCGACGGAGCCATCGCCACCCGGGCGGCCTCCGGGAAGATACTCAATGCGGTCGCCCCGAGAGTACCGGCACTGATCGGCGGATCGGCCGATCTGGCGCCGTCCAACAACACATTGATTCAATGTTCCCATGATTTTCAGAAAGGCAGCCGGGACGGCCGAAACATCCGGTTCGGAGTCCGGGAACACGCCATGGGCGGCATCCTGTCCGGCATGTCGCTTCACAAAGGGCTCAAGCCGTTTGGCGGAACGTTTCTGGTCTTTTCCGACTACATGCGCCCGTCCATCCGACTGGCCGGTTTGATGAAGCTGCCGGTAACCTATGTGTTTACCCACGACAGCATTGCGGTAGGTGAAGACGGCCCCACGCATCAGCCGGTGGAACATGTGGCCGCGTTGAGAGCCATCCCCGGTCTGACGGTCATCCGACCTGCCGACGCGACCGAGACGCTGCAGGCATGGCGCATTGCCATGGAATCGACAGACGCCCCCACGGCCCTGATCCTGACCCGGCAGAAGCTTCCCGTCATCGACCGGAATGTCTACGGCTCGGATGAAGGCCTCAAACAAGGGGCATATATCCTGAAGGACTCCGACACCCGGCCGGACCTGATTCTGATTGCCACAGGGTCGGAAGTGCATATTGCATTGTCTGCGGCTGAACGCCTCACGAAAAACGGTACGGCCGTCCGTGTGGTGAGCATGCCCAGCTGGGAGCTGTTTGAAAAGATGTCACAGGAATATAAAGACACCGTGCTGCCGCCGGACGTCACCTGCCGAATGGCCATAGAAGCGGGCATTACCTCGGGCTGGGAACGGTATGTCGGAACTTCCGGACACATCATCGGCATTAACACGTTCGGAGCATCAGCACCGGGATCGGTGATGATGGAAAAATACGGATTTACCGTTGATAATATAATTGAAAAAGCGACAAACCTGCTGGATTGATATCACGATTTCAATGGCCATCTGACGGAGGGTTTAAGACAAACCCTCCGTTATCGTGGGCCGCACCAGCCGGCCGCTGCTTCAGAAACCCTGATTCTACTTTTTTGATTATTGAGTGCAGTCATAGTTCGCTTTGAATCCTTAAGCCTTTCATTGATACATAGAAATATATTTACCGCCCGCTTCGCTTGAGGCGCAAAGAACGCAGAGCCCGTATACATCGGTTCCGGGCTCTGCGATCTTCGTACATAGAGAGAGCGAAGCGAACGGGCGGTATAAAATGAATAAAATGTTTTTGCCGATGCCCTAACTTTGTATTTACGGAGAACCGAATGGATATTAAACTGATCCTGACCACATTCGCCATGGTGTTTCTGGCTGAACTGGGCGACAAGACCCAGCTGGCTACGTTCTGTCTGTCGGCGGACTGCAACTCGAAGCTGTCCGTGTTCCTGGGATCAGCCGGGGCGCTGGTCCTCAGTTCCCTGATTGCTGTGTTATGCGGCGCGGCACTCAGCCGCTGGATACCGCCGGTGTATATAAAAATTGCCGCCGGAATCTTTTTTATTGTCGTAGGCGTCTGGACGCTTTTTTCCGCCAACCGGACCATATGCCCTTTATAATTCCCGCGCGAAAATCAAACCGGTCACATCCGGCTTTTCCGCGGCCAACCCACTATTTCCCCTTGTACTTCAAAGCCAAATATGTCGGCCATAAACAGTCGGCACCAGATAGGCAAACAGACACCCGGAACCCCCTGCCGGCTTCTCGTGACCCCGTCGCATCCTTTTGAAATAAAAAATGAATTGACAATAAGATGTGTTACGGTTACTCATCCATTTTGCCGGAAATCATCGAACACTTATTTTCCGGACTCTCCGGGCAGGGCGCAAAGCGATCTGTGTGAATAATTTTCATTTCATCCTGCGCCCGGCAGAAACGAGCGTCGCACACGACGGTGCAAACACATAGTTCCGGCAAGGCAGTTATCATAAATAAATATTTTATAAACCATATGCTTTTGAATTTTCAAACGGCTGCGGCTTGCCGGCTCAAAAGCCGACTATGGAGGCGTCATGATCAAACTCGATTTTAAAAAAACCGGCGGACTTATACCCGCCATTGTGCAGGATTTTGAAACTGGTGATGTGCTCATGCTGGCATATATGAATGAAGAGGCATGGAACGCGACGCTGTCTACCGGCAAAGCGACCTACTACAGCCGATCCCGAAACCAGCTGTGGGTCAAGGGAGAATCCTCCGGTAATGTACAACTGGTTAAAGAAATTCGCATAGACTGCGATGACGATACGGTTTTGATGAAAGTCGAACAGATCGGCGGGGCCGCATGCCATCTGGGATACAAAAGCTGTTTTTTTCGTAAACTGGAGTCGGACCTGTCTCTCACCATCACCGGAAAGCAGGTGTTTGACCCCGAAGAGGTGTATAAAAAATGAAAAACGTCTTAAAACTCGGGATACCCAAAGGAAGCCTTCAGAATGCGACCATTTCACTGTTCAAACGGTCCGGATGGTCCATCAACGTAAACAGCCGAAGCTATTTCCCGGAGATCAACGATGCATCCATGGAATGTGCCCTGTGCCGAGCTCAGGAAATGGCGCGTTATGTTGAAAACGGTACACTGGATGCCGGTCTGACCGGGAAGGACTGGATTGCGGAAAACTCGTCTGACGTGCATGTGGTGACGGATCTGATCTATTCCAAGGTCAGTTCCCGGCCTGCGCGATGGGTGCTTGCCGTGGCCTACGATTCTCCCATCAAAACGCTTGAGGACCTTGCCGGCAAAAAAATCGCCACCGAACTGGTGCAGTTTACCCAACGCTATTTTGCCGAACGGCATATTGAGGTCAACGTCGAATATTCCTGGGGCGCCACCGAGGCAAAAGTGGTCTCGGGGCTTGCCGATGCCATCGTGGAAGTTACGGAAACCGGCAGCACGATCAAGGCCCACGGCCTGCGCGTCATCCATGAACTTATGCAGACCAATACGCAGCTGATCGCCAACCACGACGCATGGAATTGCCCGGAAAAAAAGAAAAAAATCGAACAGATCGCCTTGCTGCTCCAGAGCGCGCTTCTGGGTGAAAAACTGGTGGGGCTGAAAATGAACGTTTCCAAAGAGTCGGTCGAGCAGGTCGTGTCGGCACTGCCCAGCCTCAAAGCACCCACAATCGCCCATCTGTATCAGTCCAACTGGCTGTCGGTGGAAACCGTGGTGTCCACGCACGTGGTTCGGGACCTTATCCCGAAGCTCATGGAACTCGGGGCCGAGGGAATTATTGAATATCCATTGAATAAAGTGATATAATAATTTTTTTTAAAACGTTGTTGAAACAAAACGGTAATTTTACCCGTACCGTCACAAAAGGGCGATATATTGCAACTTCGCCCCGTCACAAAGGAAGCAAGATGATATCAAGTCGCACGAAGGAAATTTCCTCCTTTATTGTAATGGACGTATTGGAAAAAGCCAACGAGATGGAACGCCGGGGCATCAACGTCATTCATCTCGAAGTGGGGGAACCGGACTTTGACACTCCGCAATGTGTCAAGGACGCCGCATCGAAAGCCCTGCAGGACGGCCATACCCATTATACTCACAGCCTCGGAATGTTTGAACTCCGGAAGGCTGTCAGCCAATATTATGACAAAACATACGGCGTCAGCGTTGACCCGGACCAGATCATCGTCTGTTCCGGAACTTCTCCGGCCATATTTCTGATGCTGTCGGCCGTTACTGAAAAAGGAGATGAAATCATCATCTCCGATCCGCACTATGCGTGTTATCCTAATTTCATCAGATTCATCGAGGCCGTACCGGTCACCGTGCCCGTATACGAAGAAGACGGCTTTCAATACCGACCGGAAGCCATCCGGGAAAAAATCACGGACAAAACCCGGGGCATATTCATTAATTCCCCGTCCAATCCAACCGGCAATCTGCTGTCAGCCGAGCGGATGCAACAGATTGCCGCACTGTCCTCCGAGACCGGCCCCTTTATCATGTCGGATGAAATTTATCACGGTCTGGTCTATGAAGGCAAAGAGCACAGCATTCTTGAATTTACGGACAACGCCTTCGTGCTGAACGGGTTTTCAAAACTCTTTGCCATGACCGGGCTGAGGCTGGGTTACCTGATTGCGCCCAAATCCTTTGTCCGGCCCATCCAGAAAATCCAGCAGAATTTTTTCATCTCCGCCAACTCGGTCGTACAGATGGCCGGTCTGGCGGCGCTCAAACATGCCGGTGAAGATGTTTTAAAAATGAAAGACATTTACAACGAGCGCCGCAAATACATGATCGAGCGTCTCAAGGGCATGGGGCTTGGCATCACGGTGGAACCGACCGGTGCCTTTTATGTGTTTGCCAATGCAAAACACATTTCCAACGACTCTTATAAACTGGCCTTCGACATTCTGGAAAAGGCGCATGTAGGGGTGACGCCGGGAATCGACTTCGGGAAATGCGGAGAAGGCTACCTCCGGTTTTCCTATGCCAATTCCCTGGAAAATATCGCCGAAGGGATGGACCGGCTGGAAAAATATTTGAAAGAAAGGCAAGGCTGACGCCTTAACGCCCAGAAACGATCATGATCATCAAAACAGCTGAATTTATCACCAGCGCGGTCAAACCGTCACAATATCCACCGGACGATTTTCCGGAAATCGCATTTGCCGGCCGGTCCAATGTCGGAAAATCATCCCTGATCAATACGATCCTGAACCGCAAACGTCTGGTGAAAACCAGCTCGACCCCCGGCCGAACGCAGCTGATAAATTTTTTCCTCGTAAACAATGCGTTCTCGTTCGTGGATCTGCCGGGTTACGGATATGCAAAAGTGCCGGCCCATATTCGTAAAACCTGGGGCCCCATGATCGAGCGATACCTGTCCGACCGGGAAACGCTTAAAGGGGTTGTCACGATTCTGGATATCCGGCGCATTCCCAGCCCCGAGGATCTTCAGCTCATCGACTGGCTCACCCGAATGAGCATTGCACAGATCCCGGTACTGACAAAATCCGACAAACTGTCCAAAACCAACCGGATCAAACAAAAAAAACTGATTGCCGAACGTCTTTCCATGGAACCCGAACACTGCATCCTGTTTTCAGCCAAAACCCGACAGGGCAAACCCGAGGTCTGGAAAGCCATTGAGGCGTTGATCGATGCGCCACCCGAACCTGCGCAATAATCAATGCATCGTGCTGCCGGCCTCACATAAAGACACTATAATGACAAACGAAACACAATCCCACAACACGTTCAAATCCGGATTTATCGCCATTGTCGGCGCTCCGAACGTCGGCAAATCCACGCTTTTGAACCGGATGCTCGGCGAAAAGATATCGATTACGTCCAAAAAACCGCAAACCACTCGTAACCGGATCGTGGGAGTCGTCCACCGTCCCCTTTCCCAGCTGATATTTATCGATACGCCGGGCGTTCACAAGGCCGGCAAACCACTGAACGTCCGGATCGTGGAACAGGCGCTGTCTGCTCTGGGCGATGTTGATGCGGTCCTCATCATGGTGGACGCCTCGGCACCGGACTCCGAATCCGAAGCCATTCTGGTCAAAAACCTCAAGATGCTGAAGCTTCCGGTCATTCTGGCACTGAACAAAATAGACCTGATAAAAAAACCGATTTTGTTATCGCTGATCGATCAGTGGACCGGCCGTTATCCGTTTAAAGCCATTATTCCGGTATCCGCCCGGCACGGCACACAGGTCGACGCAATTTCTGAAGCCCTCGAAAAACTGCTGCCGCCCGGACCGCCCTTTTTCCCGGAAGACGCCCTGACAGACATGCCTGAGCGGTTTATTGCAGGAGAAATGATCCGGGAAAAAGTCTTTCGTCTGACCGGCCAGGAGATTCCCTATTCCATCGCGGTCACCGTGGATTCCTTCAAGGAAGACTCCCGTAAAGGCCTGGTTCGAATTCTTGCAACGATCCATGTAGAAAGGGATTCCCAGAAGGGCATCATTATCGGGAAAAAAGGCGGCAAACTCAAACAGATCGGCGAAGCCGCCCGCAAAGACATTGAACGGCTGTTGGGAACAAAAGTCTTTCTGGAATTGTTTGTCCGAATTCAAAAAAACTGGAGCAAAGACACCCGGGCACTGAGGCGTTTCGGGTACTGACAATGGACCCGTTTGCATTTTACATAGATGAAGAAGACATAAAGCGGGAACGCCGAAAGGCCAGAGAACTTCGGTGGTCCCAGTGGTGGAAGCGCCGCTGTTCCAAAGGGGTCTGCTACTACTGCGGCCGGCCGACACCGGCCCGGGAGCTGACCATGGATCATATCGTCCCCATTGCCAGGGGAGGTAAAAGCACCAAAGGCAACGTGGTTCCGGCCTGCAAAGAATGCAACAACAAGAAAAAACAACTTCTGCCCATGGAATGGGAGGATTATTTACGCAGCACCGGCTTTAAAACCGAAAACCATAAGAAATAATGTGGTTATGCCCTTACTCTGCATTTTGAGCCCCGAAATACGGCATGCGCTCGTGTTTCATTAAGCGTTGAAACCCACTGCTAGATATCAAAAGCCGCAACCCGCTTCGTTCAACAAATTCATAATATCAAATAGTTATCCATGAGTTTAATATTTAATCTTGACTTTTTTTAAGTTTATTGGCTATAGTAAATAATTTATAGACTCTTGTGGCTTTCAATGCACTCTCTCAGGGCCCCGGAAAAAATAAATTTCACAGTCTTGCTTGTCTTTTCGTCCGTCTACTGCGTTGCATAAAAACGCAGTCACAACGATTATGCACGCTTTGAAACGCCTTGAAGACGAAAAAAACACCCTGAGCAATCCTTGTAGAATTTATTCCTTCCGAGACCTGTACCCGGCAAAATGGCAGGAGACGGCACCTCTTATAATTTTTTTGTTTTTTCGATTCGGATTTTTCTTTTTGCCCTTTCGGCTTGCCGGCGGACAAGTATCCGCCATTCAGGCAGTCAGGTCCATTTTCGACAAAGCTTTTACCTGTAGTAATGTACCATACGAGGAAAAGGCCGATTAATCCGGCAGAATCATGCCAAAGCTGTTTTTTTTTAAAAAAAACAGCGTATTTTAAAAAAATTACAAGAATACCATTGATTATTGAATTAAGCATCTTTATATTTATCATTAAATATCTTGTTATTTTTATTGATGTATCTTACTCAATACCAAAAGATTTCGTTTCGCATTAAATTCGGCACTGCCCCGAATTATCAGCCTTGACAGGAAACGCGTGCCCGTATATTAAATTTTCGATTATTTTTAACGCTTCGATATTATCGAAAATCTACAAAAGGGTATCAAAACTCCTTTCTGATAACGTATGGGCGGTCTGTTCTTCTCATGACAGCCGGGTTGGGAAAAATCCAGTTAAAAAAAACAGGCGCCAACGTCTTCTACACGTTTACGCGGATTTATTAAGATCAGGGCGCAGCGTTCTTCCTGCCATATCAGGCGATATACCGGGGGAATCAGTGGGTGCCATAATTTCGATTTGAAAGGAACAATTCATGCCGGTTGATATAAACCTCCTCAAAACGATTCCAATTTTTGAAGATATCTGTAAAATCAATCTTCACAAACTTGCTTCTATCATCTACCCCGTCAAGGTCTCTGAAGAAGAGGTATTGACCCGAAGAGGCAATACCGCTACGTCCTTTTATATCGTCACCAGCGGTAATTTCATGGTATTTTTTAAAGGAGGCCGATCGTTTACGCTTCACAGCAGAGGAGATGTCATCGGCTGGTCCTCATTCCTGACACCGTTTCGCTACAAAGGATCATCCGTTGCATTGACCGACGGCGAAGTGCTCTGCATACCGGCCCAGAAACTGCTGCGACTGATCCAGGAAAATTCCGAACTGGCCTCCAAATTAATCCAGAAAATCAATCATGTCATTCAGAACCGGTTGCCGCTTGCAAACGGGCAACCCGTCAAAGACGAGGCAGCGCCTCATACGGCTTAACCTGTACGAATCTGACTGTTACTGATCGCCCGATTCATTATCGGGCAGAATGAAAAAGTGGAGGGATAATTTATTGGGACTTGAAGCAATAGCAGAACATAATGGATGGTCCATAGCACTTCTGGGCATCTGTATTGTTTTCACAGGCCTTGCGGTTCTTTCATTTTCAATCTCGAGGCTGCATAAACTCCTCAATTTGTGGGACAACAGGCACGGAGCAATCAGGCGCATCCGTAAAGGTTTTGTTTCATCCCGTAACCAGGGGCCTCGGATCATGGTCGAACGCTCGGCCGAAAGCCTGGAAGAAACCGTCCGTCAATATCATATGCTGGTCGGCACCCTGACCGACCCTTTTGCCCTGCCCGACCTTCTGAACCTGGCCAAAAAACGTGGCCTGTATCATCCGTATTCTACGGTGAACGACTTAATCAAGCGAGGCTATATCCAACCGGACCAAAAGGGCTTTTTTTATTGGAAGCAACAGACACTCACAAAAAAATAAGCCAAGTTTTTTAATATTGCCCGCTTTCAGGACACAGGAGTTGAGATTGAATTATGCAAGATTTATTGATGCAGTTTATATCCAATACAGGGTTTGCCCTGGCCGATTATCGACATCTCATCATGATCGGCATCGGAATGCTTTTTATTTATCTTGGCATCGCTAAACATTACGAACCGTTGCTGCTGGTTCCCATCGGTTTCGGGATACTTCTCGGAAACATTCCGGTATTCAAAGGGCTGGGGCTGGGCATCTATGAAAGCAACAGTGTATTGCATTACCTGTATTTCGGCGTCACCTCAGGCATTTATCCGCCCCTGATTTTTATGGGGATCGGTGCAATGACCGATTTTTCGACCATGCTGGCAAGACCCATGCTGATGCTGCTGGGCGCCGCCGCGCAGATGGGCATATTTTTAACGTTTTTGGGTGCTCTGGCCCTGGGGTTTGCACCGAATGAAGCCGCATCGATCGGCATCATCGGCGGAGCCGACGGCCCCACCGCCATATTTCTGACCGCTAAACTGGCCCCCAAACTGATCGGGCCGATTGCCGTGGCCGCTTATTCCTACATGGCGCTGGTCCCGGTGATCCAGCCGCCGATCATGAAGCTGCTGACCACCCGTAAAGAACGCCTGATAAAGATGGAAGAGCCCCGAACCGTTTCCAAACGCGAAAAAATTATTTTTCCGATCATCGGGTTTCTACTCTGCTGCTTTCTGGCCCCGGCGGCGCTTCCTCTGCTGGGCATGCTTTTTTTCGGCAATCTGCTCAAAGAGTGCGTCGTGACCGAACGTCTGGCCGTCACCGCCCGAAACAGTGTTATTGACACCGTAACCATTTTGCTGGGCGCGACCGTAGGCGCCAGTACCCAGGCCGACGTTTTCCTGACGCCCCAGTCTGTGGGAATTTTCATACTGGGCGCTTTGTCGTTCGGCGTTGCCACCGCATCCGGCCTTATTTTTGCAAAGATCATGAACCTGTTTTTACGGGACAAAATCAATCCGCTTATCGGGGCTGCCGGGGTGTCGGCCGTCCCGGATTCCGCGAGAGTCGTCCAGGTCGTAGGGCAGGCTGAAGATCCGACCAATTTTCTTTTGATGCACGCCATGGCGCCAAATATTTCCGGGGTCATCGGTTCTGCCATCGGCGCCGGAGTGCTATGGAGTTTTATGATGAATTAGGGCCTTATATCCGTTAAAAACTAAAAAAACCCGTTATCCCCCCCTCACCTTGGGGGATAACGGGTTTTTTTACATATGATCAGGGCCTCGTCACCGAAGGCCAATCGGTTTTCAATTACGAATCGGTTTCAGGTAGTTTCGGTACCGGTATCTTGAAAAAATCGACGCCTTCTTTTCTCAGCATTTTTTCTTCATCTTTTGTGCTGACACCTCGTATGTTTCGATGTTCCGAAACCCCGTAATGTATTTTCAACGCTTCTTTTGCGAATTCACTTCCCACGTCATCAAAATTTTTATCAATATACCCGGAAATAGTTTCAGCCATGGCCTCAATCTGCTTACGTGAATCAACCCCACCGGAAGAACCGGAAGAAATGGATTGCGGGGATTTTATCGCAAATACCGATGGAATTCGAAACACATCGGTGCTGCTGCACACCGGGCATTCGATCATTTTCTTTTGTTTTTGCTCTTCATACGTCCGATTGTCTTCAAACCATCCCTCGAACGTATGGCCGTTTGCACACTGCAAATCAATCGCTATCATGTTCTTTCCTCTGATGATGGCATTTGCTCCACATTAAAGATGCGGTTCTGCAACAACATCGAAACGGCGTTGTTTTCTCACTGCTTGCGGCAAACCCACCTTAACTCGGGGTAACGGCAACGATACCGAATATTCCGATACCCGACGGCATGATGATTATACCGTTTATGCCTGCTGACATAGCTTTTTAAAATATCATACGGCTGTATAAATTCAAAGAATTTATTGACATCTTCTGTATTTTAAACACAAAATAAGCTATTTTTAACCGCGCCTTCCAGGCGCCTCCCATATGGAAGAACGGGGAGATCATTTCACATGGAGTATGAACTATATGAAACGGTTTTTAATTATTGCCTTTCTCCTTCTGGCGTCGTCTTCCTATGCCTACTCGGAAACGCTTTATGTATCGGATGTCAGAGAAATCACCCTGCGGACCGGCCAGGGACTCGACCACAAAATTCTTGAGATGCTCAAATCAGGGCGAGCCGTTGAAATTCTTGAAACCGGTAAAGACTGGACAAAAATCAGGCTTGCAACCGGACGGGAAGGCTGGGTACTGAGCCGTTACCTGACGTCAAAACCACCTGCCGGTCTGGTACTAAAAAAACTTCAATCCGAGCATGAAGCGCTCCTGACCCAGACCTCTGCAATAAAAAAACAAATCTCGGATCTGAAGCTGAAAAACAAAACCCTGACGGAGGATCTGTCTCAAAGCACCCGTCAGCTGCAAACCCTTCAAAAAAAACATGACACACTGAAAATGGAATCAACTCAATTTCTTGAGCTGAAAGAAAAATTCGAACAAGTAACGTCAGAGCTTTCCGAACAAACCCGGAAAGCGGAAAATTACAAAACCAAACTGAACCGGATTCAACTCGAGCATCACATCAAATGGTTTTTAGCCGGTGGCGGCGTATTGTTGGCGGGGTTCATTATCGGCATCAGTGCCAGACGTCGAAAAACACGATCTTTTCTGTAAGCAACACAATGATGCGTTGACTCGTCGTTGATGGAAACAACCTGAAATGCAATGACACGGCTGGATTTTCGGGTGTATCTTGCTTTAAATTCAGAAAATGGAAGTTGACATTCATGGAAATTCAAAGTGATTTTCTTGTTATCGGCAGTGGTGTGGCAGGCCTTTCGTTTGCCCTGAAAACGGCAGAATTCGGAACCGTCTCTCTGTTGTCCAAAAAAACGCTTATGGACAGTAACACCAGCCAGGCCCAGGGCGGTATTGCATCGGTTTTCAGCACCCTGGATTCTTTCGACAATCATATCAGGGACACTCTGGGAGCCGGAGACGGGCTATGCAACCGAGAAGTTGTCGAAATGGTTGTTAAAAACGGCCCGGAGAGAATTCGAGAACTGATCGATATGGGAGTTCATTTCAATGTGTCGGAATCCGGAACGCAGGGTTCTCAGTCGCTTAACCTGGATCTTGGACGTGAAGGCGGCCATTCCCATAAACGCATTGTCCACGCACAGGACATGACCGGACTTGCCGTTGCCGAGGTTCTTGCCGAGCATGCCAGAAACCATCCCAACATCACCATTTATGAAGATCATGTCGCCATCGACCTGATCAGCTACTCCACCCGACTGAAGCGCGGGTTGGTCACTACCGCCCTTAAAGAATTCTGCTGCGGCGCCTACGTGCTGGATCGGACCACCGATGAAATCAAAACGTTTGCGGCGAAAATCACTCTGCTGGCTACCGGCGGTGCGGGTAAAGTATATTTATATACCAGCAATCCCGACGTGGCCACCGGCGATGGGATCGCCATGGGGTACCGGGCCGGTGCCTCCGTAGCCAATCTTGAATTTGTCCAGTTTCATCCGACCTGTCTGTATCACCCGGAAGCTAAAAATTTTCTGATTTCTGAAGCCGTTCGGGGAGAAGGCGGCGTCCTGTTGGATTCAAACGGACAGGCATTTATGGAAAAATATGACCCCATGAAAGACCTGGCCTGCAGGGACAAGGTGGCCCGGGCCATTGATACCGAGATGAAAAAAAGCGGTGCAGACTCGGTATTCCTGGATATCTCTCACAAGGATTCCGAATTCATCAAACGCCGTTTCCCCAATTTATATCAAACATGCCTGAGCTTTGGAATCGATATGACCCGTGACCCCATTCCGGTGGTTCCCGCAGCGCACTACATGTGCGGCGGACTTGCGACCGATACGTACGGTCGAACCGACATTCAAAGGCTTTATGCCATCGGAGAAACTGCCTGTACCGGACTTCACGGTGCCAACCGACTGGCCAGCAATTCACTGATCGAAGCGCTGGTATATGCCGAAAGGGCCGCCCGGAAAGCCATAGAATGCATCTCCGCGCTGGATGCTCATCCCCCCATCGATGCCCCGCCCTGGGATGAAGTCGGCACCTGTCCCAGCGATGAAGCCATCATGGTGTCGCACAACTGGGATGAAATCCGACGATTCATGTGGAATTATGTCGGCATAGTACGATCCAACAGACGCCTGGACAGGGCCAACCACCGGATCGCGAACATCCAGAAAGAAATCGAGGAATATTACTGGGATTTCAGGGTGTCGGCCGATCTGATTGAATTGCGAAATATTGCCGTTGTCGCCGAACTGATCATCAAATGCGCCATGCATCGAAAGGAAAGCCGGGGACTTCATTACAACATAGAGTACCCCCATCGGGACGATAAATGGTGGCTGAAGGATACCGTGATCCGGAGAGCATTCATCGGATAAGGGGCGTGGAATTAATAAAATCCACAAAAATTGCGCAGGATTTCTGTTCGTCTTCAAGGCGTATCAAAGCGTGCATACTTGTTGTACGTGCTCTTTGATGCAACGCGGAAGACGGACAGGTAAGCGAGTATGCGAGACTCCGAAAAGACAGGCGAGATTGTGGATTTTATTTTTTCCGGGGCCCTAACATCATTCAGCTTTTTCACCGATATACAGGTTAGCGATCCCCATCGTCAGGGGCCGCCGTCGAATCCGCCTGAATCCGGCCTGTTGCATCATACCGACAAACACCCGGGGGCTTGGAAATCTGACTACGGAAGCCGGCAGATACCGGTATGCATGGGTATGTTTTGAAAAAATTCCACCCACGGCGGGTAATATTTTCTGAAAATACAGCAGATACGCATCATACAACAGCCGATTTTCCGGGGTTGCCAGTTCCAGGACCCCCACGGTTCCTCCAGGCTTCAGGCATCTGTGAAAGGCTTTCAGCACCGCCGGCTTATCACCGATGTTTCGAATCCCGAATGCAATGGTCACAGCATCAAAGGACCAATCCCTGAACGGCAGATAAAATGCATCGGCAGCGGCCAGGCACGGTGTTTTAGACAGCCGTCTTATTTTTTCATCGGCCCGGCTCAGCATGGCAGCTGAAAAATCCACCCCCGTAACCGCCGCATCCGATCTGTGCCTGAAAATTTCCAGCATCACATCACCGGTACCGCAGGCTACATCAAGAACCTTCCCTCCGCTCGGAATATTCAGGGAAGAGACAAGCTTTCGTCTCCACACGACATCCTGCCGCAAGCTCAGCAACCGATTCAGAAAATCATAAGTAGGGGCGATCGCGTCAAACATATCCTTTATGAAAGGTAATTCCATATTCTTCATTGACAACCCGGATATATGTATTATTTTTTTTTGTTAAGTTAAGCCTGAACGTATAAGAAAAAGTCTGAAATAAACTTTTTCTTATTCACACATCACGTCCGGCGAACTCTGAAATTCCGATACCACATGGAATTGGGAAACGACAACACGGCCCGGAATACGCCAATCGTATTCCCGAAGCCTGGGAATGACCGATTTTTATCACATTGAATCCGTCATGACAATATCCACAGAATCAATCAGGAAGTTAAATGGCAACGAAACGCGATTATTACGAAATTCTCGGTGTCAGTCAAAATGCCTCCGACGCCGATCTGAAGACAGCTTATCGAAAACTGGCCCTGAAATATCATCCGGATCGTAATCCGGGAGACAAGGATGCGGAAAACAAGTTCAAGGAAGCCGCCGAGGCCTATGATGTTCTCAGGGATTCTCAGAAACGAAGGCTTTATGATCAATATGGGCATCAGGGACTGGAGGGGTCCGGTTTTTCTGGATTCGGAGGCTTCGAAGACATATTTTCCAGTTTTGGGGATATATTTGAAGATTTTTTCGGCTTTGGGTCCGGCAGGCGTACAAAAAGCAGATCCCAGAGAGGCTCGGATTTACGCTATGATCTTCAGCTCAGCTTCATGGAAGCAGCATTTGGTACGGAAACCGATATCGATATAGAAAAAATGGCGGTATGCCCTGAATGCAACGGCAACGGCTGTGAGCCCGGGACACAGCCTGAAACCTGCCGGCATTGCAATGGGACCGGTCAGGTCTCACGCTCTCAGGGGTTTTTTACCGTTCGAACGACCTGCCCTTATTGCCACGGAAACGGCCAGTCCATCCCCAACCCGTGTAAAAGCTGCGGGGGAAAAGGCCAGGTATCGACATCGAAAAAAGTCAGCGTCAAAATCCCGGGGGGCGTAGACACCGGTTCCAGACTTCGCCTGTCCGGAGAGGGAGAAGCTGGAATGTACGGCGGCCCTCCGGGGGATCTTTATGTATTTATCCACGTATCCTCCCACGATTTTTTTCAACGGGACAATTCCAACGTGCTCTGCCAGATACCCATCTCTTTTGTTCAGGCATCGTTAGGAGATATCATCACCGTGCCCACTCTTGATGGAGAAAAAGAGCTTGAAATCCCCAAAGGCACACAGCCCGGTGATGTATTTAAATTCTCAGGTGAAGGCATCCCGTCTCTTAGAACCGGCAGGCGGGGGGATCAGATTATTCAGGTCATGATTAAAACACCGACTCACCTGTCCAAAAAACAGGAAGAACTGCTCAAAGAATTCGCCCGACTGGAATCCAAAAAACTTTCGAGCAAACTGAAAAACATACTTCACGGACGGACGGCCGGGGCCGCTCGGAAATGAAAACTTCCGGACTGACACAAGAGGCAACACCTGTTTGAAATCTCCTTAAAGGACGCTGCACCGCTATGTTTGAGTTGAAAATTATCAGTCACTTCGCCGCCGCCCATCAATTGAAGATGGTCACTGAAAAATGTGAAAACTTACACGGTCACAACTGGAAAATCGAAGTTTTTGTCAAAAGCGAAACGCTCAACAGTGCTCAGGTGGTTATGGATTTTGGAGAGATCAAGCGACAATTATCCGTGATTATAGATCAGCTGGATCATCAGATGCTCAATGAACTGGACTGCTTCAAGGGAAAGAATCCATCCTCTGAAGTCATCGCCATGCACATCGCCCATACCCTGCAGAAAGCCATCCTTGCCCCCGGGGTCCGGGTCAGCCGGGTGACGGCCTGGGAATCCGACAATGCCGGCGCTACGTATTACCCGCAATAGCGTTTCCTGTTTGAGACACCAAGACACCACCCGGTGATGAACGCCTGAAGAGTCGGATTCTTCGGATCATGCCGGAATATTCCGGCCCGCTCTTATACGGCCTGGTTCTTTTCGAATTCGTGCATCAGCTCGTCTTTTGTAACAATCGCCGTCACGTCGTCCACATGACAACGGATATTTTCAACCCCGCCCTCCTGGCGATCCACCAGAATTACGGCCTTAACGATCTCGATACCTTCGGATCGAGCGCGCTCAACGGCTTTGATGGTCGACCCGCCGGTCGTTGCCACATCGTCGATGATGACCGCCCGCTGACCCGGCATCAGGTCGCCCTCGATCCATTTGATAATCCCGTGATCTTTGCGGTCTTTTCGAATCGAAAACGCGTTGACCGGTTTTCCCTTCAGTTCAGATACAAACGCCGTAGCCATGGCAATCGGATCGGCCCCGAATGTCAGTCCGCCGACGCCGTCGACGCGAAGGTCTTCAATGGCTTCAAAGACCAGATGCCCAACCAGATACATGCCCCTCGGACTCAATGTCGTGGGCTTGCAGTTCACGTAAAACTGGCTCAGTTTTCCGGAAACCAGCTTAAACGCCGGCTCCGGGCTGTACTTAAATGATTTTCGGCACAATATACGAACCAGTTCTTCTTTCATAATGTCCTGTGTCGTCATATTCTCTCCTACGACGGGCTATGCCCGCAACCCAATAGTCATAAAATTGCCGTTACAAAAAATCTCTTATACTTTCTGCCGCCGGCTTGTCTCGAGACGCAGAGAAGCGGGCGGTAAATACATATATTAAAAAAACGTTTGCTTTTCGGGCAGCATTTAATTGATAAGACAGTAAAGCGCTGATGCATCAATGGCAACCATGATTCGTTTCCAAGAAAATATTGATTTTAACGTCGTTATCAGATAAAAAAAAGCCTCCGTCGGAATGGAAGAAGCCTTTAATGGGAATCCGAGGAGGCTTTGAGCAAGGAAAACTGGTGGCAGCCCTCCCTGAACTCATGTATTGTATAACAGCAATGCAAAATGAGGTCAATTCCAAATCAGCCCACAGCGTCAGACGCATCGCGCGCACAGGCGGTTCCTTTGAAAGCGTATACGGGCCTGAATGATCCACCATTCGCTGCGGCTGACCGTTGCAAAAAACAGCCATCCGTTACCCGGATGAAATGAAGGAGCACCATGGTCCGGACGAGCATGATCGATTCCAGCCCCATTATTCGCATGTTTCATGTCTATAAACGGTACGGGAAAAAACATGCACTGGTCGATATTTCCCTGGATATCGCCAAAAATGAGTTCGTATTTATCAACGGACACAGCGGTGCCGGCAAATCGACCCTGATGAAACTTCTTTACCGGGCGGAAGAAGCTTCGGAGGGCCAGATACTGGTTGACGGCATCAATCTGAACCGAATTCCGCGCAAAAAGATCCCGTTTCTTCGGCGAAAATTTGGTATTATATTTCAAGATTATCAGCTGCTTCCTGAAAAATCCATCCATGAAAACGTGGCCCTGGTTCTTGAAGCCGCCGGGCAGACCAACATACGTGCCGTTCGAAAAAAAGTCAGTTCCCTGCTGAGCATTGTCGGTATGGAAGACCGCCGGGATGCCTACCCCCAATTTCTGTCCGGTGGAGAACAGCAACGGGTGGCCGTCGCCAGGGCCGTTGCCGGCAATCCCAGGATCATTATCGCCGATGAACCCACAGCCGGTTTGGACTCGGAATCCGCCGGTACGATAATGGATCTGTTGAAACGGTTTCACATGCGTGGTGCTACGGTCATCATCGCCACCCACGACAAAAAGTTGATAGATCAAACCGGGGGCCGAATGATTCAATTAAAAAACGGCCGAATTGAACACATAACGATTGCAAAAGCGATTCATGATGATACTGTTTGTTAAACGCGCATTTCGGGATATGGCCCGCAACTCCTTTCTTCATATCATCACGATTACCACCATTGCGCTGTCTGTATTCATCACCAGCGCATTCATATTATGTCTGGTGAACGGTCAGACCTTCATGACCTCATGCAAACAGGGATTTCACATGATGGCGTATATAAAACCCCATGTTAAGGCCGCCGACACATCTTCAATTTCGGACGTCATTCAATCCATCGCGGGGATTGACCACGTCAAGTTTATTTCAAAAACCGACGCTCTGGAATGGCTCAAAAAACGAATGAACCGGCAGGCAGGCCTGTTTGAAGGCCTCACCACCAATCCCCTTCCGGACGCATTCAAGGTCCATATTCCTGAAAACGTCCGCAACGATGAGGCCATGGAACGCATCGCCCGGGAAATCGAAGCGCTGCCGTCCATTGAAAATGTGGAATACGCCCGGAAGTGGATCAAACGGTTTGTGCATGTAGTCGAACTGATTCGGTTTGCCGGAATCGCTTTAGGGGCTTTATTTTTTCTCGCGGCCGTTTTGATCGTCGCCAATACGATTCGACTGCTGCTGTATTCCAAAAAACGGGAAATTGAAATCATGCGACTGGTCGGGGCTACCGATTTTTTCATCAAAACACCATTTTTTATTCAAAGCATGATTCAATCGGTTGCCGGTTCCTTAATAGGTCTGTTCGGTCTGTACTCGATTTACGGTTATATCTCTGCCCGTGTGCCCCGTGATGTTTCAACCGAACTGATCCAGCTGCATTTTCTTTCACTACACCACACCGTCTTAATCGCACTGATTTTCATGGGGGCCGGATGTCTGGGATGCGGGCTGTCGCTCAAACAATTTTCAAAGTCTTAGGTTTGACAATCGCGTTGTCGATATCAACGGCGGGCGGCATTTGCTCTTTTGCCCTCGACGAAACCAAAACCGCCGTCATCGCAGTGGAAGGTCTGAACCTCCGGGAGGCACCCGACGTACATGCCCCCCGCCTGAAACTTCTCAAAAAAGGGACCGTCGTAACCTTATTATCCCCCCCTGCGGGGAAGTGGCTGAACGTATCAAGCGGAGATCTGACCGGATACATTGCCAACCGCAAACAGTATGTGACCTTTACCTCCCCCTCCCCGCATGCCGATCGCTCCGAAGAACTGAATCAGATTGAACGCAAGGCGGAAAACACACATCGCCGGATCAAAACCTCGGAGGAAAAAATACGGACTCTTAACCGGAAACAGACAAATGTCCTGGAAAAACTGGATCAGCTCGAACGAGACATGAACGGAATTCGGAAAAAAACAATATCGATCAGTGCCGACATCCGAGAATTGGAAATGCGAACGGAAACATTCAGGAACGAAACAAACGACCTTCAAGACCAGATCGCAAAGCGGGAGGCCTACTTCATCCGCCGGTTAAAGTCCCTTTACACGCTGAATCGCCTCGGAACCATCAGCATAACGGCTTCCGCCCAATCACTGTCTGAGTTTCTCCGCCTGAAAACCTGTATAAAAAGCCTTATGGCCTATGATGAACATCTTCGCCGGGACTTGATCTCAGACAAAGCAAAAATGGCGGATCTTATCAACCGACTGAATAACGAAAAAACCGCCCTCGTGTCACTTCAGGAAGATTATAACCGGCAAATCAAACGGATGACAGTGGAACGGACCCGGCGAAACCAGCTCCTGACTCAAATCAGGACGGATACGTCTCTTGAGACGACCACCCTCGAATCACTGAAGCAGTCTGCGCTGCAACTGAAACGACTTTTATCTTCACTTCAAGTCAAACCTGTTCAAAAAATCGTTCAGAAAAAAACGTTTTCGGCTCTCAGAGGGTTGCTTAATGTGCCTGTAAAAGGTAAAATTTGTAATTTGTTTGGTTCAAACAAACACTCAACGTTAAATATCGAAAGCTTTCGAAGTGGAATCGACATTCGGGCCGATCGGGGCGAGCCCATCATTGCCGTCGATTCAGGTCGGATAATTTATTCCAACTGGCTTAAAAGTTATGGTAATATGGTAATTATTGATCACGGGGATCATTACTACAGTGTTTATGCTCATGCTGAAGAAGTTTTCAAAAAGCCAAACGCCCTGGTTGACACCGGTGAAGTCATTGCAACGGTGGGCGATACCGGATCGCTGGACGGCCCCAAGCTTTATTTTGAAATACGCCATCGAGGAAAGCCTCTGAATCCGTTAAACTGGCTTCGGCATTAGCCCGACCGGAACCAACCGGACCGCCGGCCCCATTTACCAGACCGCCATTATCGATTCATCAAGGGAGCAATACACCATGACAATTAAAAAACAGCGCCACACCAGACTGTGGCTGATCATGGCCATCGCCGTCATATGTTATACGATCGGCACCGGTTTTTATCATGATCTATCCGCCGATAACGAAGAAACTTACAAAAGTCTGAAGTTGTTTTCCGATGTTATCGATATCATCGAAAAAAATTATGTGGATTCAGTAGAATCCAGGGAATTGATTCAAAAGGCCATCCAGGGGATGGTCACCAGCCTCGATCCACATTCTTCTTTTCTGCCCCCGGAAGCATTTGAGGAACTTCAATTTGATACCCACAGCGAATTCGGCGGCATCGGTATTGTCATTACCATGCAGAAAGGGATGCTGACCGTTATATCCCCCATCGAAGGCACCCCGGCATATCGGGCGGGAATTCAGGCCGGTGATATCATCGTCAAGGTGGATGACACTCCCACCAAGGACATGATGCTGTGGGAAGCCGTCAAAAAAATGCGGGGCCCTAAAGGCACGAGCGTACTAATCACCATCGTGCGGGAGGGAGAACAAAAACCGCTCGAATTTAAACTGGTCCGGGATTTGATTCCCATTGAAAGCGTCCGGGCCAAAACCCTTGAACCCGGATACGGATATATCTGGATCACCAATTTTCGTGACAATACGGCAGACGATCTTGAATCAGCGTTGATAGACTTCGAGTCAGGAGAGACGCCATTGAAAGGGTTGATCCTGGATCTTCGAGACAATCCGGGCGGTCTGCTGGACCAATCAGTAAAAGTGTCCGATTTATTTCTTGAAGACGGAATTATTGTATCCATCAAGGGGCGGGATAAGCGAAACACGAAAATTTTTCGGGCCCATCCCGGTATAAATCAACGAAAATACCCCATCGTTATCCTGATTAACGGCGGAAGCGCCAGTGCGTCGGAGATCGTCGCCGGCGCCTTACAGGATAATCGCCGGGCCCTGCTGCTGGGAACCACTACGTTTGGAAAAGGTTCGGTCCAGACCGTTGAATCCCTTCGAGACGGCTACGGGTTGAAATTGACCGTTGCCAGATACTATACCCCCAGCGGCCGATCCATCCAGGCACAGGGCATCATTCCGGATATCGTCGTCAAACACAGGATCCCGACTCCGGAAGAATCCGGGGAAACCGAAGAAACGATGCTGAAAGAAAAAGACCTGAAAAATCATCTGGAAGCCGTCGATCCGAACCGGAAACGCAAGAAACCGAATGAATCCGATGTGCAGGATGAGCCTGACAAGAAAAAACCCGTTTTACCGGGTCACCGATTGCAAAATGGTCCGATGGATCTGGAAACGCTTCAGTCGGACAATCAGATCGTTCGAGCGCTCGAAATACTGAAAAGTTATGAAATACTCAATCAATTAAACAGTTGATCTCGATCCTGTTCATACTCGAACGATATACTACGCGCACATCGCTGGATATCATCCCTTTTGAGGGTGACGGCGCAGGGCTTGCCTGCGCCATCACCCTCAAACGTTTGCGGTCAACCGAACATAAGGGCCGCTGCAAAAATATCTGAAAAAACCATGGCTAAAACAAAAAAAAAGAAAACGTCCTCAAAAAACAAATCTCGACAGATAAATTTCTACCGTCAGCTGAAACGGATCGGTGCCGGACTGGGAATTCTCATACTGGTCGTACTGGTATCCGCGGCAGCCGTTCGCCTGTTGATTTCACCGGCACCTGTTGACAAACCTGTCACTGCGCAACGCGAAACATCAAAATCTGTATCACATCCGCAGAAACGGGCTCACCATCGCTCCACAAGCCAACCGCCGACCTATGAGATTTATCCCAAAGAGGACGTTCATCCCCAAAAGCCCGCGCCAAAACCGGTGCCGCTCCCACCCCCATCTTCGGAACTCCCGAAAGCGGCTCTTATCATCGATGATATGGGGCATGACCGGGCAATCGCCGAAAAGATCATGGCACTGGATGTCCCCATCACCGTTTCCATCCTCCCGTTCAGCCCGTTTAAAAAGCACGTCGTTCGCCTTGCAAAAGCCAGACATATTGAAATAATGCTTCATCTGCCGATGGAGCCGGAGGAATATCCCCGGATAGATCCGGGACCCGGCGCCCTCCTCACCACCATGACCCCGGACGAACTCATTGTTCAGCTCAACAAAGACCTTGATGCCGTCCAGGGCATCAAGGGCGTCAACAATCATATGGGCTCAAAAATGACGGGCGTATCGACCCGGATGTACCAGATTTTTTCCATCCTGAAAAAACGGAATCTATTCTTTATCGACAGTCGGACAACGCCCCGCACCCTGTGCAAACCTTCGGCCCGACTACTCCAAATTCCCTTTTCTGAAAGAGACGTCTTCCTGGACCACCGACAGGACGCGGCATTTATCCAGAAACAAATCGACCGCCTTATCCGCATCGCACAGAAAAAAGGACACGCTGTTGCCATCGGGCATCCTTATCCGGTCACGTACCGCGTCCTTCGCAGAAACCTGCCGAATCTCAAAAAGCATGTTACCATCGTGCCGGCATCGGAGCTGACGCGCATTATCAGGTGACAACCGACAAAGTAAGGAATCATAGGCAGGGAGCTGATGACTGGTGGCTGTGACGGAGAGTTTATTGTGTCGTTGTGTTGATTCGTGCCCTATCCATTAAAGGCTGCCACAAAAAACATGATTTTTTTGGATATATTTACCGCCCGCTTCGCTCGAGGCGCAGAGGCCGAAGAGTCCTTAAACGACGGTTTCAAGCTCTGCGATCTCTGTACCTCGCGAGAGTGAAACGAACGGCGGGAACTTCGAAAACAAAAAGGGGCATGCGATCATCCGTCCGGCTTTCGCCGGGATGCATCGCGTGCCCCTTTCGTATTTTTTTTATTTTTTAACGAATGATTACTTTGCTTCAGGTGCTTTCAGGATGATCCGGCAATCAGCCACCGTCGTCCCCTGACCTTTATCATGAACCAGGAGCGGGTTGATATCCAGTTCCTGAATTTCCGGATGTTCGATAACCATGTCCGACAGGCAGGTCAGCAGTTTTTCGATGGCATCGACATCCGCCTCGGCTTTTCCACGGAATCCGGTAAACAGCTTGTACCCCTTGATGCTCTTAATCATGCGGCGAGCCGTATTTCGACCGACGGGAGCCAGTCGAAACGCCACGTCCTTAAAGACCTCGACAAACACACCGCCAAGCCCGAACATCAGTAACGGCCCGAAAATCGGGTACCGATTCACGCCAAGGATCACTTCCTGTCCGGACGGTGCCATTTTCTGGATCAACACACCGGTGATCTCGGCATCGGCGTTATAGGCTGCGGCATTGGCGGTAATCGTATCAAAAGCGGCCTTGACCTCATCCGCTGTTTTGAGGCCGACTTTAACGCCGCCGGCATCGGATTTATGAATGATCTGAGGCGATATGATCTTCATGACCACCGGGTACCCGATTTTATCGGCAATTTCCGCCGCCTCATCCGCACTGGTTGACAATTCGGTCGGCAATGTGTTGAAACCGTAGCTTTTCAGCAGGTCCAGCCCGTCCAGCTCGCCCAGATAGGTCTGTCCCCGGTCCATACAGCGGCTGATAATTTCCGAAGCCTTTCCGGTATCGTGCTCGAAAGAATATTCAGCCAGCTGCTGGCGGTTGATCCACCTTGAAAACCGATACAGGGCGGAAAACGCCTTGGCAGCATTTTCAGGAAATTTATATACGGGATACCCGTGCTCCTGAAGATATTTCACACCCGAAGACACATCGACAATCCCCATGAAGCAGCACAGAATGGGTTTATGGGATCGACGCGCGATGCTCACTATGGCCTCGGCCGTCCCCAGGGCATTGGTCATGGACTGCGGGGTCAGGATGACCAGAGCACCGTCCACACCGTCATCCTTGATCACGGCTTCCAGCGCATGTTCATACCGATCCGAGGCCGCATCTCCAATGACATCCACGGGATTGTTCAAATTTGCAGCCGACGGCAGATGGCAGGCAAGGGCCCGAACGGTATCCTGCGAAAACTCGGCCAGCGTCAACCCGGAGGATATTGTCACATCGGTTGCCAGGATTCCCGGGCCGCCGGCATTCGTGATAATCGCCACACGGTTTCCGGCCGGCAGCTTTCGGCTCAGCTTGCCCAGTGCCGTTTCCTGTTTGTAATTGAATGCATTGGCCAGATCAAACAGTTCGTCGATGGTTTCGGCGCGAATGACGCCCGCCTGCTCGAACAATGCGTCATACACGGCCTCGGAACCGGCCAGAGATCCCGTATGAGATGCGGCGGCGGCCGCCCCGGCTGAAGTTCTGCCCGATTTGATCACCAGAACGGGGGTCGGGCGGTTGCCGGAAGTAATTTCCCGAACCGCCTTGATAAATTCCGGCCCACGGCGAAGTTCTTCAACGTAAATCATGATCACGTTGGTTTCCGGATCTTCGTGGAGATACCGGAGCAGGTCCAGCTCATCGACATCGGCTTTGTTTCCAATGGAAACAAATTTTGAAAAACCAAAATCACGATCTGCCGCAAAGTCCAGAACGGCCGTGCACAATGCACCGCTTTGTGAAATGAAGGAAATATTGCCTTTAGCCGGCATTCGCGCTGAAAAACTGGCATTAAGGCTGACGGACGCCCCCGGGTTAATCACTCCCAGACAGTTGGGACCGATCAACCGGACTCCGGCCTCCCGGCATCTGGCAACAATTTTATTCTCCAGTTCCAGCCCTTCCTTTCCGACTTCCTTGAATCCAGCCGAAACGATGACGATCCCCTTCACACCTTTTTTGATGGAATCTTCCACAGCGTTAAACGCAGCCTGCGGCGGAACGATAATAATGGACAGATCAATCTGGTCCGGAATATCCATAACCGTTGCATAGGTTCGAACGCTTAAAATAGACTTGGCCTTGGGATTTATTGGATACAGCGTACCGGTAAACCCCCCTTTTAAAATATTGGCAAATATGTCGTGCCCCACCTTCCCGGGGCTTGCCGATGCGCCGATAACCGCAACCGATTGGGGTGAAAAAATTGCATCAAGATCGCTCATTCTGTCATCTCCTTTCAATACATTGGTAAAAAGCCAAACGTGCCGCCCTACACTTTACATGTCTCTACATGTCTTTTCCCAGTGGCTGATGGTCGTAAAATAAAAAAACCATTTCCATGTAATGCTTATATCATTTCAACTGAAACAGACCCGGATTTCGACAAAATTTCACTGGAGTTGCATTCACAAATCAGGATGGTGCGAATTTTGCGGAGTATGACTGTAAATAATTCAAACATCATTACAGTCCGGCCCAAAACTTTTAACTATAATTAATCGTTTATCAATCAGGGATCGTTCGTTCAAACGACAATCGGCTATTGTGGCTTGGAAAGACTCCCGGTTGGGGCATTAAGATTTTACGGGAAAAATCATCACTGGAGATGTTGGAACCCTGCGAAATCTTCAATCAGAATCCAGATATCAAGGAACTCTTTTAAAACTTATTTCAGCTTGACGCTGAATTGTTATTGCATTTCTAAATGCCTAATTCCTTAGACCAGTTCCAATTGCTTGTCAACACATATTATCATAATATATTTCAAGGAATTAAATCAATATCAGCTATTATATCAACCGACATGGATTATAGGTTTCATCACCGAATGAACGCGTTTCACTTAATAACTTTTAACTGTGAGACAGCTTGAGGAAAATCACCGATTTCAACACGAACAGCCTGTAGGCGGGTCTTCGATCCGTTTGATGTATTCTATCGTCTTTATAGAAAACATTCAAATAATTTTCCAGGCAGGGAGGGAGGGTCACATCTTAAATATTTAAGATCTGACCCTTAGATCGCAAAAAGGGCTCAGGAGATTATCCTGAGCCCTTAATATTTGTGGCGGGAGCGACGAGACTCGAACTCGCGACCTCCGGCGTGACAGGCCGGCGTTCTAACCAGAACTGAACTACGCCCCCTGAGAAATGACTTTTTTGGTAGGCGGAACAGGGCTTGAACCTGTGACCCTCGGCTTGTAAGGCCGATGCTCTCCCAACTGAGCTACCCGCCCAAATTCCGTCATTCTTAAAAATCTATTTTTAGCAGCATGGTGTCGAAATGTCAAGCGTGTTTTTATTTTTTTTAGTTATTTTTGTAAAACCAAGTCTATTAATTCAGAGGCGCCTGACGTTCCGGCTGATCGGAAATAATCTTGCCGGCAAGAATGTCCTTATCCGTCACCGGCAATTCATCCGGACCGTCACCGGTATCCGGGGAAAGTGCGGTATCCGCCCCAATCAGAGCGTGCTCCAGCACCTGATCCATGTGATCCACCATTACAACCTCCATCTGTCTGGAGATCATGGCCGGAATATCTTTCAGATCCTTTTCGTTTTCGTTCGGAATAATCACTTTCCGGATACCCCCCCGGTGAGCCGCCAGCATCTTTTCTTTAAGCCCCCCAATGGGTAGCACTCGCCCCCGGAGAGTGATTTCACCGGTCATGGCGATATCATGCCGAACCGGGCACCGGGTCAGGGCAGATACGATGGAGGTGCACATGGAAATCCCGGCCGAAGGCCCGTCCTTGGGAATAGCCCCCTCAGGAATATGAATATGGATATCGTTTTCCTGATAAAAATCTTTGTCGATCTTGAGTTCCCGAGCGCGTGAGCGAACGTAACTTACAGCCGCCTGCGCGGATTCCTTCATCACTTCGCCCAACTTACCCGTCACGGTCAACTTGCCCCTGCCCGGCATCAGGACCGTCTCGATACACAGCAACTCGCCGCCCACCTGAGTCCAGGCCAGCCCGGTCACCATACCGATCTGGTCCTTGTCTTCGGCCCGGGTCTGATGAAACCGCGGAGGTCCCAGATAGCCGGCAACCGCCTTGGAATTGATCCGATATTTTTTTTCGGGTTTCCCCTTGACCTTATCCCTGGCAACTTTTCGGCAGATAGAGGCAATTTCGCGTTCAAGATTTCGGACGCCTGCTTCATGCGTATACTGACGGATGATGGCATACACCGAGTTTTTTGAAAATTGAACGTCACTTTCCCCCAGACCGTTGAGCCTGATCTGCTTGGGAATCAGGAACTTTTCCGCAATGTTGTATTTTTCATGCTCGGTATAGCCCGACAAACGAATAATTTCCATCCGATCCTGCAGAGGAAGAGGAATTTCCGGAAGCGTATTGGCTGTAGTGACAAACAGGATATCGCTGAGATCATAATCCAGATCCAGATAATGATCATTAAAGCTGTTGTTCTGTTCCGGATCCAGAACTTCCAGTAAAGCGGCGGACGGATCTCCGCGAAAATCCATGCTCATCTTGTCGACCTCATCCAGACAGAACACCGGATTGTTTACGCCCGCCTTTTTGAGGGATTGAATAATTTTGCCGGGCATGGCACCAATATAGGTTCTGCGATGCCCCCGAATTTCGGCTTCATCCCGAACCCCGCCCAATGACAGGCGAACGAATTTACGGCCCGTGGCCCTTGCGATTGACTTGGCCAGCGAGGTCTTCCCAACCCCCGGAGGCCCTACAAAACACAAGATCGGTCCCCGAATCTTTTTCACCAGTAACTGGACCGCAAGATATTCCAGGATACGTTCCTTGGGTTTTTCCAGGCCGTAATGGTCCTCGTTGAGAATTTCTTCGGCTTTGTCAATGTCCTCCAGAACCTCGCCGATCTCCATCCAGGGAAGCCCGAGAACCCAATCGATGTAGTTTCGCACCACAGTGGCCTCAGCCGACATGGGCGTCATCATCTTGAGTTTTTTGATTTCCTGCCGGATTTTGTCCTCAGCCTCCCGGGTCATCTTCTTTTCATCGAGCTTTTTTTCCAGATCCCTGATTTCGTCAGCAAGCTCGTCTTCGGCCCCCATTTCTTTCTTAATGGCGCGCATTTGTTCGTTCAGATAATAATTTTTCTGGGTCTTGGACATCTGCTCCTTGACCCGGTCCTTTATTTTCTGGTCCAGCCGGAAAATATCGGCTTCAGTTTTAATCAGGCCAATCAGAATGGACACCCGTTCAGCCGGGGAAACCACCTCCAGCAATTTCTGCTTATCTTCGATCTTGAACGAAAAATGCGCCGCCACCGTATCGGCCATCTGCGTAAGGCTGCTCATCGAAGTAATGTTGGTAATCAGGTCCTTGGATATGCTTTTATTGAGCTTGGCATATTCATTAAACATATCGAGCAGCGCGCGACGAGCCGCCGCATCCTCCAGCTCCGGCAACGCGGGCTCAAGCATGGGCTCTACTCCAACCCGGTAGTAAGACTCGTTTTCAAGATAATCGACTATGCATCCCCTGGACTTTCCCTCAACCAGTGCCTTCACCGTGCCGTCCGGCAATTTCAGCAATTGCAGCACTTTTCCGATGGTTCCGAACGCATGGATGTCTTTGGGGGCAGGGGTGTCGACCTCTGCTTTTTTCTGGGTTGCCAGAAAAATATTCTTATCCTGATTCATGGCCTCCGTAAGGGCATTAACGGACTGGTCCCGCCCGACAAACAGGGGCGCTACCATATAAGGAAACACGACTATATCCCGAAGCGGTAAAAGTGGAAGTATCATCTTTTGCGAATGAACCTCATCTTGTTTGAAAAATTTGGACAATTTAATCATTGGATTTTTTGATATCCGTTTAATCTTTTTGCATCATGCTGCCGGCAAAAGTTGTTCCCGACCTTACGGCCGGCTATCTGAGCGCGGACGACCGGATTACGGAACCGGGCCTGAAAGTTTTTACTTTCAGGCCTGTTTTTGGGTCTGCTCATACAAAAGAATGGGATCTTCACCGTTCAGAACAACATCTTCACCGATTACGCACTCTTTGACATTTTCGATGGAAGGAATATCGTACATGATGTCCAGAAGACAGCTTTCCAGAATTGCCCGAAGCCCCCGTGCACCGGATTTTCGCTTGAGAGCTTCCGAAGCGATTGCCGACAGGGCACTGTCGGTAAACCTCAAATTGACATCTTCAAGCTCAAACAATTTTTGATACTGCCGGACGAGGGCATTTTTCGGTTCCGTCAATATCTTGACCAGGGAAGGTTCGTTGAGTTCTTCAAGCGTGGCAATCACCGGCAGACGCCCCAGGAATTCAGGAATCATGCCAAACTTGACCAGATCTTCGGGTTGAACCATTTTAAGAATTTCACCCGTGGTCCGATCCGAGGGCTTGATAATGTTGGCGCCAAACCCCATGACCTTGGACCCCAACCGCCGCTGAATCACCTGCTCCAGCCCGGTAAACGTTCCGCCGCAGATAAACAGAATATTAGAGGTGTCCACCTTGACAAAATCCTGCTGCGGATGCTTTCGCCCGCCTTTGGGCGGCACACTGGCCGTTGTCCCCTCGATAATCTTCAACAGCGCCTGCTGCACGCCTTCACCCGACACATCACGCGTAATGGACGGATTATCCGATTTGCCGGCAATTTTGTCGATCTCATCGATATACACAATGCCGCGTTTGGCTTTTTCCACATCGTAGTCGGCATTCTGAAGCAGGGACAGAATAATGTTTTCCACATCCTCGCCCACATAACCGGCTTCCGTAAGACTGGTGGCATCTGCGATGGCAAACGGCACCTTCAGAAATCTGGCCAGTGTCTGGGCCAGCAGCGTCTTACCGCATCCGGTGGGGCCGATCAGCAATATGTTGCTTTTCTCGATGTCCAGATCCCCGGTCCGAATGGCAGAATCCAGCCGTTTATAGTGATTGTAGACCGCCACGGCCAGTATCTTCTTTGCCGTATCCTGCTCGATCACGTAATCATCGAGAATGGCCTTGATTTCCTTAGGCGTCGGCGGGTGCTCAACGCTTTCAGGGCTTTTTTCCGCTTCTTCCTCGATGATTTCACTGCAAAGCTGAATGCATTCGTCGCATATATACACGGCCGGTCCGGCAATCAGCTTTCTGACCTCTTTCTGGTTCTTTCCGCAGAATGAGCAGAACAGGTTATCGTTTGAATCTTGCTTTTTGGACATATCAGGTCTCCACATCGTTCAGGTGATCCAGGTCATCCCTGTTTTGAATCACATGATCGATAATTCCGTATTCTTTGGCTTCCTCACCGGACATGAAAAAATCACGATCCGTATCTTTCCGGATCTGCTCCATATTTTTACCGGTATGCGTTACGAGGATCCTGTTGAGAATATCTTTTGTTCTCAGAACTTCCTTTGCCTGGATCTCAATATCCGAGGCCTGGCCCTGGAACCCGCCCATAGGCTGATGAATCATAATTCTGGAATTGGGAAGCGCATACCGTTTCTTTTCAGTGCCGGCAGCAAGCAGTACCGCCCCCATGCTGGCCGCCTGCCCGATGCAGACGGTGGTGATATCGGGCTTGATGTACTGCATGGTATCATAGACCGCCATTCCTGCGGTAACCACTCCTCCGGGCGAATTGATATAAAAATTGATGTCCTTTTCCGGATCTTCCGATTCCAGGAAAAGCAACTGAGCGATCAGCAGATTGGCGACCTCATCATTGATTGCCGTCCCCAGAAATATAATACGATCTTTCAAAAGTCGTGAATAGATGTCATAGGCTCGCTCGCCTCTGCTGCTTTGCTCTATGACCATGGGTATTAAAGGCACAAACAGCCTCCTTTGTTGATATTTTTTGGGCATCCCCCCGTTTTCGGGAATTATTCCTCTGATGTCTCCGATTTTTCAAGCGAAACATTTTCAATAAAGCTGTTATCAACAATAAGACGTATTGCCTTTTTTTCAAGTAGGCTTCTCTTCATAAACTCCAAATTTTCTTCATGCCCCTGATAATATTTTTTTATTTCATCCAATGGGCGTTTGTATGCTTCAGCCGTTTCACGATAGGCTTCTTCCAGATCCTCACTGGTCACCTCCACGTTCTCCTGATCGATAATCCGGTCGATCAGCAGGTGCCGTCGAACATTGTTTTCAGCGACGTCCCGGTATTTGCCGGCCAGATTTTCCCGGGTCAACCCGAGTTCCTCCAGTGAGGCGTTCTGGGTCACGAACGAACGCTGGAGTTCTTCGATAATAGCATCCAGCTCGAAATTCACCAACGTTTCCGGGAGTTCGAACTCCGTTTTTTTGATCAGAGCATCAAAAATCTGATTTTTGAGTTCTTCCTGTGCACGGTTTTCGTTTTTTGCGGCCAGATTTTTGGTAATTTCCTGCTTAAAGGCATCCAGATTTTCAAAATCCCCGAAGGCTTTGGGGAAATCGTCATCGATATCCGGCAGCACCTCTTCGCGAATTTCCGAAAGCGTTACATGAAATTCAATATCCTGATCAGCAAGTTTGTCGTTATGATACGTTTCCGGGAAATGAACCGAAAACTCCTTGCTATCGCCCGGCGTCATTCCAACGAGCTGTTCGTCGAACTCCTTGTGCACAAAGGCGGACCCGATTTTCATCGTAACTCCCTTTGCCCCCGGCATATCGGCAAACGGCTTACCGTCTTTGTATCCCTCATAGTCAATCAGAACGAAATCTTCATCCTGAACGGGTCGGTCATCCTGGATTGAATTGACCTGCGCCATGTTTCTCTGCAGCGCTTTGAGCTGGGTTTCCACCTCCGCATCAGCGACTTCATACTGAGTTTTCTTCAATTCCAGCCCCTTGAAATCAATCGGTTTAATTTCCGGACGGATTTCAACCGTAGCTGAATATTTATAGGGTGCCCGGGTCTCGAGTTCCGGCGTATCCATGTCGGGGGTTCCGATAAAATTGATATCCGTCTCCCGAAGGGCTTCCACAAAGGATTCCTGAATCAGTTTATACGACACATCGGCGTGCACGTCTTTTCGAAACATCCTCTCCAGAACCGATCGCGGGACCTTGCCTTTTCGAAATCCTTTGATTTTGGCCTTCTTTCGAAGATCTTCATATGCGTTTTCCAGCTCCTGAACCACATCTTCTTCAGGTATTTCAATATGCATGACTTTTTTGACTGAACTCAAGTCTTCGACTCTAACCTGCATGGCGTTCCTTCCTCATAAATGAAATGCCTGAAGTCCGATGATCTCTCCAGGCACTTGACAACATTAACTGATGGTGCGAGAGGGGAGACTTGAACTCCCACTCTGTCGCCAGAGCTGGATCCTAAGTCCAGTGCGTCTACCAATTCCGCCACTCTCGCTCGAAACATATCAGCCGGTACAAACCAAACTCCGAATGTTATTGTATTGTATCATCCGGAAAATTTCTATTATATCTTGACTTTATACAAATTTAATTTAAATTTCAATATAAAGAAAATGTTTAAAACTAATCACAAGCACCATAACTGTCAAGTTAAATTAAGAAAAAATCAGCCCAAATAATCAAATTACCAATAAAAATTAACACCTTTCAACTGCGGGCAGAACTCCGCTGTGAAGGATTACGCATTTATCGTTAAACCATGCGCTCAAACTGTCGAAGGCACATAATTTTAATTCTGGCGGCACTAGGGTGCCTGGGATCTCCGGCAACATCCTTTCCGATCGTTTCCGGACACTGGGACGCCGGGCCGGTTATCGTTATCGACCCGGGCCACGGAGGGTATGACAACGGCGCGTCCGAAAAATCCGGTGAAATCCGGGAAAAGGACGTTTCCCTGAATCTTGCCCGAATCCTTTCTCAAAGCCTTTCCCCCGACTTTCAGGTCATCCTGACACGGACCGGCGATTATCAGCTGGATATTCTCGAACGAACCGCCACGGCCAACCACTTCCGGGGCAAGCTGTTTATCAGCCTCCACGCCGGCGGAAGCTTTCAACACCAGGCCGGCGGCATAAGCATATGGCATTACGCGTCGCCGACGAATGTTCCATTCAGGACAAATTCCGGTACAAAGCTACCGGAAACGGTAAAAAACCGTAAGATCCCCTGGCGTGACATCCAGACAATCCACGCGGCTTCCAGTCGCCGATTTGCCCGACTGCTGCATGCCCGACTGACCGAGACGGCATTGATCACCCCGGTTCGAATCCATAGCGGGCCGCTCCCGGTGCTGGAGGGTGCCGACATGCCGGCGGTCCTCATAGAAACCGGATACATAAGCCGACCAGCGGACCTATTGATATTGCAGCACGCCGACGGCCTGTCGGGACTGACTGATGCCATTGCCCGCGCCGTGAAAGACTTTTTCCTCAAAAATCAGGCTCAAAAATAATACTATAACCTTGCGCAGAAATTTGAAGCGTGATAAATAAAGCGGAATTACGTCGGGGCGTGGCGCAGCCTGGTAGCGCGCCTGCTTTGGGAGCAGGAAGCCGGAGGTTCAAATCCTCTCGCCCCGACCATAAATCGATATCCTGACAATGCCGGTTTCCGCGGGAGCCGGCATTTTTTTTAATGCAACCCTCTCCCTCCTCCTCACAGCACTTCATGTTTTCCCCATGCATCACGCCCGGCAATCCCCCCTCACAGATATAACGCCGGCCCAATATTGCGGGGAAAATGAATCACACCGCCCCGTCAGCCTTTTTAACCGTCTTCTACATTGCATCAAAAAATGCGCACACATATAAAAACCCGTTATTCCCTTTCGTTGTGAACAAGAAAATAACGGGTTTTTATTGGCTTTAAAAAAGCGCCGCTGGGTTATTAAAGCAATCAGTACTGGAATAGAGGATTTAATTCATCATAAAACTCCACAGCACCCCGGCCCCGATGGCGGAACCAATGACCCCGGAAATATTCGGTGCCATGGCGTGCATCAGAAGAAAATTGGTCGGATCTTCAGCCTGCCCCACGACCTGGACGACCCGCGCGGAATCCGGTACCGCCGACACCCCGGCAGCCCCTAACAGCGGATTGATTTTGGTCCGTAAAAACAGATTCATGATTTTTGCAAAAATAAGGCCGGATGCGGTTGCGACACCGAACGACACTGCGCCGAGTATGAAAATACCCACGGACTGAGGGGTCAGAAACACATCGGCCTGGGTACTGGCGCCGACAGTAGCACCCAGCAAAATGGTGACCGTGTCGATAACACTGTTTCGGGCGGTCAGGGCCAGTCGTTCGCAAACGACGCATTCTTTGAGCAGATTGCCGAAAAACAGCATGCCCAGAAGCGGAAGGGCTGCCGGAGCCAGAAAACAGCAGAGCAGAAACCCGACGATCGGAAAAATAATTTTTTCGCGTTTGGAAACGATTCGTGGTTCTTCCATTTTTATCAGGCGCTCTTTACGGGTGGTCAGCAGCTTCATGATCGGCGGCTGAATCACCGGGACCAGCGCCATGTAAGAATAAGCGGCCACAGCGATCGGGCCGATCAGTTTGGGGGCCAGCTTGGCGGTCAGAAATATAGCGGTAGGGCCGTCGGCACCGCCGATGATGCCGATCGATGCAGCTTCATTCGGAGCAAATCCCAGGGCCAGCGCACCCAAAAACGTTAAAAATATGCCCATCTGCGCGGCGGCGCCCAGCAGCATCAGCATGGGTCTTGCCAGCATGGTCGAAAAATCGGTCATTGCGCCGATCCCCATAAAAATCAACGGGGGATAAATGCCTGAGGTGACTCCGAAATACAGGTAATGCAATACACTGTTGTCTTCATAAATCCCAAGCCCCAGTCCTTTAAATACCGGAATGTTTCCGAGAAGAATTCCGAAACCGATCGGAACCAGCAGCAACGGTTCGTAATGTTTGGCGATGCCAAGGTAGATAAACAGCATCCCGATGCCGATCATGATGAAATGCCGATAATCTGCCAGGGCAAATCCGGTATTGGATAAAAACTGCATCAATAAGTCTTGCATAATTCAGCCTCAACTCCTGTGTCCTCAAAGCGGATGGTCATAATGGTATAGCTTAATTTGTTACAGGTGCTTAACATTTCCAGCAATAAAATCCCTTTCCGTCCGGCTGGATATACCCCTGTTTGATTAAGTCATTGACTGTTGAATACGGGTGGCACAAGCCTCGATTCACGGCAAGTTCCAGAAAAGCGGGCAGGGCGAACGGTTTTTCCAGCGTGTCTGCCAGCATATGATATAGACGAACGGTTTCTTCCTGGTCTTCGTCCGAACGTTCGACGATGATCCGGGGCCCACGGACTCGAGATGAAGTCAGTGTATTCCGGATACGCTTGACCGTTTCGTGCCGGTTGTCCCATAAAACCAGCGCCTTGTACAGCCTTGAGATGGCAAATGAGAGAACGGCAAGGCCGGAAAAAACGATACTGATGCCCAGAGCCGCCATGGCAAATCCATTATGTGCAATTATTGCTTCAAATCCCAACAAAATACTCCTCCATCATTTCGTTCCGCCTGATAGTGAATCGGTGTTTTGATAACTGGATCCGGATAAATCAAGCGGCATGTCGCACCGTCTCGTTTTCGACAACGGGTTGCCCATTTACAAACGGCAACCGGTTCTGGATGACGGTATTGATTTTTTGAATCAATTTGGTGGCCAGCTCGGAATTTTCCCTGACCAGTCGCAGGAGTTTCCGAGACGGGATGCAAAGCACTTCCCCGTCGGTCAGCGCCACCGAGGACCCTTTGTAGCGAAACGGCGTTATAATCGAGGACCAGCCGATGACATCTCCTTTGTTGTGAAGCGTCACCGATTGTCCCCCTTTAAAAAACGCCATGAAGTTACCGGATGTCACGATATATAGATTCGTGGCGGGGATGCCTCTTCGGGTTAACATCTCTTCTTCACAAACCCTGAGCGGGCAGATGATCGAAGACAGTTTATGAAGATTGGCTTCGCAAATATCTTCAAAAATCGAAATTGTTTTGAGAACATTTACATCAACAGGCATGAATTTTTCCTTTCAAACCAGATTTACCGGCCTCTTTGATTTCCCCGTCTGTCGTTTGACGTGTCCGGGGAGGATATCCAGGACCCATTTTTTCTACCGTCTGCTCGCTTCTCTCTCGAGGCACAGAGATCGAAAAGACCATAATCGCCGTATTGGGGCGCTCGGTTCTCCGCACTTCGAGCGAAGCGGACGGTTAATGTGTCCGAAAAAAATCTCGTTTTTTTGGCGGTCTTTAACAAGTAAGGCACAAAGGGCCCCGGCATAAATTAATTCCGCCGTAATTGCACAGGATTTCTGTTCGTCTTCAAAGCGTGCATATGCGTAGGATATGCACTTTAATGCAAAGCGAAAGGCAAACAAAAAAAGGCAATACGGCGCGGTTTATTTTTCCCGTTGCCATCAGATCCCGTCCGGCACATCGATATTTTATAAAGCCGTCCGGGGCTTTATGACACCGTCCGACGTACCACCGGCTTCATATGCTTTTTTTACAGTTTTTCGAATGAAAAATGGAAATTATATGGCGCAGTGTAAGCCCTCCGGTTTCCCTGGAGGGCTTGTATGCATCATTTCTCTATACGTATCCTTCAAAACGCCGCCGTACCAGAGTCGAAAACACGTAATTAATCATCGTGCTGACATCAAAGGTCGGCAGATTGACGGCTTCCTGGACGGCTGCGGCATACGGCGGCAGATCGGTGCATTCCAGCAGGATGACACCAATTTTATCGTCACCCTCGATCAGTTCCAACGCTTTTTCAACCACTTCTCGTTCAACATTTTCAAAATCGAGTTCACCGGTCTGGACGTGGATCGATTCATAAAAATACTTTTGTTTTTCCATTCCTACGACTTTTATCGGGCAGTGGACCCCGCGCGTAGCGGCTTGAATATGCCTGTCGGTCAGGGAATCCAGGCTGGCCGTAATAATACCGATTTTCTCGTCCGGCTGAAGCATTCTGGCCATAAACGGAAGCTGGAGCAGGCTGGACATAAACACCGGCACCGGGAATTCCTTGGCCAGCTCATCCTGGTACAGCACCATGAACCCACAGTTTCCGGTGATGGCCTTGACCCCTGCCTTCACCAGTTCCCATCCGGCTTTCTTGAAGGAATCCAGCAGAGCCGGATCGCCCTTGTACACCAGATGCTCCATATCCGCGCCTTTGACCACCGAATACCGTACGGGAAATGAAAAGGTAGTCGCGTTTCCCGGAACGCCCGGCGGACAGGGGTAATCGCTGTCCATGAGAATAACGCCGATCGGTTCGCCCTGACTGATTTGGCCCTTCTTGATTTTGTAAATCATAATTTCATTCTCCTTTTGTGAGGCAACGGTTACAAATTACCCACCGGCAATAACCGGCAGAAATTTAATTTCTCCCTCGTCTTCCTGAATGATCGCATCTTTCTCGACCATCCTTCCCTCTTTTTCAACTACATAAACGTATCGATCCGGAATGTTTAACGCTTCAATAATCTGACGAACGCTGATCGGCTCATTGATGGCCATTTCCACGTCAGCCATGCCGCCTACAAATTCCCTCAGACCTCCGAACAATTTTATTTTCATAGAACTTTATCCTATGCGTTTACCGCATCGGCTGCGTCCACTACGTCCAGCATATCCAAGGTCGCCAGATTCGCTGCCGTCGGAATGCTGTTCTTGGTCCATCCTCTTGCAAGATAATATTCGTCGAGCATGTGATTGAGTTCGTCCTCGGTCACGACCGCTCCGGCAGAGGCTCCCTTGGGGATC
>Ga0272441_10000455_pt1 | contig 94145 bp, 90 predicted proteins | sample SSMProp6N_FD_193582 | JGI IMG/M metagenome (GOLD analysis project Ga0272441, IMG submission 193582) | Marine sediment archaeal communities from Little Sippewissett salt marsh, Falmouth, MA, United States - SSM-Prop-6N | ecosystem: Environmental > Aquatic > Marine > Wetlands > Sediment ... | reverse complement strand
TGGGGGAGGACTAGAATACGGTTCTCATGACCACTCTACGAGCGACCACAATCCTTGCGGTGCGATCGGCGTCGGAGCGTTGCGCAGTGATCGCCAGTGACGGGCAGGCAACCATGGATACGGTCGTGGTCAAGCGTCACACGAAGAAGGTCTACCGTCTGCACGACGATTCCGTTCTTGTCGGCTTTGCCGGGGCGACGGCGGATTGCCTTGCCCTGTTGGACAAGTTCGAGGGACACCTGAAGAAGCACAACGGGCAGCTGCGCCGTGCGGCCGTCGATCTGACGAAGGAATGGCGGACGGATCGCGTGTTGCGACATCTGGAAGCGGTGTTGGCCGTGGCGGCAGAGGAAGCGTTGCTGATGGTCTCCGGAACGGGGGACGTCCTCGAACCGGATGACGGGATCCTCGGCATCGGATCGGGTGGAGCGTACGCGATGGCCGCAGGGCGGGCACTTCTCAGCGTGGGGGATCTACCCGTGCCTGAGGTCGTTCGTCGCTCGTTGTCGATTGCCGCGGACATCGATGTGTTTACGAACCACGAAATCGTCCTGGAGGAGCTGTCCTGGTAGGTGAAGAACGTGAGCTCGTTGATCGAAGTGGATAGAGAGGGTGTCGAAGGACTGACGCCACGGCAGATCGTGCTCGAACTGGACAAGTACATCGTTGGCCAGCACGCGGCGAAACGCTCGGTGGCGATTGCCCTGCGCAATCGAATGCGGCGCATGCACGTTCAGGGGGAGATCCACGACGAGATCCGGCCGAAGAACATCCTCATGATCGGACCCACAGGGGTGGGGAAGACAGAGATCTCCCGTCGCCTCGCACGGCTGACCGACTGCCCATTCATCAAAGTCGAAGCGACGAAGTTCACCGAGGTTGGCTACGTCGGGCGCGATGTGGAGTCGATGGTGCGCGATCTCGTGGACATCGGGATCGACATGGTTCGCGAGGATGAGGTCCTCCAGGTCGAGGACGAGGCCGAACGGATGGTGGCCGAGCAGCTTCTCGACGCGCTGCTGCCTGAGAGCGGCGACGATGCCACCGAGGAACGCGTCGAGAGCGTGCAGCGCACGCGACGGAAGCTTCGCGACAAGCTGTCGTCCGGGGACCTTGAGGAACGCTACATCGAGATCACCGTGGAAGAGCAGGTGGTCCCTCAGGTAGAGCTGTTCTCCCAGGATGGGATGGACCACATCGGTGTGGACATGGGCGACATGCTGTCCGGCATCCTTCCGCCGTCGAAGAAGAAGCGCCACCTGCGCATCCGTGAGGCGCGGCCGATTCTCTTCGAGCAAGCGCTGGACTCTCTGATCAACGTGGAAGATGTCCGCGCTCGGGGCCTTCAACTCGCTGAGGAGATGGGGATCGTGTTCCTCGACGAGCTGGACAAGGTCGCAGCCGGAGGGCGGGAGGAGACCTCCGGTCCCGGCGTCTCAAGGCAGGGTGTACAGCGGGATCTGCTGCCGCTGCTCGAAGGAACGACGGTTCGCACGCGCTATGGCGCGGTGAGCACGGAGAGCATCCTGTTCATCGCCGCCGGTGCGTTCAACATGTCCAAACCCTCCGATCTGATTCCTGAGCTGCAGGGGCGGCTTCCGATTCGCGTCGAGTTGGACAGCCTCACAGCAGAGGAGTTCGAGCGCATCCTGTGCGAGCCGAGAGATGCCTTGGTGAAGCAGTATCAAGCGCTGCTCGCAACAGAGGGCGTGACCTTATCGTTCGATCTCCCAGCGATTCAGGAGATCGCTCGCTTCGCCTTCGAGCTGAACCAGACGACCGAGAACATCGGGGCTCGCCGTCTGGCGACGGTGATGGAGAAGCTCATGGAGGACATCTCGTTTGACGCGGAGCAGCACGCCGGTGAGACGCTGGCGATCGATCGTACGTATGTGACCAGTCGCCTGGCGGAGATCATCAAGGATCCGGATCTCTCAAGGTACATCCTGTAGCGTCCGTGCGGGACGCGTTCGCTTGGTGGGTAGCGCGCTTCCCTGTACCATGTCGCATTTCCCATGCACAAAGGAGGGAAGCATGATCCGCGTGTTCCTGCCCGATGGGTCGGAGCTGGAGGTCGCTGCGGGCTCGTCGCTCCTCGACGTAGCGCGCGCGATCGGCCCTGGTCTTGCCGAGGCAGCGGTGTGCGCTGTCGTCGACGGAGAGCTGCGAGATCTTCGTGAGTCGTTGGAGAAGGACGCCACGCTGACGATCGTCACGGCTGGCTCCGAGCAGGCGCTGGAGGTCCTGCGGCACACGACAACGCACATCATGGCCCACGCGGTGAAGCGGCTGTTTCCGGACGTGAAGCTGGGTATCGGCCCGGCGATCGAGGATGGGTTCTACTACGACTTCGCGGTGGAGCGGCCATTCACCGAGGAGGAACTCCAACGGATCACGGGGGAGATGAAGCGGATCATTGCTGAGGACCTGCCGATCGCGCGCAGTGAGTTGCCCAAAGCGGAGGCCAGGCAGCTACTCATCGCTCAGGGAGAGGATCTCAAGCTGGAGCTCCTCGAGGAGATCGAGGACGACACCGTCAGCTTCTTCGCGCAGGGGGAGTTCATGGACCTGTGTCGAGGTCCGCATCTTCCGTCCGTCGGCCGCGTGAATCCCGATGCGATTCAGCTCATGAGCGTCGCCGGAGCGTATTGGCGCGGAGACGAACAGCGGCCGATGCTGCAGCGTATCTACGGTACAGCGTGGGAGAAGGTCGAAGGGCTGAAGCAATACCTGTGGCGCCAGGAAGAGGCAGCGCGGCGCGATCACCGCCAACTCGGGAAGGATCTGGACCTGTTCAGCATCCACGAACAGGGTGGTGCGGGGTTGGTCTGTTGGCATCCCAAAGGCGCGCGAATCAAGCGGGTCATCGAGGAGTTCTGGTACGCCGAACACGAGCGAGGCGGCTACGAGATCGTGTCCACCCCGCATATCGGCAAAGGCGAGTTGTGGGCGATCAGCGGGCACCTCGATTTCTACCGCGAAGGGATGTACTCGCCGATGGACATCGATGGCGTGGAGTACTACGTCAAACCGATGAACTGCCCGTACCAGATCTTGATCTACAACGCGCGTACGCACTCCTATCGGGAGCTTCCGCTTCGATGGGGGGAGCTGGGAACGGTCTATCGCTACGAGCGCTCAGGGGTGCTCCACGGACTTCTCCGCGTTCGCGGTTTCACGATCGACGACGCGCACATCATCTGCCGCCCGGATCAGGTCGAGGAGGAGATCCGCCGCGTCTACGAGTTCAGCATGGAGATGCTGACGGCGTTCGGCTTCGACGCGTTCGACATCTATCTTGCGACACGACCTCACGAAGGCAAGGCGGTCGGGGAGCCTGCACGCTGGGAGCAGGCGACCGAGGCGCTGCGCCGGGCGCTCGACGCCCGCGGTCTACCGTATGCGGTAGACGATGGCGGGGGTGCGTTCTACGGACCGAAGATCGACATCAAGGTCAAGGATGCCCTGGGACGGCCGTGGCAGTGCACCACGATCCAGTTTGACTTCAACTTGCCCGAGAGGTTCGACATGACCTACGTCGGCGAAGACGGTCAGGAACACAAGCCGTACGTTGTCCATCGGGCGCTTCTGGGAAGCCTTGAGCGATTCATCGGATGCCTGATCGAGCACTACGCGGGAGCGTTCCCGGTATGGCTCGCACCCGTCCAGGCGGCGGTGATACCGATCGCCGACCGGCATCATGCGTACGCCGATCTGGTGAAGGAGCAATTGCGAGCTGCAGGGATCCGCGCCGAGGTGGATGCATCATCGGAACGGATGAACGCGAAGATCCGCCACGCCCAGCTGCAGAAGATCCCGTACATGCTTGTCGTAGGGGACCGAGAACAGGAGTCGAACACCGTCTCGGTCCGTCTGCGCACGGAGAAGGATCTTGGGGCGCAGCCGGTGGATGACGTGATCGCCATGACCTGCCGGCTGATCGAGGAGCGATCGCTCGATCTCACGTGACGAGGCCGGACGAAGGAGGTCTGCGTTGTCACGCGGTGCCCCCGGCGCGTCGCTAGCGGGGCGCGTCCTCCGGGCGTCGAGCAGGTTTGCCCGTAGACACGAAGCAGCCGCTACGGCAGGAGTGCGCGTAGCTCTTCGGCCATGTCCGTCCGCTCCCACGGGAGATCGAGGTCGGTGCGGCCGAAATGGCCGTAGGCTGACAGCGGCTCGTAGATCGGCCGCTTCAGCTGGAAGCGGTCTATGATCGCTCCAGGGCGGAAGTCGAACGCCCGCAGCACCACATCCTGCAGTCGCTCGTCGCCGTGTGTCCCCGTGCCCCTGCTGTCGATTTCCACGGCAAGCGGCGCTGCGCGGCCGATGGCGTAGGCGATGCGGACCTCCGCCTCGTCGGCGAGCCCCGCGGCGACGAGGTTCTTGGCGGTGTACCGTGCCATGTACGCCGCCGAGCGGTCGACCTTGGTCGGATCCTTGCCGGAGAACGCCCCTCCGCCGTGGGGGACGAAGCCGCCGTAGGTGTCCACGATGACCTTACGCCCAGTCGTCCCGGCGTCCGATGCGGGTCCGCCGATGACGAATCTACCGGAGGAGTTGATGAGGATCCGTGTGCGTTCGTCAAGCCAATCGCCGAGGACGGGCCGGATCACAGCATCGAGGATTCCGCGTTCGAGATCGGCCTGATCCACGTCTGGCTCGTGTTGCGCTGCGATCACCACCGTGGACACGCGAACCGGCCTCTGGCCGTCGTATTCGACCGTGACCTGCGACTTCCCGTCGGGTCGGAGGAACATCAGCACGTGCTCCTTGCGCGCGGTCGTCAGCTGTTGGGCGAGGCGGTGAGCGAGGGTGATCGGAAGGGGCATCAAGACGTCGGTGTCGCGTCGCGCGTAGCCGACCATGATCCCCTGGTCGCCGGCGCCGATCGCGTCGTACGGATCGGACGATGCGTCCTGCCGCATCTCCGCTGCGTGATCGACCGCCTGACGGATGTCCGCCGATTGCTCCTTGATGGCGGAGAGGATCGCGCAATCCTGATAGTGAAAGCCGAGGCCGGGCCGGTCGTAGCCGATACCCGCGAGGACCTCGCGGACGATCTGCTCGACCTCAACGTAAGTCGTGGTCGTGATCTCCCCACCGACGAGCACGAGACCCGTCGTGAGGAACGTCTCACAGGCCACATGGGCGTCGGGATCGCCAGCCAGGATGTGATCGAGGACGGCCTCGGAGATGCGGTCGGCAATCTTGTCGGGATGGCCTTCGGTGACGGATTCCGCGGTGCGAGTCGAAACAGCCATCATCACGCCCCTTTGAACAGGATGCTAGCGGCTACGAGCGGACGTCGCAACCGTTGAGCCTTCGGGCGAAGCGGCCCTACAATGGAGCATGAACTCCCATCGTGCGTCGGTCGAGGGGGCATGGCGGATCCACCGGTTCCCCCTTGTGTCATCGACTCAGGATGTGTTGCGTGGCCTGGTGGAGGGAGGAGCACGAGGGCGTCACGCGGTCGTCGCCGAAGCCCAGTCACGCGGCCGCGGTCGCCACGGCCGACGGTGGCTGTCTCCGTCCGGCGGGTTGTACGTCTCCCTTCTTCTGGCCCCGGATCCCCTCCTGTTCGCGCGCGTGGGGCTAGCGATTGCTGACCTGTTGAATGGTCTTGGTGTGCCCGCCGTGCTCGCCTGGCCGAATGACGTCCTCGTCCGAGAGCGGAAGATCGCCGGCGTCCTCATCGAGGTGACCGGCGAGGCGGCGCTGGTGGGGGTCGGGATCAACGTGACGCGAGCACCCGTACCCCCGGCAACCTGCGTCGTGGCGGAAGCGTGCGCCCATGTGGTGCTCCCCGACATGCTCTCACGGCTCCTGGGGCGGATCGACGCGCTCCGGGCAGAGGCCGTGCTTGCGCAGTACCGTTCGCGCTGTGCCACGGTTGGACAACGGGTTCGCATCGATACGCATCCCACGGGCGGCGCGCAGCGCGTCGAGGGCGTTGCGGTGGACATCGACTCCGAAGGACGGCTGATTGTTGTCACCAACGGTCGCCGGCAGGCCGTATCCACAGGGGATTGCAAGCATCTGACGCGGGACGGTGCCGTGGACGCGGCGGTGGGCGGTTGACCCGTTCCGCGTCCCGGGCTACTCTGCAGACGGGATCGCAGGACGAGGAGGGGATTTGGCGTTCTGGCGGAAGCAGAAAGCGGTGGAGCAACTGGTTCTCAAGCACCTGAAGCACGTCGACGACACGCTTCGTCTGTATCAAGCGGCGCTCGACGCCTACCTCAAGGATCGAGATACTGACGGAGCCGCCAAGCTCGCGTTTGAGACCCACGAAGCGGAGGGCGAGGCGGATGACGTCCGCCGTCAGGTGGAGGCCGAGCTTCTCGGTGGCGCGCTGCTTCCCCACTCACGGCGCGAGCTTCTCGAGGTGATCGAGAACGTCGATCGCCTCGCGAACTCCGCGGAATCCACGCTCGACTACCTTCTCTTCCAGAAGCCAGAGATCCCCGAGCAGATTCGGCCCACCTTGGTCAAAATCGTCGAGGTGACGGGGAAGATCTTCGACGAAGTGCAGCAGCTGATCACGGATCTGTTCCACGACACCCGGCAGGTTCACGAGGACAGCAAGCGCATCGAACATCTGGAGGGCGAGGTCGATACGCTGGAGCGCGCCGCGATCAAGACGCTGTTCAAGCTGGATCTTGACCTCGCGTACAAGCTGCAGATGGATGGGTTCATTGGTCGATTGGTCGAGCTTTCGGACCGTGCGGAGGATCTCTCGGACCAAGTCGACATCATGGCGATGGAGCGACGGCTGTAGATGATACAGGAGGAGTGATGGGGATCCTCGATGAGGCGATTGCGCTGGAGGAGCGAGCCCAGACGATGTACCTCGAGGCCAGTCGGAAGATGACCGACCCCGGGGCGACGATGCTCACCGAGCTGCTTGCCGACGAAGAAGAGAAGCACGCAGCTGCGTTGCGCGAGATGGCACGCGACGGCGAGATGCCGGAGGGGCTGTCGCTGCCTTCTCTTCTCGACGAGGTGCGTGAGTTGATTGCGGTGGCGGCGGAGGGTTCGGGTCCCACGCTGTTCTCTGATGCGTCGATGCGCGAGGTCCTGCAACGAGCGATGGGCGTTGAGCAGGACATGCAGCGCTTCTACACGCAGCGTGCGGCGGAAGCCGAGGATCCCCAGCTCAAGGAGCTGTTCACGTGGCTCGCGGAACGGGAGCAGGAGCATTTCCTCCTGGCGAGCTCCCTGCACGAGTACTTCGATCGCCCTGCGGAGTGGGTGGAGTCCGCCGAGTTCGGTCTACGGCCGGAGTACTGACAATCGCCTCACACATGCGCCATCCCTCGTCCGTAGAGCGCCTCTCGATCTCGATCCAAGTCCGTGCCGCAGCCCCCTTCTACGCTTCCGGAGGTGGCGGCTCGACGAGTTGGATGCGCAGTCTGTCGATGGAGCCGTCGGGGTAGTTGAGCCGCAGGTCGTAGTAGCCCGGGCTCCACACATGCTGGCTCCCTGTGCCGGCGTTCAGCGGCGTGTCTGTAGGAAGCGAGAAGCTATACCCAGCGCGAGCGGAGGTGTAGCCGATCGTCTGCACATCGAGGTATTGCGTCTTGTCGTAGTCCTGTCCGATGCTCTCCACGCGTGAGAGAATCAGTTCGACGTGTTCGTTCGTGACCGGCTGGTCCTCGGGGCCCAGCAGGCGGACGCATCCGGTAATCGGCTCGCCGATCGCGTACACCGCGGACACCACGCGCTCACCCACGATCGGAGGCGTCTCCCCCTCGGGCCAGCCGCGATCGAGGATTCCCGCCTCGCCCGCCGGCACCACCGTGATCAGCGGGATCGTCTTGCACGCCTGACCGCCGTCGACGCGGGGCGTGGGAAGCGTTCCGCCGGGCCCGACGGTCCAGTTGGTCGGCTTGGGCATGCTGCAGGAGCAGCCGTAGTACATGTCCTGTCCGCCGTAGACGATCGTCCACTTCAGACCGTTGAACTCGATGGAGGCGTTGCAGCTGCCGCTGGTGCACCACCGTGGATGACCGTTGTAGGTCCCCTCGAAAGCGTAGGTCCCGTTGACCTGGGTGCTTCCCGCACCGGAGACGCGGATGTCGTCGTAGCAGTTCCCGGGCAGGACGGTTCCAACGCAAGCCGCGCCGACGATCAGCAGTCCAACGCCCACCGCGGCCCACCGCGCCCATCTCATTCTTGCTCGCATCCGCATTGTCGCCGACCTCCTGTGAGATTCGTCCGTCCGCTCATCGACCGCAATGATACCCACGCCCGCTTCGATCACGAGCGTTCGATCCACACACCTATGCACGAGGAGGGCGGCGGTTTCACACGGCTGTGCGGTTCTCCGCTGCTCGATATCGCGGCGGGTCAGAGATACGCCGAAAGCCCGAGCAGGGTGTGAAACGTGGCGAGGAGGAGCGCCAGCCCCGCCACCCCCCGATGTACTCGCAGGCCTCGGCGGCCGAGACGCCGCCGAATCAGGCGGATCGTGACCGCAACCGCGGTCACACCGAACAGACCGTAGGTCACCAAGCCGACTACCGCGAGGAGCGGCAGGCTGCCCACGTAGGTGTAGGCGATGCTATGGAGGGTCTCCACTGGGTCTCCTTCCGTATGGGGCGCGCGTTCGACGAAGCCCCGTGATAGTACCGAGTTGACGCGGTCCGTGCTCAATCCTTGTGATGCACCGTGCTGGCGGGCTATAAGGGTACCGGTGATTGGCCTTGGATATGGGGCTATCAGGCAAGGTGGCGATGGTCGGCGGCGCAAGCCGCGGTCTGGGCTTCGCCTGCGCCGAAGCGCTGGCGCGCGAGGGGATGAGGGTTGCCCTTGCCGCCCGAAGCGGGGAGCAGTTGTGGGTCGCGGCGGAGCGGATCGCTGCAGCCACCGGCAGCGAGACCCTCCCCGTTCCCATCGATCTCAGCCGATCCGATGGGCCGAAAGGCTTCGTCTCGGCGGCCGTGGAGCGGTTTGGAGGCGTCGATCTTCTGGTGATCAACACCGGCGGACCGCCGGCCGGAGCGTTCGAGACGCTTGGCGACAACGCCTGGCAGGCAGCGTTCGACGGGATCTTGATGTGTGCGGTTCGGCTCTCGCGCGCTGTGATCCCGATCATGCGCAGCCGGGGCGGTGGGCGGATCGTCCACAACACCTCCTACACGGTGAAGGAACCCGAGCCCGGATTGGTGCTGTCCAATGCGTTGCGCGCTGCTGTGGTGGCGCTCGCCAAGACCCAATCGCGTGAGCTTGCATCTGATGGCATCCTCGTCAACGCGATCTGCCCAGGCCCGTTCGCCACGGAACGGCTCGACGCCCTCATTCACGATGCCGCGACACGGACAGGAGCGGGGGCCGAGGAGCTGCTGAAGCAGTGGGAGCAGCGTGTCCCTTTGGGGCGCCTTCTGCAGCCCGCGGAACTTGCGGAACTCGTCGTCTTCCTTGCCTCTCCACGGTCCTCGGGGATCACCGGCGCCGTGCTACCCGTGGATGGTGGCCTGCTCCGGGGCCTGCTGTAGGAGAAACGCATCGTGTCGCGGGGGTGACGAACCGGTTCCAGGAGGTATGACGGTGAGCGGGAAGTGGCGGCGCGCAACTGCCACTTCCCGCCCCTCCGCGTCTCGTCCCGGCTACTCCTTCACGTGCATCGGTTGGTCGCAGCACACCAAGGTGCCGACGCCGGATCGCACGACGCGGACCTCCTGTCCGCAGAGATCGCAGACGTAAACCTTGTCCTTCTCTGCCATGGCATCTCCTTCCTAGAGGCTGAGGCTGTTCTCCCACAGACCGTGGATGTTGCAGTACTCCACGGCGATGAGTTCGCTGAGTCCTTCCAGTTGGGCGTGCGCTACCACGGTGGGCGCGCCTACGCTGGGGCCGAGATCGAACGTCGCGACATGAACGGCCGTTCCATTCTTGACTCCGAACAGCGCAATCCACTTGATGTGGTGCTCAACGGTGTTGGGGTGAGGTGTCTCCTTGCCGACGATGATCTTGACGACCCGTTCTCCGCAATCCGGACAGTCGACGAGTTCGATGACCGGTACGTGCTTCTCCTTGCCCTCTTGACCTGCTCCCTTGATCAGCTCTCCGAGTCTCATCGCATCTCCTTTCGGTTCTGTGCTGATGTCGCGGACGGCGGCCTGCGGAAGCGCCTCGAACGTCTTGCCCGCTGCACCGCAGATGGGACAGAAGGCGGGGCTCCGTCCTTCGACTACATCGCTTGTAGCGCCTCCAGCAGCTCCTCGATGTCCGGAACCTCACGTAGCGGGTAGACCTTGACGAAGCGCACGATGCCGCTCTCATCGATGAGGATCGCCGCCCGTTCGCTGAACCCGTCTTGCTCGCGGAACAAACCGAGTGAGCCCGCAGCTTCCCCGTGGGGCCAGAAATCGCTCAGGAGACGCGTGCTCTGAACGCCAATGGCGTCCGCCCATGCCTTCTTGGACGGCACCGGATCGACGCTGATCCCCAGGGCCCGGGCGTTCCGCGCTTCGAGCGCTGCTACATGTTCTTCGAGAGCCTCCATCTGTTTCTGACAGACGCTCGTCCACGCCAGCGGATGGAACGAAAGCAACAGCCTCGTGCCCTTGAGCGACGAGATCGAGATGCGGTTCTTGTCTTGGTCTGGCAACTGGATTTCCGGCGCTGGCATGCCGGGGCGTATCGTTTTCAATGGCGCTCCTTCTCCTCCCTATAGGTTGACGGCCATTCGAGCGAGTCGTTCCTCGAGGATCGCCCGCTCGATGTCGGGCAGCTCGGCCAGGGGCATCTCTCCGATCCTGTTGCGGAACGAGGAGCCGAATGTCGTTCGCGATGGGATCTCGTAGAGAACGCCCACGACCAGCTTGTCGGGGGCGCGCAGCGCAAGATCCACGGCGCGGGCACGATCCGTAGGGTCATGATCGTTCTTGATGGGTTCCAGTCGTTGGCGGTACCAGTCGATCGGGTGATGCCCCCACGTGATGCAGGGTTGGATCACCTCAACGAGGGACAGTCCGCGATACGCGATCGCACGCTGGAGGAGCGATTCTAGCTCGTCGATCTCTCCGGCGAACCCACGGGCGACGAAGCCGCACCCGTGCACGATGGCGGTGGCAAGCATTTGCGCTGGATCGACCTCGACGCCCCGGATCTGCAGTCTTGTCGGCTCGCCGCGCGGGGTCGTTGGAGACGCCTGGCCTTTGGTCAAGGCGTACAACTGGTTGTTGTGCACCACCAGTGTGATGTCCGGGTTGCGCCGCAAGGCATGCAGGAAGTGGTTCCCCCCCTCTCCGTAAAGGTCGCCGTCCCCAGACGTGACGATCGTCTTCAGCGACGGGTGGGCGATCTGGATTCCAATGGCGGCGGGGATGGCACGTCCGTGCAGTCCGTTGAACACGTTGGCCCGGAGGTAGTGCGGCAGCTTCGCCGCTTGGCCGATCCCCGAGACCAGGCAGATCTCATGCGGTGCTAGACGCAAGGCGACGAGCGCGCGCTGGAGAGCTGTGAGGACCCCGAAATTCGGACAGCCGGGGCACCACTGATTCTCCACGTCGTGGCGGTAGTCCTCGATTCGTGTCATGAGAACGCCCTGACGATGGTCTCCGCATCCATTGGCAACCCATCATAGCGGGCGATGGTTCCTTCAACCGAATAGCCTGTCTCGGATCTAAGTAGCCGCGCAAACTGCCCGGTGGCATTCCCTTCCACGGTCCAGTACTGCGCGTCTCGGCGGAGCTCCAGCGGGGGTAGAGGCCACACGTCGGTGAAATGGAGCGACCCGATACTCGCACCGCGATCCCGAAGCGCGGCGACCGCTTCGTCGATCGCGCCTCGGGTCGAACCCCAGCCGATGAGCACGATCTCCGCCTGTTCCGCTCCGTCCGGCTCCGGTTGCTCCATCGCTTCCCGAAGGCGACGGCCCTTCTCCAATCGCTTCCGCACCATGGCAGGACGAATCCGCTCAAGGTCCTCGGTGATGTGACCTGCCTCGGTGTGTTCGTCGCTGTCGAGGACCACGAGATGCGTGCTTTGCCCGAGGTCAAGGCGCGGCGAGACTCCACTGTCCGTTAGCAGATACCGGCTGTACTGCTCCATGCTTGGGGGAGCGGCGCGATGCCTCTTCGCCGGACCGGGGGGCAGGGCTAGCTGTTCCAGCGCGAAGTAGCTATCGGCAAGGAACTGGTCGGTGAGAAGAATGACCGGGATCTGGTATCGATCCGCGAGATCGAACGCGCGAACGGTCGCCTCTACCGTCTTCTGCGGATCACTGGGCGCGAGCAGGGCTCTCGGAAACTCCCCGTGCCCCGCGTGGAGCGCGAACAGAAGATCCTCCTGCGCGGTGCGCGTCGGCAGGCCCGTCGCCGGGCCGGGTCTCTGGGCGAGCACGATCACGATCGGAATCTCCATCATCCCCGCGAGGCTGACGGACTCCACCATCAGCGCAAAGCCGCCGCCGGAAGTCGCTGTCATCGCCCGAGCGCCCGCGGCACTCGCGCCGAGCGCCATGTTGATCGCGGCGATCTCGTCCTCAGCCTGTTCGAAGAAGACACCGAGTTCCGGATCCTTGGCGAATGAGGTGATGATCCCCGTCGACGGGGACATCGGATAGGCAGCGATGAACCGACATCCGGCGGCGGAAGCGGCGATCGGAATCACGTCATGGGCCGAGGCGAAGGTGTATCGGTTCGGTCGTTCGGGAAGCCCAGTGGGAGCCTGCGCGCCAAGCTGCGACAACGCGACGTCGTAGCCGGCCTTCGCTGATGCCGCGTTGGCGTGGACGATCTCCTCGCCACGCGCGGCGAAGGCGTCGGCGAGGACTCTCTGGAGTACAGGAAGAGGGAGGCCCACCGCGGCGCACAGCGCACCCGCGGCGACGGCATTGGCGTAGATCCTCGCACCGCCGTGTTCGACGGCGAGCTCCTGGAACGGCACGCACACGGCGGACCGAGCGTCTGCGTCCTCCCCTTGGCCGGCGGTGATCAGTAAGCCACCGTCGTTCAACGCTGAACGGTAGTGGGCTTCTGCGGTGGGATTGACGGCGAGAAGAACGTCTGCGGTCGCGCACGGCGCGTTGTGCGGTTGATCCGCGACGCGAATCCTGTAGCTGGAGCGTCCTCCGCGGATTCGCGACTCGAACTCACTTGTCGAGAACGCAGCGTACCCATGAGTGAGAAACGCTCGAGCCACCGCATCGCCAACCGTCTGGATCCCCTCGCCAGCGGCGCCGGCGACGAAGAGACTGAGCGGCTTCATTGCGGCGGCTCCGGCTCGCTGTGACGTGCGGCGATGGCATCCGCGAGCCCATCAAGGGCGGCGAACGTCTCTCGCGTCGGAAGACCTCTCGTGAACACGGCATCGAGCCATTCCACCTTAAGGCCGGCGCACAACGATTGCGTCCGCTCCGCAGCCTTCCCCGCCCAGCCGTAGGAGCCGATGACGGCCGCGTGCCTCAGCTTGGGGCGTAGCGCGGCGGTCAGATACGCAGCGAACACGATGTTCGGGTGCGGACCTACGAGAACCGTCGGTGTGGCGAACACGACGGTGGCGGCGTCGACGAGAGCCATCGCGTACGCTCCAAGATCGGTCTGCGCCATGTCGAACACCTCCACACGGATCGCGCGCTCGGCCAGCGCGGCGACGAGGTGGTGGACCATCTGTTCCGTGCTTCCGTGCATCGAGGTGTACGGGATCAGCGCCAGGTTTCCCGGAGGATCATTCACCCAGTGTCGGTACGCATCGATGATGAACGCCGGATCATCGTGCACCGGTCCGTGGCTCGGCGCGACCAGGTCGAGTGCGTAGTCCGCGAGACGATCCAGGTGGCCTCGGATCATGTGGGCGAACGGCATCATGATCTCCGCGTAGTAGCGCTTCGCCGAGGCAAGGATGCGGTCGCTGCCGGATGCGAACAGCTCCGACGTGGCGAGGTGCGATCCGAACAGATCGCAGGTGAACAGCACGCCGTCCTCACGAACGTAGGTGAGAACGGTCTCCGGCCAGTGGACCCACGGGGCGTGGATGAACTCCAGGGTGCGGTCGCCAAGGGAGAACGCCTCGCCATCCTCCACCGCTTTGATGCGGTCCGGGTCGACGCCGAGGTGGTCGGCGATCATCGGCTGAGCTTTTGGGCTACAGAGGATGTGGGCATCGGGATACCGCTCGAGAACGGCGGGCAGGGACCCGGAGTGATCCTGCTCGACGTGCTGCACGACGACAACGTCGATGCGCTCGATGCCCTCGAGCTGTCCGAGCAGCACGTCGGTCTTCGTCGGATCGGCGGTGTCGATGAGAGCCGTCGCGTCGCTGCCTTCGACGAGATAGGCGTTGTAGCTCGTCCCATCGGGCAACGGAATCAACGCATCGAACAGGCGGCGATCCCAGTCCACGGCGCCCAGCCACCGGATTCGCGGCTTGATCTGTCGCATTTTCATGGTCTCGATTCCGTCCTTACGCGTTGCATTTTGATGCCCTGCCCCGGACTCGGGCGGCCCGGCGCCGCAGGCTACTGCTTCTCGAACTGATCCTTGGATGCGCCGCAAAGGGGGCAGACCCAGCTGCTGGGCAGGGAATCGAACGGCGTGCCGGCCTCAATCCCGCCATCAGGGTCTCCACTTCCAGGGTCGTAGACGTATCCGCAAACCGTGCATACCCACTTTTCCATTCTGCTATCCTTCCCTCAGGGTGTCGCGATACTCGTTGTATGTCAATGGTGCCCCCGCGTCGCGGGTTCCCGCCCGATCCACTCTACCGACAAACAGGCTGTGGGTCTCGAGGTCAAGCGTTCTCTCCGTCTCCACCGTGCACTCATAGAAGGCAACGGCGTCCGGGAGGATGGCGATGCCGTGCTCTGAGAGCTGGTGCGGGTAGGCGGCGAACTTCGCCACGTCGTGGCCGGATCGGAATCCGAAGTGCCGGACGGTCTTCGCTCGATCCGGATCCGTCCGATCGATGACATTGGCGACGAATCGCCCAGAAGCGACGATCATCTCATGGGTGAGCGATTGCCTCCCGACCCCGATGGCGATCCTCGGAGGTGCGTTGGTGACCTGCATCAGCGCGTCAAGGATTTGTCCATTCAGCTGCCCCGCGCTCGCTGCAGTCAGAACGTACAGACCGTGGGTCACGCGGAACAGCGCCTGATTGAGGTCGGCCGGCGTTGTCACGACGTGGAAGTCAGCCACCGTGTCCTCTTTACGTTGCCGCGGAGCCGTCTGTGGCGCCGACACCTACCGTCGGCCGTGCGCTCAGTTCACGGTCGATCATGACCAGCCCGGGACCGTGATCGCCGATCCGACCGAGGAGATCAACGATGCGTGACGCGTTTGCCTCCTCCTCGACCTGCTCGGTCACGAACCATTGAAGCATGATCTCCGCGGCACGGTCATTCTCGTGGGACGCGAGTTTCGCCAGCTCGGCGATCTTCCCGGTGATGTGCTGCTCGTGGGCGTAGGCCGCGCGGAAGGCGTCGAGCGGCGAATCCCACGCCTCCTTCGGCTCGGCGATCGCGTAAAGCTTCACGCGCCCCCCGCGCTCCACCAGGTGCTGAAAGAGGCGCATCGCGTGCCCCATCTCTTCCTGGGCTTGCACCGTCATCCAGTGGGCCATCCCTTCCCACCCACTCGACTCGAAGTACCCGACCATCGATAGGTAGAGATACGCGGACTCCACCTCCTCCCGTATCTGTTCGTTGATCGCGTCTTGCATCGGCTTCCCGATCATCGGCTGCCTCCTTTCCGTGGTTCCGTGTGCAGGGGCGCTGCCCCCGCGCCTCGGCTGCGGGGGGGCAAGAGATCCCGCTACCAGTTCTCGCCGAGGAGCTCGAAGTGCGCTTGCGCGTGTGCGCAGGCGGGGCATAGCTCGGGAGCTTCAGTCCCCGAGTGGAGATACCCGCAGTTCCGACAGCGCCAAACGACAGGCGTTGCTTTGCTGAAGACCGTGCCTGCCTCAACGTTGGCGAGCAAGTCAAGGTAGCGCTTCTCGTGCTGCTTCTCCGCTACGGACACCGCGTCGAACACAGCGGCGATGTCCGCGAAACCCTCCTCGCGTGCGATGGCCGCAAACCCAGGGTACATTGAGCTCCACTCCTCGTGCTCGCCCCCGGCCGCAGCGCGCAGGTTGTCCGCCGTGGTCCCGATGACGCCCGCCGGGAACATCGCCTCGACCTTCGCCACGCCTCCCGGAAGGAACTTGAAGAACCGCTTGGCGTGCTCCCGTTCCTGGTCTGCGGTCTCCTCGAAGATCGCCTGGATCTGCACGAACCCATCCTTCTTGGCCTGGCTGGCGAAGTAGGTGTAGCGGTTGCGCGCCTGAGATTCACCCGCGAACGCCGCCAGCAGGTTTGTTTCCGTTCGACTGCCCTTCAGTTCCATCAACAGCCTCCTTCCATGTTCCTGTTACCGCTGACACTGTGGACACCAGTATGTCGAGCGGCCCGCCTGGGTACATCGTGCAATGAGCGTTCCGCAACGTTGGCAGGGCTGCCCCGCCTTGCCGTACACGGCCAGCCGGGCGCGAAACGCGCCATCTTCCCCGTGGGCATCACGGTAGTCCGAGATGCTGACCCCGAAGCTCGTCCCCGAATCACGAATCGCCTCGTTAAGCACATCTACGATGCTGCCGTGAAGCCCACGGATGCGTCGTCGACCCACGCGATGCGCCCGCCGTCCGGGGGCAATACCGGCGCGCCACAGCGCCTCCGCGGCGTAGATGTTGCCCAGCCCGGCGAGGCGCCGCTGGTCTGTCAATGCGGGCTTGATCGGACGCTGCGTGCTGCGCAGTAGCTGCTCGAGCGCCTCCGGGGTGAATGCTTCGCTCAGGGGGTCGACCCCGAGTTCGTGGGGAAACGGCCCCGTGACGATCTCCACGGTCCCTAGTCGTCGCGGATTGACGAACGAGATGGTGCCTCTCTCCAGGACGATACGGAGTCGCACGTACGGGAGCTCCTCATCGCAGCAGGACAGAACGAGTCTTCCTGACATGCGGAGATGGACGATGAGGGAGCGACCGCCGGAGAGCTGCAGCACGATGTACTTGCCGCGGCGTTGTACGTCGACAAGATGGCTCCCGACAAGCCTTTCGTCGTCCAGCGTCAGTCTATCATCGAGCGTCTCGATGGCCACGATCCTCCCGCCGGCAAGCGGCCGCAGACCGCGGACGATCGTCTCGACCTCGGGCAGCTCAGGCATGATCCCCTTCGGGATGCATCTTGCGGCAAGCAGCACAGAGTCCATACAGGTATGTCGACACGGCCTCCACCTGATGTCCGTCGATCTCCTGGCCGGCGGCGAGGGGAACGGCGACATCGATGTCGTACAGCTGATGGCACTCGCGACAGCGGAAGTGTGCGTGTGGGTGCGCGCATAGGTCGTATCTGGCGGCATCTCGGTCGATTGTGAGTTCGCACACAAGGCCGGCGTCCACCAAGGCATGGAGCACGTTGTACACCGTTGCGCGGGAGATCGATGGGTGGGTCGCCGACACCTGTTGGTACACCTCATCCGCCGTCGGATGTTGCCTCGTCGTGCGAAGATACTCGATCACGGCCACGCGCTGCATGGTGGGGATCAGCCCGCGCTCTCGAAGTTGTCCTGTACAATCCTGTGTATCCATCAATACTTATTCTAACGCTCGAGGGAGCCGACCTCAAGCTCCTCCCCGCGACTGCTCGTCGTCCGTGGGCGTCTCCCTGGAGGCGAGAGCATCCAGACGTTGCAGTGGTCGTCGACATCGAAAGACTACCCTTGTTTAACCAAGTCCGGCGCCCGATGGAGGCCGGATCTTCTTCCCGGTCGCTGGAAGAGAGAAGGCACTGGCGGCTACGATGGGCCGCTTCGCAGGCGATCCTCGATCGCTCGCCGGACCTCTGCAGGCGCCCGGAACGACCCGAAGACCGAGATGGAATCGATGACATCCCGTGCGAGGTCAGGATCAACGTCCTTGGCTATCGTCAGGGAGCCGAGGGCCCGCACCACGAGTTTCTTGCCTTCCTCGCGAAGCTCCTCGAGTTCCTTGCGCGACACGTGCTGGGCACCGACGGTGAATGCCCACTTGCGCGCGACGTTCGCGATGACGGGCTCGTGGCGATCCAGGAGATTGCGGATCGCGGTTCGAATGAGATCCGTTCGGTTGGCGTACAGCCCCTGATCCACAAGGACATCGACCCTGCCCAGATCCACAGGTCCCACGTTGATCGTGATCTTCTCGCTGTCACTCATGCCATCTCCATCTTCTGCTCGGACCCGTGGACGGGGCTGCCCATTGTAGCGGATGGCCGTGCCGCCCGGGAGCGTTGGCGCGTGGGTCTGTGTCGCGGGGCAGGGCACGTCCTCTTGGAGGTGCTGCCTAGGAGGCGACGGGGATCCGCGAGGCTCATCGTGAGGAGCTGCTGCTGCGTTTGCCTGACCTGCTGCCAAAGCACGTTCTCGTCGATCATTCGAGATCACTCCCTTAGCCATCTCTATGGATGGTGTAGGGAGTATATGCGCCACTAACCATCCTGTCAACATCCACGGGGATGGTTGGACGCCTTGCAGCGCCCGCTACACGACGTCCTCCGGGAGATGAATGGCGAACTTGCACCACAGATCGCCGGCGAGGATCGACTGCACGACGTCGGCCCGCAGTGCTCGGCCGAAGATGACTTCGTATGGCTTCTTGTGGAAGGCGGCGCTGCAATGGCAGAACGTTGCGGGAATCGGCGAGGCTCCCCCGCGGAGGGATTCCTTGACCCAGGGGCAGTGGCAGTAGTGGTAGGCCTTGTCACCCGGATCCGACGCGTTCAGGTACTCGATCGCCTGATGCGGGATCTTGGCTTCGAACAGGACGGTTCCCTGCCGTACGCCGGAGGCGATCTCCTGGTGCTGCCGCACGTAGTCGATCACGTCGTTGTTGATGCGCTGGTTGAAGTACAGCGTCTCCTTGTCCCTGTGCTGTTCGAGCTCAGCGATGAATGCCGCCGCCTTCTGCTCCAGGTAGGGATCGATGCCGCCGGCCTCCTCGTATTTCGTCTTCGCATCGAGATACCATCCGTCCTCTAGATAGCGGAGCCCGCCCCCGAGGATCCTGAGGCAGGTGTCGGGGTCGACGGATGCTTGAAGACGGCTCATGACGGTCTCCAACAGCTTGGGTTTGCTTGCGTTCGACATGCCCAGAGGTGGCAGGTCGATGCCGGCGAACACCGCATCGCGCTTCGCCTCGCCGATCTCGTCTGCAAGCCTGGCGTGAAGCGTATCGAGAGCTTCGGCTCCGTCGATCAACTCCAATGCAGCGACGTAGACAACGTCGTTTCCAAGGAATCTCCCGTAACGGATCAGGGCGACGTAGTGATCCCAGGTGTTGCTCCCTCGCTCGATCATCCGCTGCGAGAAGCCGTTCACGGCATCCGCTGTCGCGTTCTCGGATCGGGTTCCGGGAACTTCCTCTCGAAGGTAGGTCTCGAACTGCTCCGCGATGTCGAGCGAAGCGTCAACCTGGTCGTCCGCTAGGTCTCTGTCCACCAGGAAGGCGCGGAATCCGTCTCGGTCCATGGTTCACCTCGTTCTCTTGTGGGTGTCGTCCCCCCACGGGTGTTGCTGCAGTCTGCGTTCCCAACGTCACCTAACCGTCACGCTGGCAGCCGGCGCGGCGTGCGGCGACACCTGCCGTGATGTGTCCTTCGGTGTTTGGCGCGCCCTTCCTCAGGGATGACGGCTCACCGCGGCATCCAGGAGCCCGCCGCGAACTCCCGTGGCGATAGGACGAGGACGTCCATTCGCTGCGGTTCCGTGAGGAGATCCTCGTCCTGGCTGATGAGCAGGGCTCCTGTGGCGCGGGCTAGAGCCGCGAACTTGCGATCGGCAGGATCGCGGATGTGCTCTACCCGCCGGGGATCCGTGGGAGCCGTATGGCAATCCTCATCGCGAAACAGGTCCGCGACCGACTCCCATGAGAGCGGGGGGATGGTCCGTAGCACGCGACGCGTTTCGCTCCGGGTGGCGACGTTCCAGATCATGCGCAGCTTGCCTTGGCGGACGGCCGCGACGACACGTGCCGATGCGCTCCTGGGGTTGAACCCTGCGGCGACAAAGACGTTGGTGTCCACGACGACTGCCGGGTGTCGCTCTGCCATGGTGTGATCGTACGCCTCACGGCCAGCGAAGCGAAGCGCGTTGAAAGGGCGATCGACCTGCCGTACCCTACGCGCCCTTCCCGACGTGATGTCTGACGACGTGACGGGTGTGTTGCGGTCACGGGGTCCGTCCGCCTACGCTTGCTCTCAACGCTTTCGTGGCGCGCCGCGGCATCCACGGGAGCGCGAAGGAGAGATGATGGCGAAGAGCACAGCGATTGAGCGGATTCGAAACGTTGGGGTCATGGCCCACATCGATGCAGGGAAGACGACGGTGACCGAACGCATCCTCTTCTTCACCGGAAAGCGCCACAAGATGGGCGAGGTGCACGAGGGCGAAGCGGCGATGGATTGGATGGTTCAGGAGCAGGAGCGGGGAATCACCATCACCTCTGCGGCGACCACCACCTACTGGCGGGATCATCGAATCAACATCATCGATACGCCAGGCCACGTGGACTTCACTGCGGAAGTCGAGCGATCGCTGCGCGTGCTTGACGGCACGGTCGCGCTGTTCTGCGCGGTCGGCGGTGTGCAGCCCCAGGCGGAGACGGTATGGCGCCAGGCGGAGAAGTACCGCGTGCCACGGATCGCGTTTATCAACAAGATGGATCGTGCCGGTGCGGACTTCGATCGTGTCGTGGAAGCCATCCGTCGGGAACTCGGGGCGAACGCCGTCCCCGTGGTCATCCCCATCGGCGCGGAGGCGGGCTTCCAGGGTGTGGTGGATCTGGTACACATGAGGGCCGTGTACTACGACGATGCGCCGCAGGGGGCGACGATCCGCGTGGAGGACATCCCCGCGGATCTCGCTGAAGCGGCTCGGCAGGCCGAGGAGCTGCTGATCGAGCGGATCAGCGAGCAGGATGATCGCTTGATGCAGAAGTTCCTCGACGGCGAAGTGCCCGAAGCGGCTGAGGTCCTGAGCGCGATCCGCAAAGCAACGATCTCGGGGCGGTTCATCCCCGTTCTCTGCGGCGCGGCGTTCAAGAACAAGGGGGTGCGGCTGTTGTTGGATGGGATCGTGGACTACCTGCCATCTCCTCTCGACCTTCCTCCCGTGATTGGCGCGAGCACGACGACGGACGAAGAACTCCTCCGCCATCCCAACGACGATGCGCCCCTCGCAGCGCTCGCATTCAAGGTCCAAACGGACAAGCACATGGGGAAACTGACGTACGTGCGCGTCTACTCTGGCGTGCTCAGGGTCGGCGAGAAGGTCTACAACTCGACGAGGGACAAGGTGCAGCGCATCGGCCGTCTGTTCGAGATGCACGCCAACGATCGCGAAGCCATCGACAGCCTGGGAAGCGGGAAGGTCGGGGCCGTCCTCGGCCTTGGGGAGACACATACAGGAGACACCCTTTGCGGACAGGAGCACCCGATTCTGCTGGAGTCAATCGAGTTTCCGTCCCCGGTCATCAGCGTGGCCATTGCCCCGGCATCGAGTGACGATCGGGACAAGCTGTCGACGGGGCTGCACCGACTGGCCGAGGAGGATCCGACGTTTCTCGTCCGGTCAGACGCAGAGACCGGCGAGACGGTGATTTCCGGGATGGGGGAACTGCACCTTGAGATCATCGTCGATCGCCTGCGGAGGGAGTTTGGCGTGACCGTGAGCGCAGACCGCCCGCAGGTGGCCTACCGTGAGACGATTCTTGGACCGGTGGAGTACGAGTATCGCCACGTGAAGCAGACGGGCGGGCGTGGCCAGTACGCACATGCGTTGTTCAAGGTGGAGCCCGCTGATCCCGGGGACGGTTTTCAGTTCGAGGACACCATCACCGGGGGGAAGATCTCCCGCGAGTACCTGGCCGCGCTGGAACGTGGCGTTGTCGACGAGATGCAGGAGGGCCCTTACGCGGGGTTCCCCATGGTTGATGTGCGGGTCACGATCGTTGATGGGTCGATGCACGATGTCGACTCGTCGGAGCAGGCCTTCCGCACATGCGGGAAGATGGGATTCCGGGAGGCGTGCCGTAAGGCGGGGCTCCAGCTCCTGGAGCCGATCATGAGCGTCGAGGTGACCGCGCCCGAGGACAAGGTGGGGGCGATCACCGGCAGCCTGTGCGGCAAGCGCGGGCGGATCCTGGGGATGGACACACGCGGTGGCGCCACGGTGCTCACGGGACGCGTCCCCCTCGCGGAGATGTTCGGCTACGCGTCAGAGCTGCGGAGCCTCACGAGTGGACGCGGGACCTTCACGATGCACTTCGAGCACTACGAGGCGGTGCCGTTCTCCCTCGCCGAATCGATCGTCGAGGAACGTCGCGCGGCGCAGGGGGCGCGATGATGGTGCCGCTTCCGCGACGACAGCGAGCCAGGAGCTAGCCTGAGAGGCAGATCAGCTCCGTTTGCGGGTTGCTCAGGAAGCGGCAGCCTCCGTCGACGACCACGACGTCCTCCTCGAGACTGACGGCCCCGTACTGCTTTGTGGGAACGCCGAGTTCGAGCGTGAAGACGTTGCCCGCTTCGACGGTTCCCTGAGGCGCGTTTCCGTAGCGCTCCCACGCAGGTCCCAGCAGCGTGCCGCCGTCGTGAGCGTGCCGGCCCACCTGGTGGCCTAGGGCGTGGCGATATGCCGGATAGCCATGCTCCTCGACGAAGCGACGTGCGACGGTATCGACATCGACGCCGCGGATCCCTGGTCGAAGGACGGATGCGGCTTCCTGAATGGCGCCACGGACGGTGTCGAACGCGCGGCGAACGTCCTCGGGAACGTCTTCTGGGGCGCCGAAGAACACCATCCGTTGGAGATCCGAGCAGTAGCCGCGATAGCGGATGCCGAAGTCGAAGTGCAACAGCTGTCCACGCTTCGTCTGGCGGCTCGTCGGGCCCCCGTGGCCGAACGGCTTGTCGGGACCCGCATCGACGGCGGGGTCTGAGGCGGCTTGCCATGCAGCGCCGACCTCTCTCTCGTGCATGGCATCGTGAATCATGCGCTGAATCTCGGTCTCCGTCTGGCCGACGCGCAGCTTCGGCCACAGATCGGCGAGGATCTCTTCGGTGATCTCCACGGCTCTGGCGATATGCGCAATCTCCGTCGGCGTCTTCCTTCCACGCAGGCGGCTCACCACGCTCTCGGCGTGCACCAACCGATTCCGGTAAGGGGTCCCGTCGAGGTACTGCATCAGCAGAAGCTTCATCCCAGCCGTCAGCCCGTCTGCGGCCACGTCGTTGAGGCTCTCGTTGATGGCCAGGGTCTGCGGATCGATCCGTCTCAGCTCCTCCCGGAGCGGATCGGATACGCCCTCGATGTACGGGACAACGCGATCAAATCGTCCTTCGGGGATCCCCATGGCATCGTAGTTCCCCACCAAGGCGACGCGTTCCCCGGAGGCGGTGAACAGGAGAGCGGAGGGCCACACCAGATCGGTCTCAAGAAGCAGCGGAAGAACGGGATCCGCCATCTGTGATGTTTCCCGGACCCACACCATCCAGCACTCGATGTCTGCTTCGCGCAGGATGCCTGGTATCTGAGCGTGCTTCTCTTGGAGCAGTGCCGCGTCAGAGAGGTCCGTGATCGCCATGACCCGAGTGTAGAGTCAGTCGCGGCCTTGACCAAGCCCTATCGATGGATCCATCGCCCGAGGGCGGGCACGGTGATGTCGATCGCGCGCTCGGGGCACATCTCCTGACAGCAGTAGCAGCGGATGCATCGGGCGTAGTGGTGAACGGGCGGATCTCCGGGTCGGTCACGATCGAATTGCACCGCTTTGGGTGTGACTGGGCACGCGGCGACGCACGTACCGCAGCGCGTACAGCGGGATGGGACGATCGTCGGTTTGGGAACGACGAGCCAGCGCGCCAGTCGGCTCACTCTTCCGGGCGCGCCTGATGTCGAGCGGGGGCTGCGATTGACGCGGAAGTCGGAAGCGGCGAACGCCTCGGGGGAATCGCCGACGAGGTCGATGTCGATCGCCTGACCGAGCCCGACCTCCTGACCGTAGACGATCGGCAGGACAAGGGTCGGGTCGAGATGTACGAGGCGACAGAATGTCGCGTCAAGCGCCACCGGGTCCTCGGACAGCAGTAGAACCTGCATCGGGCGTGGTGTTCCGGACTGCGGGCCATTCCCCTCCATGGCGACGACGCCATCGAGGACGAACAGCCGCGGCCGGAGGAGGCGATTGAGATCGACGAGCATCCGCGAGAACAGATCGGCGTTGGGCAAGCGGGCGTGGAACTCCGCCTTGAGTGGTCCGGGGATGCATCCGAACTGGTTCTTGATTGCCCCCGTGATGCGTGTCAGCCCGTGGGTCTTCATCTTGGGCAGCGACACGATGCCGTCAGCGGCGAGGACGCCGGCGGCGATGGTGAACCGCTTGATGAGCCTTCCCTCCTCGAATGCGCGCTCCGTTCCGCGAGAAAACTCCGCAAGAGGGATTCCGCGACGCCCCGCTGCTTGGGCAAGGCCAGCTCGCCGGGCGATCGTCTGAGGGTTCCCGAACCCAGGGGAGTCTCCGTAGGTCAGGGACGCTCCGTGATCTCGAAACGCGTCAGCCACCGCACCGAATACCGAAGGATGCGTGGTCACCGCGTGCTCGGGCGCACGTCCCGCTAGGAGGTTCGGCTTCAGCACCAGCCGCTCGCCAGACTGGACGAACCGTTGAATGCCACCGAGCAAGTCGATTCCGCGATCCACCGCCTGTCGGACCTCTGCCGCTTCGTAGCTTGGGCAGTGAACGAGCGCGACGCGCGCACGCGATGGGGCCCGTTCCATCGGATGTCCTCCTCTCATCGAGCCGTCAAAGATACGTGAGAACGGCCACGAAGTGACAGCACGCTCCAGCGAGAACCCACAGGTGCCACACCATGTGGGCAAATGGAAGGCGCTTCCAGGCATAGAAGACGACCCCCAGGGTGTAGGCGACTCCGCCGCCGATCAGCCACGCGATCGCAGCCGACGGCAGCGTCCGGTAGAGGTCGCGGATCATGGGGACTCCCGCCCAGCCCATCAGGACGTACGCGGCCGTCGACATGACGGCGAATCGCCCGATGAACACGCTCTTCAGCGTGACGCCGGTGATGGCGACGGCCCAGATGGATCCGAGGACGATCCACCCCATGGGCTTGCTCACGCCCAGGACGGCAAATGGGGTGTAGGTGCCGGCGATGACGAGGTAGATGGCCGCGTGATCGAGGATGCGGAACACGCGCTTCGCCTTCGGCGGAACCAACGCGTGGTACAGTGTAGAGGCGAGGTGCAGGAGAACGAGGGTGGTTCCGTAGATCGAGAAGCTGGCGATTCGGGCTGCCCCGCCCCGCAGGGCACCGATCACGAGCAGCGCGGCCAACCCCGCGAGGGACAGGACGGCGCCGACGCCGTGCGTGATGCTGTTGGCGATCTCCTCCCCGACGCTGAATTGCGGCTCCCCAGGACGCGACAGGCGGTCCCTGCTCACGGCAACGCCCTCTCCGCACGGAATCGGCCCCCGCGGTTCATCGACTGTTTCGCTCTTGCTTGCTCCATAAGGCCCTCAAGCAGCAGTGCTCGCTTCTGATCCTCCGTCCGTCTCCGCCCCTTCCGCTCTAGTGTACCACGCGTCCGGCGATGGTATCCGTAGTATTCGGAGCGCTCTCCGGGACGGTACAATGGCGGTCATGGAGCGGCCGTACGGAGTGGAGAGCCAAGAGGCCGTCGCGCAACGCGGTGCGACGGCGTCCCCCACGCGATCGCCGGGGATGGCGGTTGACGTTCGGGGGATCTGCAAGTCGTTCCCCGTGTCGGGGAAGGATCTTCCCGTGCTCGATGGGGTTTCGCTGTGCGTGGCCCGGGGCGAGTGGGTGACCTTGGTGGGCCCCTCGGGTTGCGGGAAGACTACGCTGCTGCGCATCCTTGCCGGGCTGATCTCCGCTGACGCGGGGAGGATGACCGTCTGCAGAGCGGAGTCTGGGGAGGTGGGGCCTGCGTACCTTCCCCAGAGTGACACGCTACTGCCGTGGAGGAACGCCCTGGACAACGCCACACTTGCCGCAGAACTGGCGCGACGACCGAGAGCCGTGGCGCGCCAGGAGGCGCGCGCATTGCTCGCGCAGTTTGGCCTCGCCGGCTTCGAACGACTGTACCCCTCACAGCTCTCCGGTGGCATGCGCCAGCGCCTGGCCATCATCCGTACGTTCCTCGCGCACAGGGAGCTCCTCCTTCTCGATGAGCCGCTCGGCGCCCTGGACCCGTTGACCAGGGCACAGCTACAGGATTGGCTGGTCGATGTGTGGAACGTCCTGCGAAAGACGGTGGTCCTGGTCACACACGATGTCGAAGAGGCGATCCTGCTGTCGGACCGCGTTCTCGTGCTCACGCCTCGGCCCGCACGCGTGTGCCATGCCGAACGAATTGCCCTCACCCGGCCTCGAGTACGGACCGCGATGGCGCTCGTCGAAGCCCGCGCCACGCTTCTCAACGCGCTGCTTCCCAAGGACGTGTAATGAGGGTGTCGCGAGTCATCGGTCCGCTGGTCGTTCTCATTCTTGCGCTTGGCTTCTGGGAATGTTCCGTACGTGTAGCGCATCTCCCTTCCTTCATCCTTCCTCCTCCTAGCGAGATCCTTAGCACATTTGCCTGCCGGGTACCGTTCCTCGCCGGGCATGCGGTCGTGACGCTGGCGGAGATCGCCCTCGGCGCTCTTCTGGCCATGATCGGGGGCGTCCTTCTTGCTGTCGTCATCCACCACTCGCGTGTGATGGAGCGAGCGCTCTACCCGCTCGTTGTCGGATCTCAGATGGTCCCTGTGTTCGCTGTCGCGCCGCTGCTCATCGTGTGGTTCGGCTATGGGCTGTGGCCAAAGGTCGCGGTCGCCGCGCTGATCGGATTCTTTCCCGTGGTGATCAACGCCGTGGACGGGCTGCGAGCGACCGATCGGGAGACGGCCGATGTGTTTCGTTCCCTCGGTGCGACCGAATGGCAGCTCTTCCTCAAGCTGAAGATTCCGTCGAGCCTTCCGCTGTTGCTTTCGGGCATCAAGGTGGGAGCGACGCTCGCCGTCGTTGGGGCAACGATCGGCGAGTGGATCGGCGCTCAGCGCGGGCTAGGATTTCTCATGGTGCAGTCCAATGCCCGGCTGCAGATGGATGTCGTGTTCGCCGCGATCCTTGCGCTGGCGCTGCTCGGTGTGGGTATTCTTGTGGCGCTGCGAGCGATCGAGCGGTGGCTGTTGCGGTGGCGGGTAGCATCGGACAGAACAGCGCACGGAGGGCTGTGATGACGCGGATGCGATTTGCTGCCTGGATGGGGTTGCTGTGGATCGGCATCGTGGGCGTGGGTGCCCAGCGGTTGCAGGTGGCCCTCGACTTCCTCCCGAATCCTAATCACGTTCCCCTCTACTTCGCGGATGAGGAAGGGCTGTTCGCTGACCGAGGTCTCGACGTCAGAATCCTGGTTCCGTCCAATCCCAGCGACCCGCTGAAGCTTGCCGCAGTGGGGACGATCGACGTCGCGCTCACACCGCAGATCAACTACCTGATCGCACGATCCGAGGGCTTGCCGCTGATGGCCATTGGGGCGCTGATCGACCGGCCATTGGGGGGCCTGCTGGCGCTATCCCCCAACGGTGTCGTCCCCCTCTCGACGCTCCTCGGCGGGCGTATCGGGTACTCGCTCGCTCCGCTGGAGCCCGTCCTCTGGCGCACCATGCTCGCCTGCGCCGGGATCGATCCAGATGCGGTGGATCTGATTCACGTCGGGTTCAACACGGTCGTGTCTTTGCTGACGGGGGCGGTGGATGCAATCGGTGCCTTCCGCAACTACGAACCAATCCAGATCGAGCTCCAGGGCGCGACGCCGGTGTTCTTCCCTCAGGAGGCGTACTGCATCCCCGAGACGTACGACATCATTCTCGTCGTCCGGCCCGCATTGGTGGAGGACAAAGGCGATGCCCTCCGGGCGTTCCTCGATGCCGTGGCGGCCGCAGTGGACGTTGTGCATGTGGATCCACAGCGTGCGTTCGCCGGCTTCGTCGACGCGAATCCGGAGCTTGACGACGAACTGTCACGACGCGCCTACGCGTTGACCGTTCCGCTCTTTGCATCCGGCCTACGACATGACGATGAGGCGGTGTGGTCCGGATTGCAGCGCTTCCTCCTCGATAACGCGCTCATCGCGACCGAACTACCGCTGGAAGAGCTGTACACGGATCTGATGCTCCCGTAGCGCCGAGAAAACCGATCCACGGCGTTGGAGCCATTGAGGCTCGGCGCGGTCCCTTCTAGTCCGCGGTATCTGCCGTCGGGAGATGATCGATGTCGGGTACCGTACCGTTCGAGAGGCGGTGAAGCGTTTCGCCGGCGTCGGGCACAACGAGGATGTCCTCATCTGTGTCGTTCATCCAGGCTGTAGGCGAGATCGACGCCGGATCGCTGTACCCGAGGTTGATCCGTTTGCACGTCTGTTCAGAGAGGCCGGTGGCGAGGACGACCTCGATCCGTGGCCGTTCACGGCCGCGATGGAACGTTCCGATGCCCTTGACGTGGGTGGAGTGGGCGAGAATCGCCCGAGGCGTATCGCGGAAGCGGTCCCACTGACCGAGGAAGTAGTCGCGGGTGTGGTACCCGACCTGCTCGATCCACGTGCCATGAGTCGGCGAGATCTCCTGCAGATGGGGTGCGTAGATGATCAGGGTCCCGCCGTCGGCAACGACAGGTTCCAGCTTATACATGCACTTCCCCGCAGTCCACAGCTCTCGATACATCGGAGGGGCGATCGAGAGAACCGTTCGGAAGGGCCTCTCCTGCCAGGTGATGTTCGTCTTGGCCGACAGATCCGCGGCCATCGACCACGCCTCGTACACATCGCCCAGGAATGCGCCAACGGTCTCATGACCGTGGACGACAAGGGAGATGCTCATCCGTTCAGTGGGAACCAGTTTCGCCGCACACTCGATGAGCCTGCGCACGGGCGTCTCCTTGTGTCCGTTCACCTTGGGGTTCGTGATCAGCGCTCCGAGCCAGTGTGATACGTCGAGGATCTCACGACCGGCGATCCCGGGGAAGAAGTACTTGTGTCCACCGGAGAAGCCGACGACCTCGTGCGGGAACACTGGGTTCACGATGACGATGCGATCGGCTTCGAGCGCCAGGCGATGGATGCGAACCGGGACCTCCTCTGCGAGCAATCCCCCGGAGAGTTCGGCCAACGTGTCCCGGGGGATCGTCCCGACGGTCTTGAGGGCCTGCAGGTCTTTCCAGTCATGTTGTTCGATGACAATCCTCGACGCTGCGTGGCGTCCTGCCCCGAGATGCTGGTCCAACTGAGCTTCCGTCATCGGGGGGTGGGTTCCGAGGGCAATCAGAAACGTCAGTTGTCCCGCTCGGCGTCCGAGGCTCCTGTAGAGCGCGTCGAACACGACGGGCATGGGGGCCGTACGTGTGTCATCGGGAACCACGACGAGGACGTGCTCCCCCGGCCGCCCCACGTCGGCCAGCGTCTCCTGGAGGAACGCCGACAGGGCGACCCGGCTCACGGCGCCCCCAGGAGCGAGGGAGCGGATCATGCGGACTCCCAGGCTGTGTGAAAGGCGCCATCCTGGTCGATGCGCTGGTAGGTGTGCGCACCGAAGAAGTCGCGCTGCGCTTGGATCAGATTCGCGGGAAGGCGAGACGTGCGGTACGCGTCCGCAAATTCGAGTGACGAACTGATGACGGGCACAGGAATGCCGGCTTGGTGCGCACGGGCCGCCGTGCGCCGAAAACCCGCCTGATGCTCGCACCACAGCGTGCGAAACGGCTCGGCAAGGAGGAGGAACGGGAGATCAGGGCGGGCGTCGAACGCTGAGGCAATGGGCGTGAGGAGCTTGGCGCGGATGATGCACCCGGCGGTCCACACGCGCGCGACCCGGGACAGGTCGAGCCCGTACCCTCGCTCCGCCGATGCATCGAGCAGCTGTCGCAGCCCCTGGGCAAAGGCGGTCACCGTGGCTAGAAGGAGTGCGGAGAACAGGTCGTCGATGATCTTCTCGCGGTCGCCCTCAAGTCTCGTCGGTGGACCGGGAAGCGCCGATTCCGCGTCGATTCGCTCTGCCTTCAGTGACGATGCGATGCGCGCGAACACCGCGGCGGCGATCGAAGGGGACGGTGCGCCGATGTCGAGAGCCGACTGGCTCGACCACTTCCCTGTGCCCTTCTGTGCGGCGGTATCGAGGATCATCTCCACCAAGGGGCGACCGCTCTCAGGATCGAGGCGCCGGAGAACCTGCTCGGTGATCTCAACAAGGTAGGATCCGAGATCCCCCCGGTTCCACTCGGCGAAGGTATCGGCCGTTTCCCCCGCCGACATCCCAAGGCCGCGGCGCATCAGGTCGTAGGCTTCGGCCAACGCTTGCATGATCGCGTACTCGATCCCGTTGTGGATCATCTTCACGTAGTGCCCGGCCGAGCCCGGACCGAGGTGGGCGCAGCACGTACCTCCGGATCCCCGCGCCGCGATCGCTTCCAGGATCGGTCCCGCGAGTTCGTACGCATCGGGAGTCCCACCGACCATGATGGACGGTCCGTGCAATGCCCCGGACTCGCCTCCTGAGATCCCGGCGCCGAGGTAGAGAATTCCGCGGTCACTGGTCCGATCGATCCTTCGTTCGGTATCCCCGTAGTAGGCGTTGCCGCCATCGATGAGGACGTCTCCACGATCGAGCAGGGGGAGGATCCCTGCGATGAACTCGTCGGTTGGTGGTCCTGCCTTGACCATCATCAGGATCCTGCGAGGTGTCGAGAGCGCCGATGTGAGTTCGTCTAGGGAGTACACGGCGCGGATCTTCTTTCCCGAAGCGTACGCTTCGACGAACGCCTCGGTGCGCTTCGCCGTGCGGTTGAACACGGCCACGGAGTAGCCCCGGCGCTCCATGTTGAGCGCCAGGTTCTGCCCCATGACCGCCAGTCCGATAACGCCGATATCCGCTGTGCTCACGTGGCTTCCTTCCATGGCGGTTCATCGGGCAAGGCGCGATGGAACCGATCGAGAAGCTTCTTCTCGTACGAGCCGCCGTAGGTGCCCGCGAAGAATCGGTCGAAGCCCTCCTCGAGGAGGTGGGACCACGACGCTTCCTCATCTCCCGGGATGATCGGGTAGAAGAGGATGTCGTTTGCCGTGCTCGCGTTCAGATCGCCCGGGGCGTCGCCGACCATCAACACCTTCTCTTGGACGAAGCCCTTCGACACCGCCGCGATGTGCTCTGCCTTTGTCCCCATCTCCTGGCCGCAGATCAGCGCAGCATACGGCGCGATATCGTGCTCACTCCACTCGCGCAGCAGTGCTTCGATCGGTGTCGCTGATACCACGACGACGTCCGCGGCCCCTTCCAGCTTCCGGAGCGATTCACGCACCCCCGGGAACGGGGGGATGCCTTTGACGATCTCCCCGATGGCCCAGTTGACCCGCTCGCTCCACGTCAGGACGTGCTCCAGCTCTTCTCGCGCGGCCGCGTCCTCGGCGGAAGCGATAGCGTGCTCCAGGCCTGCATTCGACAGAAGACTCTCCGGGTCGGCGATCCAAGCGAAGTAGGCAGGTAGCGTCGGCACGGTGAATCCACGCGATCGCACCATCGGATGCGACGGAAGGAGTTCGGTCAGGATCCGCCTGATGGTGATGTGCCGATTGGCCCCGCGGGTCTTCGAGAACAGATCGGCGAACTGCTTGCACTCTCGTGCCGCCCCAGCAACGGGTTGCAGCCCGAAGGCCGCGATCATCCACGGGCAGAAGCACTCGCGCTGTTTGATGCCCATCGTGTCGAACGCGCAGCCGTCCGAGTCGATGCACACCAAGTAGTCGTGCTTGGGCTCGAACTCGTGGAGTCGATCGATCATGGATGGTGGCATCATCCGTCCTCTCGGTGGGCTTGCGGGATGTACGGAGAGCAGCGCTTCTTCACGAGGGATCTCTCGAGGCGTGCGAACCGAGGAAGCCCATGTTCGATCGGAATCCCGGCCCATCCGTCCCCGATCAACGGTCGGGCGTACTCCACGAAATCGTCTGTGACGTCCACCTTCGACGAATCGATCCACTCGCGCGGGAACCGGCGTTCCGAGTTGGCCATGTCGCGCAGCGGGGCCTTCCCGTACGTGACCGAGTACGGAGCGTCTCCCACCCTCTGGATCGTCGCCATGAACCCCGTCCCCTCCTCGGAGGCGATCCTCACCGCATGTCTTCCTACCTCGTAGGCTTCGTCGAGGTCGACGACGGAGGCGTGCGCGTACGCATGTCGCTGGTGGGTCCCCGGGATCTGCCCCCGCGCCGATCCGCGAACGGGGAGCCCTCGGCGGTTGAGGTAGTTGACGACCTTCTGGCAGACCGATCCCGCAGACGCTCCGAATTCGACGTGGCCGAACGCGTCGTGACGCTCTTCCGATGCGCCGACATCGAACCCCTCACTGACCACAACGATGGCGCGGCCTGTGCGCCGAAGGAGGCGGCTGACGTGATCACCCAACTCCTCAAGGGAGAGTTCAGCTTCCGGGAGCGCGATCACCAGCGGACACGTCCGTTGCGGATCAGACAGGCGGGCCGCAGCGGGAACGAACCCGATTCGCCGGCCCATCGCCTGTACCACAAGCACAGGGTCGGCCGGAGCGGATCCGCGGTTCTCCTCTTCGAGGCCGAGCATCAGGTCTGCCCAGTACCGCGCGACCGATCCATAGCCCGGTGTGTGATCCATCAGCCGGCGGTCCTGATCCCCGAGATCGTTGTCGATGGTCTTCGGCACCCCCACGCACGCGACGTCCATAGAACGGCTTCGGGCCAATTCGCTCACACGGTGCGCCGTGTCCATGGAGTCGTTGCCACCGATGTAGATGAAGCAGCCGACATCATGAGCGCGGAACACGTCGACGATCCGCGAGAGGTCCTGCGTACGATCGGGACTCACCTTGTATCGGCACGTTCCGATGGCGCCAGCCGCGGGGGTGGTGCGCAGCAGCTTCAACTCGTGAGGGTCCTCGGCCGACAGATCGATGAGCTCCTCGCGAAGGATCCCCTCGATGCCGTGGTGCGCCCCGTAGATGCGTGCGAAGCGGGACGGGTACTCGCGGCACCCGTCCACCACGCCGATCAGGGACGCATTGATCACCGCCGACGGTCCTCCCGACTGTGCGACCACGACGTTCTTCATCTCAGCGCTAGACCCCCGAGTAGGCGGAGAACCCGCCGTCGATCGGCACGACGATGCCATGGACAAACTCGGCATCCGATGAGACAAGCCATAGGACCGTTCCGATGAGATCGCGGGGATCGCCGAAACGCGCCATGGGCGTGTGGTCGAGGATCAGCTGTCCCCGCTCCGTGAGTTGACCGCCCTCCTTCTCGAGGAGGAATCGGTTCTGCTCGGTGAGGAAGAAACCGGGAGCGATCGCATTGACGCGGATCCTCGAGGACACGTTCTGTGACATGTGCACCGCCAGCCACTGCGTGAAGTTGGCGACCGCGGCCTTGGCCGCGGAGTAGGCGGGAATCCGCGTCAACGGGCGAAGCGCGTTCATCGAGGCAATGTTGAGGATGACGCCCTGTTTCCGCTGTGCCATCACCTTCCCGAACACCTGGCTCGGAAGCAGCGTGCCGAGGAAGTTCAAGTCGAACACGAAGCGGACACTGTCCTCGGGAAGATCGAAGAACGTGTGATCAGGGCCGGTGGTCGCCTGGGGATGGTTCCCACCCGCGCCGTTGATCAGGATGTCGACGCGGCCGTACCGCTCCAGTACCTCGTTCGCAGCGGCTTCGAGATCGTGGCGATTGAGAACGCTTCCGTGGAGAGCCAGCCCCTCTCCGGTCTTCCCGATCGCAATCTCCAGAGCGTGTTTCGCCTTCTGTTCATCCAGATCGAGGAGAACGACCGTCGCACCTGCCTCTGCCAAGCCGTCCGCGATCGCCGTGCAGAGAACGCCTCCCCCGCCCGTCAGGACGGCAACCTGGCCGTCAAGTGTCGTCATCCGGCATCACCTCCAGGGCCCGCAAATGCCGTTGCATGTGTCGGTCAAGCGCTTCGAAGTGCTCTTCCTCATGCTCTGTGAGAGCCGATCGCAACTCATCCCCGAGGGCGCTTCGCAGCACCGAGCCGTACGCTACGTGAAGGATCTGACGACTGTCGTGCGTGGCCACCAGTCCGGGGAGACCCTCATCAGCGATCCCGTCCACGGACGGAATCCGCTGAGGGTCGGCGGAGATGTGGTAGGTTGCCTGATCCTCGGCGAACGCCTCCAACGAGTGCGCCATGATCCTGCGGAACAGCGAGGGCAAGTGGCGCGCAACGACTTCCAGTGCGACGAGGTAGCTTGTTCCCGCCGTCTTGATGTGCACCTTGCCGTGCATCGCCCGGGAGAGCTCCGGGTAGAGGGAGTACTTGTCTGATCCCGAGTGCAGGCTCAGGCGATATCCCCCGATGGAGTCTGCGATCGCCGCGTGCAGTGCGAGATCCTCCCGGAATCGCCGCATGTCACCGCGCCACTCCACACCTTTCTCCATGGCACCGACGAAACGGGGCGCCAAGCTGACGAAATTGACCTCCCGGTGACGCAGCTCCGATGCCATGAACAGGTGCTCCAGCGGCGATGTCGGATCGGCCGTCTCGTCGATCGATACCTCGTAGTCGAACGCATCTCCAAGGAGGGCGCGAATCGCACGGTACATCCGCACTGCGTGGCTGATCGCCGCGCCGTACTTCACCGCTGCCCGTTGTAGGCCCGCCGCCGTGAAGCGGACGACCGTCGAGTCTCCGAAGCGGTAGGAGCGATCTAGGTACCGCTTCTCGAGGTCGGATCGATCGGGCAGGGACGCGAAACGCTCGGGCAGCTGCGCGTCATCGGTGCCGTCGAGGGACACGACACGGTCCCCGGGGTCGCACGTGAAGAACGTGTACCCCAAGTGGCATGCTTCCTCGGCGTCTGAAACGGTCTTGAGATGATCTGCGTCGGCCCCGAAGCCTATCGAGTGCCCCTCACGGAACGCGGCGAATGTTGCGTCAGCGAGGACGTCGGCGAAGCTGCGGCCTGTTCGGGTGTTCTCCCGGACCGACTGCTGTGCCAGGACGGGGAAGACCCTCCGACCTCGAACCGATCGGAGGTGTCCTGGCGAAGCAAGTCCCATCCTGTCCCCGAAGCCGAAGCTTGGCCGATCATCGGGCAGGCGAGTCGGCCGCAACCAGGGGAGCTTGCGCGCGAGAGGCGCCACGTTGTCCGATGTCAGCGGACACAGCTTGCCTCCTCCGTCGCGTGGGAGCAGGTTCCCGTGAAACTCGTCTGCCCTGCCGGTGACGTGGAGCCAGAGCCGCTGTGCGCGATCGCGCACGAGCGCGAGCTGCACTCCGTCTTCCGCTCGAACTGGGGCGTGTACTGGATCGCAGTTCTCGGGAGGACGATAGTCAAGCATGGCGATCGTTCCTCGTGGCTTCGGCGTGCTTCCACGCACTGTGCAGTGCTCCAGGCGAGGCGAGGACCGCCTCCTTCGTGGGAAGGGGCAGCGGTTCGAGCACCACCCCCCGGGCGTAGTGAACACCGTTCAGGGCGTGCCACACCGGGGAGAAGTCCGTGTGACCGTGCCCCGGGACCCAGCGGTTCGAGTCCGCGAGGTGAACGTGAAAGAGCCGATCGCCAGCCAGATGGATGGCTTCCCCGATCGACGGTTCCTCGATATTCGCGTGGAACGTGTCGAACAGAACGCCGAGGTTCTCTGCGCCGACCTTGTCGAGCAGATGCAGGGCGTCCGTGGTGGTGTGCACCAGATGCGTCTCGTAGCGATTGAGCGGCTCGAGGGCGAGACGGATCGATGGGTTGGAGCGCGCACAGATTCGCAGCGCCTCGACGAGCAGAGAGGCGTTTCCGTCGGCTCCGCGGAGCGACCCGATGATGACAACGGCATCCCACGGTTCGGCGAAGCGCATGTGGTCCTGGATGCGATCGATGGCGCGATGGCGGATGTTGTCGTCCTTCGAGGCGAGAGAGAGACCCTCCAAACCGGCCGCTTGGCCCGTGGTGATGGACAGCAGCTGGAGGCCCTCCGTAGTGAGGGCCTCCGCGACTGCTGAGGAATCAAGGAGGCTCGGGTTGGTGATTGCCAGCTCTACGCCGTCGAATCCTGCGGCCTTGACCTGGGCAAGCGCCTCTCTCCACCCCTCTGGGGTGAACGGGGAAAATGGTGTGGCGTCCTGCAACGGCACGATCATCCCGAGAGGCCAAGCCACGATGCTAGAACCCCCTACGAGGCAGACCGAGAACCGGCTTCCAGCCCTGGGAACCAGGTTCGCGCAGGTACGGCTCCATCTCCTCCTGGGTTCGAAGCGTGACCTTCTCCACAGGAGGCACCGTCCCCGGCGGGAACGCTTCGAGGATCTGGTCGACGGTCAGGGTTAGGTAGCTGAGGATAGCGGCGATCGGCCGTTTCGCCTTCTCTGCCGTTGCCAGCGTCGGCTTTCCCACGACGCCCTCTGGCGTCGCCGCGATCTCGATCGCCATCTGCCCTTCGCCCTCCGACCATCTGTGCGGGCGGCGATGTGCGTCCACAGCGGTGTCGAAGTGACCGCCCGGAAGCAGCGCCTCGCCCTCCGCCTCCTCCGCGAGGGTCATGTCGACCATGCCTTCGGGGAACATGAGCAATCCGACGGCCGTCTCAGACTCATCCGCGTGGATGAAGTGCGTCTCAAGCGAGTTGGCCTTGTCCGTCGGGAAGAAGAACTCGCGAACGCCGCGATGCCAATCGAGTATCTGGAACACGCCTGGGAGCTGGTAGCGGTACATGAACTCGTGAAGCGCCGCTTCCAGGATCCACAGTTGGCCGTGATTGTTGACGATGATCTGCTTGCGAAATCCGTCGTTCCACAGGCCAAGCATGACGTTGATCAACGTCTCGCGAACCACCGCTTCCGGCATAATGACCGTCCCTGGCATGCCGATGTGGTGGTAGGGATGGCCGCCGTAGTTCAGCGGCGGCAGCGCGAGGTTGAGTGGGCGACCGTTCTTGACGGACTTGCGCCGGACCGCTTCGCAGATCTGCGTCACCATGAAGGTGTCAAGGCCGGAGACCGTGTGCCGGCCGTGATTCTCGGTGCATCCTATGGGAATCAGGACGACGTCGTTCTTCCGGCGGTTCTCGACGAGTCGCTGGCGGACCGATGTCTGGATGTATGAGCCGGTCTTGCCCAGCTCCGGCTCGGAGGGGACTCCGTAGTCTGCGAGGATGGCGTCGATCTCGTCCTCGCTCGCATCCCAGATCTTCTTCTTCAGGCGACCGACCTCGGAGTCCTCGAAGAGGATCGCCGGGTGTTCGGTGGTAATCCACATGGACATGCTTGTACTCCTCTGACGCTACGGATGGATCACGATCTTGCCATCGGCGCGATCGATCGACTTGGCGATGGCGTCGACAGCCTGATCGAGCGGGAACCGCGATGTGATGATCCTCGAGTTGTCTATCAGCCCCGCTCCCGCCATACGAATGACCGATGGGAAGATCGCGTGGCCGGAGTGCCCCTGCGCCCCAAACAGCGAGCCCCGTCGAACCTGGAACGTCTCAAGATACATCGGCACGCGCATGGCGGCTCGGCCTACCTGTGCGACCTTCCCGTTGATGGCGATCGTCTTCTCCATCTCCGGGATGGTCTTGTTCGGGGCGCCCGCCGCCTCGACGGAGAGGTCAATGCCCGCCCCCTTGGTCATCTCCATGAGAATCTCTGCTGGAGCGACATCCATGGGGTCGAATACGTGATCTGCGCCGACGGTAGCGGCGAGCTCGCGGCGCTTGGGGGAGACCTCAAACGAGAACACCTTGGAGGCTCCGGCAGCGCGACAAAGCTGGATCGCCGCTAGTCCGATGGGGCCCGCGCCGTAGATGGCTACGTAGGCGCCCGGGCGGATGCCGCCGGCGCGCTCGAAGATCGTGTTGTACGCGACGCACGTCGGTTCCGTCGTCGCCGCGACATCCCAGGCGAGTTGCTCGTCCGGGAATCGCTCGAAGATCGAGTCCACGCTCCAGCAAAGCTTGATCGGTACGACGATGTACTCAGCCATGGCACCATCGATCGTGAACCCGATCTCCTCGAGGTTCGTGCAGTGATTCGGGTAGCCATCCCTGCACGGGCGGCAGTAGCCGCACCAGACCATCTCCTCGACGGTCACGCGGTCGCCGACCTTGAAGCCTTCGGACTCAGGGCCAGCGCCGATCTCGACGATCTCACCGGAGAACTCGTGTCCGAGGATCGCGGGAAACCTCGTCAGCCCCGGATAGAGAATGTAGTCGTCGTCGTCCGTCTCGTAGAAGTGCATGTCCGATCCACAGACCCCGCAGGCCTTGATTCGGATCAGCGCCTCCCCTGGCCCGGGCTTCGGGTCCTCAACGGTGGTGATCTCGAGCTTCGGGTGACGCCACACGTTGAATCCTTCGACGGCCTTTCTCGTCTTCTTCTCGGACTCCGACAGCGCGTACGTCGGCTTCGGATCCCACTCCGCCGTGAGCAACAGTCCTTTCATGCATCCTCCTTGAGCAGCATTCGCTATCGACCGCAGGGATTATAGGTCTGCGCGCGGATCCTGCAACCGTTTGCAATTCCATTCCACCCGCCGTTTCCTTCTCCACCTGCGCAGCATCCATCCGCACTCACTCGACCTCCGACAGCCTCACCGGGCGGTTCTCGTCGAGCGAACGCTTGGCGGCGATCGCCATCACGACCGGTGCGCGCGCGTCACGACCGGAAACCGGGACGTCCTGATCACGGAGAACCGCGGAAACGAACGCCTGTGCCTCGGCGACGAACGACTCCCCGTATCGTTCGAGGAAGAACGGAAGCAACGGAGGCGTGTGATCTCCGTCGAGATCCGACAACATGGCCGTGTGTGGACGCGGGTTCTCCACCTGGACTCGGCCTTTGCCTCCGAGGACTTCGAGCCGCTGGTCATAGCCGTACACGGCCTGACGGGAGTTTTCGATGACTCCGAGCGCTCCCCTCGCGAACTGCAGGTCGACGGTCGCGGTATCCACGTCGCCCGCCTCTCCGATCGCCGGATCGACCAAGACGGCGCCTCGTGCGTAGACCTCGAGGACATCGTCCCCCATGATGTATCGAGCCATGTCGAAGTCGTGGATCGTCATGTCGAGGAAGAGCCCCCCTGAACCCTCGATGTACGCGATCGGCGGAGGCGCTGGATCCCGACTCGTGATCCGCAGTAGGTGAGGGGCGCCGATGTCTCCCGCGGCGATGCGTTCTCTCGCCTCGCGGAAGTTGGGATCGAATCGGCGGTTGAAGCCGATCTGAAGTTTCACGCCCGCGGACTCGACGGCCGCCAGCGCACGATCGATGGAGGCGAGGTCAAGGGCGATCGGCTTCTCGCAGAAGATCTGCTTCCCTGCGCTTGACGCGGCCTCGATCAGCTCCGCGTGGGTGTCCGTGCTCGTGCAGATGAACACAGCGTCGATCCCCGCGTCCTTCAGGATCGGATCCGGGCGGGAGTGGACCTTCGCGATCCCCCATGAGGCGGCGCAGTCACGGGCGGCTTGCTCGATCACATCGCAGACGGCCACGACCTCAGCATCCGGCACGTGGATGGAGAGGTGGCGTGCGTGGAGCTGTCCGATCCTGCCTGCTCCGATGATCCCAACTCGTAGCCTATCGATGATCGACTCCTTTCTCAGTTCACTGGGTTGCCCTTGCGAGCGCCTGTGCCGTCCACCGCTCCTGCGAGCAGCGCCGTGGCTCGACGGAAGGCGTCGACGGCGACGTCCTCCGGCGCGCGCTCCCCGTACATCGGATGGAAGACCTCCACCGAGACCGGTCCGTCATATCCGGTCGACTGAATCGCGCGAACGATCTCCGATAGCGCCAGCTGACCTTCTCCGGGCAGGACGCGGTCGGCATCGACGACCCCCGTGAGATCGCCGGTGCTCGCCAGCGCATCGGAAAGGTGGATGAGACCGATCTCGCTGGCGTGAAGCCGCTCGATGGCGTGCCGGGGGGTCTGCCCGACGGCCAGGTGAAACGTGTCGAGAACCAACGGAAGCTCCGCCTCAGCGGCGAGCGTCCGGGCCGCATCAAGCGACGGAAACGCGCAGTGCGGGAACCCAAGGAACTCGTAGAGCAGCGAGACGCCGTGTTCCTTGGCCATGGCATTGAGGCGTCCCAGCTGCAGGACCGCCTCCGCTCGGTCGACCGATCCCCCCGCGGGGCCGGGAACGGCGATCACCGTCTTCACGCCAAACCGCGCAGCGAGAGCGAAGGTTCTCTTGGCATCCTCGTTCAGAACCCTCGGCGTGCTGGAGAAGAGCCCCTCGAGCGCGTTGAGAGGGAGCCAGTCGACGGCCGCGTCTTTGAGCGCAGCGAACACGGTCCCTTCGCGGATCTGTCCCTGGGAACCATCAAGCTCGGGGATCCTCGGTTCGTAGTAGCAGAACCCCGCTGCACCGGCAACCCTGATCCCCGTGAGAATGTCGCTTGTTGGGAGCGTTGCGCCGTTCAATCCGAATGCGTTCCTGGGCTTGGCGATCACTTCACGATCCTTCCTGTCTTTGTGGCTCTTGCGCTCGTGCCGGCGCCGTTGTCGAGCGCACGATGAGACGCGGCACGAGGGTCGTCCGGATCTCTGGGGACGTACCTGCCATGAGGGCGGCGACGAGTCCGTCGGCCGCGATCCTGCCCATCTCCACCGCGGGCTGGGCCACTGTCGTCAGCTGAATTCTGGGAAGCGAGGCATATCGGATATCGTCGTATCCTACGAGAGAAAGGTCATGAGGAATTGGACATCCCAGGCCATCGGCGACCTCGAGGACGCCCAGAGCGATGACATCGTTTGCCGCGAAGATCGCGCTCGGTCGCTCGTCGCTCGATAGCATCCGCCGCCCGGCTTCCCGCCCAGCGCTCTGCGTGAAATCCGCGTGGCAGCGCCACGCCGGTTCAGCAGGAAGGCCGTACTCCGAGAGAACATCCAGATACGCGGCCATCCGGTCTCGGCTGGCTTGGACATTCTCCGGGCCGCCGATGAACCCGATCCGCCTATGCCCGAGATCGATCAGGTGCTTCACGGCGAGCCGCGAGCCGACGCGGTCATCGGTGATGACGTAGGGGACATCCGGCTCCGAGGAAAGACGAGACACGAGTACGAAGGGAGTTCCCGCGGCTGTCAAGTCTCCGACGAGCGGGGCATCCAATGTCGCCGAACAGACGAGAAGGCCGTCCACTCGCTTGCGGCGAAGCAAGCGGATGTAGCTGACTTCGCGGTCTGCGCGTCCGTCCGTGTTACAGAAGATGACACCGTACCCGGCGCGATCGGCAACGTCGCTCACACCGCGCGCGATGTCGGAGAAGAACGGGTTCGTGATGTCGGGGACAATCAGGCCGATGGCTCCAGAAGCGCCTTTGACCAAAGCGCGCGCGAGTTCGTTCCGCTCGTAGCCCAACGCGGCCGCTGTTCTGAGGATCCGCACCTTGGTGTCGTGGTTGACAAGTGGACTGTCCGCAAGCGCACGGGAGACCGTTGATGGCGAGACTCCCAGTGCCTTCGCGATGTCCTTCAGCGTTGCCATCGCCTATTCCCGTAGCTTGTCCTCAACATTCGCGAGTTCGCGGCGGAACGGCCCCGGAGCTTCCATCTTGAGGCTGGTCACCGCCGCCGCATAGCGGACCGATGTGGATGGATCGTGTTCCAGCCGCTTCGCGCAGTACGTCGTGAAACAGGTGTCGCCTCGTCCCGTGCGCCCGAGGACCTGCTTCGGAGTGAAGCTGGCTGTGTGGAACTGGCCAGCCGCGTAGACGAGAACGCCCCCTTTGTGCGTGACGAGGACCTCCTCGGGTCCGAGCGCGGCGAGTTCCTGCGCTGCTGCGCGGAGATCCTTGGTCCCGGTAAGGATTTCCGCTTCCGTGTCGTCTACCTTGAGGTAGTGCACGTGCTTGAGTCCGTCGGCCTTCTCCGGCCAGTCGTGGAACACGACGTCGTCGCCCTCCGCGAAGCGCACGAATCCTTGAACATCGAGGCCGACAGGACCACGCGCTGCGATCTCCTTGAGTGTCGGCAGATCGACCTCGCCGGCAAGGATCGGAATCACGAGGAACTGGCGCGCTTCGATCTCCGGGAGTTCCTCAATGGTGAACGCTCCGGCGAAGCCGAGCGACTTGCAGACACGCTTGTCGCGGTCCTCGGAGAGGAAGATGTTCTCCATTCCTGCGGTTTCGGGTGCCTCGGTGGCGAACACCTCGATCCCCGCCTGACGGAGCTCATCGAGCCTCCAGAGGTCATCACGGTGCATCCGTGTGACGACGGCCACACGGTATCCGAGGCAGGCGAGGTTCAGCCCACCGTAGTACACTGCGCCTCCGTGTGCCGGAACCGTCTTCCCGTCCACGGTCGTGATCTTGTCGACCGCGAAGTGGCCGATCATCTCTACGTCGTAGGGCTGTGTCGTCATCCTGATGCTCCCATCGGGATCCGATTGGCGAACCGATGCCGCAGGAACGTCTCGAGGTCGATGGCCACCGCTTGCGCGCACTCCTGCATCCGCGTGGGCGCGGTGGACATCGCGACGCCTACGCCGGCCGCCTCGATCATCTCCGCATCGTTGTAGTTGTCGCCGAAGGCGATGATCTGATCCGTGGGCACGCCGAGCGCCTGAGACAGCTCCAGCAGCGCGGCCCCCTTCGTGATGCCGGGCGGCAGGATCTCGAGGTACGTCGTCTCTGACAGAACGCACGTCGGCTCGGGGGCCACGGCTCGAAACGCTTCTCGGAATCGGATGAGCCGCTCGCGGGGACCGACGAACAGGAGCTTCATCGGGTCGAGCGCTGCCGCTCTCAGGTACGCGGCGAGATCGCCGACGACCTCGCTGGGGATTCCGTCCTTGCGAGTGAACTTCTGCAGTGGCTCGGTCAGCTCTCTCGCGTAGAAGCAGCGGTCAGTCGGTCGCAGGTAGAGCTGAGGATGGATCGGGTGGTCGCGCGCAAGCTCCAACGCTGCCAGTGCGTCGGAGAACGGCAAGGAATGCACGCTCCGGGGCGTGCCGTCGGGCTCTGCCAGCAACGCGCCGTTGTACAGGATGACGGGAATCCCGATCTCCAGAGATCGGATGAACGGAGCCGCCGCCGCGTGGATCCGGCCGGTGGCGATCGTCGTCTCGATGCCTTCGGCGCGAAGCTGTAGGAGAAGGGTTCGGAGCCTGGCGGGCACGCTCTGGTTGCTGTCCAGCAGTGTGCCGTCAAGATCGAAGACGAGGAGCTTCGGGGTAGGGCTCACTCCTACCCGCTCTCCAGCGGCAGAACGTGGAGGCTTCGGCGGTGAAATCGAAGCCCGATCCGTTGATCCGTGTTGAGAAACCCTCGTTCGAGCGGATTGGCCACCTGCACGGACATTCGTGTCTCGTCGGAGAGGACTAGCGAGTAGAGGACGATCGAGCCGGTGTAGTGCGAGAACCCGATGGTGGCGTCCACGTCGCCTTGGGCCGGATCGACGAGATCGACCGCTTCCGGCCGGACGACGATCTCGACGTCCTCCCCCGTGGAGAATGCGTCACCGGCCTGCACGACATCCAGTTCGGTTCCGAGAACCTGCACGCGGACCGAGTCAGACGTTGCGGCGGAGACCTTGGCGGAGAGAAGGTTGGCTTCGCCGATGAAGCCGGCGACGAAGCGATTCGCCGGTTGTGCGTAGATCTCCTCGGCATTCCCTAGCTGCTGCAGACGCCCTTCGTTCATCACCGCGATCCAGTCCGAGATGCTCATCGCTTCGGCCTGGTCGTGGGTGACGTAGAGGCTCGTAATCCCGAGATCCTGCTGGATCCGACGAATCTGTTCTCGCGTTCCCTTACGGAGTTTCGCGTCGAGGTTCGACAAGGGCTCGTCGAACAGAAGAACCTTGGGCTCTGTGATGATCGCTCGACAGAGTGCAACGCGTTGCTGCTGTCCGCCCGACAGCTTACCCACCGACCGCTTCTCCAGCCCCTCCAGGCCGACCAGATTCAGCACGTCGGTGACCCGTTTGAGGATTGCCCGTTTCGGCACGTGCTTTACCTTCAGGCCGTAGGCGACGTTCTCCATCACCGTCATGTGTGGGAAGAGGCCGTACGATTGGAACACCATCGCCGTATTGCGCCGCTGAGGCGGGACGTCATTCACGCGCTGCTCATCGATGTACACATTCCCGGTCGTCGCGTTCTCGAATCCAGCGAGGATCCGAAGGGATGTCGTCTTGCCGCATCCCGAGGGACCGAGAAGCGTCACCAGATCGCCACGTTCGACTGACAGAGAGAAGTCGTCAACCGCGCGAACCTCGCGCTTCGTTCCCTCGGAGAAGATCTTCACCAGGTTCTCGAATCGCACGACGACATCAGCCATGGCGCCTTCACTCTCCTCCCAGGGGCGTGAGATTTCCCTTGAACAGCTTCCCCACGACGAATCGCATGAGAACGATTGCGCTCAACACGATCCCGATGATGACGTATCCGTAGGCAGCAGCCGCGGCCAGATTCGCCTGATCGACCTCGTACAGCAGTGCGACCGTGAGCAGCTGCCAGCCGGCCGACACGACGAAGATGACGGCGCTGATAGCCGTCATGCAGCGGACGAAGATGTACACCAGCCCTGAGAGGAACGCGGGCGCAACCAGCGGCAACGTCACGCGGGTGAACGTTCGGAAGAACCCCGCTCCGAGGCTGCTCGATGCCTCCTCGATGGCGGGATCGATCTGCTGCAGCTGGGCAATGCCGTCGCGAATCCCCACCGGCATCCGACGGAAGATGAACACCAAGATGATGATCAGGGCTGTTCCTGTCAGCTGGATCGGGGGTGTGTTGAACGCGAGGACGTAGCCGATACCGACGACGACGCCCGGCACGGCGAAATTGAGCATGGAGGTGAACTCCATCGCGCCCCGGCCGACGAACCTTTTCCGCACGACCAGATACGCAATCATGATGGACAGAAGCCCGCCGATCGGCGTGGCGATCAGCGCGATCTTCAGCGTGTCCCAGATGTACTGCCCCCCCACGGCGAAGACGTACCGGTAGTTCGCGAGCGTCAGGGAGTTGTCATACCCCCACAGCTTGGTGAACGATCCGAACAGCACGACGCCGTACATGAGAAGAATCCCGCCGGTGAGAAGCAGCATGGCGACGAGAATCGGGATCTTGATCCGCCGCTCGGTCGTCTTCAGTCCGATCCCCGATGGCTTTCCTGTGACGGTGACGTAGGACCGTCGCGCGACGTAGTACTTCTGCACCACGAAGATCATCAAGGTGGGGAGCAGCATGAAGATCGCCAGCGTGGCGCCGAGCGGCAGGTTGTAGCGCCCTACCGCGGCATGGTAGATCGCCACTGTCAGAACGCGGAAGCGCCCCTGGATGACCATCGGATTGCCGAAGTCCTCGAGCGAGCGGATGAACACAAGAAGCATCGCGCTCGCGATCCCCGGGACGGCGAGCGGAAGCGTCACCGTGAGGAACGTCCGCAGCTTCGAAGCACCCATGTCCAGGGCTGCCTCTTCGATGGACGGATCGATCTTCGACAGGACCCCCTCGAGGATCATGAACGCGATCGGGAAGTAGGCTAAGGTCTCCGTCAACACGAGGCCTGACAGGCCGTAGATGTCCCAATCGAGATGGAGTGCTTCTGTGATCACACCGTGGTTCCCCAGCAGGAGAATCGCCGCGAGTGCGATCAAGAACGGGGGCGAGACGATGGGCATCATCGCGATGATGCGGAAGATCCCTTTCCCTGGGATGTCGGTTCGTGCGATCCCGTAGGCGAAGATGAACGCGACGAGGGTCCCGCAGAGCGACACGAGCGCGCCTACAATCAGGCTGTTGACCAGCGGGCGCCAGTAGTACGTCTTCTGGAAGAACTCGAGGAAGTACCGAGGCTCGAAGGCGCCTCGGGTCCAAAGGCTGTTCTGGACGACCTTGATCAGCGGGAAGACGATGAAGATCGCGAGAAGCAGGAAGGTGACCCCAACGATCCCCAACAGCACTGGATCGCGGACCAGTCGCCGAACCTCGCCACCGAGTTCGCGTCTGTAGGCATCAAGCTTCATCAACGAGCCTCGAGTCCGAGAGTGTGCGGGGAGGCGGTGGCCTCCCCGCGCTTGAGATTAGTACTCGCCGGTGATCTCACTCCACTGGTCGAGCATGGTGTCCTTGTTGTCTCCGTACCACACCAAGTCGACAGGAAGGACGTTCACGTCCGTCGCGCGCACGCTGCCTTCGGCCAGTTCGGCCTCCGGGTTCAGTGGCAGACGGTAGAAGTCCTTGTAGAGGTCCTGAGCCTCTTTGCTCATCGCCCAGTCGTAGAAGATCTTGGCCAGCTCGGGCTGCGGGCCGTCCTTGATCAGGGCCATCCCGCCGATCTCGTAGCTCGTCCCTTCCTCAGGGAAGGTCATGACGACGGGATATCCCTTGGAGATTGCCTTCTTGACGATGTCGTGCGAGAATACGCAACCGACCCCGAACTCACCGAGGCCCACCATGGTCGCGGCCGCGCTTCCCGAGGAGTTGTACTGCCCGACTTGCTCGTTGAACGCCGCGACGTAGACCTTGTCGTCGTCGTCGAACCCGGGCTCGGACGAGCCAATTGCCGTCAGCATGCCAGCGAGCGTGGTGTACGCTGTGCCCGAGGCGAACGCGTAGGCGATGGTGATCTCACCCGTGAATTCGGGCTTCAGCAGATCCTGCCACGACGTCGGGGCATCGACGCCAGCCTCGGTAAGGAACTCGGTGTTGGACACGAACCCGATGTAGCCTACGTAGAGTCCGATCCAGAGCCCGTTGGGGTCTCGGAACTGCGGTGCGATGTACTGCCACGCGAGCGACTCCTTGTACGGTGCGAGGAGGCCGGCCTTCGCGGCGGCGATGTGGGACGTGTTGGACCCACCGAACCACAGGCTCGCCTGAGGATTCGATGCTTCGGCGAGCAGCCGCGTGTACACCTCACCCGAGGAGAGGCGGACCCACTCGACGTCGATCTCTGGATGGGATGCCTCGAATGCTTCGATGTAGACCTGTGCCTGATCGGCGTCGAACGCCGTGTAGATCGTAAGGGTATCCGCGCCGAGTCCCACGACTGCAAGACCGACAACCAACAACAGGGTCAATCCCAGTGCTTCGCCTCTTGCCATAGCGTGTGCTCCTCCTTTGAGTCCTTGTCTCTGTACTCCCGAGAGTCTGCTTATCGGCCATCACCTCCCGATTGCCTATCAGCGATGAGGCTAGTGGTTGGGGCTTCTGCGATCGTTTGCAGTGCCGGCGCCAGTATACGGCCAACGCCCCACCAAGAGAAGCCATGGAATGACAAGGGCCTGAGCCGGCGCCCCAGGCCCTCTGTCAATGCGGTGCTCGCAGTCTCTACTCGATGTTGTACGTACCGGTTCTCGGATCGTAGGACGTGTCGATCTCCAGTCCGAGATCCTCGAACGCCACGACGACGGCGATCGACGGTTTCCTATCTGCGTGACAGGTGAAGAGACCGTACGGGAAGTCGGGTCCGAGGTTGACATTGGTGACGTCAACGCCGTCGGTCTCCTCGACACCCTCGATCCCGAACGACTTCACGAAGGCGTGGGGCGGTTGGCGATCGTAGACCATGAAGGTGTCGTTGCCCTGGCTGGAAACGATGATGTATCCGCCGCCGTCACGTGCGAAGTAGATCGTGATCCCTTCGGCATCCTTCTTGAAGCCGTTCTCACCGGTCGCGGCGATCAGCGTGCCTTCGACCGGGGTATCCGGTTCGGCATCGTAGCGCCATACACCGGTGCTCTCCTCACAGATGTAGACATAGCCGAGTTCGTCGTCGGCCACGGCTCCCTCGCACTTCTTCTGATCCCAGCGACGAACGAAGACGGGTGTGATCTGGCCCTGCCCGTTGTCGACCAACTCGTACTGCTCGACGCCCTGGCTCTTGGCCGTGGCAAAGTAGTAGAACTTGCCGGACACGCGGCTCTTGTAGAGGCACATGCCGTAGTTGGCGTGCTCCATGACGAGTCCGTCGTCCACACGCTCAACCACTCGCGTCTCGTGATCGATCTTGAAGATCCGGACACCTCGACCGATGCTGCTGGCGCGCTGATTCACCGCGACGATGTCCACTGACTCATTCCCCAGCGGGAAGCCGTAGCGAATGTCGATGTTTCCCGGCTGCTCAGATCCCTCCGGAGAATGGTAGAAGGGGACAACCTGCAGCGGGACACCAGCAAGATCGTAGACCACGAGATTGTCGGCCGCCTTGTCGGCAGCGATGATCGTGCTCAACGACGGATCCGTCGGATGGATCCAGATACACATGTCGTCGGTATCGTCGATCTCGTCATAGACGAGGGAGAGCCGGCGCTGCACGATGTCGACATCGCTCATCGTGGCGACGGAGCCTGCAAGGACGGCACTCGCAACCAGCAGGCAAAGGATCGCCCATCGCCTGTCTCGGAATCTACTCATCGTGTCTCCTTTCCGGCCGACAGGCATCCTGGACGGCCAACGAGATCTATCGTCTGCGGCTTCCACAACACCTACGCACACCAGTCAACCAGAGCAAAGGGCAGGGTCGGCGCACAGACTCGCCCCCCCTCCCCGTCGTTCACCGTACTAGATTGGGTCTGTGCCGCTAGTCACGGAGGATGAAGACGTTGCCCACGAGCTCTTCCCTCGCCGCCTCCTCGCCACCCATGACGACGAGCTGCCCGTCGAGCACAGCCAGCGCCGCTTCTGAGAGCCGCAGCGGAAGGATCTCGCGCACCCTGGTGAATTCCAGCGTGAAGAGATCGAGAGTCCAGAGCGCGTTTCCGCCCGCCCCGTCTCCCGTGCAGATGTACATCAGGTCGCCAATCGCGACCATCCGCAGCTTCTCCCATCCGATCTCGATGTCCTCGATGTGCGTCCACGTGTTGAGCTGGGTGTCGTAGATGTTGAGCATCTTCGCCGGCTCGTCGTCGAACTCGCCGCCCATCATGAGGATCTTGGATCCGATTGCGGCAACACCTTGATCCTCTCGTTGGAAAGGCTCGATACTCGCACCGACCGTCCACCTATGGGAAGCGCCCAGGCGGCGCCTTCTCTTCTTGGCCGTTCTGGCTCGAGGATGACGAACGGGGTGATAGAAGCATGCGCTTCCAGAAAAGGAAGACGGCGATCAAACAGCTTGTGGTCAGGCATCTTGACGGTGCTCGGCAGACCATCGAGCGGCTTGGCGACGCCACACGGGCGGTCCTCATCGATACGGATCTCGCCAGGGCCGGCAGGCTCGTGCTGTAGATGCATCGCGCAGAAGGTCGGGCCGAGGATCTCTCGCATCGCATCGCCCTCACGATGGTCGAACGGGCCACGTAGCTGTGCGAGCGATCAGCATCGAGGAGGCCGCGTGTTGATGTTGCGGGGGGACGAGGATCGGGACGTGGCGCGGTTGCGCTTTGACTGCGAGTGGATCCCACATGCAGGAGCCAGGCGATCATGCTCAACCTGATCCCGCTGTTCATCGTCGGGGCCTACGTCGGCTGGAACATCGGTGCGAACGATGCGGGGAACTGCGTCGGGACCACCGTTGGGTGCGGCTTGCTGAGCTACCGCCGGGCGATTCTCCTCGTCGGCGTGTTCGTCGTCGTCGGAGCGTTGCTGCAGGGGGGCAATGTGATGAAGACCATCGGCAAGGGGATCGTGACCTCGAAGCTGCCGACCCTGGCCGTCATCGCGGCGCTCATCTCCTCGGGCCTGTTCGTCACGCTGGCAACGTTCTTCAAGGTCCCTGTCTCGACGTCCCAGTCGATCGTGGGCGGGGTGGCCGGCGTCGGTCTCGCGGCGGGTCCGGAGATGAACCTGGCGAGGATCGGGACCATCGCCCAGGTGTGGGTGATCTGCCCGATCCTTACAGGGCTCCTCGCGCTCACCATCTACTGGGTGTCCCGGTCGATGCTGCGGCGGCTGCGACAGGACTCGTTCTGGCAGAAGACGCCGAACGCTCTGCTCATCCTGAGCGCCTGCTACGTCGCGTTCGCTCTCGGGGCCAATGACGTGGGGAACGCCATGGGACCGATCGCGAACCTGGGGATCCACGCCTCGTGGCTCGGCGCTCTCGCGGCGTGGCGCTTGCCGCAGGGGCGCTCACGTTCGGGCGACGGGTCACAGAAACCGTGGGCAGCGGCATCACGCCGCTCGATCCCGTCAGCGCCTTCTCCGCACAGCTGGCCGCCGCACTCGCGGTGCACTTCTTCTCCGTCCTCGGCATTCCGGTGTCGACGTCCCAATCGATCGTCGGGGCGGTGATCGGCGTCGGGATCGTCCACGGCATCCACACCGTGCGGAGGCGCAAGATCGTGGGCATCGTCGTCGGCTGGGTGGCAACGCCGACGGCAGCCGGGCTGTTCTCGTTCGGACTGTATCGGGTCATCCTGCTGTTCGGCGGGGCTCCCGGATCGTGAATGCCGTAGCGCCGTGGCGCTAGCGCTATGGCTGCGGCAGGGGGGCATCAGCGTTTCTCGAGCAAGTCGATGTACGCGCCCTCGATGAGCTGCTCGGGGCCAATGGCGAGTTCGTCGAGAAGGGCGTTCGCCGTCTCGCGTCCCGCTCGTTCGTCCTCCGATGGATCGAGGACGACCTCCAGTTCGAGGAACTCCCCCAGGCCCTCTACGCGATCGAGATGGATGCGCGTCTTCCCGTGGAGAAACACGAGGCGCTCCTTGGTCACTGTGCCGCGGATCTCGAGGGACGCGGCGAGAAGCGCGTGCAGCTCGGCCGGCGCGGATGTCCCGTAGAGCATGTACCGGGACATCTTCGCCGATGACTCGTCGGGACGCTCGTAGTAGATCAGTTGCCCTCGTTCGGCAGAGAACTCGCGGAGCTTGAGACGGCCCCGAGGCGTGTGGAAGAAGCTGTCATGTTGGCGGAGGTGCTCGAGGCACGAACCGGCCAATGCCTCGGCTTTGGCAACGGTCGCACACCAGTCGTGGATCCGGGCTTTGATCTCGATGTTGCGCCGGAAGTGCGTTGCCAACGGATCTCCTGGCTTCTCCGCGCCGCTACTCATGGCGCTTGTTCGAGGGCGGCATCGATCGTGGAGCCCCACGCGATCGATGAGCCTCGGTCTGGGATCCGCAGCTCGACCCATGCCGCGGATCGGAGAATCTTGTCGTTGGGAACGCTGCCGCATGGCTCATCCATCGGACAGTAGTTGGCATGGGCATCTGTGATGCTCTCGGTGCTCACGGCTGAATGTCCTGGAGAGCGGTCCGGATTGCTCGGCGGATGCCCTCGCGGGGCGCCTCGTGCCCCCACCCGATCTCGGTCCCATTGACGTAGATCGCCCGGGGAATCATGAATCGAAGCAGCTCCTCGCGATCCTCGGCACAGTGCTCGCGGAGGACGACCGCTTCGCCGAACTCGGCGGCGACATCCCTCACGCGCTGCGCCTCGATCGCGCTGGTCTGGCAGAATCCGTTCCAGAACAGGTCGACAGCCACCTTCCCGGCTACAGGCTGGAACGAGTACGTGGGTGCGAGCAGCCGCGGCGGCTCCGCCGACGGATCGAAAGGTTTCCACAACAGGACGCTGGGCTTCTCCTCGGCCACCACGCTGTAGCCCAGGCGCTCGAAGTAGCTTGCGGGCATGAACCACTCCGCTCCGTCGAGTCCGCGATACGCTATCAGCGCCACACCATGTCTTCCCTTGCGATGGGCCTCTTGTTCGATGGACTCCAGGAGGCTTGCGCCCAGTCCGAGGCCGGTGGCGGCATCGGACACGTAGAGGCACGGGACGACGAACAGATTCCTTCCGAGAGGCCCCCACGACGCGACCTCGATGGGAACGCCATAGGCGAAAGCCACGGGCTCTCCGTCCAGGAGAGCGACCTTGAATCGCGCTCCGCGCGTTCGCAGGGAGCGGAACAGCTCGCGGCGTGCTTCGGCTGCGTTGTCGATCTCTTCGGACTCGTACGTGTGCGAACATGTGGCCACGAAGTACTCGTCCTCAGGCCGCATCTCACGGATGGTCACGGAGCCACTCATGGGTCTCCCCTCTTCGAAGCCCGACTACACGAACGCAGCCGCCGTGTCGCCGTAGCGTCGAATCAGTTCTAGCATGCATTCGGTGCCGAACTCAAGGCAATGGATGGGGATCCGTTCGTTTGCGGCGTGGATCATCTCGAAGAACGGGAACGAATGCGGCAGGTCCATGGGCGTGAAGCCGTAGCTCTGGATGCCCAGGCGGGCGAGGAATCGTGCGTCCGTCGATGCCGGAAGCAGAAGGGGGACCGTCGGAGCTCCGCTCGTCCTCTCAGCAAGGATGGTGGATAGCGTAGGGAGCAGCGACAGGTCGACGTGATCCGGAGCGTCTCCGAGGCAGTCGAGCCGCACTTCGGGGAAGGGGCCGATGATGCGTCGGAGCTGGCGCAGGAACGTCTCCGGTTCCGTGCCCGGTAGCAGTCGACAGTCGAGGGACACGTCGATGCTTGAGGGAACGACGTTGGCTTTCCCGCCGGCGTTGACGACCGTGGGCGTCGCCGTGTTGCGGAACAGCGGTTCGAGCATCTCCACGCTCGATCCCAGCAGATGGAGGAGCGCTCCGGCGAGAGGCCTCACCAGAAGCCCTCGCAGCGCCCACCCTGCGACGCCGGGTGTGGCCGTGGCCATGGCTCGCACCATCCTGGCTGTCGCTTGTGAGAGCTGTATCGGGAACGGCTTTCGGTCCAGCCGCCGGAGAAGCGCCGACAGCTGGGCCATTGCCTGACCGCGTGTGACGCGCGCACCGTGGCCACCCGCCCCGCGCACGGTGACGGTTGCGAGGCACGGGGACTTCTCGGCCACCTGTACGGCGTAGACGGTGCGGGAGCCGATGCTCAACGGGAAGGCGCCAAACTCCCCTACGGCGTGGCGCACGCCGGCGAACCGCTCGGCGTGCTGCTCGACGAGGAAGCGCGCCCCAACGGCGCCCCCCGCCTCTTCATCGGCTACGGCGGCGAACACGATATCGCCCGCGGGCCGTGTCCCCGACTCCGCGATCCGCTGCAGCGATGCGATCATCATCGCCAGGCCGCCCTTCATATCGAGAGCCCCGCGACCCCACACGCAGCCATCTGCGATGGCGCCGGAGAACGGAGGATGGGTCCACGCGGAGTGGGCGGCAGGCACCACGTCCACATGTCCGTAGAGCAAGAGCGGCGGGGCCTCATCCCGTCCACGCAGCCGAGCCACGAGATTGGGGCGTGTTGGATCGGCGGCCAAGGTCACGGTCTCCAGCCCGGCATCTTCAAGCTGCCGCCCAATGAAGGCGATGCACGCGGCTTCGTTCCCTGGCGGATTGGAGGTATCGAAGCGGATGAGCCTCTGCAGTAGTCCGACTGCGGAGCTGCCGGGCTCCTTGTGTTGCGGCTCCGATGGGGTCATGTGCCCTCCCGCGACGATGATGGGCTTACCTTCGGGGATTCACAAGCGACGACCGGGACCGGCGCTACATCAGGTGAACCTTAAGGAAGTTGGTGTGTCCCTCGCCGAACGGGACGCCGCCGGTGATGATCACGACGTCCCCGGGCGCCGTGAGCCGAGCGTTGCGGAGAGCCAAGGACGCCGTGTCCAGCATCTCCTCGACATCGCGGTACGCGGGCACGATGAGCGGATGAACGCCCCAGGTCAGGGCTAGCCGGCGTGCTGTGCGCGCGTGGGGAGTTAGGGCAAGAATCGGCGCGCGTGGGCGCGCGCGCGCGATGCGTCGCGCGGAGTATCCACTCGTCGTCACTGTGGCGATGAGCTTGACCTGCAGGCGATCGGCAATGGCTGCCGCGGCTGCGCTGACCTCGTCGGTCGTGGGCTGCCTCCGTTCGCCCGGCAGCAGGGGGTCTTCGGCTCGGGCCATGACACCCTGGGATTCAGCGATACGGACGATCCTTGTCATCATCTGTGCTGCCTCGATCGGATGATGCCCCACCGCGGTCTCCTCGGAGAGCATGACGGCATCCGTTCCGTCAAGGACAGCATTCGCGACGTCGCTCGCTTCCGCTCTCGTGGGACGAGGTCGATGGACCATGGACAGCAGCATCTGGGTGGCGGTGATCACAGGCACAGCGGCCCGATGACAGCAGGCGATGATGCGCTTCTGATGGAACGGCAACTCCTCCGGGGCGATCTCGACTCCCAGATCCCCGCGAGCGACCATGATGGCATCCGCGACGTCGACGATGCCTTCGATGGCATCGACTGCGCTTTGCCGCTCGATCTTGGCCACGATAGCAGGCGCCTGTGCTCCGTCTGCCTCGTTGGCGATACGCTTCCGCAAGTCGACGACGTCGGCCACGCCGCCGACGAACGACAACGCGACGAAATCCACCTGTTGAGCGAGGGCGAACCGTAGATCCTCAACGTCCTTGCTCGTCAGTGCGTACGTCGCGGGCGCCTCGTGGCGACGCACGGCACGGATTCCCTGCCTCGAGGTGATGTGTCCGCCCTCGGAGACTCGGCAGTGGAGGCGCTCCGGGCCCTCCCGGCGCACGATCTCGAGGGTCGCTGCGCCATCTCCGAGGATCACCGCGGTTCCTGGACGGAGGTCAGCGAGCAACGACGGGTGCGGTACGGGAATCTCGTCTGGAGTCGATCCCCTTTGCCCGGGGATGAGGACAATCACGTCCCCCGTCTTGAGGGCGAGCGGGCCATCCGCCAGTTGACCGATGCGGTGCTTCGGCCCCTGCAGATCCGCCATGAGGGCGACGTTGGCCACCTGCTCCTCAGCGATCCTTCGGATCCGCTGAATGGTCGCACCGTGCTCGGCGTGCTCGCCGTGGGCAAGGTTGAGGCGCGCCACATCCATCCCCGCGGCGATGAGCCCTCTGAGCGTGTCCTCGTCTGACGACGCGGGACCCACAGTACAGACCACCTTGGTGCGCGAGTCCTGGAGTGGGTTCACGGGACGGACTCCTCGTCCACGGGAGGCTGCGATCCCGCGACGGCTTCCAGATGGTGGACGGAGTCGGCCATCGACGTGCGTTCCTGCCAGCCGGCGGATTGATGGAAGCGGTTTCGATAGGCGTTTGGTTCCCGTCCGTTGAGGAGTATCAGGCGCAGGCACCCTCGCTGCTGTGTCTTGGCTCTTGCGGCGTCCAGAAGCGCTGCCCCGACACCACTCTGCCGTGCTGCCGTGCGGACCTTCACCTCGTCTCCTTTGGATACTGTCACGGCGTGGCTTGCATTAACCTGGGTGCAGTCCAAGAAGGATACCGCGGCCCGTAAGGCCTACCGGATCGAACTCCGCGGTCAGACCGGCGGCGGCGAAGGCGGCGGTCATCTCGTCGATCGTGAACAGCCCCAACTCGTGGCGCTCCACCACGTGTTCCGTGCCCTGTGATGTGCCGATGAGGTGGTGAAGGTCGAAGAACGAGAGGCGACCGTCGACACCGCTCGTGTTCACACGGGCGATCTTCAGTTCTGGCTCATCGACCATCAGCGCGTGAACAGTCCCGGGCTTCCACGCCTCCGGCGTCAACCACGGTTCGACGACCAGCAAGCCTCCAGGAACGAGATGCCTCGCCATGCACCGCACGGCGCGCTCGAACCCGCTCAGCGTCCGCGTGTAGCCGATCGAACTGAACAAGCATGTGACCACATCGAATAGGGATTCCAGGTCGAACGCCATCATGTCGGCGAGGTGAAGCGGAACTCCCGGGTTCCGCTGGCGCGCGATCGCAAGCATCGCCTCGGAGATGTCCATCCCCTCCACCACGAAGTTGTGCTTCAGATGCGCGATGTGCTGTCCCGTGCCGCACGCCACATCGAGGAGTCGGCTCCCGTCCGCCTTCCCGTACTTGTGCGCGAGGTCACAGAGCTTGGAAGCTTCCGCCTGGTAGTCCTTGAATCCGTAGATCTTGTCGTAGTATTCGGTGACGCGACTCATGGCTCTCCTGTTCCGCTTCCGCGGTGCACTGCAAGGGTATTCCGACGGCCGGCAACGGTCCAACTCCTGGATTTGACAGCGTTTTTTCTCGGCGCTATGATGCGGCCAGATTGCTGGCGATGCGTTTCTTCGTTATCGGTTTGACTTCCCACCCGACGTCGACGGAGTAGCAAGGAACGTCCTGCCGCAATCCGATTCCACCTTGAGGAGGCACAGGTCGGATGTCTGAACGCGAAACCGGCACTGTTAAGTGGTTCAACGACGCCAAGGGATACGGCTTCATCGAGCGCGAGCAAGGTGAGGACGTGTTCGTGCACTTCCGCGCCATCCGTGGCGAGGGGTATCGGACGCTGGAGGATGGCCAGAGGGTTGAGTTTGCCGTAGCGGAAGGAGAGAAGGGGCCTCAGGCGCAAGACGTTGTTCCGCTCGCCTAGTTCCCGGCGGCGGAGCCAGCAGTTGGTGCGGACGGTGTTCGGGTGGCGCCGTCCGCTGTTTTCTTGGTGCCGCGAGCCCAGGTGCTGCCGCGCACCGGCGCCGCCACAGCGGTCGCTCCCGCACCGAGCCGCGCGAGGGTTGAACCACTTGTCTCTGTGAGGCATCGTCACGGTGAACGCTTCGAGAGTGTCGAGGTCGCCGAGAGCACTGAAGGGGACGGCAAATGCCGCGGTTCGACGAGTTGTCGCAAGCCGAACAGGAGGAGCGACTGGAGCGCCTTGCGCGCAAAGCGCTCGTGGCCTACCGGCTTGAGGGTGCTCAGATCCGTCGCATGCGCGCCTCGCGGAACGCGGTCTACGAGGTGTGTGATGCGCCGAACGGCCGCTATGTTCTGCGGATCAGCAGGCCGGACTGTGACGGCGACAACCTCACCCGTGAGATGTTGTGGCTCTCCGCAATCCGACGAGAGACATCTCTCTCCGTTCCCGAACCGATTCTCGGCCACACAGGGGAGCTTTGTCAGCACGTGGCGATGCGAGGCGTTCCCGGGTTCCGCTGGTGCACGCTGTATCAGTGGGTAGACGGCGAGCCTCATCGAGGAGCGTGGACCGAGGCGCGCTTGGTTCTCGCGGGGGCGTTCCTCGCCGCGCTTCATCGGCACGCGACGTCGTTTCGCTGGCCTTCAGAGGTCGGTCCGCGCAGACTCGACGCGACGGCGGTCGAGGCGGTGGTCGAGGCCCCCATCTTGCGCAGAGCCTGTACGGGAGAGGAACTGGCAATCCTTCGTGCTCTCGGGGCGCGCGTTCGGCGTGCGATGGCCGACGCGGGCGAACGTGGGGACGTGAGCGGGGTGATCCACAGCGAACTGGGCCGCGGGCATCTCCTGTTCGATCGAGAGAAGGTCGGCGCCGTCGGATTCGAGGACTGCCGCTGGGGGCCGTTCCTCTACGATCTCAGCGGTGTATGGGACGAGCTACGTGGCGGCGATGGCGCGGAGGAGCTGCGTTGCAGCCTGCTACATGGGTACGCGTCAGTACGCCCGCTACCCACGGATGCGGAACGGCTTCTCGCGGTGTTCTCCGGATTCCGTGCGCTCCTGAGCCTCGCACGGGCGGCCCAGCAGGCGGAGCTTGATCTGCCGTCTGGCAGGCGGCTTGGGATGGACTCCCCGGTGCGAACAGCGCTCACGCGCGTGCTGCAGCGCGCACAACCGCACGGCGGCGGACCGGTTGGCGCGACAGGCGTCGTCGGGTAGGCTGAAGCAAGAGATCAAGGAGGCGCGCTGGAAAGACGAGACGGAGCATGCCGACGCTGTGGGCTGCCATCTGGCACCGGCCGGGTACGTGTCGACCCCTCCGGTGTCTGCAACTACTGCCGATACTGGGAGCGTCACGGTGCCGACATCCTGGATGTTGAGCCAAGGCGCGCGTTACTGGAGGAGCGCTTCCAGCGATTCCCCGGGCGCCACCATCACGACGTTTTCGTTGGGCTGAGCGGAGGTAAGGACAGCACCTACGTGCTCCATCGGATGCTCTCCGACCACTCGGTACGGCTTCTCGCCGTGACGTATGACAACGGATTCCTCAGCCCATATGCGCGCGACAACGTTGACGCCATCGTCAAGGCATCCGGCGTCGAACATCGTCTCCACCGCCCAGACTGGGAGGCGCTTCGTGCGTTCTACCGCGCGACGCTGCTGCGTCTCGGCGATCCGTGCATCGCCTGCGCGATCGGGGGCTATGCCTTGGCGATCAAGGCATCCGCAGAGCACGGCGTGCCGTTTTTCGTTCACGGCCGCTCTCCGATGCAGATGTTCCGCGCGGCGTACCGGGGAAGCCGAGATCCGGGGCTGGTCACGGTTCGCCGGAATCTCCGTGGCTACAATCCACGGGCGCTTCGATGGAGCTATCGCGCGCTGGGGCTGAAGTTCCGCGCGCTGCTGCGGGCAATCGAGCCCGATCGCTCGATGAGGCGGCGGATCTTCGAGGAGTTCTTCCACGTCCCGCTGTCGCGACAGGATGTGGTGCCCGAGTTCCTTGCGTACTTCCTGTTCGAGCCCTACGACGAGGAGGAGATCAAATCCTTCCTCGAAGCGCAGCACACTGGCTATCGACGGCCCGCGCTCGATGTCCCTCTGGGGCATGCCGACTGCCTGATTCACGATGTCTGCAGCTACCTGTACCGACTGCGATACGGCGTCTCGAAGGTGAGCTACGAGGTGGCGACGATGCGCCGGAGCGGACAGCTGAGCGCCGAAGAGGCGGAGGAGATCGTGAGGCGGGACGCCCCGTCCGAGGAACTCGTGGAGGAATCGGTCGGCACGTTGCTCGATGCGTTGGATTTGCCGCGAGCGGAGTTTGACCAACTCACATCGCGCCTCGCCCGCGCCGGTACTGCGCATCGTCTCGCGTAACCCGCGTCTTGCCACTGCCCGCGACGGAGCGCCCATCGATGTGACCATCCGTCAGCGCGCCGAGCGTGGCAAGCGATACCCGGTGGCTGCACCACGACCTGCTCAACTGGCCTTCACCGTTTCGTCCGAGACGTGACCGCGCCGCTGGCCGAAGGTGATGCCGCCGATGGCGACGCCGAGTGCCGCGACTTGCAGCGGTGTGAGACGATCTCCGAGAGCCCCCCACGATATCAGTGCGGTTCCGAGCGGGATCAGATTGAGGATGATGTTCGCTTCGGATGCGCGGAGATGCCGCAGCGCGTGGTTGAACAGCAGATAGCCGGCAAGGGTGTTGGCCACAGCCAGTCCGACGATGATCGCCCAGGCGGAGAGCGGCATTGAGGGGATGCCCTCGATCGCTCCCGCCAGCACGAGGAGGATACCTCCGCCGATAGCCAGAGGCAGCGATGTGAGCGTGACCGTGTCCACGGCACGCTGGCGTGCGATCTGCCGACCGAGGATGGGCAGGACGGTGAAGCTGATCATCGCGAGCGCAAGCAGCCCCGCGGCACGAGCCCGAATGCCCGTCGCTCCTTCGATGAAGAACAGCACGCATGCGACTACGGCTACGATGGAGCCGAGCATCTGCTGCCGGGTGGGGTGCTCCTTGAGATAGACGGCCTCGAGGATCCACACCGCGACAGGTGTGAGGGCCAGCGAGAGGGACGCCGCAGCCGGCGTGACCATCGTCAGCGCGAAGAACAGTGCCGCGTTGCCCACCGTGTACTGGGAGACTCCGATCGCCGTCAGCCGCCACCAGATCCACCGCTTGGAAGACGCCGCGCGGATCGACCTCCAGCGCACCCAGGGCAGGAGAAGCGCCGCGGCCATGGAGTAGCGAAGCGCGGCCACGGTCAGCGGGCCGGCGTGTGCCACGACTACCCTGACGGCGACGAACGACGATGCCCAGAGGGCGGCCACGAGAAACACCTCTGCGATGGGCAACAGGCGTGTCCGAACGATGCCGTCGGTGACCTCCCGCGGGCGCGTCATGGAGCCGTTTCCACCGGCTGCATCACCGTGCGCCGCGCCGGGTTGCCTCTATCCCGCCGCACGGCCCTCCTCTGCAAGGCCGGCGACCTTGTCGAGATCCAACAGCCCCATCCTTCCCCAACCCGCCTCGCCCTTGGGAACCTCAGGCCGGAAGCGCATGTAGAGGTCCATGGCGCGGGTCTCGAGTTCTGCGGGATCGAACGTTGTCGCGAGGGCTGTGAGCTGCGCCTCGACGACCGAGAGGTGATCCTTGAATCTCGAACTGAGGTATGCGCGCACGCTCTCCGGTTCGATCGGTGAGCCGCCGGAGAGCGCTCGAAGACCGAGCTCGGTGCGGACGCAGGGCAGCTCCCGCCCCATGAAGGCGACCGAGCCCGCTCCCATCTCCTCGCGCTGGGTGATGACCCGCTTTCGGGACGCCTCTGAACCCGGCGCATAGATCCCCAGACGACGCCCCTTGGACTGGGCGGTCAGCCCTGCGATGGCCCTGCCCAGCGTGAGCGCCTCTTCTTCGCCATACCCTGAGCGCCTGGCGACGATCGAAGCCCACAGCGTCAACACCGGAGCGCGGTTGATGCGGATCACTGGGGTCGGCGTCATGTCGCGTTGCAGGATAGGCTCCGCACAAGTCTTGGGCAAGGCGTTGTGCTCTGATCGCGCTGGAGCTAGCCTTGCGAGAGACGAGGAGGTTCCCCGATGAACACGCTGGATGCCATCGCAGGTCGGCGCAGTGTCCGACGTTTCGAGAGAGCACCGGTACCCCGCGAGCAGATCGAACGGCTTCTGCTCGCGGCGACGCAAGCTCCATCCGGGAAGAATCTCCAGCCCTGGAGATTCGTCGTCTTCCGTGACGAAGCCAAGGCTTCGCTGTTGGGGACGCTGCTTGCGTCGCTACGGCAGATACGGGATGCGCGTGGAGATGTCGGCAGCTCGCCGTGGTCGGCTCGCGTGATAGGGGAGGCTCCCGTTGTGGTCGTGGTGTTCGCGCAGCCCGTCCCCGCGGAGCTGAAGAAGTGGGAAGAGGGCGTCGCCAGAGTCAATCTGCAGTCGATCGGAGCGGCGATCCAGAACCTCTGCCTCGCAGCTACCGACTTGGGTTTGGGATCTCTGTGGATTGCCGATGTACTGTTCGGGCAGGACGCGATTGAGGCCGCCTACGCGCGCCCCGGCGAGACGCTCGTCGCTGCTGTGGCCATCGGCCGGGCCGCTGAAGCTCCCCCCGCCCGTCCACGAAGGCCGCTCAGAGAGGTTGTGGAGTGGCGATGGGACGTGACATCGGGCTGAACCCACGACGGGCCCGTGGCGGCCTCAAGGGCTGCTTCGGCGTCGGCGCGATTGCCTCGGGGCGGCTGCAGCACTAGTCTGAAGCGGCGTTGTCCGAAGGTGCGAGGATCGGAGGTGCCATGGCGTGGCTGAAGATTGTGGCGGTCGCGACGGTTGCCGCGTTGGCCGTGGGACTGGCGGTGCTGCACCGCGTGTCGCCCGGGCTTCTTCAGGTCGCGCGGGACGTTGAGGAGATCACGGTCCGAGCACATCTCGTGGATCTCCGCGGGGCGTACCTCATCGAGGGGATGATCGCAGCCGAGAACCTATACCTCGACCCCTCCTCGCAGCGAGTCTATGCGACCGACCTCGCGGGCAGCATCCACCTTGTTGACGGTCCGTCCTGGGACGAGCTGTCGATCGTTCGTTCTGTGAGGCTGGGGCGGAGCGCACTCGGAGTGGATCGCGGCCCGGATGGGAATCTGTACGTCTGCGTGTCGAACGTTTCCCTGAGGAAGTGGAGGACGATGGGCGGGTCCGTGGTGCGCGTCGATCCCGATCTGCAATCGTGGACGCAGGTGACGCATCGCTACCCTTCGATCAACGGCCTGGCGTTCGACGGTGACGGCCGTGCGTACTTCGCCAGCAGCCGATTCACCCCGCTTTGCGCGCAGGGCGGGGTGTACATGATGCATGTCGCACCGGGAGGGGAGATTACCTCTCCGGAACTCCACATCGCTGGTCTGGGGATGACCAATGGGCTGCGTCTGTCCAGCACGGACGGATGGCTCTACTTCACGGAAACCGCCGTCGGGGTGTTCGCATTCGCCCCAGGTTCATCGGCCTGCGTGGAGGTATACCATAAGGCGCGGCGCATCGAGGGGTTCGACGATGTGTGTGTCGACGATCAGAGCCGGGTGTGGATGGCTGATCCAGGGCGAAGTACCGTCAAGCTGTACGATGTGACGACGAAGCGTCTGGTGCGGTTCCGCATCGATGGCGTAGGGCAGATCTCGGCTTGCGCCTTGCGGCGCGATAATGGGAGGGCGATCCTCTACCTCACGGAGATCCATCGATCCCGCAGTCCCCTATCGGGTGCCCGCGACGGGCGCGGGGTGTTCGCCATCCCTGTGGACGAACTGCTCGGTCTCCTGCCTGCGCAAGCGGAGGGACCGCGGTGATGGGGCGGCTTGTGCCACCTCGGCTCGTTGCTCGCAATGAGGTGACAGCGTGCGTCCACGGGGAGCGCGCGCAGGAGATGCAGGAGAGAGGAGAGGCGATGACAAGGCGAGGCTGGCTTGTGTTGGGGCTGAGTGGTGCACTGGTGATGAGCAGTTGCGCTGTCGCCGGACCCGCGCTGGACATCCTGGAGGACTTGGCGAGATCCGCACGCAGTGAGCGGCTAATCAGTGGCTACACGTTGGTCGGCGTCGGCGCCGCCATCGCGGTCGTCAGCGCGGCCGTTCTCATGGATTCGGGGATGGGAGTCTACGGTATCGTCGCCGGAGGGCTGGTGGCGGTGCCCGGTCTCGTCACCCTTGCGTTTCCTTCGCGAGCGGAACGCGAACTGTCATCGGCAGGCGGTTCCGAGACCGCAGCAGCGCTGGCTCTGGAGCAGATGGCGGCCGAAGGCCGCTTCGAGCGGATACTCTCCGGGGTGTTCAACGTCGCTGCTGGTACCGCGTCGTTGCTCTTCCCGTATCGCTACTTCACGCCGTACGACTACCTGTACTCCGCGATCTCCAGCTTCGGGCTGGCGGCGTACGACTTCCTCTTCCTGTCGCGGGAGGAGCGGGCATACCGGCAGTATGAGACGCTCCTCGATGGAGGAGTGTAGGCTCCCTGTGCGGCGACCATGAGGACTCGGGGCGCGTCGTTGCCGGCGTAGACTTGTCGCTCGACGATCGGGCTCTGGAGGACGATCTGGACGTCGCGGCCGGAACGAGGCGGTGCGCCACATCTGGTGCTGTGGTCGTCGGAGAGCATCAGAGCCGTGGAGGCTCGGCGCGCGGAGCGGTACGATCCCGGCCGGAATGAAGGGACGACAGGGACTTCCCTGGCGGAGAACAGCGCTGCTGTTCAGCGGACATCTCCTCAACGATGGCTTCGCGGCGTTCTTCGCACCGCTGCTGCCGCTGCTCATCGAGCGAATGGGTCTATCGTTGGCGCTTGCCGGAGCGTTGGGCACGGTCAGGATTCTTGTGAATTCTTTGCTGCAGCCGGGGCTTGGGCACTTCATCGATCGCTCCCAGCGCCCCGCTCTCGTCGTCATCGGTCCGATGCTGACGGTGGCTGCGATGAGCTTCATCGGGCGCGCGGGCAGCTTCGGTTCCCTGTTTGTCTTGATGATTGTCGCCGGCGTGGGCACCGCCCTGTTTCATCCCGCGGCGGCGGCTCTCGTAGGGATGACGGATCATCCTCGGCGGGGCTTGCTCATGGCGTTCTTCTCCTCGGGCGGGACGATGGGAGGCGCGCTGGCGCCGCTGATCATCGTAACGTACGTGCAGGCACTGACCCTGGAAAGGACGCCGTGGCTTCTCATCCCAGGCCTCGCCCTGGTCGTCGGCATCTCAGTGCTGCTGCGGCGGCAGCTTCCACCTCGTGCTGCTGCCACGAGGCTTCCGAAACTGGATCGGCTTCCACGATCGCTGGTGGTGCTGTGGCTTGTCATCGTTCTGCGATCGATCGCGGGTACGTCGTACGCCAGCTTTCTTGCCGTGCTCGTCGCCGAGCGAGGCGGCTCTCCGTTGACGGGAGCGGCAGCGATCAGCGTGTTCCTTCTGTTCGGGGCGGTCGCTGGCTTCGCTGCCGGGAGCCTGTCGGACCGCTTCGGTCGCAAGGCGGTCATCCTCGGAAGCCTCGCCCTTGCCACGCCTAGCCTCTACGCGTTCCTCCTAGTGCCTACGGCAGGACTCCTGCCTCTGGTCGCTGTGGCGGGGTTCTTCACCCTGGGCACCACGCCGGTGGGAGTCGTTGCTGCACAGGAGTGCCTCCCGGGCCGCACTGCGCTCGTCTCCGGTCTGGTGATGGGGACGGCTTGGGGCGTGGGCGGTATGGCGTTGACGCCAGTGGGGTGGCTCGCCGATCAGTACGGCCTGCTTCCTGTGATGAAGGCCGTCGCCTTGCTCCCAGCTGCCGCAGTCCCGCTCATGCTCTTCTACCGGCAGGGGGAAAGGCATCGGGGTGTGCAGGTGTAGGGCGGCGCAGGTGCTTCGAGACGCGTCGCAGCGATCAGCTGCCGTCGCACGTGATGCGGCGCAGTTCGCCAAGGAATGAGTTGCTGCCCTGAACCAGCTGCTGTCGAATCAATCGATCCACTGCCAACCACTGGAAGCGGTAGACAAGACCGGCATCGCCGCCGTGGCCGGTGACGCAGTGATCGAACCGCTCTGCAGGAGACTCCTCAATCCAGCCGACGAAGAAGTGCTGTCGCTCGTTCTTCCACATCCTGGTTCCGAGGCGCTGCAGCCGGTGCAGACCGACGATCCCCGATTCCTCTTCGACCTCACGGCGAGCCGCATCTTCCAGTGACTCTCCCTGTTCCACGGCACCCTTCGGGACCTCCAGACCGGGCTCATCGTGACTGTCGAACACCAGTAGCTTGTCCTCTGGGCCGTCCCGGCGGAGAACATAGACGAAGACCCTGATCGTCTCGCCATCGTGTTGTGCGGTCATCGAGACAAGGCGTCGGGAGGGCGCTTCCGTGGGGCTTGTCCGTGGCGACTGGGCGAACTAGGCTCTAGGCTATCGCATGGAGACAAGGAAGGGGATGGAGACATGCGCAGCTTGGCTGTAGTGCTGTGTCTGGTGGCCATCACGGGAGGCACGATGGTGGCGCAAACGGTGGGAGGCGGAGTGAGCGTTGCACAGGATGTCGATGTGCAGCGGTACATGGGGCTATGGTATGCCATCGCTCACATCCCTACGACGTTCGAGAGGCGATGCGTGAGCGGGACCACCGCCCAGTACACACTGCTCGAAAACGGTCAGATCGAGGTGATCAACAGCTGCTGCAAGGAGGACGGAACGTGGCAGCAGGTACGGGGACGGGCATGGATTCCAGACCCGGACGAGCCCGCGAAGCTCAAGGTCAGCTTCGTACGTTTCCTCCGCTGGTGGCTGTTCCCCGGTGATTACTGGATCCTCGCCGTGGGAGAGGACTACGAGTACGCTCTGGTCGGGCATCCCGAGTTGAGCTACGGCTGGATCCTCAGTCGCACGCCGACCCTTGAGCCCCACGTTCTAAGCGGCATCGTCTGCTTGCTCGAAACGCAAGGGTACTCGTTCGATGCTTTCGAGCTGATCCCACCAGGAGATTGTCGTCGATCCGCTTCTCGTTAGGAACCGGGAGGGCAGAGCTTCCCGCGTTGGATGAGAGGTTCGGCTTTCGCGGAGCGGGAATGCGCAGCGACACAGTGGCCCCGATTGCCGCAGCGCGCCAGGGTGGCTGATGGCGGCGATCAGGCTTCCCAGACCTGTGTGTTCATGTCGGTCATCCCGAAGATCTCGATGCGGTACGGCGTGATGGACAGCAGCACGTAGTTCGGATCATCAGGACCTTGGAAGTAGCCGCTCAGGCCTTCCGACCATTGGGCCTTCCTTGCAGCGGGATCTGTGATGACTTCGGCGCGGGCCTCAATCTGCAGGTAGTTCCCCGGTTTGCTCATGTCCGTAGAGCCGCACGTCAGATGAACCTCCGGATTGCCTCGGATGTGGGACACCTTCCGCGAGCGCAACGACGTAGCGACGATCATGGACAGGTCGTCGGACACATTGGGAACCACGTAACGAACCCAAGGACGTCCGTCTTCGGCCACAGTGGCCAGCGACGCGATCAGAGGCTGCTGAGCGCGGATGATCTCAAGCACTTCGTTCTTGGCATCGGGCATCTTCTCCTCCTCTTGGGACGAACTGCACCACACGGTAGCGTAAGCAAGGTGGAGTCGGCCGACAAGAACCCGGCGGCCGCCATCGTGGCGCTACGTCTTGGCCATGTGAACGACGGTTTGCGGGAAAGGTATCTCGATCCCAGCATCGTCCAGCGCTCGCTTCAGGTTCCGCATGAGATCGAAGCGCACGGCCCAGTAGTCCTTCCCCTGTACCCAGGCGCGCAGCGTGAGGTTCACGCTCGAATCCGCGAGTTCGCTTACGAGCACCTCGGGCTCCGGTTGTGCCAATGTCCGTTCGTCTTCGGCCATGACGGTGCGAGCGATTGATGCGGCGTCGTCGATGGACGTGTCGTAGCTGACGCCGATGACAACATCGAGTCGGCGTGTGCCGTAGCCGGCGTAGTTGCGGATGACTTCGCCGTAGATCTTCCCGTTGGGGACGATCACCTTCACGTTGTCCGGCGTGGCAAGCACGGTGGCGAACAGCTGGATGTCCTTCACCGTTCCGGCAACACCCGCCGCCTCGATGAAGTCCCCCATGCGAAACGGGCGCAGGAGGAGAATCAGCACCCCGGCCGCGAAGTTGGAGAGCGCGCCTTGCAGGGCGAAGCCGACGGCGAAACCGGCGGCGCCGAGGATGGCGACGAAGGATGTCGTCTGTACTCCGAAGCGCGCGAGGCTGGCGACGACCGCAAACACCAGGATAGCCGCGTGCAGCAGGCGTCCGACAAACGCTTGGACAGCAGGGGCGACATCGGTGCGCTGCAGCCAGCGTACGGCCAGCCGCCGTGCAAGCCGCGCGATGAGGTACCCGATGGCCAGCGTGGCCAGAGCCCCCAGCACCTGCCCCCCGTAGCCGATCACCCAGTCCATGATGCGATTCCACACACTCATACGGCCTCCTTCACGCGCCGCGCGCGATTCCGCACGGCAGGCAGCGGCTCCCGTTCTCAGAGCGGGTTCTTCGGCGATCACTGTAGCCGCAATGGCTGGGCCCACAAGTGGTGGGACGCGGACGCGACAGCAGAGCTTGGAATGCGATACGGGCTATGTGATAGGGGGCGCTACGCCGCGGGCACTGCCATCCGCTGGGCCGACATCGTCGATCTGACCGCGTTCCTCGATGCGCACGACAGACGGGATGAAGAAGAAGGCAACCCCCTGTGCGAGGCAGATGACGCCCGCCACCAGGTACCAGATCTGGATGCCGAGCAGGTCGGTGATCGGCCCTGCCATCGCCAAACCGATGGGGGATGTGAGCGAGGAGAGACTGCCGAGAAGCCCGAACACACGGCCCTGGACCCCGGGGGCCACGCTGCTCTGGAGGATGGCGATGAGCGATCCGTCGGCGAATGGAATCGCGAAACCAAGCAGGGCGCCCACGCCGAGGACCGCCCAGAAGAGGCTTCCGGGAGTGACGCCGAATCCAATGAGCGTGGCGCCGACGCCGATGAGTGACATGAGCACCGTGTGGATCTTCCGGCGGAACCCGCCCCATGCGGTCAGGATGAGCCCTCCGACGATGATGCCGATCCCAGCGAGCGCTTCGAGGAGTGCGAGATCCGTTGCGCCCCGGCCGAAGTGATTGCGGACGAGGAGAGGCATCAAGGAGAACGCAGGAGTCATGGCGATCTTCAGCACCATGATCCCACCCAAGAGGATGATCATCCCGCGCCATCCACGAAGGTAAGCGAGTCCTTCGCGAACGTCCCGCCAGACCGTGGGCTTGAGGTGGGCCTCCTCGCGCTCGGGCTGCGGGACTGCGATGAACACGAGGGGCAGCACAGCGAATGCGGCGGTGGCGACGTCGACGAACATCACCCCGTGCAGCGGAAGCGCAGCGAGAAGCAGCGCGCCCAGAGGAGCTCCGACGACGTTGAGGACGCCGTGGACGGACTGGTTCAGACCGCCGATTCGGGCGAGGTGACGCTCAGGAACCATCAACGTTGTCGATGCGGCCATCGCCGGCCAGTGGAAGGCTTCGCCGAGCGATCGGGCGAGGAGGGCCACATACAGGTGCCAAACATCGATTGCCCCCGTCCAGAACATGAAAGCAAGCCACAACGCGACCAGCGCGATGAAACTGTCGGCGACCATCATGACGTAGCGGCGATTCCAGCGATCCACGTAGGCTCCGGCGAACGGTCCGAGAAGGATCTGGGGGAGCATCGCCACCATCGTGGCGGTGGCCAGGACCGTTGCCGACCCCGTTGTTGTCGTCAGCCACCAGACGAGGGCGAACTGCGCTGCGCGGCTGCCAACGAGCGACAGCTGTTGTCCCGTCCAGATCGTGAAGAAATCGCGCTTCCAGCGAAGGCTCATTCGCATCGCCCCTGCCCCGTGCTCCGAAGACCAACGATCGTCACTGCCGACACGGCTCTTCTCCCAATCTACTGTGAGTGTCGACCGAAGGGCGAGAGGTTCGCCACGGCGCTGCTTTCCCCGCAAGCGACCTGCGAACGTTGTGCACGGTGTTCTCACTCGACACGATCGCGTCACGATGCCTGGGCATCCTCGTGGACCGTGGGGTCGCAGGTGGGTCCGTCGGCTAGAGCCTCGAAGGAGCTGAGTGGAGCATGAACGAACAGGACGTCTTGGTGAAGCGCGTCGAGCCGGTGTGGGCGCTGACAAAGCGGGTGTACGTTGACGGCATCGGTGAGCTCGCAGGGATCGTTGAGGCCGCGCGCAAGGAGGTCGGTTCGCAACTGGTCTCACCGCCACTCGCCCTGTTGCTGGAGCGGGACGAGGAGAAGGGCATCCGTGTGGAACTCGCGATGCCCGCGAATCGATCCGCACAGCGCCGAGGCTACACCTTGCAGGAGATCCCCCCGGACCACGTGCTGTCCACGGTCCACGTGGGTCCGTACCGTGGGGGCGAGGAGGGAAAGAACCTTATCGACACAGTCCGCGCCGTGTGGGCGTTCATCGGAGAGCGTCAGCTCCTGGCAGGAGACAACCCCTCAAGGTACGTGTTTCTTGAGGGCCCGGAAGTGCACGGCGAGGACGCGACGCTCTACCGAACAGAAATTCAGGTCTCGTACCACCTTCCGGTCTGGCAAGCTTCGCTCGAGACGGGGGTGCGGCGCGCGGCGGGAGATGATGCCGCTGCGGCGGTCATGGCAGGGCAGCAGGAGCTCGAGGGCTCGTACGACGCCGATAGCATCCGAAACTGGGTGCTCGGTGCCGTGCGGCGGTTGGACGAGACCCCGATGGGCGAACCATCGCGCGATGGCATTCTTCAGGACTGCGCGCATCACTACCCCCAAATACAGCTTAAGCGGCTTCGGGAGGCGTACGATGAGATCGGCGACCTGCGATCGTTCATCGACCGGCTGCGCGAGGACAGAGCCCTGTTTCCGGCGACGATTTGGCTTGACGAGAGCGGAGAGCGGCCGTTGGTGTACATCCAGCGATCGGTACCTCCGTGGAATCGCGAAGCGTATGACGCCACCGATGACCCAGTGGAGAAGCGCTATCACTCGTGTTTCTGCGTGATGGTTCGCGAGGCGATCCGCACAGGCGAGACGGTCTCTCCAAGCTTCTGCAACTGCTCAGGCGGTTGGTTCGTGCAGATGTGGGAGGCCATCCTCGATCGACGGCTGCCAGTGGAGGTCGTGGAGTCGGTGCTCCGCGGCGACGACCGATGTTTGTTCGCCGTTTGCATCCCGCCCGAGTTGCTCTGCTAGCTTGGGGAATGGCGGAGGGGGGGCGTGCGGCTGGACCCCTAGCTCGCGGAGGATGGCGTCTCTTCTTCGGTCGGTTCAGCTTCGAGGAAGCGAGCCAATCCTTCGAACAGCGCTTGCGCCACAAGGTCCTGGTAGGCGGGATCGAGCAGCCACGCTCGTTCCTCGGGGTTGCTAAGGAAGCCAACTTCCACGGAGACGGCCGGCATGGACGCGCGATGGATGTACAGCTCGCCTGAGCGGATCCCTCGGTCGCGGGCCCCTGTGGCCGCGACAAGTTCGCTGAGCAGAGCGTCAGCGAGGGCGAAACTCGGATCCTCCAGGGAGCGTGTCTTGTCCACCCACACCTCCACGCCGTGTGCCTGGGATCCCGTGCTGGCGTTGGTGTGCACCGATAGGTAGAGGACAGCGCCGGCGTCCTCGGCGCGCCGCACCCGATCCGCGTTGCTGATCGTCTCATCCGCAACGCGCGTCAGCACGGGTTCGACGCCAGGAAGCTCACGGAGCAGGGCGGCCAGCTTCGTCACAACCTGCTCGGTGATCGTCTTCTCGTAGATGTCCCCGGCAGTTGCTCCGGGGTCGATGCCTCCGTGACCGGCATCGAGTGCGACCACCGTCACCGACGGATCCGGTGACGGCGGACACGCCCCACCGCCGAAAGCCCCGGAGAGAGCCAAAGAGAGAACCACTACACCACCCACAGCCAGCAACACCACGGTGAGGCGTTTCATGACGGCAGTGTAGACGCGATCCCATGCTCGTTCGCTGTGCTGTGTCTTCCGGCGTGTACCCGAACGACCCATTCATTGGAGGGACATGTGTCATATCGGGTAGGGTGCGGATCGCTAAGGAGTGTGCGGCGCGTCCCCTGCGACTGCAGCCTTGTCCGTTCGAGCGGTTGGCCCGCGGCTGGCGACATGCTTGTGCTGTCCAGCCGGGACTCCGGCTTCAGGTGGCTTCACGGAAGCGCAGCCGTCAGATCATCGCTCCAGTTGTCGTGATAGGTGCGATCGCACATCTCGGCGACGGCGGCCAGGGGGATGAGCACATGGAGCGGCGATCCCTGCGGTGCGCGATAGCCCCAGGCTCCGACCGCCATCCAATCCGACGGCTCCGCGTTGGCGGGGTTGTCAGGAAGAGCGTTTCCTTGACCGCTGCCGAGCAGCGCCTCGGCATACGCTCGATCGGGATTCATCCGGCACCACAACCCAGCGCGATGGTGGAAGCCATCGTACGCGTGGTGGATGTGGGGCTTGTCGACGGCCGACTGGACGTGGTCGCCGGCGGCGAAGACAAGCATCACCCGCAGCTCGGGGAGCACCTCGGCGAGCCGAGGGTAGTTGTCCACCGTCGTGCGGAACGGCCAGTGCTCCGCAGCCTCCTCCGGGGTGGCGAGTCGCCTCGGCCACTGCTCTCGCGTGAGCGCGCCGTTGTCTAGAAGTGCCTGCAGCAGATCCGTCGACCAGTAGTCCTTGTCCCACAGCTGCGGATGCTTGGCCGAGCACACGTAGTCCTGACCGCCGGCCACGGCAAACGCCGGACGGCCCTCGGGACACTCGTCGCTCTCCAGCCAGTAGACGGTCGAGTAGTCGATCGATACCGTCGTCGGCGTGTATCCCGAAGGGTCGTAGAACGGGTTCGCCACCGGCTGGCGAAGATCGGTGAAGTGGCCTGGCTCCAGTGGATACAGCGCGTCGACAGTGGGGTTCTCGCGCCCGATGAAGAAGCTCACGTTTGAGAGCTCCTCTCCGTGCAGACAGAGGACGTTCGTTCCCACGATGCCGGAGTGGGAGAACGCGTAGAGGCCGCTGACGCTGTACAGCGGCGTGATCGAGGCGCTGTCGTGAAGGTAGTGTCCGTCGACATCGGGGATCTCCCCCGTGGCGAACCGGATGACGTCGCGGAGCGCCGCAAGTCCAATCGCCCCCCCGTGGTCGTACTCCCCGTCGCTCTGGGCGCCGCTTCGCGGGTCGCTTCGTCCAGGCCACAGGTACGAAACGTAGATCGCTCCGATTCGCGTGGTGTCCAAGCCTTCGTGGAAGCCGACGAACGGCACGAAGAAGCCGGAGCAGCTGACGACTACCGGGGCTCCCTCGGGATAGCGTGGTGTGTCAGGTGTGCGGACGAGCACAGCGATGCGGCCGATCCCCATCGACTCCACGTAGGTGATGCGTTCCTCCGCTGCTGAGCCTGGACCTCCTCGGGCTTCGCCACGCTTCATCTCGACACGCTCGGCCGGGGTTCCGTCCGCCGTGTCCGTGCTCCTCGAAGGCAGGGGAATGGCGATCGCGGGCCATCCCCGGGAACGGGCGAGCATGGCGCAATCCCAGCTCGCACCGACCGCCACCGACAGCGCCAGAAGCAGTGACAGCATCGCCCTCGGTCGCTGAGCTAGCGCCGTCATGATCCGCCTTGCGGGTTGATTTCCCATCCGCGATTCCCCTTTCGGCGTGCGTGGTTGCGACGAGTCTAGGGGGCACAGCGAGCCTCGCCAACCTTCCCGCCGATTTGCGTCGGGCCGCGCGCGCGCAGGATGCTTGTGGCAAGAGGGAGGTGGCCATGCGCGACGCAGAAAGGGCATCCGGTGCCGACGGAATCCGTGAGATCGACATCGTGGATTTGCTGATCGTCGGTGGCGGTCCGGCGGGATCAACGGCCGCGTTGTATGCGGCGCGCGCTCGGCTTTCCACGCTTGTCATCGATCGCGGACTCTCGTCGGGGGCGCTAGGGGCAGCGCACGCGATCACCAACTACCCAGGTGTCCCGGAGTCGATCACTGGGGCTCAGCTCGTCGAGCGGATGCGAGCGCAAGCCGAAGCCGTGGGGGCGGGGTTCGCTCGCGACAAAGCGATCGCCGCCGATGTGCACGGCGACGTGAAGATCGTCCGCGGTGCCCAAGGTGTCTACCGCGGCCGGTCGCTGGTCGTGGCCACAGGATCGAGAGGGCGTTCGCGCAGCCTTCCCGGAGAGGAGGAACTGCTCGGTCGCGGCGTGTCCTACTGTGCGACGTGCGATGGGGTCTTCTTCTCCGATGAGGAGGTTGCCGTCGTCGGCGACACCGAGGAGGCCGTGGAGGAGGCGCTGTTTCTCACAAGATACGCGCGGCACGTGCATCTCACGGTTCCCGGGGATCGGCTGCGCGTGGACCCAGCGCTGCAGCGCGAAGTGACCGAGCATCCTGACATCTCCATCCTCCACGGAATCCGGGTCACGGAGATCGTGGGACAGCGCCGTGTGGAGCGACTGCACGGCCTCTCCGGGGATGATCGAGTCGATCTGCCCGTCGCCGGTGTCTTCCTCTACACGCAAGGGAACCGGCCGATCACCGACTTCCTTGGTGGCGCCCTCACCGAGAACGACGCCGGCTGCCTCGTGGTCGATGACGTGCTCCAGACGTCCGTTCCTGGCGTGTTCGCTGCTGGCGACGTGCTCTGCAAGCACTTGAAGCAGGTGGTTGTTGCCGCGTCCGAGGGAGCGATCGCGGCGATGGCCGCGGAGCGCTTCCTCTCCGGCCGCGCGCGGCTGCGGCCGGACTGGGCGTAGAGCTCAGTTCTCTGTCAGGATGCTGTCGTCGTACTCCATCTCCAGACGGTGCTTGTGGCTCCGCTCTTCCTCGGCCAGTGCTTGGAAGATCGGCTGTGCATCACCGCCGAGTGTCGCCAGACGCTCGTACAACTCGACTGCTGCCTCCTCGCGCTTCATCGCGACGATCATCGCTTCCTGGAGGGACATCGAGGGAGAGGCTTCGATGTCCACCAGCAATTCCGAGAGCCTGAGATCGCTGGGGGTGTCGGGGGCGGCGATGAGCGTGGATGGGGTCGCTTGTCGCAGCTTCTCGGCGTGAGCTCGCTCCATGGCGGCGAGCTCCGCGAACAGCGTCTTCACCCCCGGAATCCGGGCCTTGTCCGCCCACTCGCGGTAGAAGGTCTCGGCCTGCTCTTCCTTGGCGATGGCGAAATCGAGGGTCTTCTGAAGGTCGTCTTGCATGATGCCTCCTGACGTTGTGGTGCGTGATGCTACCCGGTTCGGCTCGGTCGTTGCACCCCCGCGGTCCCCGCGTTGGCCTCATGAATGGGCGACTGTGCTTCGAGCGCATCGAGGTACCGTGCGGCGATCCCCGCATGCTCTTCGATGGCGCGCAGTCCTGATGAGGTCAGCTCATACACCCCCCGGGACACGCGCCGATACCACCCGTAGACGTTGCGCTGCAGGATCGACGCACTCCTGGAGCCGCAGCCGAGCTCGCGGAGCGTCCTCGGTGTCAGTGGTCCGAGTCGGGCGAGGCAGCAGGCGATCTGCAACGCGTTTTCGCGGTAGGCTGTCATCAGCTTCGTCGCGGGCACCCCACCACGGTTGTGAACGGCGGAGCGCCCGATCATCTCTTCGAGCACCCTGGCGCGCAGCCGAGAGGAGATCTGATGGCGGAACGGTGCGGGCTCGATCGGTGTGTGGGCGGTCGCCGGCACGCGAGAGAGATCGACAAGGATGAGGCCGAGTTCGAGCCGACGCAGAAGCCGTTGCACGCGACGCTGCTTCCGGCGCGTCCGCAGTGCGGATCGTGGAAGGCCGATGTACACATCCTGTGTGATCCGCTGCCGTGCGACTGCCTGAATCAGAACATCCACGCCGAAACGCCGCTTGAGCTCGACCACGATCAGACGGCCCTCGCTGTAGGCGACGATGTCGCAGTGTTCCACCTCGGCGCGCACGGTGAACCCCTGTCGTTGCAGGTGTTCGCGGATCGGCTCGAACAGGTCGGCCTCCAGCCTGCTGCCTGCTTCCTTTGCCGCACGGGGCTCAGCTTTCGTCGTCACTCCCCTCGCCCGAAGGTGATCTCTGCGAAGTCGCACACCTTGCGGAAACCGATCTTCTGGTAGATGTGGTTGCTAACGGGGTTCGCCAGGTCGGCGAACAGGCAGCATGTCGTGTGCCCTGCATCGAGTAGGCGCTGGCTCAGTGCGGCCACGAGCGCCGTACCATATCCTCGGTTTCTGTATTCGGTGGGGGTGTACACGGGGGCGATGCTGATGTTCGCTCCGGTGCGTCGGGAGATTCCTGCCATGGACACCGGTCCCGGGGCGTCCCAAACGAACAGACGACCGTTGTCGATGCCACGACGGGCGACGCGCCACGGGTCCTCGATCGGGTTGTCGGGATTCGCCTCGTCGTGGAACGTCCGCAGCCACGGCACGAGGGTTGGCACATCGTTTGGCGTCGCGGCCCGCATGGTGCCGCCGGGAGCGGACACGGGCTGCACCCGCTCCAGCGCATACAGCCGCTCGTCGCGTGTCCTCTCTGCGGGCTCGCCCACCTCACGGGCCCACGCCTGCGCGAACTGCGTTGCGACCCACGTTCTTCCGATGACGCCAGGCACGGGGAGCCTCTTCTCCCGAAGGTCCGTCAGGAGAAGATGGATGGCCTCGGGCGCGGCGGCCTCCTCTCCGCAGACGACGACGCGGTACGGCGGGGTCATCAGCGCGGCGAACACGACGGAAGCGCCGTCGAGCACTGCGGCGAAGTATGGGGGATTCTCCGGGGGCTGCGCAGCGCTCGCGACACGCGATGCAATCCCGAGCATCAGGCTGTTGTGAACCTCTTCTCTTGCAAGCCAGGGCTGGACATCGCGGAGAAACGCAGACGCGCTAGGATAGCTTCGCAGTTCCATGATGGTCGGCGCAAGGATACCCCCTGGGAGCGAGACGTCGAGGTGGAGCGTAGGCCGTCTCGATCCGGTGCCTCGGGAGGAGAGCCGACCCTAGTTTCCGTACACCCACTCGGCGAACAGCAACGCTAGGTCGCAGGAACACACGCTCGCGAGAAGGTCGCGGAACGTCTCGGTCGTCACAAGCTGCCAACGGAATTCGTCGACGTACGTCCGGAGAAACGCGTCGAACGTTTCCCGACCGACGTCGAGCTCCAGAAGCTTGAGGAACTGCGGACCACGCGCGTAGATGACGGGGCCGTACGTAGCCGCGGAGTACGCCGACACAGGCCATCCGATGGCTGGTGGTGGCGTCGGGAGGCCGAGCATTCGCCCATTGACCCAGTTGGCGAAGCTGGCCGCGCCGACGGCGCCGTAGCGTGCGTCGAAGTAGCGCCAGGTGGCGTACTGCGTTACCGCCTCATCGAGCCACGGCTCGGAGATCTGATCGCTGCCCACGAGGTTGTAGAACCACTGATGGCCGATCTCGTGGGCGACAGCGAGCTCGAAGAAATCGGCGGGTTCTTCAGAGGGCCGAACCGCTCGACCGTACTCTGCCTCGCCGACAAGCACGACGCCCGGGAATTCCATGCCTCCGGCGCGAATAGGGGACGCTACAACATCCAACTCGGTGTACGGATACGCTCCGTACAGGTCTTCGTACACGCGAAGCGCTTCGGCGGCGATACCCAGTGCGATGGCAGCAGAAGCGCCCAACTCCGGGGGCGCATAGCTGTTGACGGTCACCTCGCCGACGCTCTCGGTCACCACGTCAAGGTCGGCGTCTACCGTGACGTAGAACTCCCTTGCGGGACCTGCGGCGTAGGTGCGAGACTGCGTTAGGCCTCCTTCGGAGCGCTCGATCTCGACACCGGAGGCGACGATCGTCAGCTCCGAGGGAGCGGTGATCCTCACGAGGAAGAAGGCTATGTCGGCGTAGGTGACATCACCGTACGCGGGTGGCGGCTCGATGCGCCAACGCTGTTCATCGTAGACGGCAGCAATGGGCAGCACGTGGGCCAATGACGCGCTGTCGCCGAGGGACTCGAGGATTCCGTAGTGCCCCGTTGGCGCATCCGGCAGGCGGATCAAGAAGGACAGATGCACGACGAGGCCGCCGCCCGGCTCGAGCGGCTCAGGGAGCGACACGGTCAGCACCCCGCTGGCGGCGTCCGTGGCCGCCGCCGCGGTCTGTCCATGCACGGTCGCACTGAGGCCGTCGATGGAGCCCCCCACGAGGAGGGGGAAGGCGCGGAAGACCAGCTCGTTCAGCGGGTCGTCCTCGCGGTTGGTGTAGGCCATCTCCATGTCCACCGAGACGGTCGATAGCGAAGCGTCCACGGTCATGTACACGTGGTACACGGTGGCCCCCGCGGCGAGCAGGTTGGACGAGCCGGTCTGCTCTGCAGCGACCAGGCCGGAAGAGAACGGTGAGGGGTCGCCCCAAGCGGTGTCGAACAGGCTCGAGGCGGGGATCGAGCGATCCGCTCCCATGACGGCCGATGAGGCGGCGGCAAGCGTAACGAGCAGGGCGAGAGCCCCAATCCATCTGCGATATCCCTTCGACATCGAACCCTCCATTCATGGTTCGCGACGGTTGGCGGACGCCACCGACGGCTTCTCGCTGGACGACGCAACTACACGCGGACGGGCGATCCGTTCGTGCGCCGGCCATCCCCAGTCGCTGGCGAGGACCTACCGCATCAGTCCGACCTGCACATCGCGGAAGCGAGCGGGTGCGGTTCCGTGGGCCACATGTGCTGCCTGTCCCGGCTGGCCCTTGCCACAGTTTGGCGTGCCCCACACCTGCCAGTGGTCGGCGTCGCAGATGGCATCGCAGCGCCTCCAGAACTCTGGGGTGATTCCCGTGTAGGTCGGATTCCGCAGCATCCGGCCGAGCTTGCCTCCACGGATCTCGTGAGCCATCTCCGTGCCAAACTGGAAGTTCAGACGCTTGTCGTCGATGCTCCAACTCTTGTTGGTCAGCATATAGATTCCGTCGTCCGTGTCCGCGATGAGATCGTCGAGTGTCCACGTCCCGGGCTGCAGGCTGACGTTCGTCATGCGGATCAGCGGAAGGCGATTCCACCCCGAGGCGCGCATGCAGCCGTTGCTGCGCTCCGCGGTCGCGGGCTGCAGCGCATGGAGCTGGGCAGCGCTTTCGCGAGATGTCAAGTACCCAACGAAGATACCGTCTCTCACGATGTCCGCACGCTGAGCCGGCACGCCTTCGTCGTCGTAGCCGAACGTGCCCAGCGCGTGTGGCGTCAACGCGTCGGCGGTGATGCTCACGATCTCCGAGCCGTAGCGGAAGGTACCGAGCTTCTCTGGCGTGAGGAAGCTGGTGCCAGCGTACGCGGCCTCGGTCCCGAACACGCGATCCAACTCGATCGGGTGCCCGCAAGACTCGTGCACCTGAAGCGCAAGCTGTGGACCGTCGAGGATGAGCGTCGTGACCTTGCTCGGACACGGCGGGGCGGACAGGAGCGCCACAGCTTCCTCGGCGATCCTCGGGGCATTGCCTGGGAGATCCCATGCTTGGACCACCTCGTATCCGCCGGTTTCCTGATGCAGATCGAGGGAATTCGGGTACGAGCGCTGTTGCATCTCCCCATTACCGATCGCGCGGACGGTCTGGCCGAGTCCGGTTTCGACGATCTCCTGCTCGATGAAACTGCCTTCGCTGCTGGCGAATGTCTTCTCTTCGCGTATGCAGCGCATCGTGGCCGTGGACACGCTGATTCCGTTCACGGCGCGAGCAGCCGTATCGGCGGCGAGCAGGGTATCGATCTTGTCCTCCAACGGCACGGTGAATGGATCGACGCTGACCGGTGTCTGGTACGCATCCACGTGGATCTCCTTGGGGCCCAGATTCACCTTCCCGGAGTTTGCGGTGGCGCTTGCCTTGGCGAGGGTCACTGCGAGTGCGGCGACGCGCTCTGCTTCCGTTCGTGTCGCTTCACGGCTGCTGGCGAAGCCCCAGGCTCCGTCTGCCACGACGCGCACGCCTAAACCATGGGATGTGTGCTCAAGGATCTGCTGCACGACACCATTCTTTACCGTGATGTACTGAACCGCGCTCCGAATGACTCGGATGTCTGCGTAGGATGCTCCGCGCAGCTTCGCGGTTTCCAGCGCGTGGCCCGTCAGCTGCCGCATGATCTCCTCCTCCCTCAGAACTGCGTTGTCCCGGTGAACGTGAACGCCTTCACCCGAATCGCGGGGGCACAGACGGCAAATGGCCCGAAGCCCACCTTGTGCAGCTTGAGTGTGTTCCCAAGCATATCTGTGCCGCACAGGGCATCGAGAATGCTCTGCGTGAAACGCAGATTCTTCAGAGGTCGGGTCAGGCGACCGTTCTCGATGAGGAACGTCCCATCACGCGTCATCCCGGTGAGCACAGTCTTGACTGGGTGCACGGGGTTTGTGTAGTGGAAGCGCGTCACCCAGATGCCGCGATCCGTGGCAGCAAGCATCTCCTCCTTGGTGGTTTCGCCGGGCGAGAGGAACAGGTGGGCGGGGACTGGGCCCATGGTGTTCGGTGCCGGAAGGCTGTGCCCCGTGCTTGTCCTTTCCGGCTCACGACCGGCGGTGAACGAGTCGTATACCACCCCCTTCGCCACACCCTGCTCGATGAGCATCACCTTCTGTCTTGGGCATCCCTCGAAGTCAAAAGGGAACGGGATCGTGCGGGGGTCGTTGCCGTCATCCCACAGCGTAATGTTCTCACCGGTGACCCGTTCCCCGAGTCGGCCGGCAAGGAAGCTTCTTCGCTCCTGAAGCGACAGCGCACCGAGGCCCATCCACCCCAGGAAGAAGAGCATGTCGGCGACGGCGTCCTCCTCGAGAAGCACCGTGTAGTCGCCGGGTTCGATGTCCGAGGGGTTGCGGCTCCGAAGCGCCTTATCCACAGCGACACGCCCAATGGCTTGGGGGTCCAGTCGATTCACGTCGAGCGCCGCCTCCGATGCGGAGCCCGATCCACTGTCGCCCATCACCACCGTGAGCAGGCGACTCACGGTGAATGGGTGGTAGGCATCGACACCCAGGGAGTTTCCCACGTACACTTCCTGGGCTTCGGTGGAGAACGCGCCAGAGGCCTGCAGCCCTTCGATCCGGGCGTGGTCGATGATCGCCGCGGCACCGTCGGCACGGCGCTCAGGGGAGCACGCCGCTGTGGCTTCGACGAACGCGGCCGCCGGGGTCGCGGTTGCGGGCTCCGGCAAGGAAGTGAACTCGGGGGTGTCGGGCTGGAGGCGCGCGAACCGCTCCGCGGCCGCGGTCAGCTTGGTGAGCGAGGCGTCGTCCACCTGATTGCCGGATGCGACGCCGGTGCGCCTGCCGATCACCGCGCGCACGCGGACAGTCGTGTTCGTCTCGGCAACGTTCTGATGCACTGTGTTTGCCGCGAACCGCGTAAGGTACTCCGTCTTGTGGGACAGCGACACCTCCGTTTGGTCCGCGGAGGACCCCTTCAGGATTCGATCGGCGATGCGCTTCAGCTCTTTGTGGCCCAGCACGCGACCTCCTCTCTGGACACGCCCGTGTCCTTCCGGGCGATCGTACCGCAGGGGGGCTTGGCGGGCATCTTCGCACACCGGGCTATGGTGTCGTTCGCTATACTCCAGGGTGCATGCGCGTGTTGCCCGATGCGGAGCCTCTGCAGCACGCGCCCTGGAAGGCACATGGACGAGCTGATCCTGGTTGTTGACGACGAGTCTTGGGTGCGTAACACGGTGCGCAGCTATCTCGAGGCGGCGGGCTTTCGAGTGGTCACTGCGGCGAACGGGCGGGAAGCCGTTGATCAGTTCGCGGTCTGTCGTCCGATGCTGGTCATCCTTGACTGGATGCTCCCGGAAATCGATGGGCCCGAAGTGGCGCAGCGCATTCGCCGCGACTCAGATGTGCCGATCATCATGCTCACCGCACGCTCCGAGGAGGACGATCGCATTCAGGGGCTCGAACTCGGCGCCGACGACTACGTGGTCAAGCCATTCAGCACAAGAGAGCTCGAAGCTAGAGTGCGCGCGGTGCTACGGCGCGCCGACGGGGAAGCGCAGCCCCCTGCGGTGATCGTGGCGGAGGATCTGAGCCTGAACCTCGATCAGCGTGAGGTGACACTGGGCGGCGAACCGATCACCCTGACCGCCATGGAGTTTGATCTTCTGGCGTTTCTCATGCAACACCCGGGGCATGTGTTCACGCGCCTCGAGCTGCTCGAAGCGCTGCGCGGCAGCACCTACAGGAGTTTCGAACGGTCGGTGGATTCGCACGTCAAGCGGCTGCGACAGAAGATTGAGACCGAACCCAGTGACCCGAAGTACGTGCTTACCGTGTTCGGTGTCGGCTACAAGTTCGCCAAGGGAGAGTCGGCGTGAGCGCCCGGTCGCGCATGAGCCGTCTCTCGCTGCGCACGAAGCTCATCGTGCTGTTCGTGCTGCTCATCGCCGTGACCGCAGGGCTGAGCTACTTCCTCGCCAACCTGTTCGTCGATCGGGCGTTCGAGGACTTCGCGGTACGCAACGTGGGTGTTCAAGATCTCCTGATCCTCAGAGGTATCGCTCAGTACTACGAGCGGAACGGGACGATGGAGGGATTGCCCGAGGCGCTCGCGGATCAGGGCGGGCAATTGCCGGTGCTGCTTGTCGACCCGCAACGTCGGGTGGTCTTCGCCTCGGATGAGGAACTCGTCGGCCGCAGACTATCACCCGGCCAGTTGGAGGCGGGGGTCGCCCTGCATACCGGAGAGGACGAAGCCTGGACGGTCGTTCCCGTGGCGCTGACCCCATGGCGTGGGGAGGTCGAAGAGCGGTTTCTCAGCTCGGTGAACCGTGGACTGATCCTTGCCGGCTGTGCGGTTGGCCTGATCGGGATCGTCCTCGCGTTTGCCGTGTGGCGGCAGGTCACACGGCCGTTGAGGAGGCTGGCTGCGGCGGCCGGGAGGGTGGCCCAGGGACATCTCGACGAGCGTGTGCAGGTTCGGAGCCGCGACGAACTTGGGCTTCTCGCAACGAGCTTCAACGACATGGCGGAGAGCCTCGAGCGGGCGGAATCGGCGAAGCGACAGATGATCGCCGACGTCTCCCATGAGCTGCGTACCCCCATCACCGCGTTGCGCTCGGGCCTGGAGGCGATGCGCGACGGTCTGGTGGAGGCCAACCAGGAGAACTTCGCCGGGCTGCACAACAAAACCCTACTCACGGCGCGGCTGGTGGAGGATCTGCAGCAGCTGGCTCTGGCGGACGCCGGGCGGTTGTCGATTCGGTTGACCCACTGCGACGTGCGCGAGCTTCTGGGGATGATCGAGACGACCGTGGGGGTTCAGCTGGAGGACACGGGGATCGCGTTCTCCGTCGACATCGCACCCGATGTACGCGACATCTACGCCGATCGCCAACGGGTCGAGCAGGTGATCCTCAACCTTCTGGCCAACGCCGCGCGGTACACGCCGGAGGGCGGCTCGATCAGCGTCCGCGTTGAGGTGGTCCCCGCCGGCGACGTTCGCTTCAGCATCTGCGATACTGGCCCCGGTCTCAGTGCGACGGATCTGATGCACGCCTTCGACCGTTTCTATCGCGCCGACAAGGCGCGCAGCGAAGAGGGTGGTGCCGGCCTCGGTCTGGCCATCGCCAAAGCGCTCATCGAGGCGCATCACGGCCGCATCTGGGCAGAGGCCGCCCCCTCCGGTGGCGCCTGCTTCCGGTTCGAGGTGCCGACGGAGTGAGCGAGGTCGCAGAAAGCCTGGATCCCGCCCGGCAGAAGATGAACAGGAATGCGAAGCTCTGCCAGGCCTCAAGCGCCCCATGATCGATGGCTTTGGCGATACACGTGCGTCCTGTGGGAAGGGACGCGCTCGCCTCCGCTGAGGCCGCTGTCGCGCGGGATGGTGCCCTCCCGCTGGCTTAGACACGGCGATTGCGCAGGCTTGAATGCATCTGGGTATGTGGGGTTTGGCATGGAACGTGCGTTCCCCTCGCGTGTAGATGAAAGCGACAGGTGGGATAGCGTCGTGCCCGACTGATCAAGGGGTTCACGGCTGTCCCGGAATGCGGTAGAATGCAGGAAAGGAGGAAACGTGAAGGCAACTAGATTCGCGCCTTTCATTCAGGCTCGTGGGGTGGCCGTGCTGCTGATGGCGGCGGTTGTCCTCTGGAGCCTTGGAGCGGTTGCAGTTGAGACACCGACGGAGAGGCTGCTCGGGCTCTTGTCGATTCTTGCTGACGATCCACTTGTGATGCTGCCCAGGTTCATGGAGAACATAGCGCTTCCCGAAAATGCGGATCTGCTCGCGACCTTCCTCGAGGATCCGGGGGTGCTCGGGGAGCCCAACTCCGACATCGAGTACACCGGGTTGTTCTTCAATCCCCTGTTCTTCGAAATCGTGGCGATGGACTTCACTGCAGCGAATGACCCGGAGTGGTTCCGCGTGGCGCCGCTGCCGGAGTACCTCACTCCAAGCCCTCAGGGCTTCGCCTTCGTCTACGATGAGGTCATCGTCATATTCCAGGAAGGACTGCTTGTCCCGCCTACGGGTCGCCCTGCTCTCCGCGAGAGCGCGGAGGCATATCGCGACGGCATCCAGCATATGCCCAGCGCTGACATGCAGGTGATACAGATCGCGACGCGAGATGCGAATCGCGCGGGACCGCCTGAAATCGCCCGCATGATGGAGAACCCGAGGGCTTTCTTCGCCCAAGAGGGGGTTCCTTCGGACCTGTTGGAGGACTGGCAGATCATCGTCATCGCGCGCGGGTCGATTCCCGAAGATGTTCTCGCGGTCACTGTTGCCCCGGCGGCCGAGGGTCGGATCGTGGCCCACACTGCACTGGTGTATGTTGCCAGCAGGCTCGATGAGGAGGCCGGGATGATCCAGATCGCGGGAATCGCAATCGCTGAGGCGTTCTAGCCGACGCGGGCACTACCGGAGTAGGACCCGGTAGCGAGACATGTGTCTAGGCGCGAAGGAGGGCGGTGCTGTGGGAGGTCATGAGCCGGGAAGGTATGGGAAGCCGACCTGCCGCTTGGGATTCAGGTCTTTGGTGATGCTGTGGCTGCCAGTCGTTCTGGTCTTCTCAGTAGGGATATGGGGGACTGCGGAAGGGCTCGAGCTTGTCAGAGCCGACTTCGAGCTGGCAAGCGGGGAGCCTGTAGAAGGGAATTTGGTGCCGCAGGGCGAGCAGGTGAGATTCTACGGCCTGCTTCGCAACAGACTGGGCGAGGGCTCTTGCGGGGTACTGCTGCGGTTCACAGTGGTAAGGGAGAATCCAGAGCCCCGCCTGCTCGAGCTCTCGGCCGAAGTGAGTCTGTCTGAGGGTGTGCCTGCCAGCAGCGATCTAGCACTGGCAGTGCTCTGGGATTCTGGAGGTGCTCCGCCAGGCCAATACGTCCTCACAGTCGAGGCATCGCCGCTTGATGGCGCTGACCCGGCTGCCCCGTGCTTCGAGGGCTCCGTGACGGCTTCTCCTCTACCCTTCACGGTTGTGAAGTCAGGCGTGTACGTCATCGCGACGGACCCGCTTCGCCTGGGACGTGATCTTGTGATTGTGAGAAGCGGCCAGGCTGTGGTGAACGTGGACACAGCTGGCGAGGGCAGTCTCATGCTGTGCCCTGCAGGGGATCTGCATGTTGGCGAAGTGCCTGCCCCGTTCGGGATCGATGCGATCCCAAACTACAAGACGCTGTGGATCCCCATCCTCAATGCGGGGGACACGGCCATTGGGCAAGGTGCGCTCGATGTCTTGGGGGAGTACAGCCTGGCGACAAGCGGTTCCGTGTTCAGCCCCATCAAGAGTGAGGCATTCTCGGATGCGGATCCGGTCCTCTTCGTGATCACTGACTCGGGGACTGAAGCTGCCACGGAGGATCTGCGGCTCGAGCCCGGGAAGAAGGGCTATATCGCACAACCACTGGTGTTTGCCTGGCTGTTCGATGTGCCCTTTGATCTGCTCCGTGTGGCGTTCGAGAGCAATCCGCCGAGGATACTTGGCCAGCCGATTCCGCTCCGGCTCAGGTTCTGGCTGGTCGATGATCAGAAGGACGTGCCCGCAAGCCCGTATCTTTCGCTTCCCGGCGCGGGCGCCAACTCGAACACGTACTCGCGACTGGATCGCTGGACGTTCCCGAACCGGACGGCGTGCGGATGCGATGAGGGCACTTGCCTCGACGAGGCGGGTCCGTGGTCGATCGTGCATGCTCCCGTCGTCAACGGGTCGGAAGCGCTTGTCGTGCTTGCGAACGAGGCGGGGACGCGGCGGCTGTACTACCTCGACTCCTGGGAGGGGGCAACCAGTTTCCGGGCGGTGACCGAGTTTTCGCCTTTTGACTTTCCCATCACCCAACCGTCGGTTGCCTTGCTTGATGAGACGGAGCCCGTCGCGTTTGTCGGCGCGGAGAGCGGCCTGTACAAGCTCGACTACGCATTCTCGGGGGAACCAGAGCAGGTCCTGCCCGAGGAGAATCTTGGTTCGGTCTATTCGGCTCCTGCGATGTCTGCGGACGGGACACGCGTCTACGTTGCCTCTTCCAATGGGCTGTACGCGATCAACGTCGGAGGCGATAGCGGCGGGGATACGCTTCGTTGGAAGCTGACGGAGGAGTGGGGTGCTGTATCCGATGATTCGTTCGCCTTGAATCTCCAAACGCCCGTGGTCTTCAGCGGACCAGACGACATCCCACAGGTCTGGTTCGTGACGGTCTCAGACGGGGAGGTCTTCGAGGTGTTCTGCCTTGTGGACTCGGATGCGCTGGACACCGGCGGGGAGCTGGATGTGATTGCGCTGCGCAGTCCGCTGGAAGGAAGCGAATCAGCGCTGCTGGCCTCGCAGCGCGTCGGAACCTTGAATGTTCCGCTGGCTGCTGCAGACCAGGGCGAGAACGCGGTGCCCTGGGTGCTCGTGGCTTCACAGCTTACCGATCGCGCGGAGGTCCGCGCGCTCTCCTTCGAGGCGGGAAGCATGCGAGCAGAAGCGCAGACACGGTTCGAGGATTTCAACCTATCCGTGATCCTTAGCGTTGCTGGTGCGGGCCGGGATCTCTACGTCCTGACCGATTCATCAGATCTCTACTGGCTCAGGGCTGCATCGAGCGGATCCACTGGACCCGATCAGTACGAGGAACGCGAAGACCGACGCATGGGCCAAAGAGGCAACGTGGTACCGGAGAGGGGGCTCGCGCTGGTCACAAGCGGAAGCGATGTGGCCGATGCATTGCTCCTAACGTATCCCCTTCGTGGGTTCGAGCTTCTGTACGCCTTCGATGGCAGCCTGGACGTTCCCACGTTCGGTCCCGAAGTGTTGTGGCCTGAGGTTGTGGACGCCGAAGATGCGGATGAGTACCCGTTCCAATTCACAGACACCGGTGGGCGCTTCTCGCAGCCTGTTGTGGGTCAGCCCTCGGAGGGCACCGTGGTGCTTCTGGCTGACTACGTGAAGGGGATCGTCTATGGGTTCGAGTATCCGGAGTGAGGTGACTTGGCGTCGGGGTCTGTCATCCATGCTGGACCTGCGTCTTGAATGGCGGTGTCGAGACGGTCAACGAGCGTGGTAGCCGCTGGGGGCACCTGCGGCAGGGGTTGTGGTGCGTTTGGGATGGTGTGTGCGGCTGGAATAACAAGGGGGATCGCGATGTCGAGAGGCCGATGGTTGTTGGCTGTCAGCCTTGTGTTGGGGTTGACGTGGCTCGCGTGCAGCCCGGGGCTTGCCCTGCAGGCATCTGCGTGCGAAGGGTGGGAGTGCCCTGACCTCCAGTTCAACGACCCGGGCGACGGCTGTCTGACACTGAGCCAAGGCGCGGAGGGCACCCTCCGGGTCTCGGCGAACATCGAGCTTCTTGGCGCACTGGAATCTCCCGGGGTCGATCTGCGCTTCAGCTGGCGCAGGGTCGATAAGTCGGAGATCTGCGGTGTCGTTCTCCACTACGTCGATTGGGCGAGCGGTGGAGCTACACAGCTTGCTGAGATTGATATTGACACGACGGAATTGCTGTCAGGGTACTACGAGCTTGTGGCGCAGATCGACCCGAGCAACGCCGTCACGGAACGGGATGAGACGAACAACCAGTGCCTCGGCTACTTCCGCATCACGACGCCCGTACCGGCGATCCGGCTGACGAAGCTCGAAACGGTGCCAGCTTCGCCGATCCAATGGGGGGATACTGCCCAAGTCGCCACGTCGCTTGAGAACACGAGCGATGTCCCCGTCGGGGATTTCGCGGTGGAGTTTTCGCTGAAGCCCCTCTCCGGTATGAGGATCGCCGATGCCGCGCCCACCAGCAGCTGTACCTGTACGGGAAGCTCGAGTTTCTGTCTGGAGTCCCTTGGCAAGTGGATCGTTGCCGCGACCTACCCGATCGACGTGGACATCGCAGTCGACTGCGGTCCGCAGGACGTCACGTTTGGCTTGGAGAACGCACCGGCCGGGGCGACCCTCAGCGAAACAGGTGCGGGCACGGCGGTATTCCGCTGGGTGCCGACCTTCGCGGATGTCGGACGCATCTTCGACGACATCAGGATACGTGCACTGACGGCGGACGGTCAGGAGGCTACCGAAACGCTGGTCGTCGAGGTGAGAAGCCCGAGCGATTGGGATGATGGCGATGTGGTGGTTGTCTCCGCGGCACGGCTAGCGGGTCTTGCAGCAGGTCGTGTGCTTCCCTTGAGCTTCCCCCTTGACAGTCGTGAGTTGCTCCAGAGCGCCGATGGCCTCGAGGGAAAGGGGTGGATCGTTCCGGCACCGCTTCCAAGGAACCTCTCGCTTGCGGTCCGAGTCCGGGCAGTGTGGACGGCGACGAACGTTGACGGCAAGGAGAGGGAGAGCAGCATCGAAGGAGCCCTCACGATTGAGCCCTCGACGGCAGACCGTGCCGAGCTCCAGATCGTGGAGCTCACATTCAATCGACCGCTGCCGCTGGAGTGGAATCGAACACTCACCGCGAGAGCGACGATCGTGAACACGGGTGGGTTCCGGGCGGAGAACGCAGAGGTCGTGTTCGAGTACCGCCGGCACGGAGACGGAGAAGATGCGTGGGAGGAGTTCGCGAGCCGGACGATCAGTTCGCTGCCACCGCAGCATGGTGCGAACACGGCTGCCGTGGAGGGCTTCCTCGACAACATCGAAGGAGGCGTGCGGAAGCTGATTCCCGGCGTGTACGATCTTCGGGTGTCCGTGGACATTGATGCGCCTGAGATCGACGAGAACAACAACAGCATGGACACGTCGTTCACGGTTCAGGGCAGTGAGCTCAGACCGGTCAGCCTTGACGTCACACCCGGCCCAATCCATCGAGGCGCGACGCTGGCCATCGTTGCGGGCGTTGCGAACCAGGGTCCGCACGAAGTTCCCTGGTTCACCGTGGGGTTCTACATCAATGATGTGAGGGTCGCAACCTCCTACTACCAGGACGACCCGGGGCTGTCCGATGAGGACGTCGCGTACCACCGCGTACAGATCAACACGAGCGACCTTGAGGCGGGAAGCTACGTTCTGCGTGTCGTCGCCGATCCCGACGACAGCATCCCCGAGCTTGATGAGGCCGACAACGAGCTGAACACGGTGCTGGTCATCCTCGAACCGGAGCCACGACTAGCCGAGCTTCACGCGACCGATGTGGAATTGCTTCCTGGCGCTGCGGCTTTAGAAGATGGAGAGGAGCAGCGCATTTCCGCGACGGTGTGGAATACTGGGGACATCACTGCAGGGCACTTCCGCGTACGCTTCACCCTGAGCTACTGTGGGGATGCGGGTGAGTGCTGGAACGAAGCGGGTGACGCCTGTGTCAGCGGCGTCAACCCCGAGGGGCTGCCGTGCGCATCAGTCGATGTACCCAGCCTTGAGCGAGATGCGAAGGTGATTATCACGACGCCCGAGCCGCTGATTACAGACGATCTGCCCAACGGGGAATACCGGTTGCGGATCGCCGTCGATCCGGTGACGGATGCGACCCACGTCTACGGAGAGGTGTCGGAGCAGGACGAGCTCAACAATGTGACGCTCGTCAGCTTCCGCATCGGAGCCCCGGAGGATGAGGAACCCGCTCCCACCCCTTACCCGAATCTCGTCTTCAGATCGCTCGACGTGGCTCCCAAGCAGGGCGTGGACGCTCGTCAGCTGCTCACCATCCAGGAAGCCATTGTGTGGAATGCTGGGCTTGTGCCCACAGGAGAATTCGACGTGGCCCTCTGCTGGGAAGGCGAGGATGGGCTGTGTCTGTCTACGGGGGGTACGGCGCATGTAACCAGTCTCGATGGCGAGGCCGAGATTGACCTTGCCGAGGCGCTTGGCGTGATTGAGGCACCTTCTTCCGTGGGCAAGTACCGGCTTCGCGGAATGGCTGACATTGGGAACGCGGTCGATGAGCGCGGTCGGGTTGGTGACAACCAGACGTCCGTGACAGTCCTTGTGACCGGGATGATCAAGCCGGACCTTGCGGTGGAGGAGGTATGGTTCTCGGGCGATGCACCGTTCGAGGTGGGGACCTCTGTGAGGGTGTTCGCGCGCGTCCGTAACGTCAGTCGGGATGCGGGAGCGGGATCGTTCCGTGTCCGCTTCGAACAGCTGGACGGTGGACCGATCCGCGATTTCAGCGTGGCGCGGCTGAACCCGCAGGCATCAATAGAACTTGCGTTCGATGTAGTGACATCGGTGTTAGGCGACTTCGTGGTCCGTGTCACGGCAGATGTCGACAACGCGGTCGTCGAAGGCGATGACGACGATGCCACGAACAACAACAGCTATGATGCCTCATTCACCGTAGTTTCCGTGCCCCCGGTGCCGGTAGAGGTTGTGGCGTCCCTCGGCGGCAATCTGCGTTTCCTCAACGTGGATGGTGCGTCCGATGTCGTCTTCGCCGGTTCGTCGAACGGTCACGTCGCGGCCTTCCGCCACGGAGAGCCACCGGAGCTTCTGTTCGACGTCACACTCCCTCTGGGTGGCGATCTCACGGCACTAGCACTTGCCCCGGGACGAGCGCTCTACGCGGCTTCGGCTGCCACCGGCGTCATCTACATCCTGGATCCAGCCTCCGGCGAGGTGCACGATGATATTCTCCTCCCGGAGTCGTTGGTCATGACCTGCATGACGGCTACGGAGGATGGAACACTGGTCATCGGCACGTTGACCGGTCTTCTTGCGTTCGACGGGCAAGGCGACATCGCGTCCGTCAGCGAGTTGGGTGAAGTCCTTGCGATCTCGGTTCGCGAGTCGGCGGACCGCATCTACGTCATAACTCCATCTGCTCTGCACGTCCTGGATGGCGGCCTCGGCGTGGTCTGCCAGACGTCCGGGTTCAGCGGGGATCTCACCGCGCTCTCGGTGGGGCCTGGGGGGGTGTATGTCGCAACGAATGCCGGCACTGTTCACGCCTTCTCCCTCTGCCAGTCCGGCCAACTGGCTCCCCTTTGGCGGTACCCGCAGAGCGGGGATCTCGGGAGCTCGATTGCCTCTGTGATTGTCGATCCCCGCGATTACGACCCGATCTACGTAGCGGTGAGAGATGGGCGCCTCATTGCGCTTGACTCCTCAGGGCAGGAGCTCTGGGTGTATGATGGTACCGATGATGTGCCCCTTGCCGAGCTTGCGGCTGCTCCGGCCTGGGATGCGCGCACTGGCCGAGTGTTTGTGGTGGATGTCAACGGAGTTCCGCATGTGCTGGGTGGAAACGGAACAGATGTTCTCTGGATGGATGGGGCGGCCTCCTCGGGTGTACGCGTGGAGTCGTCGTTGGTCATCGATGAGTTTCTGATGGGCGCCGGGGGCGATGCGCGGCTGCTGCGTGCGTACTACTTCGGCGGAGATGACGGCATGCTCTACGTGATTCAGACTGAACGGTAAGGGAGGCTGGGGATATCATGGCGTCGAGGAGGCTGGGAGGGATGAACAAGACCATTCTCGCAGTGGCTACGTTACTGCTCGCGGGCCTTGCAGTGAGTGTTTGCGGGCAGACGTTGGATGGGCTTGCGGAACTGCACGTCCAGAAGATCGTCCTTGATCCGCCCTCCGCAGTAACCCGCGGGGAGGCTGTGCAGATCTACGCTCGTATCACGAACACCGGCGCGCGCAGCGCCGAGCAGTTCACGGTCGGGTTCTTCCACCGAGCCGCCCGTGAGGGAGAGCCTTGGACACTGCTCGGCACGCTGCAGGAGGAGCATCTGGGGAGCAGTCAGCAGGACTTCCTTGAGGTGACATACGAGATCGACACTTCCGAAATGAAGCTCGGGACGTATGAGATCAAGGTCGCTGCCGATGTATCGAACCAGATTCCGGAGATCGATGAGCTCAACAACGAGTTGGCGACGGTCGTAACGCTCGTTGATTCGACGCTCGGCTTCCCCGAGCTTCAGCCGATCGGTCTGACCTTCGCGCAGGTTGGCGCGATTGAGACAGGGCCGTGGAGCCTGCTCCTAGAGGTGGAGAACCTGGGGGAGTACGTTGAGAGCCGCTTTGGGGTGCAGTTCCTTATCGACGGGGTTCCTGTTGACATCCCCCTGAGCAATCCGGGGCAGGAGCCGTTCGTTCCGGACATGGGCGATGTCATACAGATCCAGTACACGCTCGACCCACACACGTTTGGGCTTACCGGTGGAACGTATCTTGTCGAGGCGATCATCGACGATGCGGACCAGGTCAGGGAGCAGGACGAAGGAAACAACTACATCAGTGCGCTTCTGACGATCGAGGCGTACGAGCTTCATCCGACCAGCCTGCGATTTGACCGCCCCGTTGTCCGGCTGGACGAAGAGGTTCGCGTGACCTCCGAAATCGCCAACGATGGCACCGGCTTGGCCAAGTCGGTTCTGGTGGAGTTCTACATCAACGGGGTCCGCTTCGGCACGGCACGGCTTGACCAGCTCGGAGCGGTCGCCGAGACAGCCTCGGCGACCCTGAACCCGAGCCGCCTTGGCCTCAGCGACACGGACAAGGTGTACCAACTCAGCGTTGTCGTCGATCCGGACAATGCGCTTCCGGAGTCGGACGAAGCCAACAACGAGCTCGTCCGCACGTTGACGATTCTTCCGCCCCAGCCGAAGAAGGCGGAGATCCATCCCGAGTCGCTGATTCTCAGCCCCGCGTCGCCCGTGGAGAAGAGCCCAGCGAATGACACCCGAGGTCACAACACGGTGACGGTGTCCTCCGTCGTGCGCAACACGGGCCGTGCACCGACTGGCCCTTTCCACGCGGATTTCTCCTATCGTGTGAAGGGAAGCCAGCGGTGGACATCCTTTGGCTGCGATGGCACGCAGGCCTGCCCGCCCGTTGAGCTGGAAGCCGGCATTGACACGACGTTGGTGCGGACGCTCGACGTGCGACAGCTTCCGACGGGGATCTATGAGATCCGGGTCAAGGTCGATTCGGACATGGCCGTTGATGAGCTCGACGAGAACAACAACGAGTTGGTGACGACGCTGACGTTGCTTTCTTCGCGCCTGGCGGACTTGTCCGCGGATGGTGTGCTCGCCGTGACACCGAGCAATCAGGTCAAGCAGGGTCAGGGGATCGATCTTGCGATCGCCGTCACGAACCAAGGCGATCTGGCTGCAGGTCCGTTTGAGGTCAGTCTCTCGTACTGCAAGATGGTATGGGGTACGACGCCGGAGGAGACGGTGAACTGCGCGATCGATGGGCAGTTCGTCCCTGTGGCGATGGAGGCCGTGCTCGGCGGGCTCGGCATCGGTGAGCGGGCCGTGGTCGAGTTCGAGATGGAGACGGTGAACCTGAACCCAGGGCAGTACTTCCTGCGCATCGACCTTGATGCGGGTGGGGACGTGCCGGAACGCAACGAGCTGGACAACGCTCTGAGCACCGTTGTCCTGGTGCAGGGTCCCGACCTTGTCGCACAGGGGATCCAGGCGGAGTGGGGCCCCGTGGACCGCGACGAGGACGGGGAGACGGACGGCGAGGCGGTGTACGTCACTGCGCAGCTGAGCAACATCGGCATTCTCCCCGCCGGCGACTTCGTCATCGGTTTCTACTACGCAAAAGTGGAGTCTGGCACCGAGCCGACGGCGACGTGCCTCGGATCCTCTGCGGTCCCATGTGAGCTCTCGGGTGAGTTCGGCATGATCCCGATGGAAGGGCTCGACGTCGGTGCTCCGCCTCCGACGCGAATCGTTGGCTGTCGCTGGGATCCCGAGCTGCTCGGACTGGGCCCGGGGACGTACATCCTCGGTGTGTTCGTTGACGCCGAAGATACGGTCAGGGAACACAATGAGCTGAACAATCGTGCGGAGATCCCGTTCGAGTTGCCGGCACCGCCGGAGGCTGCTGACCTCGCTGCGCTGTGGTTGGAGGCCGATCTTGTGCCGCTGGATGAGAACGAGGATGGCGTTGTCGACCGTGAGGTCGTTGATGTCGCGGTGCGCCTGGGGAACATCGGCGTCGTCCCGGCGGGCGACTTCGTGATCGAGTTCTACTACGTCCCGCTGGAGCCGGGAACGCAGGGCGAGGTCACGTGTGCCGAGGATCCTGAGACGCTGTGCGAGCCGGGGCCGGTGTTCGGAACGGTGGAGTTGCTGGGCCTGGATGTTGGGGCCGAGGTCACGGCACGATGCCGTCTCGAACCCGACAGGCTGGAGCTGGCAAAGCCGGGGACGTACGTCCTGGGCGCAACCATCGACGCCGGGGACTGGGTGTTCGAGCAGGACGAAGAGAACAACCGGGCGGAGCTCCTGTTTGTCCTTCCCGGACCGCCCGACGGTGGAACGCCGACGGCCACCGGTGCTGACCTTGTCGCGCTGTCGCTGTTCGCGCGGCGCTCGTCGTCGGATCCCGATGATCTGCGGGCGTGGGCAACGATCGGTAACCACGGAATCCACGATGTGGGACCGTTTGAGGTCGCGTTCTACTACACGCCCGAGAACGATCCCGATCCGGTGTTTTCTGTTGCCAACGTCCCGGGGCTTGCCGCTGGAGCGACGGTCACGTTGCTCCGCACGTTTGACATCACGGGGCTTGCCGCGGGGCACTATCTTGTTGGGGTCATCGCTGATCCCGAGGATCTGTTGCATGAGCCGAACGAGGAGAACAACGCGCAGGAGACACGGTTGAGGCTGTACTAGGCGCCACACGGAGGGCAGGAGAGGGCTGCAAGGTGCGCCCGCTGAGCCCATGGAGTGATGGGATGCGTGGCCGCCGCGCGAGGAGTGCGGCGGCCACGTTGCTGGAGGATCTCGAGAATCCTCTAGGCGTTTATCACGTAATCTGGAGCTTGCTTCCCAGGATGTCGAGCAGCTCCCGCAGGAGTTCCACCACGCGCTGCTGGACCTGGGCGCCCGTGGCGAGCCCCGGGTACTGAGACGGGGCAGACGGACCTTGGGGCGAAGCGGCGAGTCGCTCCCCAAGTCGAGTCCGAACCTGCTCCCCCAGTTCCGTCAAGCGGCCGCGAAGCGATTCCGCGCGCGCTCCCAGTCGCTCGCGGTCCGTCGTCATCGGCTCTTCCCCGTAGCCTTCTCCAGGCTCGCCGAACAGCGGCTGGATGTGGCGACCCTCCGAGTTCTCCCAGTAGAAGAAGCCACGCGGGCCCGCCTCGGATCCGGCATGATCGGACGCATCCATAGCCTCGCGCACGCGATCGACCATCAGCGAACGCATCGCAACCATCCGTTGACGAGATCCCATCCTCTGCGAGGAGGCGGGCATCGGCATGGCGGTGGATCCCGAGCCCAGTACGCCGCCGAGATGGGTGCGGAGGAACGCTCCGATGATCTCACCTTGGCGGATGGTGAGCGTGTCCTTGAGCTGCTCCACGGCGGACTGCGTGGCCTCACGAAGAAGCTGCTGACCTCCGGCCATCTCCTCGCGGAACGCGACCAACGCTTCGTCCAACGCCTCTTGCGAGCCATCGAAGAGGATCATCTCTTCCTCGAAGGCTGTGCGCCTCGCCTCA
>Ga0272441_10000453_pt1 | contig 94291 bp, 79 predicted proteins | sample SSMProp6N_FD_193582 | JGI IMG/M metagenome (GOLD analysis project Ga0272441, IMG submission 193582) | Marine sediment archaeal communities from Little Sippewissett salt marsh, Falmouth, MA, United States - SSM-Prop-6N | ecosystem: Environmental > Aquatic > Marine > Wetlands > Sediment ... | reverse complement strand
CCGCCCGGAGCGGGAGTTTACCTTTTTGATGGGATCGAGCATGGGGGGATTGATCTCATTGTATGCGATCTGTGAATATCCGCATGTATTTGGCGGGGCCGGCTGTCTTTCAACCCACTGGCCCATTGCACACCGGCCTTTCAGTACATATCTGAATGAGAGGCTGCCCGAACCGGGACGACATAAAATATATCTGGACTACGGCAACGAAGCCAATAATGCCGGCTATCGTTATAAGCAGAAGCGTGTGGAACGTATATTAAAGGGGAGAGGCTACAAATTCGGATTAGACTGGTTCGGCAGCTGGTACGCTGGCGATCCCCACTCCGAAACGGCCTGGCGTGACCGGGTCCATGTGCCGTTGCGGTTTCTGCTGAAAAATGAGCAACAACGATTGGAAACGACCACTCAGGGTTCCGGAAACAAATAAATACACAAGGATTGGCCGGATTTTGGTTCGTCTTCAAGGAGCGTCAAAGAGAGCATATTGTCTACTTGTGACTTTTTGCGCAACGCCGAAGACGGGTCAAAAGAAAAGCAAGGTTGTGGATTTACTTATTTCCGAGGCCCTTTAGCCAAAGGAGGTGCCTGTGATTCTTAATCCGACTGCCTTGATTTACAGTTCCCACAACCGCTGTGAGTATCTGCACCGGAATTGGATTGTCCAGCGTGCTTTGGGCCATCCCCACAATAAAAGCGTATTGTACTTGCCTTTTGGCATGGAAAGTCGCGAATCCCAGGATTTTTCATGGGGCACCTTCAAATGGTATTTCGACCACTTTACCCCTTTTGGCCTCGATGCCAGGGTTTTTTTCTGGAGCGACAGCCTATCACGCCATGATGCCGAGATCTTTTTCAATATGGTCGAACATTCCGAAGTCGTCATTCTGGGCGGCGGCGAGGTGTATACAGGTTTCGAACGCTACGATGCCATGGGCGGTTATTTCTTCGATGATTATGATCGGTTTAAGAACTGTCTTCACCAGCGCCAGAATACCGGCAAATTGACGGTGGGGTTTTCGGCCGGGGCCACTCAACTGGGAGATGTTTGTGCGCAAGACGATTACCACCGTTGTTACGCCTTGATCCACAATGTCACCACCACTTTGCACCATGGATGGAGCCGGGAGGCGGAACTGCGCCAATTGGCCTGGAGGTTTCCGGGGCATCTGGCGTTCGGCCTGCCCAACGATTCCGGTATTGCTTCCAACCAGGGCTTTCTTTCCTCGGGCAACAAATGGCAGGTATTGCAGTTTATCATCGATAATTCCTGGGATTTTCCGGAAGACAATGTTCACATCAAGACCCGCCAGGGAATGGGTATCGAACACATTTACCACGACGGCCGCAAATGGACTTTTAACGGCGGCGATGTGATGATCAGGATCCTTTCGCCGGACTACAGTTATCAAGGCACCTGGATCATTACGCCCAACAATCCGACGGTTTTTGATTACTGGAGCCAGTCACCTTCCAGGTTTGTCAATATCGACCATATCATGACTGAGCATTAGCAGGGTCAAAATATTGGGTGAATAGGAATAGGAGCTGCTGCGGCGTGTGCATAGGTTTTCGAATCCGGGGTTACGATGGCCCGCAAGAGCTGATCGTCAATGATCGATTCATAAGCGTTCACAGGGCACCGCATCTGCTTTGTTGTCGGGCACTTGAAGTACAAAAGTACGTCTGCACACCCGACGCCTTGCATCTGCGGCACCCTGTAAATGCTTACGATTAGTTGGTTTGAAGTGCATCGGATTTTGCAACCCTGTGAACGGTTACATCGATTCAATTAATGGGGGTGAAAATGACAAAAAAAATCGGAATTCTGAGAGGCCGGGAGGATAATTTTCCCAATGCGCTGGTGGAAGCCATTATCCATAAAGGAAAGGGTGAAGTGGTGGCCGAAATGGCACTCATGGGCGCCGGACGCCTTGGCGAAAAACCGGTCTATGATTTGATTTATGACCGTATTTCACATGATTACCCATATTATCGGTATCTTCTCAAGGCCGCAGTGGCACGCGGCACCTATGTGATCCCCAACCCCTTGCTGTGGAGCGCGGACGATAAATATCTGGGGTTTACATTGGCTGCCAACCTGGGATTGACGATTCCCAAGACATGCCTTCTGCCCATCGCCGGATCGACGCAACTGTACGACATCACGGCCGCGTCCCTACGCAACTTGAAGTACCTGGATAATCCCGAGTGGCAGACCATTTTCGATTACATCGGTTTTCCGTGCTGGCTGAAGCCCGTTTCCGGCGGGGGTTGGCTGGCGGTCAGCAAGGTCCATAGCCCCGATGAATTCTTCCACCTCTACAACAACGAAATTTTCCATACCAAACCGGTTTACCCCGAAGACGCCGGTCAGGACATGGTGGTGCGTAATTGGCTCAGCCGTACGTTGGTCTTTATGCTGCAGGAAGACATTGCCTATCAGCAGTTTGCGCGCTGTTTTTATATCGCCGGCGATGTCACCACGGTCCGTTTCGAGCCGCCGGACCGTGTCGCTGGTGAGCGGCTGGGGCGCTATTCGGTCGATCCGGACTTTTTCGGCCCCGAACTGCTGGCGCGTATCGAAACGTATGTCCGTAAACTGAACCAGGCCCTGGGCTATGAGATCAACACCACCGAGCTGTTGGTCAAAGACGGGATCCCTTATGCCATCGACTTCCTGAATTTTGCCTGCGATTTCGACATCAATTCGGTGGGCGCCCACTTGGCCGACATGGGTGTAGACAAGGTTTCGGATTACCTGATCAAATGTGTGACGGACGAAAGCGCCCGGTTGCAAAGCAAAGACAATGTTTGGCGCAACCTGATCCATGGCGGCTTTAAATAGTTTCCGTCCATAAGATTGCGCCGGATCTGGGTTCGTCTACAAGGCACATCCAGCGGCGCATATCGAGATACGTGTCGGTGGATGAAACGCAGTAGACGATCCAAAAGACAAGCAAGATGTGGAATTATTTCTTGCCGGGGTCCTTAGCTGCTGATGGTTTGGTTGAATCACCTGCCGATGCATATCAGGATATGTGCGGATCTGAAGATATAGGCTTTTAATCTTCGAAAAAAAATGCGATACGCTCAGACAGACCTATCGAAACCCGGATCCCAAAACCTCAACCAGGGAGGACATCATGGCGGTAACCATTATGATACGACGCACTTTCGACAGCGCGGAAACGGCAGCCAAGCTGGCCCCATTGATCGTGAAGCTGCGGTCTTTGGCCACCGTCCAACCGGGGTACATTTCGGGTCGGACATTTCGCTGCCTGGACTGTTCCGGCGAGTATCTGGTCATCAGCACCTGGAACAGCCTCGATGAATGGAACAGGTGGTTAAACAGCGAGGAACGCCGATTACTTCAAAACCAGGTGGACGATTTGGTGGGCGAAAAAACCGAGTACCGGCTTTACGAACCTCTGGTGGGCGGCATTATAGGAAAAATGCAGGCCAAATAAAAAGCGCCCCTTTTACCCCATAGAGATTCGGTTCCCCTGTGAGCAGGGGGTGTGCGCTCGGATAAGTTGACCTTGACCGGTACGCTGTCCATGACCGTTTAACACGAATATGGAATTTGGGCTACATCCATAGCCGAACATGACCGGCTCAACAGGCTTAACGGGCTCAACGGACACAACCGAATAAAGTGGGCCCCTCCACCCGGATAACCGGTTTCGAAAGACGGCTGAAACTCGCCGTCAACTGAGTCTAAGCCGGGACCAGTCCCGTCTTCAAATAAGGGTTTGGAATTATTCCCAAGATTGTGCCCCCATACGGCATTGGTATTGGGTCCGGTCCAAGACCCCGTAGACGGCTCAAACAGTCAGCCGCTGTTCTCAACCGCTCATCCGGGCTCCGAAGCATCATTTTCATGCACCGTGGTGGCCCGAAGGGCCATTAGCATCTAAAGCTCATATCCGGTTCCTGCCAATAAACAATAGAAATCCCGTGGCGCAGTGCATCTGATTGCCAGCCCGGATTTCTGTTGATTTCTGGCTTTTTTTTCCATACTCTGCCAGCCGTCGTGAATGCCTTCCGCATGGAGGGCAGCTGTTATCAGCAAATTGGCATGGATGATGGTGAAGGCGCAAGGGATTTTTCTGGGGCATTGAGCCCAAAGATACATAACGTGATAGTTTAAAGGAGATGAAGACATGCGGCGTGTGATTTTTAATCAAAAAGGCGGTGTAGGAAAATCGACCATAGCGTGCAACTTGGCTGCCCTGAGCGCTGCGACCGGAAAGCGGACCCTTCTGATTGACATGGACCCCCAGGCCAATTCAACCCAATACCTGATCGGCCCAAAGGCTGCCGAAATCGAGGCCAGCCTGGTTGACTTCTACAAGGAATGTCTGTTTGTCACCTTTTTCCCGAAGGGGATTGTCGCCTGCATCCAATCGACGCCCTATCCTGATTTGGATCTCCTACCGTCGGGTGAGGAGTTGAACGAACTGATGTACCGTCTGGAATCCCGTTATAAAATCGGCAAACTCAATGATGCCTTGGACAAATTAGACGTTTACGATGCAATTTATATCGACACGCCGCCGGCGTTTAATTTTTACACGCTTTCAGCCCTCATTGCCGCTGACAGATGCCTGATTCCTTTTGATTGCGATGAATTCTCGAGGCGCGCCTTGTATCGACTGCTCGAACGCGTTCGTGAAATACAAGCGGATCACAACGAGAATCTGACAGTAGAAGGCATCATCGTCAATAACTTCCAGCTGCGCGCCAATTTACCCAAAGCCATCGTGTCAGAACTCACCGACGAGGGGCTGCCGGTTTTGAAATCCCATATCTCCCACTCTGTCAAAATTCGTGAGTCTCATCAGAAATCGGTCCCCATTGTCAATTTGGTCCCGCAGCACAAAGTCTCACAGCAATTCCGGACATTGTATGATGAGATAAACGGCTGAGCATTATTTTCCGTATTTACCATCATAGGTGTGCGGGACCATTCGATCACTTACCCCACGTATTCGATAGCCATAATACTGGCGTCATCTGCAGGGCTTGCCGCGCCGGCAAAATCTTTGAGTGATTTTTGAACCATTTCCATCAGCGTCTGGACGGGGCTGCCGGCGTATTTTTGAAGGGTTCCAAACAAGCGTTTCTTGCCGAAAAGTTCGCCTCCGGCATTAGAATAGTCGAGAATTCCATCGGTATAAACGATGACTTTATCTCCGCTTCGCAATGCCACTTCCTCCCTGAGAAATGAATGAACATTTCCCGTCCCGATCACCGGACCATGGCATTGGAGGGGCTTTAGAGATCCATCTGGGCGAATTAAGATCGGTGGGGGATGTCCGGCACTGCTGTAAAAAAGAGAACCATTGGAATAATCGACGGTAAGGTAGACAATCGTAAAGAAGCTGTCGAAGCGCTCAAAGGGAAAGGCTCTTTCCAAATTGTTCAGAACAGCATTTGGCCGGGGAGTTCCGATCGCCGGCCCCATGGGCTCGCAACTGGTCTGAAGAAATTGAGAAACAGCCGCTGCAATAAGAGCCGATGAGACACCATGGCCGCACACATCGAACATGTAAAAACTGATATCGTTTTTACCGGTATATTGAAAATTAAAAATATCCCCACCAACCTGCTCGCAGGGCTCAAATCGCCAGGCGAAGCGGATCGGTCCGATGCGAGGGGAGTAGCGTGGAATCAACGTCTGTTGAATCGTAGCCGCCACTTCAAGATCTTTATCAACCTGTCGCTGCTGATTTCTTAATTTTTCCTCCACTTGTTTGCGTTCGGTTATTTGCCGTCTGAGTTCTTTGTTGATGTTGACCAAATCAAATGTCTGCTTGGCCAAACTATCTTCGGCCGTTTTGCGCTTGGTAACATCCCAGAATGTGACGACAATCTGCCGGAGGTTTCCATCGTCATCAAATTCGGGAAACGCATTGACCTCCACCCAAACGATATCGTTGTTTTTTGGGTGATTGATGCCGACAAGGTAGTATTGCAGTGGCTTCAGAGTGGTGAGAACAATATTGACCGGATATTCTTTAACCGGCAATCTTGTCCCATCGTCACGGATAAAATACCACTCAGGATCGATGTCCTTCTTCTTGGCCATATTCGCATCCGAAAGTCCCAGCAGCTCCTGAGCTCTATAGTTGGAAAGCAATATTCGCGTGTCAGGCGCATGAACCACCACGGCGGTATCGAGATTGGCAAGCAGCGAGCGATATCTTTTTTCACTGTCGTGGAGCTTTTTTTCAGAAGCCCGGGTGTCGGTGATATCGATACCCGTCCCGATGACGTATTCGATTGATCCGTCGGTTTCGGTGAGGGCCGTATTGGACCATTTGATCAGCCGGCGAGAACCGCTCTTGGTTAGCCAGTAGTTTTCACGCTCGTTTGGGAAATCACCGGATTTCAAGTTCTCAAAGACGGTTTTAACTTGTTCCACATCGCTGGGGATAAGGAAAATGTCATAAAATCGTTTCCCCTCCACTTCCTTAAAAAAATAGCCGGTCAGCTTCTCGCAGGCACGGTTGAACCGGATTATTCTTCCTCGCCGATCGAGAACAACGACCAGTGCGCCTACTGTCGCAAGAACAGCCGAGGTAAAATCCCTTTCCATCCTCAGCTCGTGCTCTGTCCGCTTGATCGCGGTGATATCCTTGGCATATGAAATAAGATGCGGCTTTGGTATCATCGATTGAATCTTTCTATATAAAAATAAGGCAGTTAAGCTTATTTATAAAAAAGATCGAATGGGAGATGAAAAATGATAAATTAGATGGATCACCGATCTCCGGTTGGAACGCAGCGATGGTTGGGTGGCTACGGTCACAACGAAGATGGGCAGGTCGGTCCCAAACCGGGGATATTGAACCATCGATTAACATAAATCATCAACATGGTGGTGTCACATATAAATCATACTTTGTAATTTAAATATATTGTTGACGTATAGGGCGTTTCGGCAAATTGAGAAAGAATGCGAAAAAGCCTATATGAAACATGTCGATGCCGGCATCGGTCATGATCTTCGCGATGACTTGTCCGGCGGTGGATGGATCCGCCGCTGGGGGGGGAGGGTCTCAGCGTGGCGGGTGAAATAAATTCGTCGATACCCGGCAGCTATCAGCAGTGATATTTATGGGATGAAATTGTGCAACCACAGACAAGCGTGACGATCCGAATCCATTCAAAAACCGTCGGTGGCAGGATCGACGTGCTCGGGTTCCCCCGTGACCAGAAAACCAGCGGCGGTCAGCACGCGTTCGGCGGGATTCAATCTCTCCCGCTGCACAAGCAGGCGGGCAGCCAGGGCCGGTTTGTCGGTGATCAGCGCATCTACGCCCAGATCGAACATCTTCATCATGCCGACGGCGTCATTGACGGTCCATACGTGCAGCGACTTACCGGCATCCTGGACGCGGCGGACGAATCCCGGCGTGGCCATACGGGAATGAACCGCGAGGAAATCGGCTTCCACCTGTGCCAGGTCGGTCAGTGCAGCAGCACTCAACAATCCCACTTGCCAATCGGGACGTATTTTTTTAACCTGGCGAACGGCTTCCGATTTCAATGACATGACCGCGATGTCGTTTTCCATCCCTGTTTTTTCCACGATGACGATCACTCTGCGCGCGAGACGGTCGTCCCACTGATAATACTTGAGCTCGATGTTGACCTTTATCGCCCTCCTGCAGCGCATCAGCACCTGTTCGAGCGTCGGCAGACGCTGATCTGCAAAGGAGGCGCCGAACCAACTGCCGATGTCCACCTCCGCGATGTCTGCCAAAGGAGCTTCGGTGACGACAACCGGTAGGTTGCCAACCCGCATCAAGTCGCGGTCGTGTATGACGACCACATTGTCATCGGCGGTCCGTTGCACATCGATTTCGACCCAATGGGCACCGTCGGCGATCGCTTTCTCAATCGCGGCCATGGTGTTTTCCGGGGCTGCAGCCGACGCTCCGCGATGGGCGATGATCTCGGTTCGATCCTTTAGATCGGCCCTGGAAAGCAACAGCCAACCCGTGACCATGGCAAGTACAAACGTCAGCAGCGTTCCGGCGATAAACGCGCGGCCGGAGATACGGGGCATGGGACTCCGTTCGGCATTCCGGACAGCCGGCGGGAGTCCACTCGATTCAGACCTGACCGGCGAGAGCTCGTCATACCACCTCATAACCAACACACTGAAACTAGCGGTTGCCGCTATGCTGACCAGAAGCTGCGAGAGGCTGAAGGACAAGAACAGCCCGCCAAACACAAGCACAAGCAGCGTTGTATGGACGACGAGGGCAGGGGCAAGCAGGCGACCCAGCCACACGAAGACGGTCGCGGTGACAGCGGTTGCGGTCATGACGGCCACGGCCCAGATAAAAATTCCGGTTGCAAACCGCACGTGATGTCCGCGGGTTCTGAGACCGCTCTCGCGCAAGGAGTTGGGCGCTGATTTTGATTCGAACAAAAGGATTGGGAGGGACAGCACCACGCCGGCGGCCAACCGGATGAAAGCAATGGTGAATCCCAGTCCAATCAGGGCCACCAGAACGAGGGCCCTTTTGAAGGCCGGCGGCTGCAGCGTCAGGTAATAGTTGATATCGTGACCGGTCAGCATAAGAAAGTATACGAGTCCGACCAGAGCCAGGAATGGGATGCCGAGCAACAGGACACGCAGAACGATTCGCCCCGCCAGACTTAGGGTGGCGGTCGATCTGAAGAATGCCAGCTTCAGAGCATCGAGTGCTCTGTAAAAGCCTGATCGGCCGGTCACGAACACGATGGCCATCAGGCCGGCCTGTTCGAGTGCGATCAGGGTCAGGCTGACGGCGGCCAGGACGACGAGCGTTATGAGACCGATCGGTTCGAGGAAAAAGGTCGCAATCTCTTCGTTGACGATGGTGCTCCGGCCGCTTCCGGCAAGCAGCGCCCAGGTCAACCCGCTGACCAATGGGGTAAGGAGAGTGACGGCGATGATCCGGTAGAACACACCGGTGAGAAAAAGCGGCCAGGCGGAACGGCGCAACGTGTCCAGAAGTTTTCGGGTGGTGCCGGATTTGCCGTTCACTGCGGTCATTTTTCAACTCTTCTGAAAACCGTTCGTGAGATAAGCGGCTTGATAGATTGCAACAAGCGCACCATCGATTTGGCCTGGTTTCGCAAACAGCGGTTTTCGCGAAGCGGCCAAAATTCTAGCATTAGTGGTGCCGCTGCATCGACAAGGACAAGCTTATGGATCTCGGGCCGATGCAGGAGTTGGCAGTGCTGAATTCATTCTACGAGTGGACCCGGGATCGCGAGCCGAACCTCATGGCGTTGAATGAATTCATTATCAACCCATAGAACCCCACCCGCTTTAAGGGAGTGGGGCAAGGTTTGAAAGGAGTCAATCATGAAACGCAATGCATCAGCCGTATGGCAAGGCGGGCTGCCCGGTCAGCCGGGTTCTCAACGCCAAGATCACGATGAGTACGAAACTCAAGGGTTTGACCTTACCGGCAGCATCGCATCGTACTTGGATTCAAAGCGCGTGATGTCTTCTTCATGCTGGAGGGTCAGGGCAATGTCATCCAGGGCGCCGATGAGTCGATCCCTGCTGCTTTCATCTATCTCGAAGCGGAAGAGCTTCGGTTCCGGTGTGTGAAAAGTGATGCTCTGCGAGATCAGGTCGACCGTGGCCTGCAGGCCTTCGTTGGCGGTAACCAGGTCGAATATTTGGTCCACCTCTTCACTGGAAAGCTCCACGGTCAGGAGACCGTTTTTCACGGCGTTGCTGCGGAAAATATCGGCAAAACCGGGCTCCCGTTGGCCGTTGAATTCTTTCCAAGGAGCGATGACGACCCGGTAGCCGTCCTGAAACAGGGCCCATACCGCGTGTTCCCGGCTCGACCCGCAGCCGAAATTGTTGCGAACCACCAGAATGGAACGCCCTTCGAACCGCGGTTGATGGAGTTCAAAATCGACATTGAGATCACCGTCATCCGTGTAGCGCCAATCGAAGAAAGCGTTCGGTCCGTAGCCGGTTCGTTTGATCGACTTCAGAAACTGTTTGGGTATGATCTGATCCGTATCCACGTTTGACCGGTTCAACGCGGCCACAATTCCGGTGTGCTTCGTAAAAGATTCCATGCGAGGTCCTTCGATCGGTAGAGGGTTGTTTCACCGTGTCCGCTTTCGCGCTGACAGTCGAGCGATGGCATTTTTCAGGACACGGTTTGCTGTTACTCGAAGGCGATGAGAATTCTCTTCACAATTTTTTCTCAACGCCATCAAACCGCCGGCCATTTGCGGATGTCGACGAACTTGCCTTCCACGGCCGCCGCCGCCGCCATATGAGGGTTGACCAAGTGAGTGCGCCCGCCTTTACCTTGGCGCCCCTCGAAGTTGCGGTTGGATGTCGATGCGCAGCGCTGCCTGGGCCGCAGCTGATCCGGGTTCATGCCCAGGCACATGCTGCATCCGGCATAGCGCCACTCGGCGCCGGCCTCCTTGAAGATTTTGTCGAGTCCTTCTGCTTCGGCCTGTTCCCTTACCTGCTGAGAGCCCGGTACCACCAACACCTGAACGTGGTTGGCTTTTTTTCGGCCCTTCAATATCCCGGCGGCTATGCGCAGGTCCTCGATCCGAGAGTTGGTGCAACTGCCGATAAAGACGACATCGACATTGATGTCGGTCAAGAAAGTACCGGGAGTTAGTCCCATGTACGCCAGAGCTTTTTCGGCGTCCGCCCGGTTATAGGCGCCGGCCTGGTCTGTTTCGGGAATCGGTTGGTCAATGTCAATGACCATTCCCGGGTTGGTTCCCCAGGTCACCTGGGGGGCGATTTGGCCGGTGTCGATGGTGAGGCTGCGATCAAAAACTGCATTGTCGTCGCTAGGCAGTGTTTTCCAGTAGGCAATGGCCCGATCCAGTTCTTCACCCCGAGGTGCATACGGGCGGTTTTCTGCAGCGATGTAGGCATAAGTCGTCTCGTCGGGGGCGATCATGCCGGCCCGGGCGCCCGCCTCGATACTCATGTTGCAGATGCTCATGCGGGCTTCCATCGATAGGGCACGCACGGCTTCGCCGCAGTATTCAAGCACATGACCCGTTCCACCAGCCGTGCCGATGGTTTCGATCATTTTCAGTACAAAATCTTTTGAATAGATGCCGGGTCCCGGTTTACCGGAAAATTCCACTTTGTACGTGCGTGGTTTGGTTTGTATGAGGGTTTGGGTGACGAGCACGTGTTCGACTTCCGAGGTTCCGATTCCAACCGCATAAGTGCCGAAAGCGCCGTGGGTCGAGGTGTGAGAATCACCGCAGACCACGGTCAGGCCTGGCAGCGTCAATCCTAATTCTGGGCCGATGATGTGAGCGATTCCCTGGTACTTGTGTCCCAGACCAAACAATGTGACACCGAATTCCTCGCAGTTTTGTATCATGGCTTCCACTTGGGCCCGGGAGATTGGGTCGGCTATCGTCAGCCGGTCCGTGGTAGTTGGAACATTGTGGTCCATGGTTGCGAACGACAAGTCGGGACGCCTGATTCTGCGGCCGGCCAGGCGCAGTCCCTCGAATGCCTGGGGGCTGGTGACTTCATGAACCAGGTGGCGATCGATGTAAACCACGGTTGCCCCGTCGTGCAGTTCCTTTACGGTATGTGCGTTCCATATCTTTTCAAACAGCGTTTTTCCCATGTTTTTTTCTCTGCTTCAAATAGCGAGTGTTGTGTCGCCCTCCTAAATCACAAGAGGAGCCCTGTCATTTGGCAATAAACCCGATCATTTAATTTATCACTAAATCGTAAAAATGCCAATTAGCGCCTCTGTTGTCAATGGCATTGAAAACATTCTGCCAAAATCTGAAAATCCGATAGAATAACAGTTCGTTTCGAATGAATTTTTTGCCGGGGGTAGCAATACGAGACATTGCCATTATACTAATTGATTACCAGTTTAATAAGAGATGTGATTGACGGCTATATTTCTATTGTATATAGGTCACTTTTCCATATTCACCGCCCCGGATGTGAAATACGGATTTCGTTCCGACATCAACAGGTGATTTCAAATCTAACATGCAGGAAAAGAGAGTGACAATGAAAGGTTCGGAGCTGGTCATAAAAGCGTTAATAGACAAGGGCGTCCGGTACGTCTTCGGCTACACCGGCGGCGCCATCATGCCGGTATTCGACGAGATGGAAAAGCAGAAAGCCTTTTCCTTTATCATGTCGCGTCACGAGCAGGGCGCTGCGTTTATGGCCCAGGGGGTTTCCCGGGCCTCGCTGTCCACCGCGAATCCCCAGGTCGGGGTCTGCATGGCCACTTCGGGTCCGGGGGCCATGAACCTGGTCACGGGTATTGCCGACGCCGGTATGGATTCGGTTCCGCTCGTTGCCATTACCGGCCAGGTTCCCACCGGCGTGATTGCAACGGATGCGTTCCAGGAGAGCGATGTCGTGGGTGTGATGATGCCCCTGACCAAACAAACTTACATGCCGCTGAGCGTGGAAACGATCGAAGAGTCGATTCACGAAGCATTCCTTGTTGCCACTGTCGGCCGTGGGGGGCCGGTATTGGTCGACATCCCAAAGGACGTCCAAAACCAGGAATCCGCCGACGGCTATCGTTTCGATCCAGTTGCTTTCGATCCAAGCCTTGCCGGCGTGCTCCATTCACCCCATCCCGATCGAGATGCCATCCGCCGGGCGGTGGCGCTGATCAACCGGAGCGAACGGCCGATCATTCTTTGCGGTCACGGTATCATAGCCGCCGACGCCGGTGAGGTTATGAAGTGGTTTGCCGAAAAGGCCAACCTTCCAGTTGCGTTCACCCTGCACGGGCTATCGGCATTTCCGGTAGACCATCCGCTGAGTCTGGGCATGGTCGGAATGCACGGGACGGTTGAATCGAACCGGGCCCTATTGAATGCCGATCTGATCATCTCGTTAGGGATGCGTTTCGACGACAGAGTGACCGGTAATCTGGCAACGTTTGCCGCCACGGCCGACGTCATCCACGTCGAAATCGATCCCTCGGAAATCGATAAAAACGTCAAGACATCCGTGGCGATAAATGCAAGTGTTTCCGGAGCACTCCACCAATTAATCAAGAACCCCGAACTGATATCCAAGCCGAGGCGACTCTGGTTTGAGAGTATCGAGCACTTTCGTGGTGAAATTACCGAAGAAATTCAGGAAGAAATTCTTAGCGGGGTCGGCAAGGAGGGACAGCTGCTGATGAAAACCATTGTCAGCAAACTGTCGGATGTGACCGGCGGCAGAGATATCATCGTTGCCGACGTGGGTCAGCACCAGATGATTCTGGCCCGGTTCTACAATTTTCAAACGCCCAACAGCTGGTTCACATCGGGCGGTGCCGGAACCATGGGGTGTGCACTGCCGATGGCCATCGGCGTGAAACTGGTCCGCCCGGACGAGCGGGTCTGGTCGGTCAGCGGCGACGGCGGATTCCAGATGAACATTCAGGAGTTGGGTTCGGTGATGGAGCACGAGGTCGATATTAAAATACTGCTGTTCAACAACGGATATCTCGGGATGGTCCGGCAGTGGCAAACCCTTTTCTACGACGGCCGGTTTGCCGGAACCCCGATGAAAAATCCCGATTTCGGCAAGATTGCTGCCGCCTACGGGATACCCTACCGGCAGGTATCCGAAGTGGCGGCCATAGAGGATGCTATATCTGAAGCGGCTGAGCATCGCGGAGCGTTCATGGTTGAGTTCCTCTGTGATCCCAGCGAAGTCGTTCTGCCCATGGTGCCGGCCGGTGGCGGAATTGCCGACATGATCACATCACTGAAAAAATGAAACTATCCATCAGGAGTAATTGCAATGACTGTGGAAGAGCCGATCAAAAGACGGGCGATTCTGATTTTCGTGTTGAATCGTCCGGGCGTTCTGAACAAAATTTCGATGCTGATTCGCCGGAAAATGTACAATGTCGAGACCATCACCGCCTGCCGCACCCATAGGCCCGGCATCAGCCGGATGACGCTGACCCTTTTTGAGAACAGCGATGACAAGATGCAGCAGGTGATCAAACAGATTGAAAAAGTCGCCGAAGTTCTGTCTGCGAAAGAACTGGACGTGGACGGTAGTTTCTGGCGAGAGGTGGCCATTATCAAACTGGAGGCGGACGAAGCCTCGATCGAAGATCTCGGCCGGCGATTCAATTTTCAAATTCTCGACCGCTGCAACCACGAACTGTTCATCGTTCAGGTCGCCGGCACGTCAAAATTTGTAGACGATTTTGTGCAGGCGGTGGGTGAGGAAAAAATAATCGAGACGGCGCGCTCCGGATTTACGGCCATGGAAAAATAACGTGGTCTACTAAGGGTTATCGATAAACTTAAGGACATCCTGATTTTCCGTAGGATTTAACAATCAGTGTGAAGTCACCTCCATCTACATTCCCGTCGCTGTCGAAATCGCCGTCATGGTCAATATCGGCATAGGAGTTTTGATTACCCACATCTACACTGTCGGAGTAGTTTCTGCTGGTGGTCCCCCAATACACGATATAGCCTGCAATGTCGGGCTCGATATTCAAATCCCATTCGAGTGTGACCTCACCCGCCATTGAGTTCGCCGGAAGAAAAAAACTTATTAAAAGGTCTGGTTGGGGTTCAGGTCGATCAGGCCGAAGAGGTACCCGCGGGGGATCGCCTGAATGCCGTCCTCAGCATGGGCGTTTCCTTCTTCGCGGGCGTTGCGGTCAGATGGTGTCCGGCAGTCCCAGCTCCCGCAGCTTTTCCGGGTTAGGGCGGCCGTTCTCGTCCCACCCGCGGCAGCGATAGTAGCCCGGCAGCATCGCGTCGAGCCGGCAGACCATTCCCATGGCCGGACCATCTGGCAGGGGCTGCATGAGGATGCGCTCCGGTAGGGTGTCGTCCTTGCGGGAGAAGCCGGCCCGCAGCTGGTCTTGTTCGTGAACGGGCGCATGGCCCGTCCGGAAACCCGTCTGATCGACGGCGACACCTTGGTGTTCTTTTCCGCCATCGCAGGCGGATGACCGCCGCCGGAGAACGTGCGCCGCGTCACTTTCCGGCGACGTGGGGCTTCAGGTAGAGGTAGTCGGGCGTGAGTTGCCCGCGGTGAACGATCGTCGCCCGCCTGAGTGCGTCCGGCAGGGCCAGGTCTTCGAAAGGCACGCAAAAATCCGCCGATGCCAACGCCGGCAGAAAATCTTTGAGCACTCCGCTGAAGTGATCCGACGCTTCCCGGGGAATTTCCGTCGGCAGGATGTCCACGGCCATGACCACCGGGCCGTCACCCGCCACTCCGTCGACGGCCCTCTGCTGCACTGGGTCGTAGACATAGACCGGATTGCCTGGGTCGGTGGCCCGCACGGTGCACTGCACGGAGCCGTTCGGATCGCAGCTGATGTCGCCGATCACCCTAAGCTGCGGCCGCCGCGCGGCGGTCCACATCCTGCGGCAGTCTTTCAGGGTGAGCAGACGCGGGTAGCGGTCGTCCCAGTAGATGCAGTTCACCCACACGCCCAGATGCTCCAGATGGCGGTCGAACACCGACACGTAGCGCTGCTTGCCGTGACGGAAGTAGTCTTCCAGGCTGAAAGGCGAAACACCATCGCTGGCCGCGAAACAGTCCGCTTCCTTGAACACCACCTTGTAGAGCCGGCCGGCTTCATCCGGCGGCAGCAGGGCCAGATCCGCCGGGGCGACGCTTTCGTGGGGCAGCAGGTCGAAGATTTCCTGGGCGCCGACCGATACGTTGCCGTATCCGGTGAAACCGACCACCAGGGGCATCAGCTCACGGGGCAGCCCCTGTTGCCGGATCTCGGCAGCCGCGGCGCGGATGTCGGTGCGGGCGGCTTCCAGGTCCGCGTATTGCCTGGCCTGACGGATGCGGGCAAAGGGGCTGGGAATGCCTTCCCACGCCAGTCGCCGGCCCAGGGCCCACAGGGTGTTGACCATGCCGGCCAGGCCGGCGTGGCGCCCGAAAAAAATCAGGCGTCGGTTCTGCCCATCCACGACCCGCTCGTAGTCGATGAGCGTCGTCCCCAGGTCCATCAGGCGTCGCAGCATGGGCATGTTGTAGGACTGGCCCTTGATGACGTGGGCAAAGAAGAGGTACACTTTTTTAGCCTCGAGGCGCTCCGGCGGGATTTCCTTGATTCCCACGATCAGGCCGCAGTCGGACAGGCGGGCCGCCACCGGTATCCCGACGGCGGAAAACTCCCCGTCAGCGATGGCCCGCTGCGGTGCGGACTGGACCACGATGTCCAACCCGCTGCGCCGCAGCTCGGCGATGTCTTGGGGAACCAGGGGCACCCGCCGCTCCCAGCGGCTTTTGTCTTCCGCACGAATTCCAATTTTCATGATGGGCATTTCCTTTGCTGCTAAATCGTTCCTTTTTTCGTATCACCGGGTTCCGGCCTTCGGAGGCAGCTCAAGATCGGTTCGACGCTCTCGAGATCCGGCAGGCCTGCGGCGGCCGCCACGCCGTAGGCGCACCAGCGGCCGGTGGACAGGGTGTCCAATCGACTGAAATTCCGGGCCCCTGCCACGCGCACGGCCACCTCGTATCCGGCGCACAGGGCCGCAACCACGTCCCGGCCATTGGCGTCTGCAGCCGTTGCTGCCGCCAGCACCGCCGGAACGATGGCTGCACCGGGGTGGCCGCCGGCCTGCCGGTGGCCGTCGTCCAGATCGAGGGCGCTGGCGGCGGTGCTGTTGGCCATGGCGGCCCCCTCGGGGCGGCGTTTGTCGCCGGTGAACCACAGCGCCGTTGGTCCCGCGGCGTAGAGGCGCCGCACGGTATTGCGGGCGGACCGGGCGGCGGGAGTGCGGTATCCCGCCGCGGCGCAGCCGATCAGGTCGATCAAAACTTTTGCGGCGGCCTGGGCATCAGCGGCATCCGGCGTGCCGGCGGCCGTGTCGCGGACGTATTCGGCCAGAATGCGGGTGGTCCACTGGGTCATGGCACCGGTTTGCCTTCCATTGGAGTTTCGGCGGCGGTCACCATCGCGGCGGTTTCAGAATCGAGCAGTCCCTCGGCCAGCAGATCGGTGCGGGTACGCGCAACCGCCGCGCGCCAGGGGGCGAGAGCCACCTTGAGATAGGCCGTTTTGAACCGTGCGATGTTCAGCGCTTCGTTTTCGGCCTCGGCCTGCCGGATGTGCGCGCTGAAAAAATCACCGGCCCGGTCGCAGGCATCCAGCAGGGCACTCAATGCCCCGGGGTCGCCTCCCGCAGTTCGGGCTCCTGGCGCCGGCAGATGTCCCCCACCAGGGGACAGCGGGGGTTGAAGGGACACCCTGACGGCAGATTCAGCAGACTGGGCACCACGCCGCTGATTTCGTAAAGCTCCCCCTGATCGCGGCGCGAGGTGACCGCGGGAATGGCCCGCATCAGCCCGCGGGTGTACGGGTGCAGGGGGGTGTCGAAAAGCGCGACGGTCTCCGCCGCTTCCATGATCTTGCCAGTGTACATGACGACCACCCGTTGGCGGTCTCGGCGATGACCCCCAGGTCGTGGGAAACCATGATAATGGCCGTGTCCAGGTCCCGGCGCAGCTGTTCCATCAGATCCAGGATTTGGGCCTGGATGGTCACATCGAGCGCCGTGGTGGGCTCGTCGGCGATCAGCAGCGCCGGGCGGCAGGCCAGGGCCATGGCGATCATGACCCGCTGGCGCATACCTCCGGAGAGCTGATAGGGGTACTCCTTCACCCGCCGCCGGGGCGCCGGCACGCCCGCGGTTTCCAGCATGGTCACGGCCTTTTCCAGGGCTTCGGCCTTGCCCAGGGACTGGTGCACTCGGAATACCTCGGCCAGCTGATTGCCGATGGTGAACACCGGGTTGAGGGCCGACATGGGTTCCTGAAAGATCATGCTGATGCGGTTGCCCCGGATGCGGCGAATCTCCTCGGCGGAAGCTTTCAGCAGGTCCTGACCGTTGAACAGGATCTGCCCGCCGGCAAAGATGGCCGGGGGCATGGGCAGCAGCCGCAGAATCGACAATGACAGCACACTCTTGCCGCAGCCCGACTCTCCGACGATGCCCAGCACCTCCCCCGCGTCCACCCTCAGGCTGACCTCGTCCACGGCGCGAACCTTGCCCTGGGGCGTCTTGAAGTGGGTGCGCAGGTGGCGGATGTCGAGCAGGGGCATGCGAAAGAATCTCCGGAGAACAGTGAATATAATTCAACAAATGACGGGTAGGCAGAATATTTCTTGTGGTAAGTAACTCTGTAATCCAACCAAAATATTCTTGTCAAGAATATTGTCCGGGACCGGGGGTGCTTTCGGCAGGCATCCGGGAAAGCGAGCGAGGCAACAGATTCGCAGATGACTAAGTGCTGCTATTCAAATTACAGTGGCCTATTCGTGTTAATAAACTAAAGATTGGCTTTTTCGCTCCATTCACCGACCTTCAGATCAATTAATTCGTCCGGTTCACCAACAATACACTCGCGCCATTTAATCGGAAGAAAGAGTCGTTAATCGCGGTTTGTCTGACCTAATACGATTGAAGCATAGGCCTTTTGAAGAGTGGCAATCGGCAGGAAAAGTTCTAATGGGCTGTCTGGAAGAGGGATGAATCCAAATCGTTCACAGTAGCCTTTGGCTTCTTTGTTTTTTGCATCCACAAAAAAGCCGATTATTCCAAGATTTTCAGAAACGTTCAAAACGCGCTCGATTGCATTGACCAACATTAGCGCACCAAAACCCCGTCTTTGATTCTTCTTTGCAACAGCCAGTCTTGCGAGTTTTACAGCTGGCGCCTGCGACGGATATTTTTTAGAATATTTACGAGGCAATTTTTTGCACAATACCTCACATGCAGCTAAAGTGTAAAATCCCAGTATTTCAGAAGGCATATTATCATCTACAAGAATAAAGGTCCTTGATATTCCTTTATTGAGATGTTGCCGGGCAATTCTTTTCAAGTATTGATTCAGTTCATCTACACCACAGTGGAATTCCGACCTATTGTGATCTTCAGTAAGTGTCTAAATTTTCATCATTATGTATTGTTTCTTTATAGGCTTTCATCGCTTCTGTGAGTTTTTTGTCGGGAGCCGGTGGATTTTCGATAGCCTCAAAGAATACATTTGCCTATCGGACAGTCAAATCAATAATTCGATCCTTTTCAATGATAATTTGTGCTTTTTCAAGTGCATTCTTTATTGAGAGTTTCAGGTCACTGTGCCCATTTTCTGATGTTCAGCGGCACCAGCAGCCTGCCGGCCTTGACGCGGCGGAAGCCCTTGGCCATCGGTCAGGCCGATGTCGCACAAATAAGACGATGCATAAAGGATAAACTTATCCCCCGGTTGCGCGCTTAACATCTGCTTTTGCACGTCATCCAGCAGCCAGTTCTCATAGCATCGCACCATGCGATCGCCCCTGATTGACCAGATCGACCGGACTTTCTGCATCCCAGGGCAGCCGAGCACCGGTCAGCTTACTGACCGCCAACCGGATGGCCGCCAAATCCGCCCCTAACTCATTGTTGAATTTATCTGCTTTGGTATTCATTTGGATTGCACCTGATTTTTTCTCAATTTGATAGCTTACAGGATAAGCATAAACGCTAGCGTAAGAAAGTCCAAAAGTATGCCAAGGAATACCACTTGATCCATTTATCCTTGAAGCAATATCCAGGAAAAATTCCAGGGACCAGACAGATAAACTCTTCGGAATCTTTACGAGAGCATCAAACGTCAGAATTTTCACCAAAAACAGTGCTTTTCTTGCAGCGGGAGCAAGTGACGCTGATGGACTTATTCTCGGATTTTTTGAGCTGTCGTTTGATCTCACCTATCGGAAAAGGCTTCTGGCAGTAGTGACACCTGGCGTATACTTTTTGAATGGTTTCTTTTTCTGCGCACCTGGGGCACACGATCTCGAAAAACTGGCCGACTTCAACGTCTCTGGACAGTGCGGCGAGTTCTTTCGCCGTGAACTCGTGCCGGCACTTCGGGCAATAGGCGTTGTCAAATTTTCCGAGAAATTTGGTACCCAGGTAAATAATCTCGCCCACGGTAAAAAGGAGGCCAACAGGCCCCAGAAATCTTGCGAGAGCGCGGCCGCCAAACTTCGAAGCTATTGTTCGGATTATAAAACCAAAGCCTGCCATCATTTCTCCTTCAAATTTTGTGACTCTATGAAGCGGAGCAATCAGCGATGGCCCCGCCGGCAGCTGGATTTAAATTTCGGTCACCAAGTCCTGGTAAGCCTTTGCCAACCCGCATTTCGAAATTTTCGATTGGACCTTGGCCCTATGGGGGCAAACAGACGTTGCGGATCAAGGGTCTTGACGGTTACGGCGAAACCTCATTATGCTATAATGATTTATTGTAAAAATGACGCTGTTTCAAGCTGACCACAAAAGTGAGCCAAGGTTGAAATGGACAAAAAGCTCCATTTAGGAATTAAATCCCAGCCGGACGACACCACCTGCGGACCGACCTGTCTTCACGCCGTTTACACCTATTTTGGCGACAAAATCTCCCTGGACAAGGTCATCGGGCAGGTCAAGCAACTCAAGGGGGGCGGCACCCTGGCGGTTCTGTTGGGCTGTCACGCCCTGCGCCGCGGTTACCGGGCCAAACTCTACACCTTCAATCTGCAGGTGTTCGACCCGACCTGGTTTGCACCCGGCGCACCGGCCATCGAAGAGCGGTTGACGACTCAAATGAAGGTCAAAAAAAATTCAAAGATACGCACCGCCTCCAAGGCCTACCTCGACTTTCTGCGCCTGGGGGGTAGAATCTGTTTCGAGGATCTGACCAGTTCGCTTATCCGGGGCCTTCTGAAGCGCTCAATTCCGATATTAACGGGACTGTCGGCCACCTTTCTCTATCGGACGGCCCGGGAAACGGCGCTTGGGAAGAAATTGGTCTACGACGACATCCAGGGCGAGCCGACCGGCCACTTCGTCGTACTGTGCGGATACAACATGCAGGACCGCACCGCCTTGGTGGCCGATCCCCTGCTGCCCAACCCCATCAGTAACTCCCCGATCTACACGGTTCGTCTGAATCGTTTGATCTGCGCCATCATGTTGGGGATCCTGACTTATGACGCCAACTTGTTGATTATTACACCCAAAAAGAAACCCGGATAAGGAGGGATCAGGTGTCTGTTCTCGTCGTCATTGAAAACCCCGAAGAGTGCCCGCTGAGTTTCACCGGCATCGAGCCCGTAGCTGCCAGGGCGTATCTCTCGGACACTTCATTTTCAGAACTGAAGGGGACCAAGGTCTTCAACATCTGTCGTTCCTACCGGTACCAGAGCCTCGGATATTACGTCAGCCTGCTGGCTGAGGCCCGCAACCACAAGCCCGTTCCGTCCATCACCACCATTCAAGACATGAAATCGGTAGGCATCATCCGTTTGATGTCCGGTGAAATCGAGGAGTCCCTGCAAAAGCTCTTCTCGGACGATGACCCTAAAAAAATTTCCATCGATATTTACTTCGGCAAGTGCGTCGACAAAAGGTTTGAACTCATCAGCTCACGGCTGTTCAAATTTTTCCCGGCCCCCTTTATAAGGGCCGATTTCACATTTACCATTAATTGGCAGCTCACCAATGTCTCGCCCTTACCGGTAAAAGACATTCCCCCCGATGAACAGGCTTTTGCCCAGGCGGTGGCCTCGGAATTTTATGCCGGTAAAAAACTTTACATCCCCAAACGGTCGATTCCCCGCTATGATCTGGCCATCCTCCAGGATCCCGCCGAAAAGCACCCCCCTTCGGACCCGAAAGCGTTGCGGAGGTTCGTCAAAGCCGCCGAGGAACTAGGGCTGGGGACTGAACTGATCACCCGCGAGGATTCCAACCGGCTGGCCGAGTTCGACGCGCTGTTCATCCGCGAAACCACCAACGTGGACCACCACACCTACCGCTTGGCCCGCAAGGCCGTGGCCGAGGGGCTCGTGGTCATCGATGCACCGGAATCGATCTTGCGCTGTTCGAATAAGGTTTACCTGGCCGAGCTTCTGTCCCGGTCGAAGGTGCCTATTCCCGAGACTCACATTCTGCACGCTAAAAACTATGAAAGCCTGATGGGCCAAATGAGCTATCCCTGTATTTTGAAGCAGCCGGACAGTGCCTTTTCGCAGGGTGTGGTCATGGTCGAGGACAGGGAGTCGCTGCGGGAACAGTTCCGTTTCATGTTGAAAAAATCGGAACTGATCATTGCCCAGGAATTCCTGCCTTCGGCATTCGACTGGCGTATCGGCATCCTTGACCGCAAGCCCCTTTTTGCCTGCAAATACTTCATGGCGGGCAAGCACTGGCAGATCGTGCGCAAGGGTAAGGGCGACCGAGACATATATGGAAAAGTGGAAACGCTGCCGGTGGCAAAGGCGCCGAAGTTCGTGGTCAAAACTGCCCTCAAAGCCGCCAACCTGATCGGTGACGGGCTCTACGGCGTCGACCTCAAGCAGGTCGGACAAAAAGCCTTCGTCATCGAGGTGAACGACAATCCCAACATCGATGTTGGATACGAGGACGATGTTCTCGATGAGGAACTCTATCTGCGGATCATGGAAGTCTTTCTCAAACGGATCGAAATCCGAAAATCGGGAAACCACAGCCAGTGAGCGAGAAGGCCCTTCACCTCTTCGAGGCCATCGGCCTCGAACTGGAGTACATGATCGTGGACAAGCGCAGCCTGTCGGTGCGTCCCATTGCCGACAAGGTCCTTGCCGCCGTCGCGGGCCAGATTGTGTCCGAAGTCGAGGTGGGGGCGCTCAGCTGGTCCAATGAACTGGTCCTGCACGTGATCGAGCTCAAAACCAACGGCCCGGCCGGTTTGTTGACCGGTCTCGGCAAAGAGTTCGAGCGTCACGTTAAAAAGATCAACGCTATCCTGCGGCCCATGGGGGGGCGGCTCATGCCCACGGCCTGTCATCCCTGGATGAATCCGCTCACCGAAACGGTGCTGTGGCCGCACGAGTACAGTCCTGTCTATGAGGCCTACGACAGGATCTTCGGTTGCCAGGGGCACGGTTGGTCAAATCTTCAGAGCACCCACATCAACCTGCCCTTTGATGGAGACGACGAGTTTGCGACACTCCATGCCGCCATTCGTCTGCTCCTGCCGATCATGCCTGCCCTGACAGCCAGCTCGCCCGTTCTCGACGGAAAACCCACCGGATTCATGGACAGCCGCATGGAGGTGTATCGTCACAATTCGGCCCTGATTCCGTCAGTGGCCGGGCGAATCGTTCCGGAACCGATCTACTCTTACGGAGGCTACGATCGGGACATATTCCAACCCATGTTCGCCGACATCGCCCCCTATGACCCGGCCGGTGTCTTGCGACACGAGTTCTTGAACTCGAGGGGCGCCATCGCTCGCTTCGACAGGGGCGCCATTGAAATTCGGGTTCTCGATGTACAGGAATGCCCGCAGGCCGATACGGCCATAGCCGCATTAATTGCAGCTGTCCTCAAAATACTGTGCCGGGAGCGCTGGGGGCCCGTCGAAAAGATAAAAAACATCGACACCGGCCCGCTGGCCGACCTTTTTCTGGCGGTCATCAAAGATGCCGATGTGACGATCATCGACAATAAGGCGTTTCTCGAAACCTTCGGCCTGTCCGGTCGAGGACCGCAGACCGCTCGGCAAATCTGGCAGCATCTCTTCGAGAGCTGCCTGACCGATGGCGATATCGACGCCGAGACAGTCAAACCGGTTGAAACCATACTGGAAAAGGGCTGTCTGGCCCGACGCATCCTAAAGGCGTTGGGGAAGGACGCGCGGCGGGAAAAGCTCCACCGGGTGTACGCCGATCTTTGTAACTGTCTGGCCGATGGGCGTATGTACCTGACTTGAACCACTACTTTTCCCTTTCCACCAATCCCTTGACAAACCAGCGCTGCATGCTCAGCACGACCAGGATGGGTGGCAGCATCACCAGCAGGGCTCCGGCCAAGGCCACATTCCACTTAGGAACATCGTCGATTTGCGGAATCAACTCCTGCAAACCGATGACCGCGGTGGTCATGTCCGGATCGGTGGTGATCAGCAGCGGCCAGAGGTACTGGTTCCAGCCGTATACGAATTCGATCACCACCAGGGCGGCGATGTTGGTCTTGGAGAGGGGCAGAAGAATTTTGCGGAAAAACATCATGGTCGAGGCGCCGTCCAGGGTCTCCGCCGGATTGATGATGGTCTTCGAAGGGGGCTTGAGACTGCCGCTGCCTGATAGAGCCGGCAAGCAGGTCCGACCGGACATGGACGTGATCATGGGCCTGCGCACCGAAGACATCACCGTGGTCAATGGCCACGAGGGGTTTCCGTCCGAATGGAAGGCCGAGGGCATCGTGGAAGTGGTGGAGCCGCTTGGCAGCGAAACAAATCTGCACCTGGATCTATCCGGCACCAAACTTGTCGCGCGCTGTGAGGGTGGTCGTTCTATAAAGGCCGGCGACCATGTGCCCTTGGCATTAAATCTCAATCACCTGCACATTTTCGATGCCGCTAGCAAACAGTCGATCTATTGACCGCATCGACACCCCCTTTTTTTTCTCGAACCTCTGAGGCACAAATCGACGTCACTTCCCTCCGAACAACGGGTCCTTCTTTTGCACAGTCTGGGTAATTTGACCCGTTTTCGCTGAGCTATTTTACGCATACATCCGTTTTATTTGCACTGTCAGCGAACCAAATTATCTTTCTATCTATTTGATATTAATTGTTTATTCAATATTTTCAGGGTTTGGTACGGCTCTTGAATAAGTGTATGAAGACCATATCGGCCGTTTATTGATCCCGGCCGACAATGCAGCGACAATCCGAGATTCACCATTCGTGAGGAGAATGAAGTGAAAAACGATTTGAAAAAAGTGTTGATCAGAAAAATCGAAGAGATGAACTGCCTCGACCGCATGGAGCTTCTCAACAAATATACCGCATTTGCCGAAGACACGTACTGCCATTTCTCGAAAGACAAGATCAACGCCGTGATCAGCAAGATTGTTCTTTATAAATTCGACCGGGAGGCCTTGATCGGTGGTTTGAAGAAAGGGGAACCGGTCGTCGACTGCCCCGGTTATCGGCTGGCCGACTTTTTGATAGCCGAATTGGATTGGATTTAATAATATTCCTCGTATGTCAGCTCTTTAAGAGTAATTTTGCTCTTGAACAGGTTGTAGGCCCAGGCCTGATAGAGCAGAACGATCGGCACGAAGATCAGCGCCACCACCAGCATGATTTTCAGCGTGAGCGGGCTGGAGGAGGCATTGAAGGCCGTCAGGCTGTAGGCCGGGTCAATAGTTGACGGAAACATGTTGGGGAAAAGCCCGATGACACCGTAGAACGTGGCCCCGATAATGGTCAACGCCGAGGAGAACCAGGCCTTGAAATACGCCCGGCGGGCCAAATAGACCCGGATGCCCAAGAGGGCCGCGACCGTTACCAGGATGACGACGAAAAGCAGCGGATGGGCCAGGTAATTGGCGTACAGGTTGGTAGAAACCGCGCTGTTTACAAGGAAGATCACCGCCACGATCAGCAGCACCGGCCAGAGCAGCTTGCCGGTGGCGACGGCGCGGTCGTGCAGGTTGCCGTCGGATTTGATCGACAGCCAGATGGCGCCGTGGATCAGAAAAAGCAGAACAAACAGGATCCCGCCAAGGAGCCCGTAAGGGTTGAGCAGGGTCAACAGCGTGCCCTGGAAGATGCCGTCGGCATCAATCGGCAGACCGCGGAAAATGTTGGCAAAGGCGACCCCGAAGAGCAGCGCCGGCAGGAAGCTGCCCAGGAAGATGCAGACGTCCCAGAGCCGGCGTCCGCCGGCCGAGGTCATTTTCTTACGAAACTCGAAGGCCACGCCGCGGATGATCAGGGCGAAAAGGATGAGCATCAGGGCCGAATAGAGCGAGGAGAACATCACGGCATAAAGGGTGGGGAATGCCGCAAAGGTGACCCCGCCTGCGGTCAGCAGCCAAACCTGGTTGCCGTCCCACAGCGGACCCATGGCGTTGATCATCACGCGTTTGTCGTTTTCGGATTTGCCCAGAAACGGATAGAGTGTGCCGATTCCCAGATCGAAGCCGTCGGTGATGAAAAAGACGGCCCACAACAGCCCCCAGACGAAAAACCAGGTCGATTGAAGCGCCATTTTAACCTCCGTGACGTTATTTTTAAGTGAACCCTCAGTCCGATCGATCTTGGATGGACGCGTATTTAGGCTGTTGCCCCATCCAGCGCTGCCCCAGCGGTTGCATCGGAGTCCTCCACCGGGCCCTTTTTGGCATTCTGGGCCAGCAGGAAGAAGTCGACGGCACCCAGCAGCCCGTAGACCAGGGCGAAACCCAACAGGCTCACCGCCACCTGGGAGGTTGCAATGGGTGACACCGCGTCGGCCGTGCCCATCAAGCGATAGACGATCCAGGGCTGGCGACCGATTTCCGTCACGATCCACCCCAGTTGGATCGCCAGGTAGGGCAGGGGAATCGACCAGAGCATCAGTTTCAGGTAGCCGGGGCTCTCCAGCAGCCGGTTGCGCTTGAATATCCCGATCACGGACATGAGGATGAAATACATGCCGAGGGCCACCATGAGCCGGAAGGAGAAAAAGACCGGCAGCACCGGGGGGCGCTCGCTCTTGGGAAAATCCTTGAGGCCTTTAACCTCGGCGTTGAAATCGTGATAGCCGAGGAAGCTCAGGACGCCCGGAATCGATCCAAGCTGGAAGGCGTTGCGTTCGTTTTCCGGATCCGGAATCGCAAACAGGTGGATCGGGGCTCGGGTGGTGGTTTCCCAGTGAGATTCCATGGCGGCCAGCTTTTCCGGCTGCATCCGAGTCACTTCGACGGCATGTTTGTCGCCTTCCACGGCGATAAAAATCGAGAACACGAAGGCGAACACCAGGCCGATCTTGAAAGAGCGCGTGAAAAAATCGATGTGCTGCTTCTTGAGCAGGTGATAAGCGCTGATACCCATCATGAAGAAACCGGCCAGAATGTATGCGGCCGGCAGGGTGTGCAGAATCGTCAGGATGCCGAAAGAATTGAAGACCACTGCCGCAAAATCGGTCAACTCCGCGCGGCCGTTGCGGATAGCGTATCCCACCGGGTGCTGCATCCAACCGTTGGCGGTCAGGATCCAGATGGCCGAGAGGTTGGTGGCAAATGCCACCAGCCACATGACTGTTGCATGGGCTCGCTTCGATAGTTTGCGCCAACCGAAGATCCAGACGCCTACCAGCGTCGATTCAAGAAAAAAGGCCGCCGTGGCTTCGATCGCCAGCAGGGATCCGAAAATATCACCGACATAGGCAGAGTAGCGCGACCAGTTGGTGCCAAACTGAAACTCGAGGGTGATGCCAGTCACGACCCCCAGGGCAAAGTTGATCAAAAACAGTTTGCCCCAGAATTTGGTCATCCTCAGGTAGGTTTCATCGCCGGTGCGCACGTAGCGGGTTTCCATGTACGCCACCAGAATCGATAGGCCCAGCGTCAGTGGAACAAAGAGGAAGTGAAACATCGTGGTCGCGGCAAACTGCAGCCTGGATAAGAACAAAACGTCCATCTCGCCTTCTCCTTCTTCATTTTAACCTGAACTGATCAGTTCCAGGCTCAGGGTTCAAAGGTTATAAAATGCTGATTTCCGTAACTTTATACTCCATTGTTTGGATTGGCCGCTTTAACCCATTGGGTGAAATATAGAATTCGACTCGGTTGACCCGCAATACGATTTTTTGAGAGCAGTTACGACGCTTTAGTGCCTTACTCCTCAATTAGATACTTGAAACTCGATACTTTAAATTCAGATGCCGCAACCCGCAACCTGTAACCCACAACCAGTGGTGGCATTTTCGTTTGTCCGGGCTCCGGTGCGTCATTTTCATTCACCGTGGAGGCCATGAGCGTTTAACGGGAAACCGCTCAACATAGGTCTTATTTACCAGCGGAACCAGTTCGGATGATCGCTTCCGTCTGGCAGCTGTCCTGCAGCAGCCCGGCAAAAGTGGCTTCCTTGAGGGTAGCCCTAAGCTGCGAGCGGGCCTTTTCCCAGACCAGATGCACGGCGCAGGCATTCGAGCGGTTGCACGAGGCCGGCCGCATGACGCAGTCGTTCAGAAAGATCTCGCCAACCACGGCCTCGACCACATCGAGCAGCGTCAGCTTCTGAGGCGGCACCACCAGGCGATACCCGCCTTTGGCCCCCTGGACGATGTCGATGAAACCGGCCCGACTTAGCTGCTGGGCGATCTTGCCGAGAAACTGTTCGGGAATATCCATGGACCGGGCTATTTCCTTGCGCATTGCCAGCTCTCCCGTTCCCAGGGATGCCAGATAGAGCATGCAACGCACCGCATATTCGCCCGCCCGGGTCAATCGCACCGGTTTCCCCCCCAACACATAATAGATTAATAGGATGTTTTTAATCCGATATAATACTCGGAGTAGACTGTCAATGGTTTTTTTACGGATGGGGGAGATTTTTAAAAACAATTTTACTCAATTTTGAGATACCGAATAGCTATCAAAGCGCTTTGATGATTTTATTGAATTTTGATAGCAGTTAGAGAAACTTCGGTTCGATTCCAGCTTAGTTGAAGATATATTGACATGCTAAAATTTTATCAGGCCTGCTGTAGACGGATCATACATGCAATGTAAACTTTTTATGCTTTCCATTACAAAGGCCACACACCACATAACGTGTATGGCCCCAATTCTACAATTTCTCAAGATATTTTAACTACTTGGTTTACTAAAGATTTACCGTCATTAGACTTGCTGATAGAGGTCCCACCCTTTGGAAACAAAGACTCTACAAGACAACTCAATTATCGAAGATTAGACATCCTTACAGATAGGACATCAATGACACTATAAGCGATTGTAACACTTAAGCGGTTGGCCGCCTACGACGGCTGCGAGACAACGATTGCAATAGCCGCATTTCACCGGAGATTTTCTTCCCTCGACCATCTCCTTGGGCAATGCCGGTTCCCGGACCAGCGCTCGTGCCATTGATATGAAATCGGCTTTCTTTTCTTGCACGATGGTCTCCATGGTTTGAGGATACTTCATTCCTCCAACCAGCATCACCGGGACAGCGCCAACCATACCTTTAATCTTCTCAGCATGTGGTAGCCAGTAGGCCTCCTCCATTTTAACGCTATCGACAATTGAATACAGCGCCTGCTCGGTTTGCGTTTTGGCATCCCCTTCCAATCCCCCGGCCATCTGATCGATGGGCACCTCTCCCCGACTCATCACAAAGGCGGTATCCGCCACAATCCCACCGCTCACTTCAATGGCATCCACGCCCGCGTCGGCGAGTCCTTTCGCGATGATGCAGGATTCGTCCAACTTAAGCCCGTTCTCGACACCTTCTTCCACACTGATCTTGATTAAAACGGGATAATCCGGTCCCACTGCGGCTCTCACCTTTTTAATGACCTCCTTCACAAATCGCATCCGGTTTTCCGTTTTAACCTTACCTATTATTGGATTCGGCTTAAATGTTTACCAGAGCCCAAAATCTCAGTTTAATGGGGGTGCCTTGAAGATTCCGGATAAAATTAGGTCAAGGATGAGTTGTCGCAGAAGGTTTTCGCTCAGCGATAAGAAATGAGGAAAAGGGTACAGCGCTTTTGAAAACGAATTGGATCAATCAAATATAGAATTAGCAAGAGACGACATGTGACTATGCATTAACCCATTTTGTTCATATTAGCGTTTCTTGTGTATTTCAATAGGGGAATATATTCATTATAATAGGGATAATTTTTATGAAAAGGGCGTATCATCTCATTAGATATTTGGTATTTAACCGTGCCTATATGATTGTGACGAGTCAACCTGAAGGTAAATACTTGTGACTGCGACATCTTGCCAGTAGCTGCCGATCGCAATTAACCGTAAAATGTACAAATACGGTTTTAGTATCGCAATGGTTCAAGCCGTTTTAAATCTGTTTCAAGGATTTTACCAAACGGCTTTTACTTTTGTTCAAAGGCCGTCAGCGCTTTTGTGGCAACCTCTTCACCCCGCTCTTGAACAAAATGGCCGGCCTCAAGAAGTTCATATGGTTCGGGACAGTTCCGAACGTCATTGCGAAGTACCTTCATAACCGGTGGACCCAGCACTGGATCTTTCATACCGACGGCCATGAATACCGGCCCGTTCCACTTATTGCGTAACCACTCACGAGCTTTGCGTGACAATTCTGCACCGGGTGCGTCGGGTCGATCTGGCACCAATTCAGGGAAACGGCGCACACCGGCCTTGTGGTTGGTATCCGGAAATGGCGCATCATAAGCCGCACATTCTTGCTCTGACAAATGCGGACAGGTCAGTTTTAAAAGTCTGGCGGGGGAAAGGTCAGGGTTCTTTCTAACCCAGGAGCGCCAATCGAGAAACCCTTGGGAAAGTCGAACATCTCCGGTACCGAGGGTTGTGTTCATGATGAGCAGCCGGGAAAATCGTATCGGCATTTCCATTGGCAAGGTAAGGCCCAGAAGACCACCCCAATCCTGGCAGACAAGGGTGATATTATTAAGGTCTAAGTGGTCAATGAATGCGATCAGCGAATTGCGGTGAAAGTCAAACGTATACACGGTTTCATCCACCGGTTTGTCTGAGCGCCCAAAGCCAAAATAATCCGGCGCGACTACGCGATTGCCGTCAGACGTAAAAACCGGGATCATTTTTCTGTAGAGGTAACTCCATGTCGGTTCCCCGTGTAAACACAGAAAAATGTTGTTTGCATTTTGGGGACCTTCATCTATGTAGTGCATTCGTAAGCCTTCAAATCCTTTTAAATCATCGATGTAATACGGATCGAATGGAAAGGCAGGAAGGTTAATAAACCGTTCATTCGGAGTTCTCAGAACGTTTTGCATGGCAATACCTCTATATCGATTTATCTACTCTGTTATGGAAATGACCATGATAATTGTCGAAAAATATATGCAACTATAAACAGAGCAAATAGGATGAGGAAGATGATTTTTAATATTTTAGGCAATTTTTAAAATCAATATCGAAGGTTGTTTTAGCTTGCCAAAATCGTAACTATTTAGAATAATATTAATTTATAAGATACCTTCTGGCTATTCCAGCTATAACGTGCCTATTGTCAGTGTGTCAAACCAAAATGATGATCGATCAATCCTCCGGCAATCAAAAAATCCTTGCGAACAAAATTAAAAAGATGCCACTGCCACCGCCCAAAAACCGAACAGCATACGGGACCTACCTGTATTTCGTCGAACCCGGCACACTTGAAACCCTCATTCGAGATTACCGCCGGATTCTCATGGAGAATTTTCAAAAGGTTAGAATCGAAAGTGCCGGGCAATATTGGACCTGCGATCAGGACTACGATCCCAGGAATTGGAACTGGAAACCCTGGCATCATCTCGAGCGGCTGTGCCGAAAACGGGGTCTCGATGATTTTGCCGTAAGGGAGATCCTTGAGGAGCACATCGGAAGGAAGCTGGAATGAGTGTGCCAGGTACTATTTGATTAAAGGAAGTTGCGGAAGGAGGCGCTTAGAAGGCATTTCGGCGTTGATTTTGAGAGCGGGGAGGTTGGGCTGGTGGGTTGACCGGAACTGCAGAATCGTTTTCGACTTGATTTCCGTTTTGGATTTGGAATGTTGACCGCAAATGACGGGTTGGATGGATTTTTGGTATGGAAAAGAATGATGGGAAAAAGTACAGGAAGGATGGTGTCTGAAATTCATATAATATCCGTTACTTTTTAATCAAAAATTAATTCTCGTCTAATTCCGCCGGTTTTATCCCTGCCAGATGATCGCATCTTTCTGATTTCATGATGAGTTACAGATTTGATCGCATTAACTTTTTATGTAACCTCTGGCTTCCTCAAACGTTATCGAACAGAAACCTCTATAAATCCGAATAATGATCATAAAATACACGTTCAGAGAATAGACCGGCTTCGATACCCACAAAGAAAATTTTCAGCGCTTTTGGTACGAATTTTGATTAAATAAATTATGGATTCGGAGGAACTGGCTTACTCGAACTATAAATAGAATGGTACGAATACAGCCGTGGGTGACTTTCAGGATACTGTTTCGAATCTGTGTGTTTCATGTCCGGATTAATACATCAGGGTTTCGATGATTTAGACAACGAGGAAAATATATGCCCGATCCTCGATAATCCAGAACCAGACTGTTATTGCAGTGATCTGAACAGCCTGACAATACCCTATACCGTAAAATACTGCCTGCGGTATTTCAGGGCGTGCAGCATCTATCAGAGGATACAAAAAGAAGGAAGAACGTCAAGCGCTTTACCAGATGGCCGGAAATGCAAAACCTATTTTTAGTGGCATGCATGTGTGAGTTTTCAAACATAGTACATCGTATGTTTTTACAGTTACTTATATAGTATTTTTTTCAAAATCGGCCGTCTGACTGTATGTCTTATAATACACATTTAGCGCGTATTTATAACTTTCAGAAAGAAGCCGGATCGTAACAACCTATTATTATAGCTTAAAATATACGTTATTCAGTTACGGCATTTTTTTTGCGTGTATTTTACTCGCTCTTTCCACTTCAGGTTTGGCAGATTTAACTCTGAGAAGTTCAGTAAGGGCGAGTTGGTTATAAATAATTGGCAACAAATCTTACAACCTTATTCAAAACATGGAGGAACTTATGACAAAATTGTTTGCAATGGTGGTTTCTTTGGCTCTCGTCATAAGCGTGGCGGTTCTACCGGTTTGGGCAGTTGGGGATAAAGTACGAAGTGATCTCGCCACAGGTCCGGCTGGTGACACTGGAGGTGGATTAGTGCAAACAAGCCAGGGAGATCCAGTAGGTGATAGCACTCAACCTCTTAGTGTTCAGGAAGATATGACTGGAATAAATGGTCAATCCGGAACAACGCCAAGTTTAACAGTCGAGGAAGAAGCTTTACTACTTTTGCGTTGAGAGGAAAAACTTACAGCGTTGTTCTCAAACATTGCCAAAAGCGAACAGCGGCATGTGGATTCTGTTTTGTACCTGCTGGGGAAAGGCGATGGTCCCCGAAGGCTGAACAGCCTGAAGAAGTAAATAAGCTCTAAGCCGATTTGCAGCAGGAGATATCAGGTCGTCTCTGCGGATGGGTGAGGAGGGGTCGTGGTAAACCTCATTCGGAGTCAGGTTGTCATCTTGAAGCTTTTACAACTATAAGCAATTATAATTAAAGTAAATACGGCAGCATGGGGTTATAATTTGTCGACCCCATCATTGGATTTTTAATCTTTTCGGTCTAATTCAGATCTAACTGCAAGTCCAATTTTTTCTAGCGTATACGGCTTTTTTATGTAACTGCCGGCGCCCAGTTTCTGTGCTTCAAGGACGCGTTCGGTTTTGGCAAATCCACTGGCAATAACGGCTTTTTGATCGGGAACGATTTTCAAGATTTCCCTGTACGTTACCAGCCCATCAATACCGGGAGGCATGATCATGTCTAATATCAGCCCATCAAAAGATCTTTTTTTGATCAGCGCCACCGCCGACTCACCGCTGGCTGCCGTGGTTACATCATAACCGAGCCGCTCCATCATTCGTTTGGCGAGATCTCTTTGTTCCGGCGCGTCATCAATTATCAATATGGACTCACCTTTCCCAAGATAATCTTCGATATAAACGGGTGAGGGTGCTTCCATTTCTGACCGTGACGCAGGATAATAGAGAACGAATGTCGTACCTGACCCTTCCTCGGTAATGATATCTATAAAGCCGTCATGGTCTTTGACCGCACCCCATACGACCGACATCCCCAGACCCGTGCCACTACGTCCCAACACCTTTTTCGTGTAAAACGGTTCGAAAATTTTATCCAGGTCGGATGGGGGCATTCCAATACCAGTGTCGGTTACCTCCAGGATAGCATATTCGCCTTCGGGGATAATCTCAAAGCCGGCGTATGACTTGTCAATATAGCAGTCTCTTGTGGCGATGGTGATCTTGCCGCCTGCGGGCATTGCATCGGCGGCATTGGCCACCAGATTCGTCACCGCCTTGGAAATATGCGAGTAAGAACCCACTACGTTCAAAATGCCTTCGGTGAGGTTCATTTCAACTTTGAGATCGTGTTGGTCGCCGATTATTTTTCTGTATTCCGGCGAGGTGATGAAATCGTTCACGATATGATTGAGGTTGATGACCTTCTTGGCCGCCACGCTCCGGCGGGCCAGGGCTAACAAATCCTGTACGATTTCTGCAGCCTTTTCGCCTGATTTTTTAATCGTCAGAAGCGGTTTTCGAAGTGAGCTGTCTTCTTCGATGTCGTGCAAAAGCAGATCTGGATAACTGACTATACCGCTCAGAATATTATTCAGATCGTGGGCTACACCACCGGCCAAGGTCCCTAAAGATTCAAGTTTTTTAGCGCTCTGAAGCTTGACTTCAAGAACTTTTTTCTCTTCTTCCGCTTTTTTTATGGCAGTTAGATCATGCACGACTGTCATGGCCTTTATGGGTGCGCCATTTTCAAAAAAGAATTTGGAATTCGTTATCACGGACAGTTTCTGTCCATTTTTACCTCGGATTTTATATTCGGCAGGTGGTGGATCCTCCTGGCCGTAAAAGACATTTTCAAAGAGTTCTTTGGCCTTTTCCCTGCTCTCTTCGTTCAAAAGGTCAAAAAGACCCATGTGTAAAAGCTCATTTTCGGTATAGCCGGTGTATTCGCTCATCACGTCGTTGACACTGATGAACTTAAACGTCTTCAGATTAAATTCGAATATTCCCGCCGGTGCATATTTTACGATTTCCTTGTACTTTTCCTCACTTTCTTTAAGAGCCTTTTCGTAATTGACTCGTTGGGTAACATCCCTGGCTGCACCCTGAACCGCCTTGGGGTGGCCGTTTTCATCCAGAATGAGCCGGTTGCGGTATTCTAGGATGACCGCCTGACCTGACTGGGTGAAGGCTTTCAGGTACCCCTCATCCGAGCCGTTGGCTATAATTCGCGCTATGTATGCGTCGAAATTGGGCTTGTGTCGTTCGGGTATCAATTCGCGGATATTCACGCTTTCATGGTCTTCCCGTTGCCAACCATATTCTTTTTTGAACGGAAGATTCGTTTCCAACAGATTCCCGTCCAGATCATGAATGCAAAGCAGATCCGAGCCATTTTCAAAAAGGTTGCGGTATTTTTTTTCACTTTCGGCAATTTTCTCAATGGCCTTTTTACGTTCGGAAATATCCCGAGTAACGCCCATAATGGCCGTTGGCACACCACTTCGATCGCGGACAAATGACATGATGGCTTCAGCCCAGGCATATCCGTTTCCTTTAACCGACTGCTCGACCTCTATTCTTCTTGAGCGCTGCGGATCGATGCCTGGCTTGTTTTCATTGGCCAGTTCCGCTTCAAGGATTTTCAATGTTTTTGACAGAGAACCCGGGGACAACGTTTGTTCAAGTGTCAGCGCTTTGGCCTCTTCCGGAGTGAATCCCCGAATTTTCTCTACTGAAGGGCTGATGTAAACAAATTTCCGAGTCTTAAGATCCAAGATCCAGATGATGTCGGATACGTTCTCTGCCAGGATGCGATATTTACGTTCCGATTCAATCAAGTTGGCTTTTTGGGATTCCAGGGCCTGTTTTGAATCAATGAGTTGCTGATTCGTTTTCTCAAGCTCGGTAGCCAGACGTCTAACGTCATCGTATTTTGATTGGATCAATTTGTTGGCCTGCACCAGATCTTCGATGGCCTGTTGGCGGTATTTCCGTCCCAGAAAAAACCGTTTTATACGCTGTATCTTGTTCGGCATCCAACGAACATGGTAATAACAGCTTTGGCATCCCTGAGGTGGACTGTCCGACCAAATTCGGCTGCCATATTTTTCATGCGTCACCTGGCACCTGATTTCTTCAACCTCGGCAAGTGGCAAACCGAACATCGTCGGTATGCCTGAAAGGATTCCACGGGTGTAATCACAGTCAAACCGGGTTTTCTGGGCACTGTCATGGTAGCGGTCCTCCAAAAAAACCCATGAATCTCCGATGTCGTGGATGATCACACTGCCGTTTAATTTGAGGAATCGATTATATTTGGGGGCCTGTGCATAAATGAGCTCCGGACTGCCGATAAGCCGGACGATACGATCCAAGATTCCCAAGGATTGAAAACGCTCTGATGCTAACGTCATATGATAAACGGCGTTTTTATCTTTTAGTAGGTCAATCATTCGCTGATAAAGTACTTGCAGGAGCTTATGAGAGACCCAATTGTTGGTGTCAGACAGATAGTCTGCATCCAGCGGCAATCCATCCAGTAGGTTGCCCAGCGTGCCATTGTTGTTCTCCTGCACATACATGAGCAGCGTGCGGGTGACCCGGCAGCTTATTTCTCTGGTCATTTCAGGATGGGTGTTTTTGTTCATTGCTCTGTTAGGGTATGCATTCAACTAAATAAGGATAATTGACTGAATTAATGGCCTTGGTCACCATGGCAATAAAGTAGCATATTTTATTATATCCGTGGCGGCGTCAAGTATTAAACCAATCTTGCTAAGAATTTGAAATAACATATTTACATTTTTTTGTGTAAATTATTCTTAACAAATTCAATAGATTTTACACATACACCCTCAAAGGATTCCAAAGATGGTTGCGACCAAGGCAGGCACCATCGAGGCTGTTCATCAGGAAATCGGATTTGCCAGAAAACAAAGCACCGGAATGGTTGAAACTCTGCTGGAAATTATCGAAGCAGCCTTGCCACCAAAGGTGGATCTAGTTGGCAGCGGGTTCGGTAAATTCTGTGTCAATCGACCGATTATTTGCAGTGGCTGGTCGGGACCGATCTTGAAGATGATTTGAGGTATACGATTGAACAGTATTTGAATTTATAGCAAATATAGATTCCCGAACTGTAGCCAGTCACGCCGGAGGTCGCGAGTTCGATCCTCGTCGCTCCTGCCAATTATAAGAAGGGGTTAGATATGAGTCTAACCCCTTGTATGTTTTTTGACTGCGGCCATTCCCGCCGTTATTCCACCCACAGAACGGTTCGGAAATAGTGTAGGAAGGTTCAGGTTAAACGGTAACGTCGCCATTGGTCTGGGCCTGAACCACGGTAATGGCAATCAGGTCCACCACGCTCTCCATTTCCGAATTGCGCTGCAGCACATTGAAGGGGCGGTCGATGCCCATCAACAGAGGGCCTACCACCTTGGCGCCGCCCAACCGGTTCATTAGTTTATAGGCGATGTTTCCCGATGCCAGGTCCGGAAAAACAAGCACGTTGGCGGCCTGCCCCAGGCGGTTAAAGGCGAAATCTTCGCTCAGAACGCGTTCCATCACGGCGGTATCCGCCTGCATTTCACCGTCTACCACCAGGTCAGGATTCTTCTCCCGTGCCAGGGCGGCGGCACGCGCCATGCGCTGTGTATCTTCATTGCGTACGCTGCCGAAATTGGAATAGGAGAGCATGGCTACACGTGGCGTCATATCGAAAAATAACGCCATCTCGCCCGCCAGCACAGCGATTTCCGCCAGATCCGATGCATCCGGATGGGTATTGACCGTCGCATCGGCAAAAAGCAGGGTGCGGTTCTTCTGAATGATGAGGTAAAGCCCGGAGACGCGCTTGACCCCTGAACGGCGGGGGATGACCTGGAGCACCGGTCGGATGGCGTTTGGGTAGGATTGGTCGATTCCGTGAACCTGTCCGTCTACCAGCCCTTCCTTGACCAGCATCGCGCCGAATATATAGGGATTGTGCAATTGTGCGGTTGTTTCAGATAGAGACCACCCTTTACGCTGTCGCAGACGGGACAGTGTTTCGGTGAAGGCCGTCACATGCGGGTTGCAGCGATGGTCCATGATGTCGATGCCGTCCAGCGAAATGTGATGGGCATCGGCCATCGAATGGATGTCTGCCGGGTCACCCAACAGCAACGGATATGCAATCCCTTCCTTGGCCACCTGGTGGGCCGCCCGGATGATCACGGGGTTGTGCCCTTCGGGAAGAACGATGCGCCGCGGGGCCTGTTGCGCCCGGTTAATGATTTTGCGCATGATTTCCCGCTCCGGCCCCAGGCCGGCTTCCAGGCGCTGAAGGTAGACGGCTTGTTCGGGCATTGATGCCCGGGCGACCCCGCTCTCCACCGCTGCGGATGCCACGGCTGGCACCACCTTTAGCAGTACACGGGTATCCAGTGGTTTGGGGATGATATATTCAGGTCCGAAGCGAATGGGTTTGCCGCCATAAGCGCGGATCACGGCGTCGGGCACATCATCATGGGCCAGTTCGGCGAGTGCATGTACAGCAGCCACTTTCATGGCCTCGTTGATTTCGGTGGCGCGTACATCCAACGCGCCGCGGAAAATAAATGGGAACCCCAGCACATTGTTTACCTGGTTGGGAAAATCCGAACGGCCGGTGGCTACAATGGCATCTGGCCGCGCGGCCTTGGCTTCGTGGTAGTCAATTTCCGGATCCGGATTGGCCAGGGCAAATACGATGGGATTGGGGTTCATCCGCTTGATCAGTTGCGGCGTGAAGGCCCCCTTCACCGACAACCCTACGAGCAGGTCCGCTCCGTCCACTGCTTCTTCCAGGGTGCGTGCGGCCGTGTCACAGGCCAGGGCCTGCTTATAAGGATTCATGCCGGTCAATCGTCCCTGGTATATCACTCCCCCGGTATCCACCATGATCAGATTGGCGGGTTTGACACCCAGCTGGGTATACAGCTTGCCGCAGGCGATGCCGGCCGCTCCGGCCCCGTTGACGACGACCTGCAGATTCTCTATGCGCCGACCCGTGATCGTCACCGCATTCAACATGGCGGCGGCGGAAATGATGGCCGTGCCATGCTGGTCATCATGAAATACCGGGATGGACATCTGCGCTTTGAGTTGTTCTTCGATATAGAAGCAATCCGGTGCCTTGATGTCTTCCAGGTTGATGCCGCCGAAAGTGGGTGCCATCAGCGTGACGGTACGAATGAAGTCATCGGCATCGGTGGTGTCCAACTCGATGTCGAATACATCGATGTTGGCAAAGCGTTTAAACAGAACGGCTTTGCCTTCCATGACCGGTTTGCCGGCCAGGGCGCCGATGTTGCCCAGCCCTAAAACTGCCGTGCCGTTGGTAACCACGGCAATCAGATTTCCACGGTTAGTGTAGTCGTAAGAGGTATCCGGTGTGTCTTTGATTTTCAGGCAGGGGGCCGCCACACCGGGAGAATAGGCCAGACTGAGATCGGTTTGGCTGAAAAAAGGCTTGGTGGGAACCACTTCCGTTTTTCCGGGCCGCGGTTCGCGGTGATAGCGCAGCGCCTCTGCATCATAGGACATGGAAGCCTCCTGTGTCGGAACAGGGTTTGGTGTCCGACTTAAGGGTAATATAGGCTTTAAGATAACGGTTTTGGACTGCTTTATCGGTCGATGGCTTGGGAGTACCAGCGGAAAAGGCTGTCTGACCTGAAGTTGTGTTACGAACCCAACACTGACCCGCTCAAGCGATACCGAGCTTCTCCGAAGCCATCTTGGTACCCTTCACGCGTGCGGCAATCTTTTGGAATGCGATGTCGCGAGCAACATCCGGTGAGCCATGCTTAGGTTTCGGGTCAATGCTAAAAGGTGAAAAACCACAGTCGTCTGTGGATCCGAGACGCTCTATGGGAATAAATTTTGAGGCGATTAAAAGATCTTGGCACACCTGTTCCGATGTTTCGATCTTTGGATTGAGCGGATCGATAACGCCGACAAAGCATATCTGCGGAACACCTTTTGCGTCCGATCTGCTGTACTCTCCGCTCATCTTGTAGACACGCTCCTTGTCCTTTTTCGTTTCGCTGCTGACAGCCCCCGAATAAATAGGGAATAAGAAAAAAAGGGAACATTGATCGGGGATGTCCCCTATCTACTTCTTTTCGATCGGAAAGGTCATGGTAGCCCCGAACCATCCGACGATCGAGACCATCGGAACGAGGGCGAGAACGAGAAGCAGGTAGAGCAGGTTGCCGCTCTGAACACCGTCCATCACTTCGGGATCGTTGAGGCGCCAGAAAAATAGGATAATGGCGACCACGAGTAGGGCCAGGGACAAAGGAATCTTGATCGCGATCGGTTTCATCATCCGGGCCATGTAGTTGTACCACCATGTGAAAAGACCGGTGGACATGGCGATGATCCCGAACAGGATGCCGCCCGCGAGGCAGTGAAAGGCCGTGGTCTCAAACGACTTGTTTCCGGTGATGATGTAGAGAACGTTGAAAAAAGGGTTGGCGAGAAAGAAAACAATCGGAAAGTGAACGGTCATCGGGTGCGGGTGACGGCGAAAAAACGGGTTGGTTTCCAGCAGCCAGGCCACGACACGCGGCATCTTGCGATCGGCCACTTCAGCTTCTTTTTTGACGACACCCACCTGAGGGTACCGCTCGAAGACTTCCGTGCCGTGCGGTGCGGCTTGAATGTCGGTGGTCAAATCCGTTCCGGCATTGTGGCGGCGCATGTGGAGGCCGCCTTTCCACAATTTGCTCCCGCTGACGTCGTATACTTTGCCCTCGTGGGCGATGAGGATCTTTTTACCGTCCTGACCGTTGTTTTCAGCGAGCGTTTGGGGATCGAATTCCTGCATGGGCAAATCACCTCCGGGATGTGTTTTAAACCAGATAGTTAGCGATAAAGACAACGAGCATCACCAGCGGGTAATAACTGGCCCGATTGAAAAGTGCCATGGCATGCGTGCGTTGCCTGTTACGAAAGAGCTGCAAAGCCGGCGGCAAGAGCAAACCGGCTCCGAGCAGGAAGGAAAGTGCCATCGAAATGGGTTGAAAACCGATTTTTGAAAAACAGATCAGAATCGGCTGAACGAGCAGGGACAAGACGATGGCGCAGACCGCGATAAACGCGGCACCCTCGAGGCCAAAGCGGACCGGAACGGTCTGGGCTCGCAAACGGCGGTCTTCCTCGATGTCGGCCCAGTCGGCCGGTATGTTCTGACCGCCGATTTCCCAGAAGAAAAGCCAGATAAACAAAACGATGACGTAGGTCAGTGACGGTTCGGGATCGACGGCAAAAACGGCGGCTACGGCTCCGGAGGTTTTAACGCCGCCGCTGATGAGGATTCGAAACGGACTGACCCGGTGCATCAGGCAGTATATTATTTCCAGCATGCACCCGGCCAGAAAGATGAGAACGCACACCGGGTTGAGGAGCCAGGCGCCGATCATGGCTACGCTCGACCAGCCAAGGGCCCAAACAAGGCCTTCTTTGAGGCTCAGCAGGCCCTGAGCCATCGGGTGGCGCACCATGGCGGCGTCCAGATAGTTGTCAGTCTCGCGCAGACCGCCGGCCATGCGGGCTTTTTCTTTATCGACCCGGTAGTCGATCACGTCGTTCAGGGCATAGACGGCGGTATAACCGGCGAAAACCGTGATGAGCCCCAGAAGTGAAATGTAAAGCGACGGGAAGGCGCCCAACCACAATAGGGCACCGTAAAGGGGCGTGGTCATGTCGAGCAAGCCGTGCGGCGTTCTGGACAGCGCCAGAAAAAGCTTCAGACGCGACAGACCAGTGTAACGGTTCTGGACCGATGCGTTCTCCAAAATCCAATCCCGACGATTCCGTAAGAAACAGGGCACATCTATTACCGTCCGCCACGGAATCGTCTCAAATTTGACTTCTTCGATGCGGTCAGACGCCTCGCACACCGACCGTTGTTTTTTCCGATGTGCCTGATAGGCTATTCCTTCAACTGGCATTCCTTGTCCCATTCGGGACAAGCGGTTTTCCTCTCAGTTTCGTATTGGAGCATGCATTCGCCGCACTCCAAGTGGAGATTTGGCGCATCGCCGAAACGTTTTTTCATCTCCTCATCCGTGAGGACCGTTAACATGCTGCACCCGCACTGTGGACATGCCGCTTTGATCTTATAATTCTTTCTTGCCATCCTTACCTCCGAGGTCAACAGGACCCAGAATACGGTTCAGAAGTTCTTCCGGTGCTATCTGCTGCTCTACCGCAACCTCTCTTATGGTGCGGCCCTTTTCATAGGCCGTCTTGGCGATGGTGGCCGCTTTGTCGTAGCCGATATGCGGCACCAGGCCGGTGACCATGGCCAGGCTCTTTTCAATGTTGCCGGCACAGTGTTCGCGGTTAGCCGTAAGTCCTCTTATACACTTTTCGGCGAAAACTTCAACACTTGAAGCCAGCAGGCGAATCGATTGCAGCAGGTTATGGGCAATCAACGGGATTGTGACGTTGAGTTCAAAATTTCCCGATTGGCCGCCAATGGTGATGGCAACATCGTTGCCTGCCACCTGGGCTGCTACCTGGATAACCACCTCCGGGATCACCGGATTGACCTTGCCGGGCATGATGGAAGAGCCGGGCTGCAGCGACGGAATGTTGATTTCTCCCAGGCCGCACCGTGGCCCGGAGGCCAGCCAGCGGATATCGTTGGCGATTTTAACCAGGCTGGCCGCCACCGTTTTGAGCATGCCGCTGGCTTCCACAGCCGTATCCCGGGCCGCCTGGGCTTCGAAGTGGTTGACGGCTTCGACAAAGGCAAGACCGGTTTTATCGGCAATGGCGGAAATTACCCGTCCGGCAAATTCCGGGTGGGCGTTCAGCCCGCTGCCGACAGCCGTGCCGCCGAGGGCCAGCTCGGCCAGGCGCTTTTCAACACCATCTACGCGTTCGATTCCCAATGCGACCTGACGCGCGTAACCCGAAAATTCCTGCCCGAGAGTCAGCGGCACGGCATCCTGCAAGTGGGTCCGGCCGATTTTTTTGACATCGGCGAAGACCGCCGTTTTTTCGTCCAACGTTCGCTGCAGGTGCGACAAGGCCGGAATCAACTTCCGGCGGATGGACGTCAGGGCCGCTATGTGCAGGGCGGTCGGAATGACATCGTTGCTCGACTGCCCTTGGTTGACATGGTCGTTGGGGTGGACCGGCGACCGGCTGTCTTTGCGCCCGATCAGGATCTCGTTGGCGCGTGTGGCCAGCACCTCGTTCATATTCATGTTGGTGGAGGTGCCCGAACCGGTCTGGAAAACATCTACCACGAATTGATCGTCGAACCGGCCCTCCGCCACTTCCCTGGCGGCCCGGGCAATCGCTTCGGCCATCTTGCCGTCGAGTCGGCCGAGTTCGGCGTTTACCAACGCGGCGCATTCCTTAATCAAGGCCAGCGAGCGAATGAACTCCGGCGGAAGGGGTATGCCGCTGATGGGAAAGTTCTCCACCGCCCGCTGGGTTTGCGCGCTGTAATAGGCCTCAGCGGGGACGTGGATGGTTCCCATGGTGTCTTTTTCTTCGCGGTATTGCATGGCTGTCTATCGATCTCTTGGAATCCGGTCGATATTGGCCTTGAGTTGTGCAATTTCAATACCGAGGCCTACGCACTTTTCGCCCAGCAGACATCGTTCGGCGTCGCTGTCTTCCAGAAAGGTCTTCAGCTCATGTTTATCCTTTTTTAAATAGACAACCCAGGATTTTTGATCCTGATCGTAGTTGACATCGATATCGATGCCGCACTCGCCGATATCGGGGTAGATGGTGCGAATTTTTTCGCACAGTTCCGCTTTGTCATACATGATGGACCTCCTTTTATCGTTTTGGCCGCAACAGCAAAATACAGTCACAAACTAAAAAGTAAGTTTCAAACCACGACACGTCAAGCCCGCCGTCCGGCAGATGCAACCGCAACGAGTGCTATCTTTTCGCGGTTTTCCGACGGTTCGTTGTTAACCAGATTTCTTTCTGATTACTGTGATCAGACTCCCTTGCAGCACCATTTCCACTTGGCGCCGACTCAGCGCGTGATCGACCCTGTAGTCCCGTTTTTTCGTTTCGTTGATGACCGTCAACGTCTTACCTTTTTGGATGATGTTGCGAATGTCGTCAATAGTCAGCAAATCATCCTGATCGATATCCTCCCAGTCTCCGGGTGTTTTGAAAGTCAGCGGCAGCATGCCGAAATTGATCAAATTCTGCCAGTGAATCCGGGCGAAACTCTTGGCGATGACAGCCCTGAGGCCGAGATAACGCGGACCGAGAACAGCGTGTTCACGGCTCGAGCCTTGACCGTAATTGTCTCCTCCCACGACGAAAAAATCCTCTTTTCCAAACGCCACGGCACGATCGTAGAAGGATTCATCGATGCGGCTGAAGGTAAATTTGCTGATTTCAGGGATGTTGCTGCGAAAAGGCAGTATTCGGTTTCCGGCGGGCATGATCTCGTCGGTCGAGACGTTGTCGCCCATTTTGAGCAGCACAGGTCCCCTCAGGGTTTCCGGCAGAGGGGTGAAATCCGGCAGTGGTTGAATGTTGGGCCCCTTTTCCAATTCGATGGCCGTGCGCTCGTCCGGTGTCAGTGGCGGCACCAGCATGTCGGTGTTGATCTTGATGGAGCGTGACTCTGTGTATTCCGGGTAAGGCGCGTCGAATTGCCGCGGGTCGGTGATGACGCCCATGAGGGCCGATACCGCAGCGGTTTCGGGGCTGCAAAGGTAGACCTGATCGCCCTTGGTGCCCGATCGTCCGGGGAAATTGCGCGGTACGGTCCGCAGGCTGATCTTGCCGGTGGCCGGCGCCTGCCCCATGCCGATGCACCCGTTGCACCCGGGCTGGTGGATCCGTGCGCCTGCGTGGATCAATTTTTCGAGATATCCCAGGTGGACGAGGTTTTCGAGGATCTGGCGCGAGGTGGGATTGATGTCCAGCGAGACCCGGTCGACGACCTGGCGGTCGGCCACGATGAGTGCAGCGATGGCAAAATCGCGGAAGCCCGGATTAGCCGATGACCCGATGTAGGATTGATAGATTTCGCGGCCGGCCACTTCATAGACTTGTCGGTTGAGGTTTTCGGGGATCTTGACCGTTGTCAGAGCATGGTAGTCGGCAATAAAATAGAGCGCTTGGCCCTCATCGACCAAATCGAGCGCCGGCTTGATCATCCCGAAATAGTTGCCGAGATGGGGTGTTCCCGAGGGTTTTATACCGGTCAAAACAATCTCTCTCATTTTGGGTACACCGGAACCGCATCATCCGGCGACTGGACGGTAGGCTCGATGGGGGCACAGGACCTGGAAGGATTTTAATGAGGAATCGTCGAGCGCGCCTGAATTACAGATTAACACCAATGAAATGACTGTCAAGCCGATCCCCATCGAGGCGGCCATTCATGGTGAAAACGAGAACCCGACAAATCCCGCCGAGTGACCGGATTTTAAAGAGTTTACCGAAAAACTATATCAGGTGTTTTACCAGTCTTTACGCGAGGGGGTTGCCGATGCTATGGAAGATCCGGCAGGGGCTGATTGGGTGTGCTGCCGCTGCAAGAGATCAAGGGCGGTGCGGCCGTGCCGCGCCGTATGTCGGATAACACTACGGTGTTTGCTGATGGAAACAAAACATCGCATCGTCATTGCCGAAGACCACACCATCCTTAGAGAAGGGTTGCGGGCCCTTTTATCTTTTCACCCAGAATTCGATGTCGTCGGGGAAGCCGAGGACGGGCTGGAAGCCATCCGGCGGGTGGAGAAGCTGACCCCGGATCTCCTGCTGATGGACCTGTCCATGCCGCGAATGAGCGGGATGGCGGCTTTGAAGGACATCAAGAAGCGCTTTCCCAAAACCCGCATTATCGTTCTGACGGTTCACAAAACCGAAGAGTACATATTGGCCGCCTTGCAAGCCGGGGCCGACGGTTACGTTTTAAAAGACGCCACGCACGAAGAGCTGATCATGGCCATCAAAGCCGTGCTCGAAGGCCGGCCGTACCTGAGCCCCGGCATCTCGCAAAAGGTCATCGATGGCTATCTGAGCGGCAAAAAGCAAGATGGGGTCGAAACCTCCTGGGATGCACTATCTCAGAGGGAGCGACAAATACTGAAGCTGATCGCTGAGGGGTACAAGAACAAAGAGATCGCGGCGTACCTGGGTATCAGCCTGAAGACTGTGCAGAAACACCGGGCCAATCTCATGAAAAAGCTCAACCTGCACAACGCCGCCGCCCTGACGTCTTTTGCACTGGAAAAAGGGTTGGTGATTCGTTAGTTTCCGTCGACCCTTCGGTTCCTATTCTATGTTGAAACACGTTGCGCACCGAGTGCCAGGGACCAGACAATTCGAATTGTGGTGCCGGTCTGCCGGCCGGACGATATAAAGAAGTGCCCGCCGGTCAATTCGGTCCGCTCTCGCATACTGGCCAACCCAACCCCTCTTTCCGACCGCTCGAGTGAGACAACTTGTTCCGGGTCGAAACCGATACCATCGTCACTGATTCCGAACACCAGCAGAGCGTCTTTTTTTTCCAGGCCGATTGACACCCGGCCGGCCCGGCTGTGCTTGGCCACGTTGTTGAGGGCCTCCTGGAGAATCCGGTAGATAACGGTCTTGAGGTGTTCGGGTACGTCGTCTTCTTCCGCATTGATGGTATGATCGAGTCCGATGGGGGCATAGAGGGATTTGAATTCCCTGCAAAACCAGTTGATTGTAGCGAGGATGCCCAGGTCATCCAGGATCGAGGGGCGCAGGTCTTTGACGATGCGGCGCACTTCCTCGATTGTTTTCTGCGTAAAAGGAACGATTTGTTTCAGGCTGTCGACTTCGGTTGACGCGGGCTCGCGCTGCAGAGACCGCAGTGCGTTTTCCACACCGAATTTGATGGCGCTCAGGGCCTGGCCGATACCGTCATGGAGTTCCCTGGCAATGCGTTTGCGCTCCTTTTCTTCGGCCGACAGCAGGCGACCGGAAAGCAGGCGCAGCTCGTTTTCGGATTTTCGCAGGGCCGACTCGACTTGCTCGCGTTCGGCCATCTGGCGCACCAGCTCCCGGTTGATGGCCGCCAGCTCGGCCGTTCGAATTTTAACCCGCTCTTCGAGCGCCTCATTCGATTTGCGCAGTTCCTCCTCCGCGCGGACCCGCTTAATGGCGGCGCCGAGTTGCATGGCCCCATCCTCCAGGATCTGCACCATCTCTTGCGGCACCCTGTCATCGCCGGGATCGGCCACGTGAATCAATCCCAAAATCTGGTCGCCGAGTCGAATCGGTATCAGGGCTACGGATTCATACCCGTACGAGCGGCAGACGGAGCAGGGCTCCTTGCGGCCGGCTGCGGCAGTGGCTTCCGGGAACCGGCTCGTTCCGTTGACGAAGAATGAGCCGCCCGGTGTGTAAAAGGGAAGGACCGGATCGATCCGGTTGCAGATGACGCGAATGCACGCGGTGTCGCCGTTTCGAATCGACAACGGGCTTTCTTTCTCGTAAAACCGGCGAGAAAAGCCGGTGTAGGCCACAAAGGGAATGTTGCCCTTGCGGTCGAGGATCCGCATGCCGATGGCGGCGCAGCCGCTGAGAGTTTTTATTTCTGCGATGAATTCATCGAGCAGGGGGATCATTTCGGCATGCCGGTTCGCGATCTGCAGGAAGCGATGAGAGGCTTGCAGCTTTTCCCCGGTCCTTATCGGTTCACTGATATTGATCAGGTTGTCCCGTTCGATTCTGAAATCGGTCATCTTTCTTTTCTCTAATGGGTAAGATGAATGTGGTGCGCGGCGGCACGGTGACAGGATGCTGTTCGCGTGGCGGGTTTTCTTCATCGATTGGAAAAGGGGAACGTTGGGAATGTGCAACCGCTTTTCTTCACGCCATCGCCAGCCCGTACCGCGTTTGATCGGTCAGTGAAACAACGGCTCGTCGCCCGGGGTTCGTCCCGGCACCCCTGAGACCATAACTGTTAGCAAAAAGATGCAGGAAATACAAACGGTGATATCGGGAACTCAACCGGGGATGTTTCAGCTGACGATAGTGTAGACGCGGGCTTCCTCTTCCGCGAAGGATCTGATCTGGGCTTCTTGGACGGTTGTCAGAGAGTCGAATTTGACGCCGAAACCCTGGGAACCGCTCCAGACAATTTTGCCGCGAATCACAAAAGACTGCGGGATTCGCGGCAGAGTGAAATCGAGATGGACATCCAGGCCGGTGTCGAGGGGGGTGTCGGATTCGATGAAAATCCCGAAAGCGCTGATATCCAAAATAAAGCCGTAATTGGGTTTGCCGTCGATTTGGTAGTCGACCCCAATCAGGCACATCCGGCGAAACTCCGTCCGCTTGTCGGCGACCAGATCACCGGTGATGTGCTTCGGCAGTTTGGCTTCCAGGAAACTCAGCAATTTTAACTGCATTTTTTCGGGCATGCGATCGATCAGTGCCAGGATCTGATCGCGCGTGCTCCTATTATCGGCTCTGGTGCTGCGGTCCGCCATGGTTGTCCTTCTTCGTCGCCGAATGAACGTGTCGGCGGCTTATCGAGAGTTGCGGAAAATCCGGACGATTTAAAATCCTTTTATATGGTGTATTTTACGATATTATTTTCATTTGGACAAGACCGACGGCGAATGATTCATGCAGCCAGAGGCGTCGCTTATAAAAAAAACTTTAGGGAAAGCAAAAAAAAGCTTGACAGGTTATACCACAATGTAGCATCGTTTACTCAGCCTGGGAAAACCCGGGTTACAAAGACCTCCTTAACCGACGCGGGCGAATTTATCGCTCGCAAAACGACGGTTTCCTCGACTTTGGACCCGCCTATGTGAAGTCGGCTGTCAGCCCCTCCTGATGCCGCCCTCACCCATGCCGAAAAGAGGAAACATTAAACCCTTCAGTCGAAAAGACGGAGGTGCAGCGATGTCCAAGAAAGTCCTTAAAATGCCTCGTAGAGGCCTTCGGGGGAAAGTCCACTTCTGAAGGCAACGTGGCGGACGTCATGAAAAAAGGGTAATCACGTCATCGTTCATTACTTTTCAGCTTTACATATTCCGGGTCGTATCAGCAGATACGACCCGTTTTTTTTGGGGGCGATGAAGGAGAGGGGTGGTTTTTAATGCGCGTGTCCATCCACGAATTGTGTCTTCACGCTGGCTTGTCCAAACCTTTAATGGTTTTTTCGCGTAATGTCGGTATCAGGATATCTTACGGCTACGGTCTTGGCCCAGCAGGGAAAGAACGGCATCGCCGATGATCGACGGTTGCTGCCACAAAATGAAGTGACCGGCATCCGGCACGCGAATGATTTTGGCCCGACGGCCCAATTCCCTTTCGGCGAAGTCGGCGCTGGCTGGCGAGACCAGGCGGTCTTTCTGACCCTGGATGACGATAACCGGCACCTGCACTCGCTGCCACAACGGCAGCATCTTAGAGAGCTCCCCTTCGAGAGGCATCAACTCCTCATTGGCCAGGGCCAGTTTGGTGGGTATTGCCCATCTGATCAACGGCCAGCTCGCCACTCGATTGTACCAGCGGGGTTTCTCCAGGGCCGGATCGATGGAGGGCGACACCAGCACCGAGGACTCTTTTTTTTTAAACATAACAATGTGTGTCGTTTTGACAAAGCGGATATCGACGCGATCGGGGCTATCGAATCGGTTGCTCCATGGCGGCTGTACTCAGCCGAAAGCGCCAGGGTGCCTGACGGTCCTTCTCTGAGGCATAGGCGATTCCAACACGCGGTCCCCGGACAATATCATTTGCGGGCATATCGCGGAGGGTCTCGAACCACAGCCTCTCACCAAGGGTCAAGTCCATCCCTCTCAGGGAGAGATCAACCGCCAGCGCCTGGCACAGCTTTCCCGGACCATCGGCTAAACCCCGACCGGAACCGCCTCGTAATTCGGTCATCCTGTCGATGCCTTCCAGGGGCTCCACGGCACGCAACAGCACGGCTCCAGGAGTTCTATGCGCTTCGGTGGTGACGTTCAGCATGTGATGCATACCGTACACCAGGTAGACGTAAGCCATGCCGGCCGGCCCGAACATGACGGCATTTCGTGGGGTTTGCCCACGGAAGGCATGACTGGCGCTGTCGTCCGCCCCAAGGTAAGCCTCTGTTTCCACGACCATTCCGCTCAGTCTTTGACCCCGGATGCATCGCACCAGTCTTTTGCCCAACAGGTCCCTGGCGACGGTCAGGGTGTTCCGGTTGAAAAACGCATGGTTCAAGAGTGATAGGTTACTTTTTCGTTTCTTTCTGAGCGGCTTTTTTCTTGCGGCGGCTCTTTCCGTAAGTTCCCCGGTGAATTTTTCCACGTTTCGAGCGTTGGTCACCTTTTCCCATTGTGAGTCCTCCTTTGTTGATTTCAAGGCCATCTCCCGTCGTTTTCCCGGTTGATGGTAAGCGTTCACAGGGCACCGCATCTGCTTTGTTGTCGGGCACTTGAAGTACAAAAGTACGTCTGCGCGCCCGACGCCTTGCATCTGCGGCACCCTGTAAACGCTTACAATTAGGTGGTTTGAAGCGCATCGGACTTTGCAACCCTGTGAACGGTTACGGTTGATGAGTTGGCACTCTTCTACTACAGTACCGGTTCTATTTCAAGGATAATAGCGGCGGGTAGGCACGAGCGCCTATCGGATAACTGCTTGATATGAAACGAATCAAAGAAGGTTCATCGGTCCGGCGGCCTTGATTGACACCCCCCCCGCGTCTTACGACGGGTTTTTTCCGACCTTGGCAGCCACACTCTGGTTGAAGCGTTCGGCATCGATGACAAACCGTTGATGGGTGCCCCCGCTGATCCGGTCGACGCCATCGTCGGCTTCGATGGAAAATGTCAGTTTGCGCCCTTCGACTGCCGTGAGGGTGCCTTTGATCGTCACCGTGAAGCCGGGTGGCGTAGCGGCCGTGTGGTCCAGATTCACGAGAACGCCGACGCTTTGCTCGCGGGGCCAATCGAGGTGAGGGTTGATGGCTTCGATACACGCCCATTCCACCAATCCCACCATGTAGCCGGTGGCGAGAACGTCCGGCATTTTTTGAAACTCGGAGGCTTCGGGAAACAAAAAGGGAACGGTCTTGTTTTCCGGGACCTTGTAGTTGAATTCAAAGGTCAAGCCGGCTTTTAAGGATGGTTTCATCGGGTCTCCTTCCGTGTCGTCTGATGGCTGGGCGAATCAACAATTCCAGGCCGCGTCATTCCGCTTGTCGATCATGATATGGGGCAAACGGACAGTCAAGGATTAATTAAGCAGTCGTGGGGGGGCTTAAATCTTGGAGCGGAAGGGGTGATGGGCGACCTAAGCACGCAAGCTCATATGTACTCCGGATTTCCGGTTTTCGCCGATCGGTAGCAGGCGTCGACGATATCGAGCGTTTTCAGATAATCCTGGCCGTTGGTCTCGAATTCGGTACCGTTCAGAAGGCTGTCGACGAAATGCTTTTGGGCTGCAAAACAGCTGTCGCCTGCAAACCCCCTCTCTTCATGAGGATAGGCATGGTGATAGGATGGTTGACCCAGCTTTTTGATGGTCAGGTCGCCGCATGAATCCATGATCAGGTGTCCGGCGAGACCGTCGAGGCGCAGAATGCCGAAGGTCGTTCGCGGTGGGCAGGCGTAGAGATTTACCCCGGTTTCATTTTCATTGTACCGATTGGCATCCAGGATCGCCGCCACGCCGCTTTTAAAAACAAACAGGATTTGACCGGCATCTTCGCCCTTAATGACCGGATTGAGGCGCACCAAGTTTGCGTAGACTTTCTCGACTTCACCGAACAGAAAGCGGAAGGTGTCGATGAAGTGAACGCCGGTTTCATATATCAGCAGCTGCGGGTAATCTCGAAAATACGGCTGCCGATCCAGATAGGCATCGCTCCCCCAGCCGTCTCCCATCCTCATCTGGAAATTGGCTAGAGATACCCGCCCGAGAGTGCCGGATTCGATAATCTTTTTGATCTCCCGGTACCACGGCTGCCAGCGCCAGTTGTCGTGGACCATAAAGCGCACGCCGTGCTGCCGCGTCAATTCGACCAGGGCTTTGCTGACCTCGAGGGTCGGTGCCAGGGGCTTCTGGCAGATGATGGCTATGTGGCTCTCGGACGCGTGGCGACAGATGTTCAGATGGGTCGACGGGGGTGTGATGATGTCGACAAAGTCCGGCTTTTCCCTTTCGATCATGCCCCGGTAGTCACTGTAACGGCGGGCGATTCCAAATTCCTGCATCCGATCCTCGGCCCGTTTTTGATCCGGGTCGCACAGGGCTGTTATCTGCACTTCGGGGATTCGATTCCAGCCGTCGAGATGATAACGGCTGAAATAGCCTGCACCGACACATACTCCTTTCAATATCTTTTCCATTTCCAATCGTCCTGTCGTGGTTCAGGTCAGAGCGCAGCGTCGGGCAGAACCGGAGGGGCCGTCAAAAGGACGCGTTATCCATCAAAAAACCAGTGAGCCGGAGGTCTTCCGGCAATCGGCGAGCGAAACGTCGCCAGGGAGTCACCGAGCAGGCATCCCAAGTATACCGTTTTTAAATCGGACCCGCCAAAGGCTAAACTCGATATGTTTCGCAGCCGCCTGCTTTTGATGTTGTCCAGATGGCGGCGATCCATCGTACCAGCCCGAAAGGCCTTTTCGGCGGTGGCGACATGTTCGGGGTCCGAATCTTCCAAGACGACATGTTGAAGACCGTCGGGGGAAATCCGGATAACCCGGTTGCTGACGATGCTCGTTATCCAAATGCCCCCTTCCGCGTCGAACGTCAGGCCGTCGGGATACGTCCCCGGGCCGAATTCGGCTACTGTTTCCCGGCCACCCAAGGCGCCATCCGCAGAAATTCGAAAACGGCTCAGGCGCCGTCCGAAGGTTTCGTTGACATACAGCCATTGTCCGGATGCATCAATCTGTACCTCGTTCGTGTAGCCCAGGCCGTCGGCAACGATGCGGGCGCCTCTCCGGTCCTGCAGAACGATGAAGCCGTCGGAGACGTCCGGCCGATAGCCCAGGGCGCGTGGTGTGCGGCGTGTACTAACCGTCAACCAGATGCGGTCGTTTGCGTCGATAAGGACAAAATTGGCGGGCGGTAGTCTGAAGCCCTCGACGGCGGTCAAAACTGTTTCCAGGGCACCGGTGCGCCGGAGGCGGTAGAGGCCGCCGTCGTCACCAAGATTGGCCAGCAAGAACGAGCCGTCGCGGCACAGGGCAATCCCGTTCGGACGGATATCGATCCCCGTATTTGTTGCCAGAAACGCCTGCCGACGGCCGTCCGGGTCGAGCCGGGTGACGCCGCCCCTCCAATCGGCACAGTAGATATACCCTTTGGCGGTACACAGAACGCATTCAGGCCGGTTCAATCCATTTCCGAAAAATGCGATGTCGCGGAGCGAAATGGACAAGGGGGGCATGGTCTTCCTCCGGTACGAAAGCTCGATAGGATCCGCCGCTCCCTTGGCAGCGTCGGCAGGACGGGTTGTGGTTACGCTAACCGTTGCGGCCGGTCAGACGCTTTAACGCGAAAATAGAATTTGACCCGCAAATAGAAACTTGAAACTCGAAACTCAGAACACGCAACCAGTGGTGGCTTAAGGGCCATGAGTGGTTAACACGAAAATAGAATTTGGGTCACATCCCTTGCCTAACCTAACCGGCTCAACAGGCTTAACGGGCTCAACGGACACAACCGAATAATGTGGCTGGCGCACCCTACAGCACGTCTTGACAACGTATACGTCAAGGTATACCCCTAAAGCATCCCTTATCGGACGTCAACAGTATAAGAGAGTTTGAAATCGGGGTATTTTCGGAGACCGGATTTTGCTGTAAGAAAAGTGGAGAAGGCGGCATGACGGAACAGGAACTTCGCAATCAAATCGTACAGCAGGCACGGTCGCTTTTCATGCGGGGATACAGTTCCGGCAGTGCCGGCAATATCAGCGTGCGGCTGGACAACGGATTCCTCATCACCCCGACCAATTCCAGCTTCGGCCGGTTGGAACCAGAGAGACTCTCACTGCTTGATCCGCAAGGTCGGCATCGCGATGGGGACAAGCCGTCAAAAGAGTGGGTCGTCCACCGGGCCATGTATCGGGCCAGAAGCTTGGCCGGTGCGGTGGTCCATTTGCACGCCCCCAACTGCATGGCGGTCGCTTGTCTGGGGGGGCTCGACCCGGAAAGCGTCCTGCCGCCGCTGACGCCTTATTTTGTGATGCGAATCGGACGCCTGCCCCTCGTTCCCTATTTTCGACCGGGTGATCCCGACCTTGCCGAAGCGGTATGTCGCCGGGCGATCGACACTCACGCCATGCTGTTGGCCCATCATGGTATGATTGTCTGCGAAAGGGATCTGGCTGCGGCGGTCAATGCCGCCGAAGAACTGGAGGAAACCGCCCGGTTGTTCTTAATGGTCAGAGACCGGCCTTACGGTCAGTTGACCCGGTCTCAAGTCGCCGAACTCGAGCGGCTTTTCCCGAAATCCATATAAACCATCCAAAGAGAGGACTGCCATGTTTGTCGTCACCGTCGAATTCTCGATTCACCAGCAACATGAGCGCGAGTTCCGAGAAACCGTTTTGAAACAAGCCCGTAACTCACTGACGCATGAGACCGATTGCCACCGCTTTGACGTCAGCATCGATGCGCAGGACGGCGGCCGTATCTTTCTCTATGAACTGTACACCGATGAAGCTGCCTACCAAGCACATAGACAAACCCCTCACTATCATGAATTCAGCACGCGCGTAGCGGACTGGGTGGCGCAAAAAAACATTAAAACCTGGCACAGCCTATATCCCTCTTGATTCTCCAGCAGCGCAGGTATTGCTGCGAAAGGCATCGCAACCGTTCACTGGGTTGCAAAGCCCGGTGCACTTCAAACCACCTAATTGTAAGCGTTTACAGGGTGCCGCAGATGCAAGGCGTCGGGCGCGCAGACGTACTTTTGTACTTCAAGTGCCCGACAACAAAGCAGATGCGGTGCCCTGTGAACGCTTACAAGGCATCTGCTGCATCTCACCAGAGGCGCGGCTTTCGAAATGCCGTGTAATTGCCGTGTTCCGTCATTACCCCCCGGTAAACGGGCCGCCACTTCCGCTCGTTTCTTTACTCTCCCGAGTTGATCAGTGTAATCTGATCGTTAAGAGTCCAGTAATCGTAAAGATAACCGATTCCGACGATACCGCCCGTGACCAGGTAGAGTAAGCCCGTCAGCCATTTTCCCATATACATCCGGTGGACACCGAGCAGTCCCAGGAATGTCAGAAGGATCCAGGCCGCATTGTAATCGATTCTGCCGGGATGGAACCGCAGGGCCGCGTCGCGATTCATGCCCGGAATCAGGAAAATATCGATCAGCCAGCCGATGCCCAAGAGGCCCAGCGTAAAGAACCAGATGGTTCCCGATATGGGTTTGCCGAAGTAGAAGCGATGCGAGCCGGTAAAACCAAATATCCATAGTGCATAACCAACGGCAGCACTATGGGTTTGGGATGGTTGCTGCACGGAGTGATTCCCCTTTCTATCGGTTTTCGCCGCGGATTTTCGTCGACCGGTTTCTACGGGTTCACGAAAAGATAAGTTCGAAATTTAGGAGGTTGAGGCGCCCGACCGGCAAGGCGCGAAAACGCGGCATATCTGGCTATTCCGCGTTTTTGCACCGACAGCCGGATGGGATGCATCGGCGTTCAGAATGTGACGTTACTTTTGAGTGAGCCCTAAGGTTGCGTGGCCGCGGCCGCAAAATTCTTAAGTGCACCGTCGACTTTTTTAAGAACCGCCTCGCAGCCGGTTATGGCGTGTCGCGTGGCAAGGTAAGCCGGATCGTTGTAGGCCAGCCAGACCTGTCCCTGGTCATCTTCCCAAATAAGCGCCTTTTGGGGCAGATCGATGGCCACGCTGCGGCTGCACTGCATCAGCGGTGTGCCGACCTTCGGGTTGCCGAAGATTACCAGCTCGGTCGGCGGCAGGCTGAGGCCGGCTTTTTTGGCCCCTGCGGCATGGTCGATCCGGATAAAGACGGTCATTCCCTTGGCCTCCAAGGCTTTCACCAGCCTGTCGGCCGTATCTTTAACGCTGTGCGTGCTTTTCACGTTCACGAGGCCATTGTCGGCGACGGCGACCGACGCCAATCCAAAGAGAATAAAAAATGATACCAGCATACGCGCCATTGTGTACCTCACTTTCTAGGCTGTATTTCACGGAGATAATGGGTCATGTAATCTTCGGTCGCTTGCCGCCGGGCGCCGGTTTTGCGAACCGTTCGTCCGACACGGCTTTTTGCACTTGATGGCTGGTCCGTTCCAGCCAGCCGAAGCGCTCGACCGGGTGATGGTCAAATGCCGGCACGTAAGGCTTGATGTCCAGCAACGGCGTGCCGTCGAGGATGTCGACATTTTCGATGTGAAGGATGTTGGCGACGATTTTTGTAAGCCTGACCACCGAGATGCCGATCGGATTGGGCCGCATCGGTGCCCGGGTGGCAAACACCCCGCGGGGTTGTGAATCCAGAAAGGGCTTGACCACCAATTCGGGGGCCCCCGAACGGTGAAAGTGATAGAGCAGGATGATGTGTGAAAAACCGTCGAGATCCTTCAACCCCGTAGCGAATTCCGGAAACACCTCGGCCGTGCCGCAGATGCCGCCGGCACCGGTGGGCTGGATCGGCATTCCGGTCGGCTTTTCGAACGGGGAATGAATCAGACCGATCGGTCGGTATTCAATCGGCATGGGAGCATCCTTCAACGCGTGTTGTCAAGCGGCGACGGGTGCGAATCACATCCCTTCTCCAAATAACGAGTTCGGATGTAGCTTGAAGATCGTGCCTTCCAAACGGCATCGGCATAGGGTCCGGTCTAAGACCCCATAAGCGACTCAGACAGTCAGCCGCTATTCGCAACCGTTCATCCGGGCTCCGGCGCGTCATTTTCATGCATCGTGGCGGCCCAAACCAGGACCATGACGGTTTAGTACGAAAATACAAGATGATGATAATGCAGATAAGAAGGAGGGACAACCCTTCACCACACCGATTCGTTCAAATGACCATCGGCGTGCGGATATCGGTCACCGCCAGTGCAGACAGATGGCTGTTTGCCGGTTACCTTCATCGGATCCGGTCCATTTTTTTCAGATAGCCGATGCGTTCTTCGAGGTCGGGGTGGGTGGAAAACAGCGCGAAGGCCGGATGGATCGGTGCCATTTTTGCGAGTCGCGCCAGAATGTTCTGCAAAGAGGACGTACCCCAGCCCATCCGGATGAGGTACGTACCGGCGGCCCGGTCGGCCTCTTTTTCGAAGCCCCGCGAATAGCCGGACTCGATCAACAGCGTGGGCAGGGTTTCCCCTGCGGCACTGATCGATGACACATCGCCCGCCAGGGCCGATACCAGCAGCAGGGTGCCGGCATTCTGAAACAACACGCGCAGTCCGTGACGGTTTTCGACATGGGCGATTTCGTGTGCCAGGACGCCGATGAGTTCCCGGTCGTTCGCGGCAAGCCCCACCAATTCGTCGGTCATCACAATCAGACCGGAAGGTAAGGCAAACGCGTTCGCACCGACGTGGTCGCTTTTACGAAATTCCAGACGGTAATTCGCCGGTGACCTTTTACGGTCGACAAGACCGTGAAAGAGATTCTGAAGATGAGCAGACCGGTCGGCGCCCAATTCGGACGGTTCGAGAAAGCGCGTATCGAGCACCGCCAGGGTTTGGCGGCTCAATCTGTCCGTGACAGCGGCCGGAACGGCAGCGGCGGCCATTTTGGCCAGAAAGGGGATACCCGCGGCCACGAATCCCCAGAGACACAGAAACAGGCCCAGTAGACAGGCGAGCGCAGTTTTCCAACCGGACTCGAGAAAATTGACGATCCGCGCGGAGCCGGCGGGACTCCGGTGGGAGTCGACAAGCGCCAGCAGTTCTGCATCTCGGGTTTCACAACGCGCACCACCGGGAAGAATCAGGGATCGACGCGTCCCGCCGAGCGGCGGCGTTGCGCTGCAATTTTGCAGCGGGACGACGATGTCCGGCGAGACCCCCGTGCAGTCCTTTAACCGGAGCGTGGTGCCCTCGAAGGTTATCCCCACTTGGACCGGCTTCGAACTCCGGCCGTCGAGATACGTTCCCGTAAATGTGCTCATAGGCCTATATCGATGTCAAAAAATCCGGTTGCCGCCTCACCGATGGCTTTTTCAGCCGACTGTTCGGCGGCCTCAAAAGTGTCCAGGCTGCGGTCGCTGAACAGGGTCAGGCTTCCGACCAGGTAGCGGGCGCGGCGTACCCTGGCCCAGGGAATCAGCAGACCCAGGGAGAAGATGATGCCCAAGAGATTGGTGAGTCGGAGCCACAGCAGGTTGCCGACGGTGAGACTGCTATTGAAACAGAGGCCTTCGACGCTGGTCCGGTCCCAGCAGTAATTGGTGAGCCGTGCGAACAGAAACTGCTGAATACAGGTGAAGGCCGTCATTGCGACCAAGAAACCGGCGACCGGCAACAGCGTGAAAAACCGATCCATGTTGTCCAACCGTAATGCCGGTCCGTGCGGCTGCGGGACGAAGAAGAATACCCCGCCGCCGGCCACGACAGCCAGTAGGATGACCATAAGACCGGTAATTCCGTAAACCTGGTAGAAGGGACCGGCCGAACCGGTGTAGGTGTTGGGGCTTCGACCAAAGGTAAAATTTTCGAAAAAGTATTTCTTGCGACGGAAAACCCAATAGGGAAAGATCAGGCCCAGGGTCAGCGGAATGAGCAGGGGTATGAACAGATAGGTATTGTAGCTCTCTTTCAGCGATCCGCGGAATCGGAAGCGAAGATTGCGATAAGTTGAGTTGTAGGCGTTGAAGCGCAGGGATTTGTAAATCAAAAAAGGCAGGAATCCATAAAAAACCGCCAGCACGATACCACTGTAAACCGGTCTGAAGCTCTCGAGCGCCAGAAAGAGCAGCAATCCGAAGCCAAGGATGAGATTGCCTCTCAAAATAAACCACGGGTTGGCCCGGTAGTCGAAGGCATGGTCGGCCAGCAGCGTGTGGGCATAAAAATAACGGCGCGTTCGCACCTTTGCCCAGGCGGAGTAGATACCCAAGGTCAAAACGGTCAGAAAGAGATTGACGATCCAGATCCTGAAATACTCGCCACCGGTGCCCGTGAACCTCAACCTCAAACGTTGGCGAACCTGGTAGACTGTGAATTCCGGGTTTTGAGCATCGGAAGGCCGTCTGAAGTCGTCGATGGCCCGCTGGTTCTCCATCTCCAGGTGTCCGATGACCTCGTCGAGGTGGCTGATCTGACCCGCCATCTTGCCGTTTCGTCCTTTTAATTTCCGGGTTCCGGGACCGGGCAACGTCAAGTGAAATTCCTACCTTTATGCATCGAGGCGGGTTTTCCATTGCATGCCGGTGTTTGTATTCTGAGATTTTCAACTGCTTATTATAGCATAAAAGTGCTCTGAATGGGTACGGTTTAAGTTGCGCGTTCTGCCCGAACAGGGCGCCGAAGGAGTCCCCGTGCCTGCCGTTCGAACCGGCGCGCTGACATGGCCACGGGCTGAAATAGCGGCGCTAAATCGACGCGCCGGTGCCGGTTGAAAGCCTCGAAGGTGTCCGCTGCGTGTGCCATAGCGATGGGGCAAAGCCCGCTAAACGCCTCAGACAGCTGCGCCTGCTTCAACCGAAGCAACCGCCGGCTCTATCGGTAGGATGAAGCACACCAAAAGGTGCAAAAACCGGAATAATACAAAAAATTGTGCCTTTGGCTTGCAATATGCCGAAAAAACGTGTCAAAATCGTTACGAACCCGTCTTGGGTTCATCAGCGGAAGAAATCTCTCGGAAAAGGCAGCAGGATGTGCAGGCGATGGAGGTAACCGCATGGCGACAAAGAATGAATTGACCCCGGATGAACTGAGATGCGTTTGCGACCCGGCGGTGTTCGAATTCAAAGACACCTCGGAAATCGAACCGCTGGACGAGGTGATCGGTCAGGAAAGGGCGGAACAGGCGATTCGCTTCGGACTGGCGATGAAGAGTCCCGGCTACAATATTTTTGTCACCGGACAAGAGGGAACCGGGAAAACCACCATCGTCAAGGACATCGTGCAGCAGCTAGCCGAAACTCTGGCCACGCCCGGGGACTGGTGTATGGTCAACAACTTCAAGGACGAATTTCGGCCGCTGTCCGTCGCTCTTCCGGCCGGCAGTGCGCTCCTGTTCAGCAGGCGGATGAGTCGTTTCGTCGAAGATCTACAGGTTCGGCTGCCGAGGGAATTCGATAGCAAATCCTATCAGGAAAAACTGGCCGAGATCAAAAACCGTCATGGAACCCGGAGGCAGGAGCATTTCGATCGGCTCAATCATCTGGCCAAGGAAAAAAACCTGGTGATCCACCGCACGGCATCGGGTTATCAGACCATTCCCTTGACCGACGATAAACCGATGCCGCCGGAGGAATTCGAGAAGCTGCCCCAAGAAAAGCGCAAGGCTATCGAAGCCGATTTCAAGCAGCTTCAGGGCGAGATAGAAAACACTCTGAGGGAAGTGGGTAAAATAAATCACAGCCGGCAAAAAGAGATCGAAAAACTGATGGCCGACGTGGCCCTTTTCGTTGTGAAGGATCGGCTCGACATCATTCGGGAGGATTACCCTGACAGTCGCGATGCGCTCGCGTACCTGGATGAGGTACAGGCCCACATCGTTGAAAATGTTGACAGTTTCCTCAAGGCCCTCGAACCGCCCGGATCGGGCGGCGAAGGCACGGCCTTGCGGGCCCGCGGGAAGCCGTTAAGGGAATATCAGGTGAACGTACTGGTCGATCGCAAATCGACCCGGGGGGCCCCGGTTGTCTACGAACCCAATCCCACCTACCAGAACGTGTTCGGCCAGATCGAGAAACGGGCCGTCATGGGCGCCTTTACCACCGACCACACGATGGTTCAGGCCGGTGCCCTCCTACAGGCAAACGGTGGTTTTCTGATCATGGAAATCGAGTCGTTGTTAATGAATCCAATGGTTTGGGATGCGCTCAAACGGGCCTTGCAGAACAAGCAGCTCTTCATCGAAGACCTGCCGACACTGGCCGGCATCGCCAGCGGGTCCCTGCGTCCCCAACCGATACCCCTGGAGGTCAAAGTCGTTCTGCTCGGCAGTTATCAGGTCTTCCAGCTGCTTCAAAACAACGATTCGAAGTTCAACAAGATCTTCAAGGTCCGGGCCGATTTCGACTACGAAACCGAACGCTCGCCGGCGACGATCCAACTCTACGCCCGGTATATCGCCCGGGTGTGCAAGGAGGAAGGACTGAGGCCGTTTACGCCCGGAGCCGTGGCGGCCGTGGTGGAATACGGTGAAAAGATCATCGCCCGTAAAAAGAAGCTTTCACTGAGGTTCGGCCCGATCGTCAGCATCATCAAGGAATCCGACTACTGGGCGGGCGGGGAGGGGGCCCCGGTCGTGACCGAGGCACACGTCGTCACGGCTTTCAACCACTACCGCTTCCGCTACAATCTCTACGAGGAGAAGATGCAGGAGGCCTACGTCGACGACACCATCATGATCGACGTGGAGGGCATGGTGGTCGGCCAGGTCAATGCCCTGGCCGTCTATCAGATGGGGGACTACTATTTCGGCCGACCCTCGCGCATAACGGCTGAAGCTTACATGGGCCGGCACGGATTGATCAACATCGAGCGGGAAGCCAGGCTCAGCGGCCGAACCCACGACAAGGGGGTCCTGATTCTGTCCGGCTACCTCGGGCGAACATTTGCTCAGAAATTTCCCCTGACCCTTTCCATCAGCATCACATTCGAGCAAAGCTACGGCGGCATCGACGGCGACAGTGCCTCTTCCACCGAGCTCTACGCCATTCTTTCGAGCCTCTCCGGCATTCCCATCCGGCAAGGGATTGCGGTGACCGGCTCCGTCAACCAGAAAGGCCGGGTTCAGTCCATCGGCGGCGTGAACTATAAAATCGAGGGTTTTTTCGATGTCTGCAAGTCCAAGGGGTTGAACGGCCATCAGGGTGTTATGATACCGCAGACCAACATTCAGAATCTGATGCTCAAACGGGAGGTCATCGCGGCCGTCGCAGAGGGGCGGTTCCACATTTACCGGGTTGCCACGATCGAAGAGGGCATAGAGGTGTTGACCGGTGTTCCGGCCGGCACGCCGGATGAAGAAGGAGACTACCCCGCGGGTACCGTTTTCGGCGCGGTTCAGCAAAAGCTCAAGGTTTACATGGAGCAGGCCATGCGGCTCAAGAAGCAGATCGAGGGGATTTACTGAGGCCGCCGGCCATCGGCTCGACCAAGCCGGCGGAGCCCCTGTTTCACCGGCTCCAGATCGTCGTCCGGTGCCGGTGACGCCTTCAGCTCTTCTTTGATGTGATGGTTTGGAAGCCGGCGATCATTTGGGTCACCTTTTTGCTCTTACACTTCGGGCAGCGGAAGTTTTTCTTTTCGTGTTCGGCAATCTTCATAATCAAAGTGAACGGCTTTTTACACTTTTCGCAGACAAACTCGTAAGTCGGCATCGTCATACCTCCTTTCTGAATCGGTTTCCGTGCGTTGAATGGGGATATTCAAGTCAACCTATCCCCCGCTCTTTCGATCAAGTTGTATTTTTGAATTCCTTCCAGAATGCCGCCGGCGAGCGGATTCCTGGCGAAATAAATTCTTTTCGCACCTTTCAACGACTTCAGCTCCGGGCTGTGATTGCCAACGATGACACCGAGCGGCTCGCCCCGCAGCATCTCCTCGTCGTTCCCCGAATCACCGCAGGTTATAAAATGTCCGAGAGGAATCTCCCACTTGTAGCCCAGATACCGGATCGCTTTTCCCTTGGATGCCCGGTAGGGAAGCACATCCAGGTATTTCTGGTGCGAGTAGATCAGATTGTAGCGGCACTTGTGACGCAGCAGCAGGCTGTGAATTTTCGGCAGCCGGTCTTTTTGCGGCGCCATGTTGTAGCTGATCTTAAATCGGCGTTGGGCGGAATCTTCTTGCAACTCGAGGAATTCGAAGCGTTTCAGAAGTTCGACGATCTTTTTGCGATTCCAATTGTCGGCGATATGGGTTTCCCATCCGCTGCTGTATTTGAGACTTTTGCCGTAGTAAATTTCCGAACCGACTGAGGAAATGATGATATCGGGTGAGGGGATGCCGTGTTTCTCCAGATAGGCCGCAGCCGATTCGACCGTTCTTCCCGTGGCGATGCCGAACCCGATCACGCCGCGATGTTTTCGCAGCAGGGCGACAAGCTCCGGCAGATCCGGATTGTCCTCGCCGATCAGGGTGTTGTCGATGTCGGTGATCAAAAAGTAGTCGAGCCGTGTCAGCCGTCGTCCGATGGCATCGCAGGCCTCGGCGGCCTGCATGTCGGTCTGATCGCAGGACCTCACCAGTTTGCCGACCGCTTGCAGGTAGGTCTGGGCATGGCTGCTCCAGGTGTAGTGGCGGCGAACGTTCATGATTCCGTTCTTGGAGAGTGTGTCCCAGGTATCGCTGTCGGCGATGATTTTTTTGACGGCCTCGGAGATGGCCTTGGTGTCGGTGGGGTCGACCAGGAGTCCGCTTTGGCAGTTGTCAATGATGTCTTTAGGTCCGCCGTCATGGGTGGCGACAACCGGCAAACCGGTGGCCGACGCTTCGAGCAGCGTGAGCCCGAAGGGTTCGGTCAGGGCGGCATTGACAAAGACGCCCCTTCCTTCGGCGGCGATCCGGTAGAGTTCGGGCACCTCGTGCTCGAAGTCGTGTTTTTTAGGAATCGCCATTTTACCGTAAAGGTCGAACTTGTCCATCAGCAGCAGCATGTTGGTGAGAACATCTCTTTCATTTTCCTCCATCAGCTCGATGTCTTTGCGGAGCCCGGCAAAAACGGCCAGGTTGGCCATGGCCTGCAGCTCCAGGTCATGGCCGTAGGCCTCGATCAGCCCCGAGATGTTCTTGCGCTTGTCAGGTCGGCAAAGGGCGAGAATAAGCGGGCGGTTCGGATGCATGAAGAAACGGTTGAGTTCCTGAAGCATGGAGGCTCGGGCGTACATTCCTTCCTCGCGCCTCTCGGTCTCAGGCAACAGGTCATGGTAGAAGGGGTAGAACTTGTCGATGTCCAGGCCGGGCGGTATGACGTTGAAGTGTGGAATCTCCCCGTGGCGGTACATTCCGTATTGCTCTTCGATTTCCTGGTGGGTGCTCGTTACAATCAGGTCGGCGCGTTTCAGCACATCTTCTTCAGTGTTGATCCGCTGGTCGATCTTGTACTTCCGGACGATGTCGCTCTCCGTCATGCCTTCGTTGAGCAATTTCTGTTTTTTGCTCCGTCCAAGCGAGTGTCCGGTGTAAACGAACGGGATTCCGAAAAGGCTCGCCAGCTGCATGGCAACGTAGCCGGCATCCGGATAGTGGCCGTGCACCAGGTGCGGAATGGCGTTTTCGCGCTTGATAAATTTGATGGTCTTGTCGGTGTACTCGTCTAGAAACGGCCAGAGCAACTCCTTGCGCATGTACTTTCTTCCGCCGCACTGGATGCGGATGATGCGGAACTTGTCGTTGACGGTTTCTACCGGCTGGGCATAGTCATCAGAATACCTTTTGTCGACCAGCAGGCGGGTGAAGAGGTCCACGCGCCCGACCTCCGGCTGTCGGCTGAGGCTTTCGGCCAACTCGATGACGTACCTGATCTGTCCGCCGGTATCCGCATCGCGACCCAGTTCCAAGTTTTCAGCGCGCAGCAGGCCGTGTATGCTGAGCATGTGGATGTAAAGCGCTTCATCGGGCATGACGGTTACCTTTCGAGCAGCTGAACGACGTCCGCGTAAAGATCGTTGTCGTCGGGGATCGCGCCTGCGACCGTGCAGAGATGGGCGGCCAGGCGGGTTGCTGCGTTCAGAGTTTTTGGGGCAGGCAGGCCCCGCAGGTAGCCGGCCGCCAATACGGATGCGAACGCGTCACCGGCGCCAACCGTGTCCACGATGTTTTCGACAAAGGGTGTCGCCGCGTCGAAGCGACCATCGGCAGTAAAGAGTGTGCTGCCTCTGTGGCCCCGGGTCAAGGCGACCACATCGATGGCATAGTGATCGCGAAGATATGCCACGAATCGATCCTCGTCACGCTTTTTATCGTGCATCGATTTAAGAACGTCGAGTTCTTCTTCGTTCAACTTTAACAGGTCCGCGTGGATGAGGGACTCGCGCACCACCTGATTGGTGTAGCCGCCGGGCCTGAGGTTGATGTCATACAGGCATTTGGTATTCGATTTTCTGGCGGAGAGGATGCTCTGAAGATTTTTGAAACCGCGGTCGGTGCGCTGGATCAGCGTCCCGAAATAAATCAGGGTGCAGTCTTCGATAAGTGATTCCACCGCGGGAGTGAAGTCGATATGGTCGTAGGCGACGTTCGGTAGAATGTCGAACGTGGGCACACCCGTATCGTTCAGACTTACGGCAACCGTTCCGGTCGCATGGCGGGAGTCGACCTGGAGATCGGCCGGGTTGAAGCCGTGGGCTTTCACTGCGGCCCGGATCTCTTTCCCGTTGCGGTCCTCGCCGACCCGGCTGACGAAACGAACGGGAAATCCAAGCTGTTTGAGGTGGAAGGCGAAGTTGAACGGTGCACCGCCCAGGCGTCGATAATCGGGAAAGACGTCAAATAATATTTCACCGAGTGCAAGAATCATTTAGAAGATTGACCTATAGGTTTTGATGTCGACGCGCCGGTCGGCTGTCAACCGATCGGTCGGCGTGTATTGAGACGGCAGGCTATGCGTTAATAGATACATAGAACAATTCCAGTGCAAGTGCAAGCCGGCCGATCGCGACCCTGCCCGATTCAGGGTCATCGAGAAGATAGGGGCCCAAGACCGTCGGGCGCAAGGGATGGCGGCATTTTCTCTTCTGCCGGTGGCTCAAAGGAACGCGAGGCTCAAGGAATTGTTTCCGGAGTCGCCACCAGCAGGTCGCCCTCGACGCGAACCCGGACGGCAAAGGGGATGCTGTCGATCTGCAGGGCCATGTCGCGGTCACGCGGGTCGAAATGCGGACGCTCCGGGTCGTCGAATTTGGCCGAACCATGGGCCGAAAGCACCAAGGACCGCACTGCGGCCGGATCCGGCCGGCGGTCGCGCAGCCGATTGCGCATGTAAAGGGCGCACTGCTCGTCCTCGTCGCTTCGCTGCATTCCATTTGTGCCCATCGCCACGAGCGACACCAGCGAGGGTCGACTTGCCAGCACCGCGCGGACGGTCGCCTCGGCGTTGACCAGCGCCGCGGCGAAGAGGGTCTCGGCTCTTACGGCCGCAACAACGCCTTTGGTGCCGGCACTGGTGGATTGGATCAACGTCTTGCCGTAAACGCCGGCCTGGGAGAGCTCGAGCGGCGAGTTGCCGAAGTCGAAGCCGGGCACTTTGATGCCGGAGACCTCTCCCAGACATAAATCGCCCCGGTCCTCGCAACGCAGCTTGAATGCAGCCTCAGGGGTGTCGACCAGCAGAAGGCGCGCGGCCCCGCGCTGCAGCGCCACAGCAGCTGTTGTAAAGGCCCGGTAGACATCGATGATGACAACCGTTCCGGCGGCCCGGCGGGCTCCCTCCAGCAAACTGAGCAGTCGTATTTCCATGCGATTAATGAAACCTTCTAATATCCCCTCTCAAAATCGACCCGATACAATAGTGGCTCGCCTTTTGAAAACCGGCGGTAGTTTGCGGCAAACAGCCCGACGATATCGGCCGGAAAACTGAAACCCGAATTGTGGGGGGTGATGACGACATTGGGAAGGGTCCAAAGGGGGCTGTCCTCCGGCAGCGGCTCCTGTTCGAAGACATCCAAGACCGCCCCGCCGATCAGGCCTTGTTGCAGCGCCCGAATCAGCGCTTCCTCGACGACGGCGTCTCCCCGGCCGATGTTGATCAACACGGCGGTTGTCTTCATGGTCCGGAATGCGGTTTCGTCGAAAAGGCGAGCCGTGGCCGGTGTGCTGGGAAGCGTGTTCACGATGTAATCCGGCTGCGACAGGAATTCGTCGAACCTCGGGCCGGTAAACACCCGTTCGGCCTCCGGGACCGTTTCCGCGGTGCGCTTGTAGCCCCATATGCGCAGGCCGAAATGTTCAGCCGTTCGCGCGAGATGCCGGCCGATGGAGCCGAGCCCGCAGATGCCGATCAGACGTCCGCGGAGGCTTTGGTAGGGCAGGCGCCGCCAGGTCCGGTCGTGTTGATTCCAATAGGCCGTAAAAAAGTGGCGCTCCAGGGCCAGGAGATAGCCGATGACATATTCGCTCATGAACGGGCCGAAGACACCCTTTACGCCGGTTAAAATGTAATCCGACCGGGCGCCGGGGCCGAGGAGCTCTTCGACGCCCGCGTACGTGGACTGAACCCATTTCAGCACCCTTGCGCCTTCAACCACCCGGGCGATGCGGGACGGTTCGCCCAGGATAATGGTGCACCGGTCCAGGTGCGCGGACGCCTCACCGGCGGTTTTGCACGCGGTAATTTCGAGATCCGGAAGCCGCAGATCTTTTATCAGGTCGGCATAGACCGCCGCGCTGCGGGAAAGGATCAGGAGTCTGTTGTCTGCAGCCATGTCATTTTCGTTTCTTGCGGCGTTCAACCGGTGTTTTCCGGACGCTCGTATCACCGGCCGGGTCATTTGGCCGCTTGCAATAGTTCCGATTCACCTGTCTTTCAATAGAAGCGGATCAGCACGGCGCCTCCGGCGACCATGACCGCCCCGGTCAACCGCCACAGGTTGACGGTCTGGACCGGATAGCCGATCAGTCCGAAGTGATCCAGCAGAAGCGATGCCAGCATCTGACCGGCGACGATGAACGCCAGCATCGAGGTGGCGCCCAACTTGGGGGCCAAAAACACCGTTGTCGCCACGAAAAAGGCTCCCAGGAAACCGCCGCTCCATACCCACCAGGGGTAAGCGGACAAGCCGGTGGCGGCCGGCAAGGGGACCCGCCGGACCAGGGCATAGAGGATCAGGGCCATGGTTCCGACCGCAAAGGATATGGCGGCCGCCAGCACAGGCGAGCGGGTCCAGAGGTTCAGATGGGCGTTGATTCCGGCCTGGGTGGGTAGACACGCCCCCGCGGCCAGGGCGAGAATCAGGTAGGCAAGGATGGATAGCATGGGAAATCCTCGATTGCATGCTTTCTGTACAAAACCAAATATTTAGGAAGGGAACCGTTAGGATCTGCGGCTCTGCGCCTCCGCCTCCACAAATACCCGCTTGATCGCCGGAAACGTCGATTTGATCCGTTGATCGAACACAGCGATTGCTTTTTCAATTTCACCGGCAGTGGCCTTATCGGCCATGTCCACGCTGACGTTTACCAGGATGAATTCAGGGCCCATGTGCATGGTCAACACCTCGTTCACCGCCACGACCGGGGGCAGCTCCAGGCAATATTTGCGTATGGCCTGCACGATTTCAGGATCTGCACTCTCTCCTATCAGCAGGCTCTTGGTTTCATAAGCCAGCCAGATGGCGGTGCCGCCGAGAATGACGCCGATCAGGATCGCGGCAATGCCGTCGAAGGCCGGATTCCCGGTTATTTGACCCAGGGCGATACCGCCCAGAGCAACGAGCAGTCCCGCGATTGCGGCCGTGTCTTCGAACAGGACCACAAAAAGAGTTGGGTCTTTACCGTGGTGCACGGCCTCGACAATTCCCCGGCTGCCCTTGGCGCGGTTGAACACCTTGAGTGCGACCCACAGAGCGCCGCCTTCGAAAACAATCGCCAGTCCGAGAACGACGTAGTTAAGCATCGGATTTTTCAGGGGCTGGGGGTGCAGCAGGTGGTGAATCCCCTCGTAGATCGAGAAACCGGCCCCCAGGGCAAATATCAGAATGGCGACGATAAAACACCAAAAGTAGATTTCCCGGCCGTGGCCGAAGGGGAACTGCTCGTCGGCCGGTTTCCTGGACTGGCGGTTACCCCACAGCAACAGGACCTGGTTTCCGGTATCCACCACGGAATGGATTCCCTCCGAAAGCATGGCCGAACTGCCGGTGATCGCTGCAGCAATGAATTTGGTCGTCGCTACCAGGGAGTTGCCGACCAGCGCGGCGTAGATCACCTTTTTCGAGCCTGAAGCCATAACGCCTCCTCCCGAGAACTTTCAGAGTGCGATTTTTTCCTTACACCGTAAATGTCGATAAAAAATGTGACGGGTCATGTCAAACATTTATTACCTCCATGTCGTCACTTCTGTCACAATTGATGGGTCAAAAAGCGTTGCCGGCGGCATTTCGGGTGAGGATGGTTGCTGTGAAAAATTGTCGAACGCGGAAGGCTGGATCACAACAATGGTTTTATAAGAACTCAATAGGGTTATGTTTCATTCTTGACAGTCATGGAACTCCTCCGATATCTATAAAAATCCGGTTTCGCCTGTGGTCGGTAGCCGGTCTCCGGCGGCGACCGACGGTTTAGCCTCACGGCGGCCCCGGAGGGCAGACCGGGTATTTCATGGGGGCCGGGCGCCGATTGACCGGTGCAACGTTGAACACCTAAAGGATTGAGACACCTATCATGGAAGAACAGATTCACTTTAACAATCATTTTGGTGAAAAACTGGCCGCAACCCTTCATTTGCCCAAGTCACCCGCCGGTTTCGGGGTCGTACTGGGCCATTGCTTCACCTGCTCGCGGCACACGGGAATCCTGAGGCAGTTGGCCGGAGAATTGAGCCGGGAAGGGTTTGTCGCCCTGCGATTCGACTTCTCCGGAAACGGCCAGAGCCAGGGAACCTTTGACGAGTCGACCTACAGCAAACAAATTTCCGAGATGCAAACGGCGGTGGACATCATCGCCGCCCGCGGGGCGGAATGGATCGGCGTGGCCGGTCACAGCATGGGCGGACTGATTGCTTTTCTGACCGCGGCACAGACAGACAGCGTCAAGGCCGTCTGCGCGCTGGCGAGCCGCTTGACGGGTGTCCGCGCCATCGACTTTCTCAGCCGCGAGCAACGGGCCTCTTTGCAACGAACCGGCGAGGTATTTTTCAGCAGCCGCGGACGGTCGCTGAAGCTGACTGAAAAATTTTTCGCCGATGCGGGCAGCTTCGATCCCACCAACTTCCTCAAGACGTTTAACAAGCCTCTGATGGTGGTTCACGGCGACATAGACGAGATCATCCCGGTGGAAGAGGCCTACAAGGTGCGTGATCTGAGCAGCGGCAGAGTGGATCTGGAGATCGTGCCCGATGCGGATCACATGTTCAGCCGTGAGGAAGATCGCATCGATATCTCACGCAGCGTCGCCGGTTGGTTCAAGGAGCAGAGTGAATATTAGCTTACCAAAGGATGGGTCAGTATGGATGCGATAGAGACCTTTAACGCGGATTATATCGACGAGCAGTATCGGCGCTGGAAGGCCGACTCCAGTTCGGTGTCGCGGGATTGGCAGGCCTTTTTCAAGGGCTTCGCGATCGCCTACGACCAGGCGCCGGTCGTGACGGCGGCAGAAGACCGGGAACTGGTGATCAAACAGAGCCGCGTGGAGGCACTCAAATACCGTTACCGGGACCTCGGACATTTATTGGCCTGCATGGATCCACTGACGGCTTGCCCGACCGAACACCCCCTGCTCAGCCTGGAGGCCTTTGGTCTGTCAGCCGATGACCTGAACCGGGAATTCTTTACCCGGCGATTTGCCAGGGATGAAACCGCGCCGCTCAAGGAGATCATCAAAATCCTGCGGGAAACCTATTGCCGGTCCATCGGCGTCGAATACATGCACCTGCAGGATCCTGAGGAGAGACGCTGGCTGCAGGAGCGCATGGAACCGGTGCGCAACCGGCCGCATCTGAAGGCCTCCGAAAAGGTTCACATTCTCGAAAAACTGATTCAGTCGGCGATTTTCGAACAGTTTCTGAACAAAAAGTTCGTGGGCGTCACGCGGTTTTCACTCGAGGGCGGCGATGCCGTCATCCCCCTTCTCGACACGCTGACAGAGCGCGCGGCCGATCACGGAAGCCGGGAAATCATACTCGGCATGGCCCACCGGGGACGGCTCAACGTTCAGGCCCACGTCCTGCACAAATCCTACTATGACATTTTTGCCGAGTTCGAGAGCTGCTACGACCCCGATGCCCTGATCGGGGCCGGTGACGTCAAGTACCACAACGGCTTTCTGGCCGACATCCAAACGGCACAGGGCCGCGAACTCCGAATGTTTCTGGTCAACAATCCCAGCCACCTGGAGGCGGTCGATCCGGTGGTGGAGGGCTTTACCCGTTCACGTCAGGATATGCTGGACGACGGCGACCGTAAGCAGGTTCTGCCGCTTCTGATTCACGGTGACGCCGCCTTCGCCGGCCAGGGCGTGGTCATGGAAACCCTCAACATGAGCCAGCTGGAAGGTTACCGTACCGGCGGCACCGTGCACGTCATTATCAACAACCAGATCGGCTACACCACCCTGCCCGAAGATGCCCGCTCGACCCGCTATTCCACCGATGTGGCCAAGATGATCATGGCACCGGTCTTTCACGTACACGGCGAAGACCCCGAGGCGGTGGTGCACGTCGCCAGGCTGGCGGCCGACTACCGCATGACCTTCAAGAAGGACGTGGTGATCGATTTGATCTGCTACCGGCGCTACGGCCATAACGAAGGCGACGAGCCGTACTTCACCCAACCCCTGATGTATGAGCGGATTCGCCAACGACCCTCGCTGCACGAGGTTTACACCGACCGACTGATCGAGGAAAAGGTGGTCGATAAGGAAAAAGTCGATAAGATGAAGGCTGCGGTGGAGGGCCGCCTGGATAAGGACTACGAAGAGGTTCACGGCAGTTCCTGCCCGTTTCCCGAGAGTCGGTTTTACGGTGAATGGGATGGGACCAGCGGCCGGTACAGCCACGCGGCCGTCGAAACCGGGGTCGATAAAGAGCGCTTGATCGAACTCGCCCGCCAGCTCAATCGTTTTCCGAAAGACTTCAGTCTCTTTCCAAAATTAGAGCGACTGCTGCAGAAACGGCTCGAAACGATCGAAAAAGGGGAAGGAATCGATTGGGCCGGCGCCGAAGCCCTGGCCTTTGCCTCACTGTTGGTGGAAGGGATGCCGGTGCGCCTCAGCGGGCAGGACAGCGCCCGCGGCACCTTCAGCCAGCGCCACAGCGTGCTGATGGACATCAAGACCGGCAGGAGCTACACACCCTTGAACCACCTGGCCGACACTCAGGCACTCTACCGGGTTTACAACAGTCTGCTGGCCGAAGTGAGCGTGATGGGGTTCGAATACGGCTATTCCATCGCTCAGCCCAACGCTCTGGTTCTCTGGGAGGCCCAATTCGGCGACTTTGCCAACAACGCCCAGTCCGTGATCGATCTTTTTATTGCCAGTGGGGAGGCCAAGTGGCAGCGATTGAGCGGGCTGGTGCTGCTGCTGCCTCACGGCATGGAAGGGTTGGGTCCGGAGCATTCCAGTGCTCGGCTGGAGCGGTTTCTGCAGCTGTGCGCGGTCGACAACATGCAGGTTTGCTATCCGACGACACCGGCCCAATACTTCCACCTGCTGCGCCGACAGCTCAAGCGCACGATCCGCAAACCCCTGGTGGTCATGACGCCCAAGAGCCTCCTGCGGCACCCCCTGGCGGTATCGAACCTGGCCGACATGGCCGGCGGGGGGTTTCAGGAAGTGCTCGACGATGCGCCCGATATAAAGAAGCCGAAGCGCGTGCTGCTGTGCAGCGGCAAGATTTACTATGCGCTCCTGCAGTGGCGGCAGAACGCCAAACGGGGCGATGAGGCCATCGTGCGGTTGGAACAGTTGTATCCGTTTCCGGAAGAGCAGTTGAAGGTGATTGCCAAGAGGTATCGGCAGGCCAAAGAGTGGTACTGGGTGCAGGAAGAACCGGAGAACATGGGGGCTTGGCAGTTCGTGCGCTACCGGATGGAAAAGCTCTTCGGGCGGGCACCGGCGTACATCGGTCGACCGGAAGCCGCCAGTCCGGCCACGGGTTTTCCGGCCATTTTCAAGCGGCAACAAATGGCCATTGTCGAACAGGCAGTCGGTGCAGAACAAAATGGACAGGTGAGTTGATCCGCAAGGGTTGCTGATTTTTGCTTTCCGGCCTCGCAGTGGAAAACAAAATATTAATAAATGCTTTGCGTGCCCTGCGTCTCTGCGATGAATTGCAAGAGACGATCAGGAGCCCCTCATAGGAGATGCTATGTTGGTCGAGATCAAAGTTCCCAGTGTTGGAGAGTCGGTGACCGAGGCGGTGCTGGCGCAGTGGTTCAAGAAAGACGGCGATCAGGTCAAAAAAGGTGAGGCGCTGTTTGTCATCGAAACCGACAAGGTCACCCTGGAGGTGGAGGCCGAGACGGAGGGCGTACTGAAGATCAGCGTGGAAGAAGGCGAGACGGTTACGATCGGGGCTGTGGTCGGCACCATCGACACCGCGGCAGCCGCACCAACCGAAAAAGCCGCCAAGGAAGAGGAGGTCGAAAAAGAGCCCACCGAGCCAAAAAAGGCCGCGGCCGCCGAACAGGAGAAAGCGGCGCCGTCTCCGCAGGAAAAGGCCGCTTCAGCACCTGAAGAGAAGGCCGCAAAACCGGCGACGGAGAAAAAGCCGATAGCGGCCGGCATGAACCTTTCGCCCGCCGTGCGGCGGATCGTAAAAGAGACGGGTGTCGATGTCGGCGAGGTGATCGGTACCGGTCCTGCCGGACGCATAACCAAGGGGGATGTTCTCCTGTACCTCGAGGCGCGCGAGGCACAAGAGGCATCGGCAAAGATCGCCCCGCCGGTTGCAAGCGAAACCACTGCAGCGGCCGCGGCTGAGGAAACTTCACGCAAGCCGATGACGCCCATCCGGCAGCGCATCGCCGCGCGATTGCTCGAAGCCCGGCAGAACACGGCCATGCTGACCACTTTCAACGATGTCGACATGAGCCGCGTGATGGAGATCCGTTCCCACTACAAGGACGCCTTTCAAAAGAAGTACGGCGTGTCCCTGGGGTTCATGTCCTTTTTTATCAAGGCCGCCGTCGAGGCGCTCAAGGAGTTTCCGGAAATCAATGCCTTCATCGACGGCAAGGAAATCGTCTACCATCATTACTATCACATCGGGGTGGCGATCGGAACCGGCCGAGGGCTTGTGGTGCCGGTGATCCGCCATTGTGAAAAACTTTCCCTGGCCATGATGGAACAAGCCATCGTGGACTACGTGACAAAGATCAAGGAGAACCGGCTCGATTTGGCCGACCTGGAAGGCGGTACTTTTACCATAACCAACGGCGGGGTCTTCGGTTCCCTTCTGAGCACACCGATACTGAACACACCCCAGAGCGCCATCCTCGGCATGCACCGCATCGAAAAACGGCCGGTGGTGGTCGAGGATAAAATCGTCGTGCGCCCCATGATGTACCTGGCCCTCAGCTATGACCACCGCATCGTGGACGGCAGAGAAGCGGTGACCTATTTGCGGCGCATAAAGGAATTCCTCGAAAACCCGGAACGGATGATAGTGGAGATTTAGCCATGGCCAAGACAGAAAAGTTCGATCTCGTGATCATTGGCGGCGGTCCCGGCGGATACGTGGCGGCGGTGCGGGCGGCCCAGCTCGACATGCGGGTTGCCTGCGTGGAAAAAGAGCCGCGTCTCGGCGGCGTGTGCCTGCGGGTGGGCTGCATTCCAAGCAAGGCGCTGCTCGACTCCAGCGAGTACTATCACCTTGCCAAAGAGCGATTTGCCGAGCACGGCATCGAAACCGGCAAGCTGACCCTCGACCTGCCGGCCATGATGGCCCGCAAGGACAAGGTGGTGGAGGACCTGACCGATAATGTCCGCAAGCTCTTGGAGCGCAACAAGATCGAAATTGTTCACGGCACGGCCCGCCTGGCGGGTTCGGGCCGTGTCGAGGTGAAAAACGCCGAAGAAAAAGACCGGCAGCAGACCCTGGAGGCAAAGTCGATCATTCTTGCGACCGGCAGTGAGCCGGTGGCGGTTCCGGGACTCGAATTCGACGGTAAGAACATCATCAGCTCCAGCGAAGCCCTGCAGTTGAAAACCGTGCCCAAGCAGCTCGGTATTGTCGGCGGCGGCTATATCGGATTGGAGTTGGGATCGGTCTGGCGGCGCTTGGGAGCCGAGGTGACGGTCATCGAAATGCTGCCGCAAATTGTCGCCGCCCTGGACGGCCAGGTGGGACGCACCCTGCACCGTATTCTCAAGAAACAGGGCTTCGACTTCCGTTTGAAGACCAAGGTCACCGGTGCCAAGGCCAGCGCCAAGAAAGTGACCGTTACCCTCGGAGCCGGCGGCAAAGAAGAAACCCTCAAATTCGACAAGCTCCTGGTGGCCGTGGGTCGGCGGCCTCTAACCCGCGGATTGGGATTGGAGGAGATCGGCATCGAAACGGACGCCAAGACCGGAATGGTGATCGTAAACGAAAAGTACCAGACGAACCAACCGGGTATCTATGCCATCGGCGATCTGATCGCCGGCCCCATGCTGGCGCACAAGGCATCTGCTGAAGGCACTGCCGCGGTGGAAGGCATCGCCGGCCTGCCCGGAGAGGTCAACTACGACGCCATTCCCGCCATCATCTACACTGCCCCCGAGGTGGCCAGCGTCGGCCTGACCGAAGAACAGGTGAAGCAGCGTGAGATCCCCTACCGTGTCGGCACTTATCCCTTTACCGGCGCCGGGCGGGCACGCTGCCTGGGCGAAACCGACGGCTTCGCCAAGGTGATCGCGCACAAAAAAACGGATCGCGTTCTAGGCGTTCACGTTATCGGTGCGCGGGCATCGGAAATGATTGCAGAGTGCGTGCTGGCAGTGGAATTCGGTGCCGCCGCGGAAGACATGGCCCGCACGGTTCACGGCCACCCGACTTTCTCCGAGGCACTGATGGAAGCGGCAATGGCCGCCTCCGGCCACTAAAAGCGCCAAGATGCACCGACATTTTCAACGAGCTATGCATCGACCACCGCGGCCTTGTTGATAACGACCGGCTCCTGGGGCACGTCATCGTGAATCCCCTTGCGGCCGGTTGCGACCGCCTTGATCTTGTTGACCACGCCTTGTCCTTTGGCGACTTTGCCGAAGACCGCATAGCCCCAGCCTTGAGGATTTTTGGCCGTGTGGTTCAGAAAGTCGTTGTTTTTGACGTTGATAAAAAATTGGGCCGTGGCGCTGTGTGGATCCGAAGTACGGGCCATGGCCACCGCGTAGGCCTCGTTCTCGAGTCCGTTGTCGGCCTCGTTTTGGATGGGTGACCGGGTCGGTTTTTCCTTCATATCGGCGGTCATTCCTCCGCCCTGGATCATGAAACCGTCGATGACCCTGTGGAAGATGGTGCCGTCGTAGTGGCCTCCCTCGACGTACGCCAGAAAGTTAGCGACGGTCTCGGGGGCATTTTTTTCGTCGAGTTCCAAGAAAATCTCGCCCATACTGGTTTCAAGCTTTACCATGTTATTTCTCCCTTACTTTTTTGGTTTCCGTTTTCATCGAAAAGGAAACTTTTTAGTTTTGGTGAAAATTCCAAATCGCAAATAACAAAAAACAAATAAAATCTATCGGATTGAAGGATAGCCTGTTCTGAGGCCGTTTTTTGAAAAAACGATCTGCCAGAGCTGGTTCCGTCTGGCCCGAAAAGAGCCGGCGTATGCAAGCAGGTAATACGTCCACATGCGGTAGAAACGCTCATCGTAGGATTCCCGGATGCGGTGCCAGTTTTCGGTGAAGTTGCGGTGCCATGCCATCAGCGTGCGATCGTAGTGGGGACCGAAACTGTGCCAGTCTTCTAAAACGAATAGTCCTTCGGCGGCGGTCGTGATCTGGCGGGCCGAGGGCAGCATCGAATTTGGAAAAATATATTTTGCAACCCAGAGGTCCACGGAGCGAACCGACGAGTTGCCGGCGATGGTGTGCAGTAAAAAAAGACCGTCTTTCTCCAGGCAGCGGTGGACCACCTGCATGTAGGTCCGGTAGTTGGCCACCCCCACATGCTCGAACATGCCGATTGAAACGATGCGGTCGTAAGTCCCCTGAAGATCGCGGTAGTCCTGCAGCTCGATCTTCACGGGCAGATCCTCACTGAGCCGCCGGGCCAGCTTGAGCTGCTCGCGCGACACCGTTATGCCCGTCACCTCTGCGCCGTATTTCTCTGCGGCGTAGATTGCAAAACCACCCCAACCGCAGCCGATGTCCAGCACCCGCGTGCCCGGCGTCAGTTCCAGCTTCCGGCACGTCAGCTCCAGCTTGGCTTCCTGCGCTTCGTCGAGCGTATTGGCCGCCTGCCAATACGCACAGGAGTAATTCAAGCGCTTGTCCAACATGACGCTAAAGAGGTCGTTGCCGATATCGTAGTGCCGCTCACCGATTTCAAAAGCCCTGGCGCGGCTCTGCGGATTGGTCAAACGGGCTTTAAATGCCGCCCGCAAAACGGCTTTCGACCGGCGCACCTTTTTGTCGAGCCGGGCGCCCATGATCCGATCGAAGAACTGATCCAGTGCTTCACAATCCCACCACCCGTCCATGTAGCCTTCGCCCAGAGCCAGTGAACCGCCGGCAATGACGCGCGGGTAAAATTCGGGGTTGTGGACCTGGATGTCGTACGGTTTATCTCCGTCTATCCGCACCCCGGCATGATCCAGAAGGTCCTGCACCAGTTGCTTTTCTGCAGCGTTTTTCAAGTCGCCGTATCCGTTTTCAATTGAAAGCGAAGTTCCGAAAAGTCATTTCAATGGGCGAAATGGACTTTCCTGTCACTTTATATCCTGGGCGGAACTTGTCAACCTATCGTTTCTGCCCTTGCTACCGCGGCGGGTCGCCGTCTTCCCATGTTTGGATGGCATCGAGGATCCGTTCTCCGAATCGGGCGGCTTTTATTTCACCAACCCCTGTAATCTGCAACAGGTCCTTGCGCGTTCGCGGACGGCGGGCGGCCATTTCCTTGAGCGTTTTGTCGTGAAATATCACATAGGCCGGTAATTCCATTTCTTTGGCGATCTCGAACCGCACCCGGCGCAAATGTTCCCAGAGGCCCAAAGAGCGATCATCCAAGGCGGCCGGGACAGTATGGCGCGTGTCGCGGCCGATCCTTGGGGATTTAACGGTCTCTGGGTCCTTGCGGAATCGAATCGTCTGCTCACCCTTTAGGAGTGACCAGCTTTTATCGGTCAATTGAAAGCCGCCCTGTCCCGCCGGATCCGCCGTCAAATAACCCGCAGCGATCAGCTGGCGAAATACGGAGCGCCACTCCCTGCTCGATAAGTCCTGGCCGACCCCGAAAGTCTTGATCCTGTCGTGTCTGAACCGTTGCATGCGATCGCTGGTCTTTCCGAGCAGGACCTCGGTGAGATATTGGGCCCCGAACCGTTGACCGGTTCGATAAACCCCGGAAAGCGCCTTCTGGGCCGCTATCGTGCCGTCCCAGGATGCCACGCCTTCCTTGCACGTCCCACAGTTTCCGCAAGGGACAGCCAGCGATTCACCAAAATACCTCAACAGCACCTGGCGGCGGCACTCGATGGTTTCGCAGTATCCCAGCAGGGCATCGAGCTTTTGCTGCTGAACACGCTTGAACCTCTCGTCGCCTTCCGACCGACTGAGCAGCTGGCGCGCCGCGACCACATCTGACAATGAGTAGAGCATGCAGGCCTCTGCCGGCTCACCGTCTCGTCCCGCACGTCCTGTTTCCTGGTAGTAGGCTTCCATGCTCATGGGGACATCGAAGTGGAACACGAATCTCACATCCGGCCGATCGATACCGAGACCGAAGGCGATGGTGGCCACGACTACCAGCGCCTCTTCCCGGGCAAAGCGCTGCTGCCGGTGGCTTCGCTCTTCGGAAGACAGTCCGGCATGGTAGGCCGCGGCATTAACGCCCCTCTGCGAAAGCCACGCCGCGATGTCGTCCACCCGCTTGCGGCTGCGGCAGTAAACGATGCCGGTCTCGCCCGGATGCCCCTTTGCAATGAAATCGTGCAACTGGCGTTTGCCGTTCTCCTTCAGCCGCACCCGGTAGCAGATGTTTGGCCGGTCAAAGCTCGACACGAACTGTGTTGCCCGACTTAAATCCAGCTTCTCGAGAATTTCCCTGCGGGTTGCCGCATCGGCCGTGGCCGTCAGTGCCATGCGGGGAACGTCCGGGAATCGACGGGTCACGGAGGCAATTTTAAGGTACTCCGGTCGAAAATCGTGCCCCCACTGAGAGACGCAGTGGGCCTCGTCGATGGCAAACAAGGAAACCGGAAACTGTGAAAGAAAGCGCTGGAACGTGTCGGACAGCAAACGTTCCGGTGCAATGTAAAGCAAGTCGGTCTCACCCGACAAAACGCGTCTTTCCACCTGCCGGGCGGCATCGGGAGCCAGGCTCGAATTCAGAAAATCGGCACGCATGCCGTTCTGGCGCAGACCGGCAACCTGGTCCTGCATGAGGGCGATCAACGGCGAAATGACAAGCCCCACTCCCTGGCGAATAAGTGAGGGGATTTGAAAACAGATCGATTTGCCGCTGCCGGTCGGCATCAGAACAAAAACATCCCTGCCGGCCAGGGCTTCTTCGATAACATCGAGCTGATGGTGGCGAAACGTGTCGTAGCCAAAAAATCTCTGCAGAATGCGATGCGGTGTCATGCGCTCCCCAATGTTCGTGTTCATCCTGCGACCAGCCGGGACCGTTCGGACAGATCGTATACATATTTTTTCGTGAACCCTAAGTCTTGGGATGAAGACATCGGCAAGTTTACGGAGGTTTTTGAGAGCTGAAAAAAGCGCGGTCCGGTCGCAGGGGAATACCCTATGACGGCGAGTGCTTCGGACGTGGCTCCGGCCCGACTCGAACGCCTCGAAAAATCGGGCCAGGCGGCGGGTTTCACTCTTGAACGGCAGGCCGCTTTCGGTCGGAGGAAAAAGACGAATCGTTACTTTTCTTTCTTCTTTTCCTGCTTTTCCTTTTTCTTTTCCTTAGCGGTTTTGCTGGGCTTCTTTTTCGTGTCTTTCTTGGTGTCCCTGGATTTGGCCATTCTCTCCTCCCTGAACGAATCGTGTCATCGTCAGCAGCCGCACTATGCCAATAAAAATATCATAGTGGTCCCGCAAGGGTCAATTGTAAAATGGGTAGAGTCTGATGTGCGGGGTTTAGGGCATGTTCGACCGAGGGATCGCGTTTTTGGCGATACCTTTCGATACGAGATCCTCGTCGCCTGAACCGGCCAGGTCAAAATCGATTAATGGTTGCTTACCGAATTGACTTTTCAAGAATTCCAGCATCAACACGCCGACCCGCTCCTCCCGGTTTAGAATCCGGGCATAGCCCCCGTTGCGAATAAGCCGGCTGAAACGGTCTTCGGAAAGTTCATTATGTTTCATGGCGTATTGTTCGAAGTTTCGGGCATAGTTTTTTATAAGGGTGTCCAGGTTTTTATCGGGCAGGGTTCGCATCTGGTTGTATTTTTGGGCCAGTGTTCCGTCATCGGGCATGTCTTGAGATTCCATGACGTATTTAAAATTTTCGATAAAGCGCTCGCTGCCGGCGCGAATGTGACCGGGTTTGACCATGTTCATGCCCAACCAACCTGCGTTGAGCCATTTGAACAACGTCACATTTGTAGCGTTACGGTTTTTGCTGGCCGGGTGAAAAATCATGACGGAGGACGTATCATAAATAAATGTGTCCATCCATTTGAGAATGGCGGGTGAAAGCCCTTTCTCACCGGAATAAAAATAGGTCCAGTTGGGGTCGTCGACGATGACCGCACGTTTGCCCACATCGGAGGGACGGGTCATCTTGGAGACGGAAATCAGCAGGGGGCTGCCGCGGTAATGAAGGAGGACGGTCAGGCGATCCAGGTCGTAGCGGTAGTAGCCGCCCGTTGACATGTCCGGAGTGGTGACCTCATACTCCCGCCCCCTGAGCACCAGGGGCTTATCGAGTGTTGGAAGAGACTTCCAGATTTCGATATCTCGTGCGACAAGGTCGCTTTCCGGATATCGACCGCTCAGCCGCAGCAGTTTGGGTAATATCACGTAGCTCGGTATTTTTGGATTGAAGCCATAGCGCAAAATGCGCTCCAGGGGAGCCTGGATGTCGCTGCGCACGCACACGCCGAAACCAGTCGCACGCTTGGCCGGGTCGACTGACCTGGCGCTCGCGTCATCGGCGACGGCAAATTCGAGCAGGGATTGAACACGGTTCGGGTCGAATACGGCTTCCGGCTGTTGGGCCAGATCGATTAGATAGCTCAGTCCGTTCTCGACCTCTGCGTCCAGTGCCGGCTGGTGCGACGAATTTGTTGTCTGCCGTTCCGATGCCTGAACACCGGGAAGCCCGAATATTGTGATCGATGATGCCAAAATGACGATAAACAGCCAGGTTTTATTTTTGGATCGTGTCATGGTCTCTGGTTTCAATGTCGTGTAATAAGCTCGATGTTATTTAGAATTTTCATTTTAACTGGTGTCAGAATTCGCTGTTCGACAACCACTTGCCCGCCGCCGATTTTGAATTCATAAAACCTACCTTAAGAGTACCGGGGAAAATGTCAAATACAAGCCCCAGAATTGTAATACTTTTGTAAAATCAAAAGATAACCTTTCGATGTCGGCCGGAATTTTCTAAACTGCTTCGTATGCGCGCAACGCCTTTTAACTCTATTCCGGGGGTAAATATGGACAGCCATCTCGTTCCACTTCATCCCAAAGCATCACGCGCCAGGGTTCTGTTGTGCGGCGTGTTCGGTCCGTTCGCCCAGGATGATGAATACGGCAGCCGCACCATCAACCCGATGGAGCTTTACCACAATCAGGTCACGCGTGTACAGGGGGCTTTTTCCCTGCGTATGTTTCATCGGTCTTTCGCCCTGTTGCTGCTCCAGGCGAACATCGACGCACCGTGCACGGTTCTCGATTTTGCCACCTTGGATCGCTTCATTCAGGAACTCGAAGAGACATCGTATGACATCATCGGAATAAGCGCCATCCTTCCCAATGTCGGCAAGGTCAAAAAGATGTGTGAATTGATTCGCCATCACCAGCCGAACGCCGCCATTGTCGTTGGGGGGCATGTATCCAGCAAGGAGCGGTTAGACGAGACGATAGACGCCGATCACATTGTCAAAGGCGACGGCATCAAATGGTTCAGACAGTTTCTCGGCCAGCGCACCGATGCACCGGTTCGGCACCCGGCGGTCTACTCGGCCTTCGGTTCCCGTGCAATGGGAATCACCATGCGGGACAAACCCGGCGATACGGCTGCCATACTGATCCCCTCGGTCGGATGTCCGGTTGGGTGTAACTTCTGCTCGACCTCGGCGCTGTTCGGCGGCAAAGGCAAGTTCGTCAATTTCTACGAAACGGGCGATGAACTGTTTGCCGTTATGCGGCAACTGGCGCATGAGCTCCAGATTCAATCGTTTTTCGTGCTCGACGAAAACTTCCTGCTCCACCGCAAGCGGGCACTCAGGCTGCTGGAGTTGATGCAGACTCATAATGAAAGCTGGTCGTTGTGCGTCTTCAGTTCGGCGCGGGTTATCTGCTCTTACTCCATGGAACAGCTCGTGGGACTCGGAGTCGGCTGGGTTTGGATGGGTATCGAAGGGGAGGGCAGCGGCTACAGAAAACTCGAAGACGTCGACACCCGTGAACTGGTGAAACGGCTTCAGGCCCACGGCATTCGCGTCCTCGGCTCCTCCATCATCGGCCTCGAACATCATCGTCCCGATACGATCGACAGGATCATTGAACACGCCGTCGGCCACGAGACGGATTTTCACCAGTTCATGCTCTATACGCCGAATCCCGGTACAGCCCTGTATGAACAGCACAAGCAAGCCGGCTCGCTGTTGAGCGAAGCGGAGTTCTCCCCGGCGGACGCCCACGGACAATACCGGTTCAATTACCGCCACCCCTATATTCAAGAAGGCCAGGAGGAGAGGTTTCTGCTGGATGCCTTTCAGCGGGATTTTGAGGTCAACGGCCCCAGTCTGGCGCGGCTGATAAGAACCCTGCTGACCGGTTGGGCGCGCTACAAGAATCATCCGGATGGGCGGATCAGGGCTTGCTTCGCTCGCGAGGCGCAGCCCCTGAGGTGTTCCTATGCCGCCGCCATCTGGGCGATGCGTCACTACTACCGCAAAGACGCGTCGATGTTCGTGAAGATGGATCGCCTGTTGAAAGACCTGTGCCGGGAGTTTGGGTGGAAAACACGCCTGTCGGCCCCGTTGCTCGGTCGTCTGGCTTATGTCAAACTGGTAAAAGAAGAAAAGCGTCTGGCCGCCGGCTGGAGATACGAGCCGATAACCTTTTACGAGAAAAACGTGGCGGCATCGGCTCTTGATGGCCACGACAGGGCGGTTTCGCGCATCAAGCCCGGCGGTATCCGCGCCGTTCAGGTATTTCCGGCCGCTTCGACGAGAACCTGAAACGGGTCAATTTCGGCCGAATCCGTTCGGAAACTACCTTAAGTACGTAGGAACCTCATTCCTCCAAATAATTTTTCTTCGCTTGAAATCTATCTGGTATTCGAAGTCCATCAAGAAATTCATGCCGAGCAAACCTTGACGCTCTACCAATGGGTCTTTGTGCTCGATGATGCTGACGAAAACATTTTCTTTCTTCAGCGGTCCAATCTTGATGTAGCTCAATTGAGCCAGACTTGATTTGATGCGCTCTCCTTCGGCCGAGAACAGCACGGATGGTGTCATTTGCCGAATGGCTAAATTGTCGGCGATGTCGCGGTGCAATACCGTGATCGAAGCGCCGGTGTCCAGGAGTAGCAGAACCGTTGTTTCCCTCGACTGATAGCCCAGGGTGACAGGGAGCAAAATCTGATTGTTTCGAATAAGTATGGTGGTCTCGATCTGACCGGTGCGTTTGCTGATGAGTCTGTCGTTTTCCCTTAGTTGCCTTGCGATGCTTTCTCTGGCTTCTAAATCGGTGTAGAATTTTTTACGGTTGTCGATCATTATGAAGTTGCCGGTATGATCGACGCCGATTTTGAACACTCCTTTTTCACCTATTTTAAATTTTCCCGCATCGGCTTTGTCAATATACCAGCTGCCGTAGCTATCGGTCTGCAAATAGACGCCCCCTTCATCCCTGCCGATAAAATAGTTGTTTTCGGCGTGAAGGAAAGGAACCCACCAGCAGCTAAAGAGGATAAAAACAACTAGCCTATAAGTGTTCAATTTAGCCGCCATAGGATTTCTTAATGCCCTCTTACAAATTCATTTCACGATAACAACGCCAACGATGGTAGCTCACTAAGTATTACTTTTTTCTTACATTTTGCACAAAACTGATCGTGCCTATTTAGGGTGGTATGTAGAAAAGTAATGATGTAGCAAACACCCACACTGCTGCCGAGGTATGCAAAAATCGTGGTAAATATTCATTTGTTATAATTACAATGAGTTAACAGAAAACAAAAAATTATAAACAATGAGTTTGTAAATTTTCCTACATAAAAAATGGGAAGATTGCTCCACAGATGAGCAAATTGAGATGGGAAAAAACATCCGAAATGAGAGGAAACGTTTATTGAGAATTGAGAAAAATACTTACGAGGATAAAACTTTCACTTCATATATTTATATAACCAAAACGTCACACCCGTATTTCAGCCCCCCTGTATAAAAGACTTTGCACAATTGCATGGTTCTTGCAGTTTGCCGATCACGCCTGTTGAGTTCTCAAGGTTCAGACTGATAATATGACTCTGAAAACCGAAAGCTAATAGTTGTAAGTGATCTCTGTAATTACTACTCATGCTTGTGCGAAAGGCCACGGTCCGATCGGTTCTTTCCCACCTGCTCGAGAGAGACCATGCGCTTTAATGCATGTTTTCTCTTCTCAAGATGGCTTCGCAGTTTATTGTTCTAAAGCCGTCGATCTGTCGGGAGATTCAATCTCCCTAAGGGTCACGGTAAGAAATAATTCCACACGATTGCGCCGGATTATGGTTTGCCTACAAGGCACATCCACCTGCGCATATCGGGATACGTGTGGGTGGATGTAACGCAGTAGACGGGCCATAAGACAAGCAAGAGGTGGAATTATTTTTTGCCGGGGCCCTAAAGTGCGAAAAAGTTCCCTTCGCCTAAAACGTTGCCCTAACGACGTTTACGGCCTTGCTGCGGTCATTGTCATCGTGGTTAAGCCTATATTTATTTTACGCAGAAGATCAGATTTTTCTTCCAAAGGCGGTGGCGTCTTTAACCAACTGTTTTATAAATTGTTGCGCAACGACACCACTTATTCTGATTTCTATAGAGGGGACTTTTGCGCATGTTAAAGAGACCGGTTTTATTAATCCTTGTCACACTTTTAACCGGCTTTGCAATCATAATTATCTTCCACACACAAAATCTCGATCTCTTTTCCTCGGATAGTTCCACGCATTTAAAAAGAATATCTTACAGTATTGTTATTCAAAACACCTCGAACCACGTCGTTAACCTGGCTGAGCTCTGGGTGAACGCTCCGGTAGCGGAAACATCAACACAACGCGTCACAAAAATATCGTCCTCTCACCTTTACGATGTTGAAGGAGATGACTTCGGCAATCGTATTTTTCATTACACTTTCGATAATCTGCCGCCTTATGCATCCAAAGTCATCACCATAAGGGCCGATCTACTGATGTGTGAGCGACCACTTCGAAGCGTCCGAGTAACCAACGAGGTCCATCTTGTTGAAGAACCGTTTATCGAAATCGATGACCCTCAGATTCGTCAGCTTGCTTTGTCCCTCAAGGCCGGAAATTCTCTGGCTACTGCAGAAAATATTTATCGCTGGATAACAGGCAACATCCGCTACGTTGGATACGTCAAAAAAAACCACGGTGCCAGGCAGGCCTTGCAAGCGAAACAGGGCGACTGCACGGAATTGATGTACCTCTTTGTTGCCCTGTGCCGTGCAGCGGGTGTTCCGGCGCGTGGTATCGCCGGCTACCATTGCCCGGAGAGCGCCGCACTAGATCCGGCACAGTATCACAACTGGGCCGAATTTTACGCCAAGGGCCGCTGGCGGCTCTGCGATCCTCAAAAAAGGGTCTTCATGCAGCAGGCCGCCGATTACGTCGCCCTTCGGGTTATCCGCCGCTTACCCGAGGCATCCGGCTTTGATTTCGATCGCTTTGAGGTGGCGGGCGAGGGCGTGACGGCCCGAATATGCTCCTGAAGCGTGAACTTTGCTGACTTTAAGGTCACGGAGGAAAGAGATGGGGAAGAGTTTCATTGGGAAGAAGTCTCGCAGGTTCTTTATGTCATGCAGCGCGGCCTTTATGGCCGGCCTCGGCTTATTTCCATCGGCCCAGCCGGCCGCAGCGGCGGTGGATACCGTGTGCGCACAGGTCAAGATCGAGGTCAAACAGGAGTTGACCCTGGAACGGCAGGCCTTCGACGCTCACATGCGCATCAACAACGGCCTTTCCCATATTTCGCTCGAAAATATCGATATCGAGGTGTCGTTTACCGATGAGGAGGGCACCCCGGTGCCGGCCAGTTCCGATACGGGCAATACCGAGGCACTTTTTTTCATTCGGCGTGATTCCATGGAGAACATAGATGCCGTAGACGGCTCCGGCAGCATCGGTCCTAGCACCTCGGCTGACATCCACTGGCTGATCATACCGGCCCCCGGCTCTTCCGACGGCCTGCAGCAGGGCAAACTTTACTACGTGGGGGCCAAGCTCACCTACACCATCGGCGGCGAAGAAAACGTTACCGAGGTGACCCCGGATTACATCTTTGTCAAGCCGCTACCCGACCTGGCACTCGACTACTTCCTGCCTCGGGAGGTCTACGGCGATGACGCTTTTACCCCGGTAGTCGAGTTGCCGGTGCCTTTTTCGCTGGGCGTGCGGGTCAAGAACATCGGCAGCGGTACCGCTAGAAACCTCAAGATTGACTCGGCGCAGCCGAAGATCGTCGAAAATACTCAAGGGCTTTTGATCGGATTTGCCATCGATGGCAGTGAAGTCAACGGCAGTCCCGCAACCACCAGCCTGCTGGTGGACTTCGGCAATATCGATCCCGCAACTGCGGCAACAGCCCGCTGGATGATGACCTGCACCCTCTCGGGTCAGTTCATCTCCTTCGATGCCCGGGTGTCGCATTCAGACGAATTGGGCGGAGAGTTGACCTCACTGATCAAGCAGGAAAACACACGCACCCACACCCTGGTGCGCGACGTGCTGGTGGATCTGCCCGGCCGGGATACCGTGCGGGATTTTCTGGCCTTAGACGAGGACGTTTACCGGGTTTACGAAACCGACAGCGCCGACACGGAGGTCTCGGATCAATCGGGCGCGAGCACTCTCGCGTTCGCCAACCAGGTTGGCTCGCGGCTGCGCTATGCCCTGACCACACCGGTGACCGCAGGGCTCATGTTCGTCAAGCTGCCGGACCGCAACGGCGGGCAGAAGGTGATCGTAGAGGCCGTTCGAAGTGACGGCAAGACAATCAAGAAGGAAAACATCTGGCTTTCCAAGACCCGCAACGGTCAGGGCTGGGATCATTTCATCAATCTGTTCGATGTTAACACTACCGGTGTTTACAGCCTCATGCTGGACGACTCGACGGTTCTGCCCCAGCCGCCGGTGATCGATTTCATTCCCGACCGCACCGGCGTCGAGAGCCAGGGTCTTGCTTTCACTGTTACGGCCAATGACCCTAACGGCACCGTTCCGGTACTTGCGGTCGAACAGATGCCGGCCGGGGCGGTTCTATCCGAACAGGGGAACGGTACGGCCGTTTTCAGCTGGATGCCCTTCGTGGGTCAGGCCGGACGCTACGAGGTGGTCTTCACGGCCACAGACGGCGCGCTGACCGCCTCACGGCATGCGGCGCTCATCATAAACTCCGTGCTTGACAGCGACGGCGACGGCCTGCTCGACACCTGGGAGTTGGAGAAGTTCGGCAGCCTATCGCGCGATGGCAGCGGCGACTTTGACGGCGACGGTATTTCCGATCTTGAAGAGTTTCTGCTCGGCTCCGATCCCGCCATCGTCGATCATGCACCCACTACGCCGGTTATAGAGTCACCGGTGGACGGGTCCGAGGTGGTGGTCCTTCAGCCGCAACTGGTGGTGGTCAACGGCAGCGACGAGGACGGGGACAGCCTCACTTACCAGTTCGAGCTATACACCGATCCGGGCTACAGCGAGCCGGTCGCGAGCGAAGAGGGTGTTTCGCAGGGGGCCGGAACCACGAGTTGGACGGTGCCGGTGGAACTGGCCGAAAACCTCCGCTATTACTGGCGTGTGCGCGCCACTGACGGGTACAGCTTCAGCCTGTGGGTTTACGGCACATTCGTGGTCAACAGCGCCAACGAGCCGCCCGGGGCGTTTTTGATCAGCCACCCACGCGACGGCGCGTTGGTCGACACCGTTCGTCCCTTGCTGGAAGTGACCAACAGCCGAGACCCGGACCCGGGCTTTCTGACTTACGGCTTCGAGGTCTATGCGGTCAGCGACCTGACCATTCCTGTGGCCTCGGTGGCCGGCATCCCAGCCGGTACGTCGGGCATCACCTCCTGGCGCCTGGAAACAGATCTTACCGACGGTGTGACTTACTTCTGGCGGGCGATAGCTTCCGATGAGTTCGATGTCCGGTCCGAAACCGAGGTGGGCGCTTTTACGGTCGACATATTTCATCCGTCGCCCTCGGCCCCTGAGATTGTCGCACCCCAGGCGGGTGCTGAAATTGCTGCGACGGATCTCGAGCTCACGGTTGCCAACGTGAGCCACAGCACGGCCATCGCGTACTTCTTCGAGCTGGACGTCGCAGAAACCTTCGACAGTCCTTTGAAGATGGCTTCCGAGGCGATTTCTGCCGGAGCGGGGGACATCACTGTCTGGACGGTCGCGGGTCTCACCGACAACACACACTATTTATGGCGAGTCAGAGTCGGCGACGGCGAGGCCGACAGCGCCTGGACCACGGGCGTCTTTTTTGTCAGTGCGGTCAACGAAACGCCGCCGGCCCCCACGGTGCACAACCCCGGCGACCGTGCCTGGGTGGGCGAACTGACGCCCAAACTCATTGTCAATCCGATTACCGATCCGGACGGCGACAGCCTCACCTATCGGTTTGAGGTATACATCGACGAGGCCCTGGCGAATCTGTTCTGCCAGGGAGTTTCCACTGCAGGCAGCTGGAGCGTGCCGGTCGAGCTGGCCGATAACACGCACTACTTCTGGCGTGCGCGGGCCGAAGACGAACACGGCGCACTCGGCGATTGGACGATCGCTTCCCCGTTCTTCGTGCACACCACCGGCCCTAACGAGGCGCCCAATATCAGCATCCTTTCGCCGGCCGAGTCGGTTGCGACCAACGCTGATAGTCTGCTGATTCAATGGGATGACAGCGATCCGGACAGCAGTGCGCGAATCGCCCTTTACTACGACAACGACGCTGCGGGTGCCGACGGTATTCTCATTGCCGAGAATCTGCCGGAAGACCCGGACGGCGCGGCCGATAGCTACAGCTGGGACATCACTGCTATTGAAGGCACCTTCTACCTCTATGCGACGATCACCGATGAGCAAAACAGCAAGACGGTGTATGATTCTGTGCCGATGACCATCGATCGCACCCCACCTGAGATCACACTTTCTCCCCCGGGCGGCAGCTATCCCACTGCACGGAGCGTGACGCTCTCGACCGACGAGGCCGCCGTGATCTACTGCACCCTGGACGGCAGCGAGCCGACAACGGCCGCAACGCTCTACAGCACCCCGATCGAGGTAGCGGCGAGCACAACCTTGAAATGTCTGGCTGTGGATGCCGCCGGCAATATCGGTCCGGCTTTATCCGAGACCTATGCCATCGAACCCCGTCGTCTTGCGGTCAACGTGGGTACCGACAAGGGCAGGGTGCTCTCCGGCGTAAAGGTCTACGTTTTTTCCACTGCCGGATCGTATACCGGTAAATCCGGCACCACCGATGCCGACGGAACGGCGGTCTTCAATCCCGACGATTTCACGGCCGGTGATTACAAGTTCCGGGTAGACTATCTGGGCAACCGGTTTTGGTCTGGTCCATTTTCGCTGCCGGAAGACTTACAGACGGACGTTGTCATAGATGAGGAGTCCGCCGAGGTGACGGTGCGCTTTGCCGGTGCTGAGGCCGAAGGTGTCAAGGTTTACCTCTTTACAGCCAGCGGCGGATACCTGGGAACTTATCAAATTACCGATCAACATGGAAAAGCCTCTTTTATCCTGCCCATCGGAATTGCCTATTCTTTCCGGACCGATATTCTCGGCAGCCAGTACTGGAGCCTTTCGAACACCATCGTCGCCGGCGGCGTCAACCAGTTGGCCTTAGATGCCGGCGGCGGCGGCTACCAGATTACCCTGATGGAAAAAGCGGAAACCCCCATGCCGGGGGTCAGGCTCTACCTTTTCAATCAGTCCGGCAGTTACCTTGGGCAATATCGGACCACTATATCCGACGGCACAGTCGAATTCGAGGTTCCGGTCGGGACTTACAAGGTGCGGGCCGATTACCTCGGTTACCAGTTCTGGAGCGATGATACAGCGGTCACAACCGACACTGCCGTCGATTTCGAGATTCCCCACCGGGATGTGGCCGTCACCGTCAACGGCATCCATCAGGACGCGGTCGACCCGCTTGAGGGAATCAGGGCCTACCTCTTCACCGAAGCCGGCGCCTATCAAGGCTTCTATAGAACTACGGACAGCAGCGGAAGAGTTAACTATCACTTGCCGCAGAAGCCTTACAAAGTGCGCGTCGACTATCTCAGTCGGCAGTACTGGAGCGATGCGTTTGTCTGGGACGATCCGACCCTGTTTGCGGAGCCGGTGATCCCAATTGCCATGGCCGATGCCGACATTACCGTAAGCGGCGGCGGCTTCCCTTTGGCCGGCAAGCCGGTCTTCGTGTACACAACCACAGGCGCCTACCTGGGGCTCAATCAAATCACCACCGCCGACGGCCAAGTCCACTTCCGTTTACCAGAGGGCGACTACAATTTCCGGGCCGATCACCAGGGTAACCGCTATTGGAGCGGGGATAAGCTATTGACCGCCCACCAAGTCAACCCCGTCGACATCGCAACCGGCGGGGGCAGCTTCACGGTTACGGTTTCTCGCGGCGGCGGCGTGCCGCTAAGCGGGGTGAAGTGTTACGTTTTCGGTGTCCAGGGCATCTACCTCGGCCTCTACGGGTCAACCGATGCCGAGGGCCGGGTCGCCTTCGATCTGGCCGACGGCAGCTACCGGTTCCGGATAGACTATCTGGGTGACCAGTTCTGGACTGCGGCAGCGACGGTACCCGACACGTTTTCAATCGATCTCGACATTCCGCATGAGGCGGTCGAGGCAGTGGTGCAAACAGGTTATGGGCCGCCTGCAGGCGTGCGCGTCTACCTGTTTGCCGAGAGCGGGGCCTACCTCGGGCTTTACAGTCAGACCGATGCGGACGGTAAGGCGGTCTTCGACCTGCCGGTGGGCCGCAAGTATACGTTCCGGGCCGATATCCTCGACAGTCAGTATTGGAGCGGCCTTGCGGAAATTACCGGCGGGTCGGTCAACTTAGTACCCATCCTTGCCGGGGGCGGTCGGCTGCGGGCCTTGGTGCAGGAGGGGGATGCTATGCCCTTGCCTGGAGTGCCGGTCTACCTATACAGCACCGATGGTCGCTATCTTGGTTTGACTTTGTTAACCGACGCGGCCGGCGTCGCCTTCTTCGACGTGCCGGGCGGCAATTATCGGCTGCGGGCCGACTACCTGGGCTATCAGTTCTGGCAGCAAGACATTGCAGTGGCCTCCGATACCGACACCATCCTGACCATCGCTCATAATCAGGTGGAGGTCACGGCCGCGGGCCTGTTCCAGGATACGGCCCAAGGTCTTGCAGGCTTAAAGGTCTACCTGTACAGCCCCACCGACAGTTATCTGGGAATCAGCCGGACCACCGATGCCGACGGAAAGGCAGTCTTTGATCTGCCGCAGAAGGACTACAAGGTGCGGGTGGACTATCTGGGCAACCGACACTTCTCGTGTCTTTTCAACTGGCAGAACGTGAGCGTTGCGATTCCCATGGCCGATGCGGCCATCACCGTCACCGGCGGCGGCTTCCCGCAGGAAGGCCAGATCCTCTACGTCTATTCTGAAGCTGGAACCTACCTGGGCCTAAGCCAGGCCACCGACAGTGATGGGAAGGTTACCTTCCGCTTGCCGGCCGGTTCCTACAATTTTCGAGTGGACCACCAGGGCAGTCAATTCTGGAGCGGACTGCAGGTTATCGAGACCGGCTACGCCAATACCATTGTCATTTCCGTCGTCGGCGGCTCGTTCGCCTTTGCCGTGGAGAAGAGTGCCGACGTACCGCTCGCCGGTGCCAAATGCACCGTCTTTAACAGCAGCGGAACCTATCTCGGTCTTCAAGGGGCCACAAATGATTTGGGTCAGGTTTTCTTCGATCTGGTAGAAGGAGTAGTCAAGTTTCGGGTGGACCATATGGGCTACCAGTTCTGGAGCGAAGAATACAACACCGGCACAACCTCTGCGGGAACCCTCTATCTCGGCCAGCAGGATGTCACGGTCACGGTTGAAGGCCTCTATTTGAACCCCGCACCATTGGAGGGATTGAAAGTCTACCTCTTCACCCCGGCCGGCGCCTATCTGGGGCAACACTCGGTCACTGACGGCAACGGACAGGTTCACTTCAGCCTGCCGAATCAGGACTACCAGGTACGGGTGGACACCCTCGGAAACCAGTTCTGGTCGAATGTCTTTCAGCAGGCCGGCACCACTGTGTCCATCCCCCAGGGCCAAGCGATCGTTCAGGCCCTGCGGGCCGGGGCGCCAATAGAGAGCGCTAAAGTCTATCTCTTCAGCGAAAGCGGCGTTTACCTCGGCTGGATGGAAAGCACGGAAGCCGACGGCAGGACCGAATTCATCTTGCCCAGCCGCACCTTCAAGTTCCGCGTGAATGAAGGCGCAGACCAGGTCTGGAGCGATGTCGTGAATGTCCCGGCTGGAGCGGACGTCGAGGTACCGGTCAACCTCGAATAAAGTATTTTTCCATTCGATGGAAAGAGCAAGCAAGCCTTCCTCCCCTTGCCCCTCCCGTCGAGGGAGGGGAAGCAGTGTCAAGCTGTGAGCGTTGTTGTTATGGTTTACACCTTTCGCCTCACGGGGAAAGAAAAAAATGAAGCATAACCCTGAACCGGCGCAACTGAAACGGGAACCGGTAGTTATGTTAAAACATAGGATGACCCAATACTTCATCATTGCTATGGCTACTTTACTGCTGGCTATCCCTGGACGTTTAGCGGCGGCTGAAGCCTCATCGATTCTAGGGGTACCGGAAGAGCTGATCGGGGGCTCAGCGATCGAGGCGGATTATTCGTTAGCGGTCACTGCGACTGAGCTTCTCAACAAAACCAGGCAGAACCGAAGGATGACCCTGGTGGATGTTCGCAGCCCGGAAGAATTCGAGCGCCTCCGGATACCCGGGTCCATCAACCTCCCGCTTCACGCCGTCAAGACCAAGGTCTTCCTCAAGGCCCAGCCCTTCGCGCTGGTGAGCGCCGGATGCGAGTGGCGAGACCTGGAGTCTGAATGCAAGCGTCTGCAACTGAGCGGCTTCAAACCGTCGATTCTCTTCGGCGGGTTGGTGGCATGGCAAAGTCAAGGCGGGCCGCTTGAGGGGGATCGACTGCTGGTCGGGACATACAGAGAAATCCCTGCGCACCTTTTTTTTCATGAAAAGGATTACGAAAAAATAACAGTTTTTGACATCTCACCAAAACCAATCCCTGAAGCCAAAAAACTGATTCCCGGAACCGTCCACGTGAAAAACATTGAAAGCCTATTGAAGCTCTTCAAGCAAAACAGTCCCACATATCGCACCCTCGTGTTGTTCAACGAGAGCGGTGAGCAGTACGAAAAGTTCGATGCGGCCCTGAAGAAGGCCGGGATTCCGACTGCATTCTACCTCAAGGGAGGCATAAATGGCTACCGGCATTTTTTAGGGAACACAGCCCTTTCCTGGAAGTCGAGGGCAGAGCGGGTTGTTACATTGGGGGGATGCGGCACCTGCGGCCGGGTTAGCCTGGAGGAGGAACAGAATAAGAGACTAAGGGTTACTGATTAAGGCATTTAAAAATAAAGGACTTATTTAATCCTCTCCCTCGGTGGGAGAGGGTTGGGTGAAGGGGATAACATCGGTATTTTTCATTACTGAGAACTGGAAATAACACAAAAAGCAGATACTCTCATTAATGGGAAAAGAAAAGACAACAATCGATCGGAGAGAATGCATGATGCGTAACTGCAACGGGGGAAGCCGTGAAGGGTTCAGGCAACACCACATTTCAGAAACAGCAGGCTTTAAACCGCAAAAAAGGTTTATTCCTATTCTCCTTCATTTATCTGCACTTCTTATTTCTCTTTTTACCGTGGCAAGTACATCCTTCGCTGAAACTTATGTCAGCGGCAATATAACTTCGAACACCACTTGGGGGGTGGCCGGCAGTCCTTACATCGTCACCGGAGATATAACGGTTTACCATACCAGCCGCACCTACGGAGAGTATTTTCGGAAGCTGACGATAGAGCCGGGAGTCGAGGTTCGGTTTAATCCTGGGACAGGGTTGTACATCGGCAAGGATTACAGTGGTACCAA